>Ga0194128_10003151_pt1 | contig 25767 bp, 20 predicted proteins | sample TA2KigCa65mmetaG_FD_148650 | JGI IMG/M metagenome (GOLD analysis project Ga0194128, IMG submission 148650) | Freshwater microbial communities from Lake Tanganyika, Tanzania - TA2015037 Kigoma Deep Cast 65m | ecosystem: Environmental > Aquatic > Freshwater > Lake | place: Tanzania: Lake... | reverse complement strand
TCAAGGAATTTGTCACGGAAGAGCCTTGACAGGCTCCCCTCGGTGTGGTATGATAACTAGGTGGTCAAAACCACAAAGGCCAAATACGTACACAATACGGAGAAATACACATGTCTTTTGCTGCTCTTAAGAAAAATTCTAATTCTGCGTTTGAGAAACTGACCAGGGAACTTGAAAAGATTAGTTCTACTGAGTCTAGTAGTGGTGATGATCGTTTCTGGAAACCAGAATTGGATAAGTCTGGTAATGGTTATGCAGTGATTCGTTTTCTTCCTGCTCCTGAAGGAGAGGATATTCCTTGGGTAAAAGTGTTTAGTCACGCTTTCCAAGGACCAGGTGGATGGTATATTGAAAACAGTCTTACTACACTTGGTAAGTCTGATCCCGTTGGAGATATGAACCGCGAATTGTGGAATTCGGGTTCCGATAAAGACAAAGAGATTGCTCGTAAACAAAAACGCAAACTCTCTTATTACTCTAACATCTATGTTGTAAAGGATCCAGTAAATCCTCAGAATGAAGGTAAGGTATTCCTGTTCAAATTTGGTAAAAAGATTTTTGATAAAATCATGGGTGCAATGCAACCTGAATTTGAAGATGAATCTCCAGTAAATCCTTTTGATCTCTGGCAAGGTGCAGACTTTAAACTGAAGATCATGAAGAAAGATGGTTACTGGAACTATGATAAGTCTGAGTTTGCAAGTTCTGGAACTCTTGGTAATTTTGATGATGATGATCTGGAAGTGATCTATAAAAAAGAACATTCATTGAGTGCATTCACTGATGCTTCTAATTTTAAAACCTATGAAGAACTTGAAAAACGTATGAGTCTTGTTCTCAAAGGTCGTCCTCAACAGAGAGTGGATATGGAGACTGAAGAAGATGAAGATTTTGAGGTTGAAATTCCTCGTACAACTTCATCAGTATCTAAAGTACGCGAAGAGGTAACACCTCGGATATCTTCTGAGGATGAATCAGATACTTTAAGTTTCTTTGCTAAACTTGCTGAGTTTGACGAAGATTGATACGTTAAAGGGGGTCTTAGGACCCCCTTTTTTTATGACGATGTTTCGGAAATTCTATATCCCTCTTGAGTAATTTTATATGGCGTATCATATGCAAGAAGAGTGATCAATTCTTTTTCTAATGTACTAAGATATTTTGACTTTGGTAGTTTAATTTCTCTTTTTAATTCATTTAATTCATATTCATAGTCTCTATTAGTTACTTCTCGAAGTTTGTCAGCAGTTGCTAATTTTTCTACCATTGAAATTATTTTATTGTTATTATTTTTTTCTATATTATAAATGTATTTCATGGACCAATTTTCATATCGTGTAAATTTAATAGCATAATTTGGAAATATATCATATTCTAGATTTCTAGAAATAGTTATTATGGGTTTGTTATTAATAACCTCAATGTTTATAATTTTTGTATCAAATTGTAGATTTAATAAATCCCCCACCAAAAGATTTTCTGCACTTCCTAATTCAATTGTGTTTGATCCTCTTGCAGAAAATTTAGAAACATATCTAAGATTATCTTTAAGAATTTTTGGTTTATAGTTAGTAAGATTTTGTTCGGGGGTATCTTGAAACATTTCTACAATCACGCCTGGTTCAATGACAGTATCTCCAGATGAATTTTTAATTTCTGTGGTCTCCCAATGTCTTGGTTTATTTTCGTAATCTCCATATTTTAATTGAATATATCTGTCTAATTCATCTTGTGCCATCGGCCACATTTGATTTAAATCAGTGATGTTATTAAGAATTAATATCGTCCAGAACCATTCCGAATCTCCATATTGATCATACGCAATACTATCTGCAGTCTCTCCAGGTTGAATTGTGTATGGGATAGATGATGCATATATTGCATTAAAACTGTCTCTAGCTCTTACTCTTCTAAAAATATTTTTAGACAGTTTATACTTTCCGGCAACTTTAAAGTCTGGGTAAAGAAAATTTGGAATGGAATCAAAGTACATTTTAGAACCCCTTCTCTACATCTGTACCAGTAATAATTTCAGTTTCTCCAAAACTTAATGTTAAGTTATAAGCAACTGGTGCCGGTCTATTTTCTTTATCTAGATGAGTAGCCCATACATTATCTGGTGTATATGAGACCTGAACGTTTTTACATACACATGGTTTTATTTTTGGCAGAGAAGTAATATCAGTTCCTTTAAATTTAAACCTAAGTGTAAATGTTTTTGGTACAGTTAACCACCTATCACTTGCAGTGTCTATGGCATCTATACCAGAACCGCCCTCGCCGCCCGATAAATTAGGGAGAGCATATTGTCTAATTGTTTTAATTATCTTTTTAATTGTATCTTGTTCTGATTTACTTCTTGGTACAAGTTTCCATGAGAGGTCAAATTGTCTCATGCCAATTCCCTTAAATACTTGTTCTTTATATGGATTAGCAATTTTTCCTGCTAGATTTTGAGTAACAACATTTGCTTTATCACCCAATGCAGCAACGATTGCGCTAATCTGACCGGCACCAGCAGCCTGCTGTACTGCACTGCTGGCCCCTCCAGCATCTCCGTCTAACAATCCCTTTGCCATTGCTGGAAGCATTTTGCCAATAACTCCAACGTCGTCTTCGTTCCATGTTGGTTGATCTGTATATTGTAAGTTATCTGGCACTGGTAGTAGTACATGTGCAATTGTGTTTGATTTTCCTCTTGATTGAATATCAGTAAAGTTATATGGTGCGGCCGTTCCTAAGCCGCCGCCAGGAGTATATAAAACATCACTTGATTTAACAAATTCTTTGATTTCTATATGTAAATAATCAAAGGCATCTACTAGGTTATTTGGCCAGTGTAATCCACTAGGGGATCTTTCGGATATATTTGTTGCGCCACTTGATGTTGAATAACTTTTTGAAGCCGTAGGCATAAATATTTCCTAGAGTGTTTAAAAAATATAAATGAATACTTTGCAAGGAAAATTTATTCCTCTAAATGCATCCAAGTATCGTGGAGATTACCGTAATATTATTTATAGATCTTCTTGGGAATTAAAATTTATGAAATATTGTGATTTAAATCAAAATATTTTGGAGTGGGGATCTGAGGAAATTGCTATTCCATATAGATCTCCGTTGGATGGTAAAGTTCATAGATATTTTGTTGACTTTTATATTAAAGTTAAAGATATAAATGACAATATACAAAAATATTTAGTTGAAGTAAAACCAAAAAAACAAACAAGAGAACCAAAGAAACAACAAAGGATGACTAAATCATACATTTATGAAGTGACTGAGTATGTAAAAAATCAAGCTAAGTGGGAAGCAGCTAGAGAGTTTTGTGACGATAATAGAATGCAATTTAGAATAATTACAGAGGACGAACTAAAGGTATGAATCAACTGCGCGGTGGAGATTCAATTACCAAGAATAGTAACCTAACTATCTTTCAAGAGATCAGTCAATTAGCAGGCACAGAACCAAGATCATATTCTTGGTATAGAGATACCGTGCGGGCTCTTGCAACTACTCATGATGTATATAAAACTATGGGATCACTAGAGGATACGATGGTTCCATCTGGCGGCGAATTGTATATGTTTGAATATAAGGCAACCTATGCATCTAAATTAAAATATTATGATGAATTTCCGCTAGTTTATGTTTTAGACGGTGGTAAAAAATTTTATGGTGCTAATTTACACTATCTAAATCACAGATCAAGAATGAATGTAGTTCTTGGACTGGAAAATGGACGAGCAAAATTTCCAAAACAATGTTACCATTATTATGTTCTTGCAGGATTAGAAACACCATTGTTTAAAATAAATAGATCAGATTATAAAGCAGCTATATTTCTTCCGACTGAGAATTTTGTTTCTAGGAGAAAGGGTATGTACCAACAATATAGTAAATCAGCAGTTTGGGGAGAAACTAATCAATGACAATAGAAGAACTATTAAAGATAACATTTAATCCTGAAAATCTGGAAATGACAAATTTTGCAGATTTTAAATCTGCAGTACAAAAACATGGGTTTAGTCTAAATAACTTTTATGATGTTATATTTGAAATAAATCCTCTCTCATCTTTATATCGAGCTTTAATAACATCTTACTCAACTACTGATGTTAATGTTTTACGGATGATGAGATTGTACACAGATGAATGTACAATTCCTGGTATTCAAATGTCAACTGGTGAGTATAGAATTAATAATACACCTCAGTTAAAATATGTGTATGGTTCTGTTTTAAGTGAAACTAATTTTTCATTTATAATGGATGCAGATTCCACAATCAAAAAGCTATTTGATATTTGGACTGCTTACATGCATGGATATGCAATTAACAGTGGGCCTCCTGTGGGAAATGGAAATTCACTTTCTCATAGAATGAGAACACGATATAGAGATGATTATGCAATTGATATTATAATTATTAAATATGAAAAACCACCAAGCAGCCGTAAAAATTATACAAAAAAAGTAAATGCATTTAGAAAAAAAGATATTATACCAGATATTTTAAAGGATCCTGCTATAGATGGAGTCGATGATCCACAAGATGAATTTTCTAACTTTTATAAAGCAGTGCCAGTCCATTCAACTAGATTATTTAAAGCTTTTCCTTCAAATATAGCTTCAGTCCCGCTGAATTCTGGTGCATCTTCTCTGAATAAATTATCAGTTTCATTCGAATATGAATCTTTTACCACAAGTGCTTTGACTGGATTCAATAGTGTCTTTAACGGTGTTCGAGATGCTGTAAATCATTAATAAATAATCACAGATAATTATTCTATATTATAAGGAGTTGTTATGCCTTTACCAAAACTTGTTACGCCAACATATGAGTTGGAACTTCCATCTACTGGACAAAAAATTAAGTATCGTCCGTTTCTAGTTAAAGAAGAAAAAATTCTTCTTCTTGCTATGGAATCTGAGGATGAAAAACAAATGACCGAAGCAGTTAAAACAATTCTAAAAAATTGTATTCAAACTACAAAAATTAAAGTTGATGAATTAGCATTATTTGACATTGAATATATATTTCTTAATATTCGTGGCAAGTCTGTTGGAGAACAAATTGAACTTACAGCAACGTGTCCAGATGATGGCGAAACTACAGTTCCAATAAAAATAGATATTGATGATATCAAAGTAAATAAACAAGAAGGTCATGAGAACATTATTGATATGGGATCTGGTATTTCTATTGTGATGAAATATCCAAGTATGGATCTATTTGTTAAGAACAATATTTCATCTAACCCAGATGTTGATGATGTGTTTGATATTGCTGGATCATGTATCTCTCAAATTGTAGAAGGTGAAGATGTATATGAGACAAGTAATTTTTCTAAAAAAGAAGTTAAGGAATTTCTTGAGGGCATGAGCTCGCAACAATTTATTAGTGTGCAAAAATTCTTTGAAACTATGCCAAAACTTACTCATAAAGTTACTATTAAAAATCCCAATACTGGAGTTGAGAGTGAGATTGTAATTGAGGGACTCGCATCTTTTTTCGCATAGCACTATCTCATGAGAATATAGAAAATTTTTATGCAGTTAACTTTACTCTCATGCAACATCATAAATATAGTCTAACCGAACTTGATAATATGATTCCTTGGGAAAGAGAAGTTTATATTCAAATGTTAATTGACTACATTAAAGAAGAAAACGACAGACAAAAACAAAGGATGAGCGGTTAAAATGCTAGGAATTGGTGCTTTATTTGGTAGAGCTGCGCTGGGCGCCGGAGCTCGTGGTCTCGCTGGCGCTGCAGTTCGTGGTGTCACTGGCGCTGCAGTACGTGATGGAATTGGTTCTACTATTGGAAGAGGAATCCGAGGGGTCGCTGGAACAGCCTTTGGTGGTAGAAATAAAGAAGATCAGACAGTACAACCAGTTAATGTCAGTGTCGTAGAAGGGTTTGCATCTGCTGTAAAGGGGTCAACTGCCGGCGGAGGGGGAGGAGCTATAGTGCCAACTGGCGGCGGAGCACTTGTATCTAGAAAGTCATCTGCAATAGTAAAGTCTGGCGGTTCCGATATACTTAGTAAGTTTGATGTATTGATTGGTGCATTTAAAAAATTAATAGAAATAGAAGAAGAAAATAGAAAAAAACTTGAAGATCAAATTTTAAATTTTGCTAGAAGTTCTGAGAAAGATGCAAGATCCTCAGAACAATCTGGGCAAGAAACCTCCAAAGAAAAGTCTGATAAAAATCCAATTATAGAAGGCGGTAAAAAAGCATTTACGGGTATCTTTGATTTTATTACAAATTTAGTTTCTGCTTTTATTAAGTATAAAATTTTAGAATGGATTTCAAAACCAGAAAATAGTAAAGCCATACAGAATACAATACAGTTTTTTATGAATGTTGGAAAACTGTTAGGATTCCTTGGCAAATTTCTTCTTGGTCCAATATTTAATATTGTTAAAGAACTTGTGACGGGAGGTTTTAAAGTATTTGGCGAATTAATAGAAGCAATAGTTAATATATTTTCACTCAAGTGGTTGACAAATCCTCTTGGGTTTATAAAAGATTTGTTTGATATACCAAAATCAATTGCAGATATGGCAACCAATGTCATTAAATCTGTTATAGATTTTCTAACGTTTGGATTGGTGAGTGGTGCAGCTGATTTAATTGGCAATGCCATCAAAGGTTTCTTTGGTATAGGAGAAGAAAAAAAAGAAACGGTTACAGAAAATTCTAGTACAGATGCTCCTCAACCACAAAAACAAGAAAATCCACTGCAAAAAACTACAAACTTTATTAAAGGTGTTGCTGGCGCTGTATTAAATCCGATAGGTGCTATTAAAAATATGTTCGGCGGCGGGGATAAGAGTGGTGATGAAACTCCACAACTAAAAGAAGGTGGAGTTGTTAGTAAAGATGGAGTTAAGGTAGAACCTTTAGACGGTCTATCTAAAATTTCTGGTGTAGGTAATTACATTGGAAAAACCATAAAAATGTTTATGAACTTACTAACCATGCCATTTAAGTTAGTGGGTGCCGCAATGATTGCTTTGATAATGAATACTGTTGGAAAAATTCCTGGAATTGGACCATTTATTAAACCAATTCTTCAAAATATAATTTCTAAATTTGACTTACCACCTTCTCTTGCAAGTATGGTATTAGGCAAAAGTCCAGAGAAAAGGAAAGAAAAAGAGAAAGAAAAAAAGAAAAAGAAAGAGGAAAAGAAACCTGCTGCAGGGGGCCCCGCCGGGGACTCTCCGCCAGCAGATCCACCTGCTAAATCTGGAGCTCAAGGTGGAGGTGCAACCGGCGGGTCTACAAACACTGCAATCGAGAGTATAAAATCTGTTGATGGGATGAGAGAAGATGGAACTCTTAAGGGAGTAAAAGGAACAGAAAGAATAGTTGGTAATACTAGAGGTGGAGGAAATACAAAAGAATATTCACCAGGAACAGGATTGATGCCAGTAGATGGCGGAAACCGAAAGTATTGGTATAATTCATCTGGGGATGTATTCATGTGGCAAAAACCAGGAGATCCATTAACAGATATTACATCTTCTGGTGATAAACAAATGTTAACTGGTCTTGGCGGACCTTTAGTAAGAGATTTAAAGACTGGACAAGTAAAAATTTTACCTGGAATGGATCAAACTCCAGTTGGATATTTTAGCTATGAGATGGGGGCTACCTTAAAGTCTAAAGGCACCGATGGGCAAGGTAGAAGTAAAACAGGAGCAACTTCAGATGCTTGGGAAAAACCTACAGACAATAGATTTGGACCAACTATACCTTTTGAATCTTCACCACCAACTAAAGCTAAAGGTGGTTGGATTTCTGGACCACAGTCTGGATATCCAGTTTCTCTAGATGGTGGAATGTCAACTGCCTTTATTGGACATGGAACTGAGTGGGTTGGATTTAGAAAAGCTAATGGTGGATCACTGAACAGTGCATTCATAATCCCATATGACACTCCTGCTACCAGAAGTAATGGTGGATTGATTGGTAGAAGAATACGTGAGGCTAAATCTGGTGGATATGCATTACCATATGCATCAGGTGGACCAGTTCATAATACTGCCGCCGAACCAACAGTGACTAAAGGAAGTGGTCAAAACCCAAGTACTGGAGGTCTCCCGGCTGTAATTAATGTTGGCAAACAACTTATATCAAAGGGGTTCACTGTAAAAGAACACCCAAACTTTGCTGGTAGATCCTTTGATCCTTCTGGAAATCAAAGAGTAGGGGGACATAGTAATGGAAGTTTGCATTACAAAAAACTTGCATTAGATGTTACTGACTGGAGATCTGGTGATTGGTTGGGAAGAACTAAACAGCTGGCAGAAGCTTTATATCAAAAGAGAAATGAATTAAAACTAACTCAAATTATTCATGATCCATGGGGATCTTGGTTTGCTGGTGAGGGAAGTAAAGGTGGTGCCATCGGCGGACACCCAACTCATTTACACCTAGGATTTGCTAGTGGTCCTGGCGGCGATGTTGGAGATACTGGTGCTGGTAGTGAGGCTGCGGGCTCTACTGGTGCCGCAGCTGGGGGAGATACTTCTTCATCGGGGGGCGCTGCATCTTCTGGATTCATGGGTTCTGGAGCAAGTGAGGCTCAATTAAAATACTTGATGGCAAATCTTGGCATGAGTAGTAGTGGGCAACAACTTAGTGATGTTCAAACTAAAAATATTGTAGCGCAGTCTTTTGCTGGTGCTGGAAAACCAGGTGGTGTCCAAGTTATTGCATCAGAAAATAAAGATATTTCTAGTGCAACGTCAATGATAGAATCGGGAAATCTGGGCAGAACTCTTCCCAAAGATGGAAAATGGGCAACATATCCCTTTAACTTCTAATATCCATGGATTTAAATTCAATTCTTAACACTGGTATTGATCCAACCACTGGAAAGTATTTAACCTCAGAGGAGAGAAAGAAAGCATTTAAAAAATCCATGGGTATGGGATATGCTTCGGCGACCAAAAAAGGAACTAAAAAACCCCCAATCAAACCTCAATCTGCATTAGTTAAAAGAGATAAATTAGAACGAGATAGAATTAAAAAAGAATCGGCACTAGTTAAACAACAGAACGATAAACTTGGTTTGAAATTAGAATTATTAACCAAGTTGGTTAATAATTTATTTCAGATGCGTTCTGAAAGAGTTAGACTTGAGTCAAAGTATGCAGAAACTCAAAAAAAAGTAAAAGAAAGAGAAAGCAAAAAATCAGAAGAACAATCTATGGAATCTTCTGGTGGTCGATTTGGATCTAAATTTCTTAATAAAGTAGGAAAGAAAGCAGCAGAGAAGGTTGGATTTGGTTTGTTTAGTATTCTCAAAGCCATACTTACATATGGAATTTTAGATTGGATTTCAAAACCAGAAAATAAAGAAGCTGTTTTGTTAATGGTTAAGGGTTTGATGGGAGTATTCAAAGTATTTTCATTCTTCGTTGGAACTGCAGTGAATGCAACACTTGGTGGTTTCACAAAACTATTTGGCGGTGGAAGTATTCTTGAAAGAATCTTTGGATTCTTTGAGATGTTATTTGGAATTTTTCTATTCAGAAGAATTCTAAACCCACTGAAACTACTTGGTGATTTGAAGTGGGCTTACAAAAATATAGGAAATTTTAAAGATTTATTTAAAGCTCTTAGTGGAAAAAATCTTAGTAAAGCTGGAGATGCAGTAAAAAAAATATTCCCAACTGCTGCAAGTTTGTTCAAGAAAGGAATACAGGGAGCTGTTCAAAGAATATTCTTAAAAGTATTTGGTAAAGGTATAACCAAATTTATTAAACCGATTGCAAAAACTATAATTAAAACAGTTGTTAGGCCTTTAGCTGGTTTTGTTAAAAGAGTTCCTGTAGTTGGTACTCTATTAGCAATTCCAATCAATATGTTCTTGGGAGATCCTATTGATAAGGCAGTAGTAAAGGCGATTGGTGCTACTCTTGGCACATTTGTTGTTGGTGCTTTAGGTAGTATTATTCCTGGTGCTGGAACTGTTCTCGGTGGTCTTGCCGGAGGTTTGTTGGGAGATTGGTTAGCTGGTTGGTTATATGATGGAGTAATTGCACCTCTTGGCAAGACAATTCAAAAGTCTATGCCTCAGTTGAACACTGGTGGTATTGCATCTGGACCAGATTCTGGATATAAGGTTACATTACACGGGGAAGAAGTAGTTATTCCTGTTAATAAACTTGCTTCAACAATATTAATGCCGTATAAAACAGTAGCTTCTGCCGTTATTGGTGGAACTCTTGGGGTATTAAAATCCATGGGTTCTGTTGGTGCTCTTATGGGTCCAATAGCATTACAAATGTTTAATCCATTCATCAGAATATTTGGATTTACTAAGGATACATTTGCAAGTGGGTTAGGTAAAGGTGCAAATTTATTGATGGGCCCTGCATCTGCTGCAGAATTTCAAGCGGGAGATGAATACCCAAGTGATTCGGCCGAAGATTCGGATGAAGATGACCAGAAGGATAAGTCAGAAAAAGATGATGCCTCTAATGGAGACAAACCAGCTCCAGTACCTACTGGTCCAATACCTCAGGGTAAGAGTGCAGATTTCTGGACTCTTGCTGCAGTTGCTTCCAGAGAAGATGGAGATCCTCAGGGTCAAGCAGACGTTGCTCAATCAATCTATAATAGACTAGCTTCTGGAGCTTATGGTGGAAAAACTATAAAAGATCTTCTCATCAGTACATGGCAGTACGAACCAACATGGAGATATCCAAATGGACCAACTAGGGGTGATGGAAACCCAAATCCACAGTGGTTGAATATTAGTGACATTAAATCGGCAGCAGCTGCAGTTGGCGCATCTGAAAATCATGTTGCATCTGCTGCAAAAGCAATTACAAATTCTGGTCTTCAAGCAAAAGCGGCAGAATTTGTTCAAGGTAGAACAGATTTTACTGGATATTCAAAGCGTGCAAGAAGAGGTCAGATTCAAAGAAAACGTGGTGATAATTATTTTGGATGGGATTTTAATTATTCTGGTAAAGGAATTGCAAAAGTTCCTTCCTTCAGTGGAGTTAAATTAGCATCTGCTGGTGGCATCATTCCACTGTTCATGAGTGGTGGAGGAGAATATAATCCTAAAAGTGGTATGGTTCAACCATCCATGAAAGATTTTAATTTTATTCCCAATGAAGAAGCTATAACTGATCGTAAAAAGAAAATGTCTATGATACTTCAATCCCTGGCGGGAGGAGGAATGATAAAAGTTGATGGTGATGGTTCTGGATGGACAGGAACACTTTCAATGTATCAAGGTGGTGCCAAGGTAGGAAAATCTTATAAGGCAAGATCAGGAATATCAAGTAAGCGTAATGTCTCACAAAAAGATCGTTTCCATACAAAAATGTCTCCCCATCCAGATGGTACATATTCTTTAGTTGGTGCTGATTATCATGGACATATTATGGCAGGATTAGGAGATTGGTCTGTTTATATTGGTAACTCTAGTGGTTCATTGGGTAGCAGAAGTGGTTTAATGTTTCATAATGATATTGGAAACAATGGAACTGCTGGTTGTATAGGTATTGATGTTGGGGGAGCTGCTGGAACTAAAGCAGATAAAGATTTTTGGAAACAATATCAAGAAATTAAACCTTCAAAAATGCTCATAAATTTACTTGGTAAAGGTGCTGGAAAGGTTGATGATCTTGGTGATCAAAGTAGTGGGCCCGCTTCAAATTCTTCATCACAGACAGATTCTCCGGCATCAGATGATAAAAAAGAAGAAAAGGTTGATCCAGGATTCATGGGATCGGGGGCAAGTATAGAACAATTAAAATATTTAATGGCAAATCTTGGAATGACAGGTGGGGGAGGGTCTGGGTCTGCTCCGACCACTCCTTCTGCTCCACCACCATCTTCTGCTCTACCAAGTATGAGCTCCAACTTTACTTTGGATAAAAAAATGAGTTCAATTACATCCAAGATTTCAAACACTACAATTATACAACAAGGATCAACTAATTTTGGTGCTTTAACTATTACTCCATTACCAATAAATACTTTTATAACAACAACAGATGTGTTAAATAAACTATAATGGCTGGAGATTTTCCTGGAGATTTTTCTCTCAAAGAAGTTTGGTTGTATCCTCACTTTGAAGAAAAAATAGATATCAAACTACTTGTTAAGGAAATTACTTTATATGAAAGTATTCATAGCGCATCTTTGCAGTGCACTATTTTAATTCAAGACATTGAAAAAAACTTAATTAATAAACTTCCACTCATGGGAGAAGAACAGATACAAATTATTATAAAAAGCAATAAAATATTATACGATTTAAAATATTTTATCTATAAGATTGATGGTCGTACAATGCAAGAAAAAAATCAGTCTTATGTATTAAGTTGTGTTTCTCTAGAAGGATTGCGAAATGAAAATTTTAGAATATGTGAGAGAGTTGATGGAAAAAAATCAGAAGAGCTTGTAAAAGAAATCTTACAACAAAGTAATTTTACAACTAAAAAAATATCCACTCCAGATGTTAGTGTATATCCTTTTAATATGTACATACCAAATTGGAGACCCTTTGATACTATCATTTGGTTATCAAGAAGATCTGTGCCGGAGTACAAAGAAAATTCAATTGGATACTTATTTTACGAAACTTTTGATGGGTTTAATTACAATTCGGTTGATAGACTTTTAGACCAAAAACAATATCCAAATGACAAAACAAATTATACTTTCTTTCAAGGTAATCAGTCCAGTGGTGGAACAGGGGCTGCAGATGAAAAATATAGAATTATGAATTACTCATCTCCAAAAGTCTTTGATATGTATGATGATTTAAGACGAGGTGCTTTTGCTCATGAGTGTATCTATGTTGATATTAATAATCGATCCTATAGAGTATTCAGAAAAAATGCAGATGAATTTTGGGAAAATAGTAGTCATGCCGAAAAAGTAAAACCATTTAAAACTACAGTACAAGGTAATGTAGATTTGTTAAAACGAGGCAGCAGATTTATATACAGACCAACTACAATTAATACCTGGGGATGGAAAGAAGATCAAAATACTGAATCGACAAATAATATTGATCCAGCAAATTTAAATTTTGAGAAAGTTTTCTTTAGGTATTATTTTCTAGAGTATAATCATATGGAAATAAATATTCCAGGAGATCTTGAAAACAGATGTGGGAACATGATTTATGTTTCGATACCATCTCCAGAACAAAAAAGTAAAGAAAAAGTTGTAGAAGATGCTAGAATTAGTGGTAGATATATGGTTAATACAATTAAACATACCATCATAAATAGATCAGAACTTAGAACTACCGTAACCTTAACCAGAGATTCTTTCGGTGGTCAACCAGTAGCAGATCAACCTGTAACTACTGGCGGTCAAGTTATGTTAGAGGGCAAAAATTGAGGAGAACTCATGTCAACAATAGATGATCATATTGAGAAAGATAAAAAAATTTTAGATGATCCTTTGACTTCCTCTCAATCCAGGCGTCATGTAGAGGAGGAACTGGAGGCATTAGAAAGATATCATGCCAGACACCCAGAAGATAACCATGATCCAACTCCTCTAGAATTGTATTGTGATGATAATCCAAGTGCATTAGAATGTAAAATTTACGATGATTAATTATGGCATCTACTAATCCTACACTACCAACCACTAGTTTCATTGGTAATGATGACTTCCGATGGTGGATGGGAACTGTATTGAACTCGGATGACAAAGATGCAAAACTTGGTAGAGTCAAAGTAAATATTCTTGGTTATCATAGACCAAAAGAAAAACCATCAGATTTGCCTTGGGCATTAGTAATGGCACCAACGGATTCTGCTGGTGCCAATGGTGTTGGTAGTGCTCCAAACCAATTAAAACCTGGTAGCTTTGTTGTAGGATTTTTTCTTGACTATCCAGATTGTCAACAGCCGATTGTTATAGGGTCGTTACTTAGTAAAATTAAAGATGTAGTGGATCCAGAATCGCAAAATAGATGGGATTATCCAGGATCATTTGAAAATACAGTCCAAAAAGATAAATCTGATGTTAGTGATAGTGGAGCTAGTGAAGCTTCACTTGCAGGAAAAGCATCAATGTCTGCAGCAGCTGCATCTTCGCCACACTCTGCAGCAAATCCATCTGGTGTTGTTAAAGAAGTACCAATTGCTGATGCTAAAAATGCTGGTGATAAAACACTCACATCTAATATTAGTTATGCATTAAATCATCTTTCGTTAACAATGAAGCAACTGAATACTATTAAACCAGGAGAAACTTCGTTAACAGTTGATCTAGATTCTGAGGAACAGGCAATTCCAGTAAAAAGTACTAATGGATTTCCAAGTATCGGTATCTTAAATGTTGATGGAGAAAAGATAGGATATAATAATAAAAATTCCAAAACATTTGTCTTAGCAAAACGTGGTCAAGATGGTACTACTCCCAAAAAACACAAGAAAGGAACCTCTGTAAAATTAATTGACAAGGGAGAATATCAAGGCGGAAAATCTGGAAAATCTAAGGAAGGATTTACAACGGGATCCTTCATTCAAAGTTTTGTAGATATAAAAACCACTATTGATACAGTATTAGAATTTATTGAAGATTCTCTTTGGTGGGTAGTTAACCAAATGAAAGCTTTTATAACTGGTCAAATTACACAGATATTAAATGCAATTGGTATAGCAGCTATTTCTCCAATTCCAATGTTCGGTAAACTTTTGACAGATATAATATTATTCGTTATTAAACAAATTTTATGCACATTAGACGAATCTTTAATCGATGCATTAATGAGTCAGATTGAATCTGCAATCATGGATTTTGTGAATGGTATTTTAGATGCTATTGAGTGTGTAGTTGATGCAGTGTTTGGAACTATATTTGAATTAGTAGAACTCGGAACTCAAATTTTTGATACAGTAAATACAATTATAGAATCATTTTCTGCTCTTGGAAGTCTTTCCTCCCTCACTGATTTATCGCAGCTAAATATTACTAGTATTTTAGATTTTATTTTTGGACTTCTTGGAATTGGATGCAACAAAGATACTAGAGATCCATTTGATCTTACATTTTCTATGTGCGACCTGGCCAATCTTGGAGGATGTGGCGGAATTGGAGGATATGATATTGATATCTCTGGTATACCAGGAAGAATTAATCCAGAGTACTCTAAAATAATCGGAACTTTTTCAGAAACTGGTACAATGGTGATGATGGATGATACTCCATATAATTCTAGACTAGTAATTGAACATGGACCTAGTAAATCTGGCATTCATGTGTATGATAATGGAGATGTTAGAATTACCAATTCATCTAAAAAGACGGAGGTTACTATTAAAGATGAAGAAATTATTGTTCATGGCAACTATAAAATGGTAATTGATGGAGATTACCATCTCAAAGTTGGAAGAGATATGCATGTTGAGGTTCTTGGAATGTATAACATGTCAGTAAATAGAGAAAGTAAACTTTCATATGCTGGTGAACATACTACCTATTTTAAAAATGATTCTAGACTTGAAGCTAACAATGGTTTTGCATTAGTTGCATCTAAGTTAGGTGTCTCATGCTCTGGTCAATATGAAATTTTTTCTCCTATTATAACTTCATGGACTACAGAACAAAATCATTTCTGTTTGGGATCTCATAATGTGACTACATTGTTTCAAAATAATTTTGTTGGATTGAATAAACTTAAATTGGTTGCAGGAAACAATCTTTATGCAAGAATTGGAACCAATTTTGAAACTGGTTTAGGGTTGTCAAACGTATTTCAAACTGGACTTGAGAATGAATGGTGGGGAGGATCTGATAATCAAATTGGTCTTGGTGCATGGACAGAGAATAAATTTGGCATTGATCAAGAAAATACTCTTGGTGTCACAGCATTTACAAAACAAGGAGCGTATTTTGATTCTATTGCCGCAGCTGCATTTAAAGATACAACAGGATTATTTTTTGATACTGCCGTAGGAGTTCTTTTTGAATCTTCTGCAGCAATTCTTAAAATCACTGCACCAATAGTCTCTATCAACTAATGACTTGACGCATTCTGAAATCCATGGTAAGATAGATGAGAAATCAGGGAGAGTCTTCTATCATGCTTATCAATCCAATTTCTAAATTGCGAAAAGTTGAAGTAAATATTTTAAGTAGAGTTATAACCATGTATAGTGATAATGGAGAAGTGCTTTCTGTAGAGAATAATACGTCAGAAGAATTTACAAATATGTGTGAGTTTATAAATTCTCATGAAGATCTTACAGAAGAGATGATTGAGTATGTTTATTGACAAAATGCGGAACTCGTACTAAAATTTAGACTTCAGTCTTCTCTAGGCGAAAATTGAATTCTGTTTACCAAAATCTCCGAAAAAAATTCCCGGCCAAAAATTGGTCCGTGGCCTTTTCGAGTTTTTTGGGGCGGTGGTGAAATCGGTAGACACACCAGACTTAAAATCTGTTGGGCTTATGCCCGTGGGAGTTCAAGTCTCCCTCGCCCTATATGTATTAAATAGTGAATCTGGCCAGGATTTCCATGAAGTACAGAATATCTCATGCTTATTGTTGGTATAACAATGGTTCTCAGATTGTAAAAATGTACTTTATCAATGAAATACCATTCACTTTTGATGAGTTGGATGAAGAAGTAATATATGATATTGCATGTTTAGAAGCAGCAGATAAACAACGTACTTTTGAACCAGAAGATTTATATAAATCATCATTTTATTTAATTGATGAGCAAGCACATCCATTGATGTTCGAATTGGAACTTGAAAACCCAGAAGATTTACCGCAAGATTAATAAAAAATAACGGAATAAATTTTTTTATTCTAAAAAAATATTTGTTAATATAATATAGAAGACTATAAATAAAATCAAGCATACTTATTTCTCATTGGAGATAGTTTTATGGCATTAACTAGAGTTACAACTGGTGGTATAGCACCAGGTGTAAAAATAACATTTGACCAAGAAAATAACCCTTCATCGCCCGCTATAACATTTGAAGGAGCTAGTGGTACTGGTATTTACAGCCCTGCAGATAAAACACTCTCGTTTGCTACTAACGGTGTTGAAAGACTAAAAATTGGTCCTAACGGAGAAGTGACTTTAGGCACTGTTACAAATCCAGTATATATCCCTGTTACTGATTCAACTGGAACACCAACTAGTCCTCCTACTGGCAAAACTCTATATGTTAATTGTAACGATTCAAAAGCTGATGACACACTATCAAACAATGGCGAAAATTTAAACAGACCATTTAAAAGTATTGAACGTGCTCTTATTGAAGCTGGTCGTAGAAGTTATGTCCCTGGAACAGGATCGGTAGCTGGGCAAGCGGGTGCTGATAGGTTTGAATTCTTTACTATTATTTTGTATCCTGGTCAATACGAAGTTGATAATAGACCTGGCGTATTCCAAGGAAGTTATAATACTGCATCTCCATCAGAATCTTGGCAAGGAGATTACTCTTCGCAGATTACAACAGATGCACTAACTGCTGGAGATTTTTATAAATTTAATGCAGCTAATGGTGGTATAATTCTTCCAAGAGGTACTTCCATTGTTGGTATGGACCTCAGAAAAACTGTTATTAGACCAAAGTATGTTCCTGATGCAGATACTGGAACTGAAGGTGCTATTTTTAGACTTACTGGTGGATGCTATATTTGGCAAATCACAATCAAAGACTCAAATAATCAACCATTTTATAATCAAGTACAACAATATGCAAATGCAGATCGATCCCACCATAAACTTGTAGGATTTAAATTTGCTTCAGTTGGAGATCTTGCAGCATATTACAGAAAAATTGATCATCTTGACAATACTATTCCTGGTCCTGGTGTTCCAAATAGTGTCTATGAACTTTTCCAACGAATTGAAGAAACTAGAATTGTTGGTGACTCAAATAACGCTGCAACAATTGACAGTGTTGCATCAGCATCTCCATATGTTTTTAACTGTTCTCTACGCTCCGTATGGGGCATGTGTGGTATGCACGCCGATGGTGCCGATGTAACTGGTTTCCGTTCCATGGTTGTAGCGCAATATACTGGTATTGGCCTACAAAAAGATGATCGCGCATTTTATTTAAATGGTGTTGCAACAGGCAATATTAATAATAATGATTCGAGACACACTAATCCATCAGCAACATATAGAAAAACCTGGAGACATTTCCATATTAAGGCATCTAACAGTGCAGTTATCCAAATTGTTTCTGTGTTTGCAGTTGGATTTGCAGATCATTTCATAGCAGATAGTGGTGGAGACCTTTCAATTACTAACTCTAACTCCAACTTTGGTAACACCTCTCTAAGAGCAATTGGTTTCCAGGATGGTATTTTCCCACAGAATAATAAAGGTAAAATTACCGCTATTATTCCGCCAAAAGGTATCAATCCTGCAAACTCTGACAACATTGATGATGTAAGTCTAGGATTTGTTAACACCCAGAAGACTCTTGGTGTAGCAAATCAAAGTCAGACCACTGGTACTGGTTTGAACAAGGACAATCCAAACTTTAAAATTATTTTCCTAGGAGCTCCAATCAAGAGGAGAGATATTACTGAGATTAGAGTTAATGATGGCACTGAAACTACTCCAGATTACAAAAGATACCTTGTATTTGGTAACAGTTATCAGTATACTCTTGGTAAGAAACTAAGTAACCTAATTGGTGTTGAGAGAATTTATCTTGATATTCCACAAGGAGATGCTTCAAACCTTCGTCAAGAACCAGTCAGACTTACCTCAAGTTCTCATGATCCAAACTATAACCAATATGGTAACGAGGAAAGAGTTGGTTATGGTTGGGTTCCATCAACAACTGGTACAGTAACTGACGATACTGAGGGTCTCATATATATTAAGATTACTTATGCCCCAACAGCAACTTCGTATGCTACTGGCGATGCTGGTCTTCTAAACGCAACTAGTGGTATCTTCAAACAGCTTGCATTTACAACATCAACATCAACCATAAACCCGCTCACCGGCCAGCCAACCATAATAAGTACTACAAGTTATTCATATGAATACTTTTATGGCTTGATTAAACAACCATATCTAACCCGTCTAGATGACTCTAGAGGCGTTACTGGCGGTGGTGATCTTCTATGGAGATTAGAATATCAAATTTCCAAGAATGAACTTAATGCTAAGACACCAGAAAGAAGATTCCTTCTATATCCATACAACTACACAAATGGTCAGGGTGGATTTAACAAATCTCTATATATCTATCAAGTAGAAATTGCTCAGGATTACAAGTATGGTGTACAAGATGGTGTATATTACCTAACCGTACTCAAAGGTGATGTTTCAGCACTAACTACATCAGTTAATGGATCTTCAACTGCTGATTATCCAGTATCTCAGAACATTAACTATTTGTATCCAACGATCAACCAAGACGACCCAGTTTGGAACCCAGTTGCAGCTACTTCGAAGGTTCTTGTTGAAGGTAGTGGACCAAATGCAAAATCAAAAGATATTGCAGTCAATTATGTAGATTCTTCAAATCCATCGCTGTATCCATATACAACTCCAGACCTATATTCGATTACAAGAGAAGCAATTGCAGATTACCTTGCTGCATTCCCATCAATTGGGTTACCACCTGGCGTAACTCTTGCAACTCCATACGGTGCTGATACAAATGCAAACGCAAAGGGTAAAGAAGCTGCAGTGCCTGGAAGAAAGATTGCTCTAACCAATGCACAGTATGTTTCACTGAAGAGATCTTCTATCATTCGTGCATCTTCACATACCTGGGAATATCTAGGTTATGGTCCTGGTAACTACTCAACTGGTTTCCCATCTGTTCAAACAAAAGTTCTTGATAGATATGATACTATCAATTCTCAGGGCATCGAACATTCTGGAGGATTTGTTGCTTCAACTGGTACAAACTCTCAAGGTGAATTCTATATCGGAAACCAAATCATTAGATCTGGTAGCGACGATACTGAAACTCTGAATGTTCCAAAAGTTAAGTATTCTTCTGAAACTAGACTTATCGACTATACTGATATGTCTAATCAGTTGACCAACTCTCTGATCGTTAATACTACTCTGTTACTGCAAGAACAGTTTGGATCTCAGATATCGGGTCTTCAAACCCAGCTCCAGAGCCAGATCGCAGGCCTTGCGAATAACTTTATTTCTTCCAAGATCACAGCTAGCGAATCACTCACTTCGCTGGCTGAGACGAAACTTAGTGGTAAACTTGTTATACTGATAAATGAAATGTCAAATACAGGCACGAAAAACTTCCCAGAAGCTTCGGCAACTGGATATGGTTTCGTTAAGAAAGCAACAAGTGTTACAACAACTTCAGACTCTGCCGGTTATATTACTCCTTCTGATTTAGAACAGTGGAGAATTAGTAAAGGTATTCAGACTACAACTGGTACTGCGACTGCATTGAATTTTATCTTTATCCAACCACCTGTTACAACTACACTATCAGCAAGTATTAATGCTGATACTACATCTATTTCAGTTGCAAGTACTGATGGATTTGAACCAAACGGTTTGATCGAATTAGAGTATCAAGATCCAAATAATACACAGAACGTTCTTAGTGAGTGTATCTACTACACTGGTATCACACCAAATTCTTTTACTGGATGTATTAGAGGTTCGACTGATCCAAGAACTCTTGCTGCTACAACGAAGGTTAGCCACGCACAAGGAACAGTAGTTGTTCTTGCAAACAGATATTGGTGGGAAGAGCCATATCAAACAGGTGGCTCTTCGAATGTTCAATATAAAGCTCCTAGAAAAGTTGATTCTTATACCTCGTCAGATATTGACTACTATATAAACAACAACTTTACACCAAACCCAAAGTCTGCAAAAGAGTATGGTGTAAAACTACAACAGGCAGGCACCAACACAATTGGTACTGCTGTAAAACAGTTTAAACCATTTGCAAGACTAGATCAAGCAGCTGCTTGGGCATTTAAGAATGGTTTCGGTGCAAATGATACTGTATTTCTCAAAATGAAACCTGGATATTACTTTATAGGCAGTGATTTCCATTCAAGAATAGAAATTGATGGTGCTACTCTGGACAATGGTGATAATAGCGGTGTATTAGGATCTTATCAAATTAATGATGGAAGATTTAATCAATCGGTATTCTTATACCGTGGTATCTCTGTTGGTCTTGATTATGCTCCATATGATAATGCTATGCTTTTTCATGCAAACGGCACTATGACTTTAAGGAAAGGTGGAAGCTTAAGTAAAGTCCATATTCTAAGTATGGATGAAACTCTTGTTAGAAATGGTGTCCCATCATCTGATTTTGACCCTGCGAGAATCACTATTAAAAATAATTCTGCTATCGGGGACAGATTTACAAAGTATATCGCGCAGATTGGTCTGAATCATCGAGCTTTTTACTTAAGTAACCCAGGTGGAACTCTTACTCAAAATATAACCGCAACTTCTACTATTGCATACATTACAAACAATTATTCTGCATATTCTAATTTCCCTAGGACTGGTTCTCTGAGAATTGGAGCATCTGGAGGAGAAGTAATAAATTATTCGGTACTTGATTATAATGATCCAATTGGTATTAAAATTCAAATTACTGCCCGAGCAGTTGATGCGGCCAGCCCGAACGCCACCGCTGCAGCTGCAGCTGCGGCGGGAACTAATGTTTACTATTATTACTGCAATAACTTTGTTACAACTGGAAATAAGCTAAGATTTGGTTCGTCAACACCAATGGGGAACCTGATAAATTGTAACGGCGGATCTTTTCATCTTAACGAAGTTACTGTAGGTGCTTCTAATTCTGGTCACTATGGATCAATGTTTGCTGGTGGTGTATATCAGGGTGGTACTTTTCGTTGTACGGACTGTGCTGTTCATGTAAGAGGATTGAGACTAAGAGGAAACGAACATTGGAAGTGGAGTACTTATTTTAATTACAATAGTTATGAAATTGGACACTCAATTATCCTATTTGACATGGCTGGATCATGCAAATGGAGCGCTGGTGGCGGGCCCCGCACCAGCGAGAACATACCACAAACCGATCCATTCTACGTGACGTATCCAAGTTTTAATTATTCAACGTCAGGTAACAACATTCACTTAGAACCAACAACGTTGGCAAATGGAACTGATGTTATAGGTGTTGATGGTAGAATGCACGGAACTGCTATCGCAAGTAATATTAGCACCACTGCTAACACAATAACGATTGGTTCAACCACTCTCAACTCAAATGTAGCAATTGCTGCAGCTGCATTCCCAAGTTCTGGAAAAGCTCTAATTGCTGGTATTGAAACAATTTCCTACACTGGAAAAACTGATAATGGTAACGGCACACATACTCTAACAGGTGTTTCCAGAAACTTAAACGCTTGGCGTGGTACTGTAGGAACTGGTGGTGCTTGGTATGGTGGAACTGATATTGCTCCAGCAGATTTCAACTCACTTGATACATTTGATAAGACTAATAAAGTTTGGACTGCTGTTCAAGATGGTTTCACTGCTCCTGTTGGAACTGATGTTGATAACTGGAAATTTAGGGGTCCAAGTATAAGATATATGATGGGTAACAGAAATGGATTAGAGCTCCGTCAGGACCAATACAGTGTATGGGCCGCCTGGTCCCAGGGGTCGTTCACCGCATCCCAAGGTTTCCAGGGTAAGTTCTCTACCATGACTTATGGTGGTAGAAGTAATACCTTCAACAACTTTACAACGCAATTTGATTGGTATCCAGAGAACCAATACTATACATCATTCTATAGAATTGCTGGAATTCTTGACCCAGAAACTGCTCCAAATGGGCTAAGTGGTGTTACACTTGCATCAGCTATTAATGCTACACAAGATACAATTACACTTGCGGGTTCATATGACAAGATCAGTGGTGGTGTAATTTCAATTAATACCGAGATGATGGAAATCATTCAAATCAATGATGCATCATTCAAAGTTGTCAGAGGTCATCTAAGAACAATTCCTGCAGCTGCAAGCTCTGGTACTGCAGTTAGTGGTTCTCTTGATGGTTCGGGTGCAATTACAAAAATTTGGTGGCCAAATCTAGGAATCATTGTAAATAACATTGCATCAGGTACTGATTTCCAAGCAAACACAAAATGTTCCACAAGAAGATCAATCTAAGGAGGCAATTAAAATGACACAAGAACTACAATACGATCTAAACACACCAAAACATGTATATTATTCATATGATGAAGAACTTAAATTAAGATATGCTTCAAAAGTTGAAGAATCTCAACCAGAAGAAACACCAACTGAAGAGTGATAAATAATTGATATAAATAAAGGAGGGATATATATCCCTCCTTTTTTGTAGGTATATACCTAGTTTGGAGAATTGAGATCAATGGCAACAACAATTAAACTTAAGTCGAGCTCTGTAACTGGTCAAGCACCAACAACTTCAAATCTTGCTCTTAGAGAGTTAGCAATCAATACTGCTGACGGGAAACTTTACCTAAGACAAGGAACAGGAGCAGTAGGAGACACTATCATAGATTTGCAACAGAGATCTTTAGACGATGCACTCGCGTTAGCAATTGCGTTGGGTTGAAATAATGGCAAATGTATTTAAAAGTTATACAAAAACTTCAATTGGCACATCAACAACTGATGTATACACAGTCCCCGCTTCAACAACTGCGGTAGTCATTGGTTGCAATCTTGCCAATATAACTGGAGACCAGGTTAATGGTAACGTCATCATTAATAAATCTGGAGCAAATGATGATGTATATTTAATTCGCAATATTCCAATCCCAAACGGATCTGCATTTGAATTTAATGCAGGTAATAAAATTATTTTGCAAACTGGAGATAAAATCCAAATATCCTCAGATATTGCATCAAGCATAGATGCTATTGTGAGTGTATTAGAGCAAACTTGATGTGATTAAACATGATTCAAACTAAAGCTCAATTAATAAAAACTATAAAAGAACCAATTGCAATACCAACAGGAATCACTAATACTGGGACTGTATCATTACTAACTGATGATTTACGATTTGATACAAAAATTAATTTTATTTCTGGAGTCGAGGTCCTGTTAGGAGGAGTGCTGGATCTATTCAGATGGTACAAATAAAATAAATATTTTAAAAATACTTATTATAGTTAAAAACTCATGTCATATATTGGTCGCAGCCCTACTCCTGGAGAAGTCATTATTCTGAACTCAATAGAGTCTCAGTTTAATGGATCTTTAACTACATTTAATTTGACTAGAACAACTGGTGGAGTAACATCGAATTTTTATCCAGTTTCTAGTGGGCATCTTCTAGTATCTCTCGGTGGTGTCATACAAAAACCAGACTCAACAGGAAATACTGGGTTTAGAATAAACTATAATACTATTATTTTTGCAGTTGCACCTCTAGTCAATACAAGTTGTTTTATTATATCATATGGCAATATTGTTGATGTTGGAACTCCTGCAGATCTCACAGTAACTCCTATAAAATTATCTACAGGCGGCCCATCTTGGGATACTTCAGGCAATTTAACAGTTGCGGGCAACCTAACAGTTAATGGTTCTACAACAACTATTAATTCAACAACGTTAAGTATAGATGATAAAAATATAGTTATTGCAGACGGTGTAAGTACACTTGCAAATTTAGATACTGCGGGCATTGATTTCGGAAGCACTAATGTTAGATTAAGATACAATTATAATGGTGGAACTAATAGTGGGTTGAGTATTGAAGGTACTAATGTCGGCATAGGAACCACAAATCCAACAGGAATCTTAAATTTAAGAGGGTATAGTGGGGGAACAGTAGGAAGTGCAGTATCTGCATATAATAAAACTTTCGTAATAGGAGGAGAATATAATCAATCATATAATACTGGAAATTCAGTATTAATGCACATTACAGATTATAGTAATGATGCAGGCGATGATGTTTATCCAATTTATTGTGAAGATGAAAATAATATTCTAGATTTCTTTATTAATGCTGGAAATAGCCAAAGCACTTCTACAAAGAAAGCATATTTTGGTGGTAATGTCGGCATAGGAATCACAAATCCATCAGCAAAACTTCACGTTAGTGGTACTGGCGGAAATCAAATAGCAATATCTGACACTGGTTCAACTGGTGGATCCATTAAGATTACAAATACTTCTACTGGAGCAACTGCTGCTGATGGTTTTGTTCTAGGATATGATGGTTCAAATAATATTGAAATTAGAAACTATGAAAATACAGATATAATATTCTTTACAGGAAATACAGAAAGAGTTCGTATAAATTCAAGTGGTAATGTCGGCATAGGAACCACAAATCCTGATCGTAAATTTGTTGTATCTGGTGCTGGATCTAATGGAACAGAAGTTACTAAAGTAACGTCAACTTCTAATTTAAATAGCGGGGGTTACCATTGGTTGACATCTGGATTAGCTCCTAACGAAGCAAACGCTCACATTATTAACATCATAGGCAATGCGCTATCAGCTAAAAATTCTGGATATTTTGGATTTAGATATCAAGGAGCTGGATCAAATAGTAATTATATTACAATAGGCGGCTTTGGCGTTGACAATATTATAACTGCTACTATGGCAGCTAATGTCGGCATAGGAACCAATAATCCATCACATAGATTACAAGTTAATGGATCTGCAGCAAAAACTTCTGCAGATGGAAATCCTGTAGCATTCAGTTCTAACGATGCAGCAAATGCATTTCAATTAGTATTTCAACGAAGTGCATCT
>Ga0194128_10003147_pt1 | contig 25788 bp, 17 predicted proteins | sample TA2KigCa65mmetaG_FD_148650 | JGI IMG/M metagenome (GOLD analysis project Ga0194128, IMG submission 148650) | Freshwater microbial communities from Lake Tanganyika, Tanzania - TA2015037 Kigoma Deep Cast 65m | ecosystem: Environmental > Aquatic > Freshwater > Lake | place: Tanzania: Lake... | reverse complement strand
CAGCGTAGCGCCACACGCTGGGGGGAGCTTCCGTTCCGGAGCAAGGCTTCGAGTTGCTCCCGTTGGCTCGCTTCTACCGCCAAGGGAGCTGCTGGGGTGAACATGACCCGGTATGAGGCAACTCTGCCTATATGTACATAGTTATATGAGACAGGACACTAGGCAAGCTCAAGTCGGTCTTTCTCCAAGCCCAGGAGATGGACCCGTCGCGCGTGCCCGCGTTCCTTGACGAAGCCTGCGGCGGCGATGCGGAGATGCGCGAAAAAATCGAGCGGATGCTCGCGCAAGACGACGCATCGGACTCAACGAATTTCCTCACGCCTCAAAGCGACGATCCCACGGCAACCGCGATCGCGCCGCGAGCGATCACCCCCGGATCGACCGTCGGCAAGCGGTTCAAGATCACGCGATTTGTTGGACGCGGCGGCATGGGCGATGTCTATGAAGCCGAGGATTTGGAACTCGGCGGACGCGTCGCGCTAAAGACTGTGCGGCCCGCGCTACTGAGCGAACCGCAGGTGATCGCGCGTTTCCGGCGCGAGACGCAATTGGCCCGTCAGGTGACGCATCCGAACATCTGCCGCGTTTTCGATGTCGGTCACGACGATCTGGGCGGGCAGAAGCTGACCTTTCTCACGATGGAGTTTCTCGACGGCGATACGCTCGGCCGGCAGATCTCACGCCAGGGAAAGATGACGGAACAAATCGCGGCGGAGTTGGCGAAACAGATGGCCGCGGGCCTGGATGCGCTGCACATGGCCGGAATTGTGCATCGCGATTTGAAACCGGGCAACATCATGTTGGTGTCGGCGACGGCGTCCTCGACGCGCGCCGTGATCAACGATTTCGGGCTAGCGCGCGCCTTCGAAGGCGTGGCGCCGAACGAAGAGATGACACAATCCGGGATGATTCTCGGCACGCCCGCCTACATGGCGCCGGAGCAGTTGCTGGGCGAACCGGCGTCGAAGGCGTCCGACATCTACGCGTTCGGGCTGATCCTCGCCGAGATGGTTACCGGCAAGCGGGTATTCAATGCCGAGGGAGCGATCGAACATGCGATGGCGCGGGCGAAGATGCCGGAGTTGCCCGCCACGCTGAGCAACGAATGGCGCGATACGTTGACCGCTTGCCTGGCGCGCGATCCCGAGGACCGGCCGGCGTCGGCGTCGGCCGTGGCGGAGGGACTCGCTGGTACGATGACGTTGCGCGTGCCGTCCAAGACCCCGTCCAAGACCATCGGCGCGCCGTCGGCAAGCAAGAAAAAGTGGCTCGGCTACGGCGCGGTGGCGTTGGGAGTCGCGCTGATCGCGGCGCCGTTTGTCATCAAAGTATTTCGTGACGGAAGCGACGGCGCGGCGCCGGATGAGTTAGTGCGCGCGCGCCAACTGTTGCAGCACAACTACCGGCCGGCCAACGTTGCCGAGGCAAAGAAAATCCTGGAAGAGTTCGTCGCGAGAGAGCCTGGCTCGGCGCTGGCGCGCTCGGAATTGGCGAACGCATACTGGTCGATGTACACGGCGACGAGGGATCCGGCGTATCTGACCAAGGCGCAAGAGGAGGCGGCCAAGGCAAGCTCACTCGATCGTGAATTGGAAATGCCGCACATACTGCTCGGCATTCTGCACAAAGAAGCTGGGCGTAACGACATGGCATCGGCCGAGCTTCGACGGGCGCTTCAACTAAACCCGCGCAGTTCGTTGGCTCATTCCAGCATGGCCGGTTACCTGGCGAATGTCGGCCGGAACGACGAAGCGGAAAAGGGGTACCGGACCGCCATCGATCTGAGTCCGGAAAATTGGCGCGCCCATTTTCAGTTGGCTAATCACTTGGCGAGCATCCGAAAAACCGCCGAGGCGAGGGAAAAGTATCAGGAGACGGTCCGCCTCAGCCCGGAAAACCCGGAACCCCACAATAATCTCGGTTCACTTCTTGTCGGCGAAGGGCGGTTCGCCGAAGCGCGCCAAGCCTACGAGAGATCGATTGCGATCGAGCCCCGGTACCGGACTTACGTAAATCTGGGCGGTGTTTTACTTCGGATGGGCGATCTGGAAGCAGCCGCCGCGGCGTATAAGAAAGCTGTCGATATGAATCCCAACACCGACTCTTCCTGGGCGGGGCTGGCATCGTTTTACTACTACGCTCCCGGCCAACGCGAGAAGTCCCGCGAGCCATACTTGAAGGCGATCGAACTCGCCGAGACAAGCAGGCAAAAGTCGCCGAACGACACGACGCTGCTGTCGAATCTCATTTCTTACTACGCCGCCGTTGGGAAGTTCGACAAAGCGGTTCCGCTATTCCGCCAGGCCACGGCGCTGGAATCGAACAATCCGAGGATCGCTCTGCGGGGCGCGGAACTTTATGCACTGATGAACAACAAGGAGGAAGCGATACGTTTGCTGGCCAAAGCCATACAGCTTGGTTATTCCGTCGAAACCGCACGGAGAAATCCCGATGTGGCCCCTTTGCTCAGCGATCCACGCTTCCTGAAAGTAGAACCGAAGAGGTAACGACTAAGGAGACACATGACACAACACAATCCGTTTACAGAACCGCGATTCCCGAACATCCCGCCGTTTTCGCTAATGCCTGGGGACCCGCCAGAAGAAACCGAGGCGCCGGAAAGCGAAGAGAGTTCTCCGTTCCCGGAACCACCAGACGACCCGGACCCGAACGATAAGACCGGCGGCGGCAACTAACCCGCCCGCACATACTGACGCTGTATCGCGGGCGCCCTCCGGCGCCCGCAAAGGATGGCTATGCCCGAATACGCTGACCTTGAAATCGCTCTACGCCGTCATGGAGACGACGCCTACGCCGTCGAGTTCCGATTTCTCTCTCCCACAAGCGAAGCAGAAGAACATTGGAACGAAGGTGCGATTGCGACGATCGACGTCGACCAACTGCGCGCCGAATCGGGCGACGACTGGGTCGATTACGGCAAGAAGTTGCGCGACGCGTTCTTCACCGGGGAGATCCGCGAGCGGTTCCTCGGCCTACGCGCCCGCTGCGCGGACCTGATTCTGCGAGTGCGGCTGGTCATCGACCGCAGTGCGAAGGAGTTGCATGAAGTCGCTTGGGAGGCGATGTGGGATCTGAACGCCAACGCGGACGCTCCCCTGTTCGCGGGGCCGAAGATAGCGTTCTCGCGTTATCTGAGTAGTAACGATTGGCGCTCCATCCGGACGCGCCGCAAGACGGAACTCAAGGCGTTGTTCGCCGTCGCCAATCCGGCCGATCTCGCCGAGTACAAGTCCAGGAACACCGGCCTGCCGCTCTTTGAGCCGATCGCCGAGGCCGACATCACCGCCGCGCGCAACTCGTTGCAGGGGCCGATCGCGGTAACCGAGTTTACTGGAAAGGGCGAGGCGACGCTCAAACGTATCGCCAAGGAACTCACGCGGAACTACGACGTTCTGTATTTGATGTGCCACGGTACGATCAAGGTGCTCGAAGGCGGCGCGCGGGAAGCGAAGCTGTTCCTTGTGGATGGCGACGGGAACTGCGATGTTGTCAGCGCGATAGACCTGATCCGGCAGATCGAACATTTACCCGAGCGGCCGCGGATGATCGTTCTCGCATCGTGTCAAAGCGCGGGAACTGGCGCCGACGCGCTGGAGACCGATCCGTCGGCGCTGGCGTCTGCACTGGGTCCGCGGCTGGCCGAGGCCGGCGTGCCGGCGGTCATCGCCATGCGCGGAAACGTCAACATGGCGACCGCCGCGAAGTTCCTGTCGACGTTCTTCGCGCATCTGCACGCCGACGGGCAGATCGACCGCGCGATGTCCGAAGCGAGATTCGAGGTGCAGGACGAACCGGACTTCTGGGTGCCGGTTTTGTACACGCGCTTGAAATCGGGACGCATTTGGTATGTCCCTGGATTCGGCAAAGCAAGGGATTTCTCCGATCAATGGAAAACGCTGTGCGGCTTCGTCCAAGAGGGCAACTTCGTTCCCATCCTCGGACCCGAACTGTCCGCGCGAGTCTGCGGCGACCAAACCGAGATGGCCCAGACGTTCGCGAACGAGTTTGCTTATCCCATGTCGGTGAACGACCACTCCGACGTCGCGCGGGTGGCCCAATTTATTGAGCACAATGTTCTGGACGGCAAGGCAACGCTGCTGAAAGCCGTTCAAAAGCACTGGGGCGTGGAAGCGGTGCGCCGTTTTCCGGAAGTGTTCGAGACCCTTGGCCCCGATGACGACCCGATGGACGCCGTCGTCAAGAAGATGTTGGAGGACGAGGACAACCCCTTCACGATTCTCGCCAGCCTGGATACGGCGTCTCTGTACGTGAACGCCAGCGCCGACACATTAATGGAGCGTGCGCTGAAGTTGTACAAGCAGCCACGCGTTCCGAAACCCGTGGCGACGCAGTGGAGAGACGAACGCCGGGAAGACGCCCCAAACGGCGAGGTAGTGCAAAAGGAGATCAAGGGCGATCCCCGGCAGCCGGTCCTTTACTACGTCTTCGGCACTTGCAAAGCGGAGCAATCCGATACTTGGGTTCTAACCGAGGACGACTACTTCGACTACTTGATCAAGATGCACAAGCACTCCCTCATGCCAACCGATATTGGTTCGCGACTCAATTTCCACTCGCTCATGTTCCTCGGTTTCCATCTCGACGACTGGAAATCGCGCGTGCTCCTGCGGATGATCCGGGCTCAGGGAGGCAGCGCGGCCCTGGAGCGGTTGAAACACGTTGGCGTGCAGGTGAGTCCAGACGAGATGTCGCTGAGCGACGCCAATCGCACGAAGAAGTTCCTCGAAAAATACTTCGCGGATTCGACCTGGGTCCAACTTTACTGGGTCTCGGCGGCCGATTTCTTGAAGGAGCTGCGGACGCAGCTAGCCATCCATAAATCCACAGTCGCGCCCAAAGTGGCGCGCGCCATCCGGGGGTTCGGCGGATGAGCAAAATTGGCGACAACCCGTACGTCGGCGCACAACCGCTGTCAGCGAAGAACCCGCTGTTTGGCCGGGAGCGTGAGGTGAGGGATCTTTTCTTCCTGCTCTGCAAGGAGCGGATCGTGTTGATGTACGCTCCGTCGGGCGCGGGCAAAAGCTCGCTCTTGGAGGGGAGCGGCGGGCTGCTCGACGCGATGTATGAGCGGTTCCACGTCTGGCCCGTGACGCGGGTGAATACGCAGCCGTCGGTCCCCTACCAGAATCCCTACGTGCTCAGCGCGCTGATTGGATTCGAACGCGCGGCGCCGCCGGAGCACATGAGAAGCGAGGATGAACTCGCGCGGTTGACGTTGCGCGAAGGCGTGATGAGCCGCTGGCGGCATCCCGACGATCCGAAAATCATTCTGCTTGTGTTCGACCAGTTCGAGGAAATCGTTCGCCTCAATCCGACCGACGTCGACCGGCAGCGCGAGTTCTTTCGCCAACTCGGCGAACTGCTGTCGGAGCCAACGGTTTGGGCGCTGCTGGTCATGCGCGAGGATTATCTCGCTGCGATCGACCCCTACTGCCGCCAGGTTCCCACTCATCTACGCAACCGGTTCCGGCTGGATCTGTTGGGACGGGAAGCAGCCGGGGAAGCGATCGCGAAAACGGCCGAAACGGCCGGCCGGTATTGGGAAAAAGAAGCGGTTGAGCGGGTCGTGGCCGATCTGGCGCTCATCAAGATACAGCCGCTGCACGGCGATCCCTATGTCGTTCCCGGCCAATACGTCGAGCCGTTGCAGTTGCAGGTGGTTTGCCGCGATCTGTGGGAAAAACTCGCGCCGGACGATCCGTCGTTCGGCATCGACGATTTGGACAAAATCGGCAACGTGGACCTCGCCTTGGCGGCGTACTACAGACGCTGTGTGCGCGAAGTCTCCAGCGGCAGCATCGGTGTCGAACGCGCGGTCCGCAAGTGGTTTTCCAAGGAGCTGATATCGCCGGGGCACGTGCGCGGCCAGGTGCTGCGCGGCAAGTCGGAGAGCGGCGGACTGGACAATGCGTTGATCGAAAAGCTAGTCGCCAAGCATCTGGTCCGCGCGGAGAAACGCAGCGGCGCGACATGGTATGAGCTCGCTCACGACCGCCTAGTTCCCGCCGTGGAGGGATGCAACGGAATTTGGTTTCAAAGGAATCTCTCGTTTCTGGAACGCTGGGCCGAACTGTGGGTAACGCAGGCGCGAAACCCGGATCTGTTGCAAACCGGAGGCGTACTGCGCGACCCCCGCAGGTGGGCCAAGGAGAATCCGGACCGCGTTCATGATAACGAGCGGGCGTTTCTTTCCCAGTCGGCGAGGGAGAATCGGAAGGTCTGGTTGCGGCGCGGATTGGTATCGGTGTTATTCGTCGCACTCCTTGTCGGGGTAATCCTTGGGTTAGAGGCGGATTCTCAACGAGACCAGGCGCTGAAAAACGCCGTAACCTTTTATAGCAGCCGCGCCGACGAGGCGATAACTCGCGAGGACTGGGAAGAGGCTTGGTTGTACACGCTGGCATCGCTAAGCGTGGATCTTTCCGGGGGCCATAACTCCCCGCAGGCCGTTGGCCAATTGCTGCGCTTTGAGATCTACCCGGGAACCGATTGGCAGGAGCGAGAGAGTATCGCGCTCGGGAGCGTCAGCCGGCTTAACGACGCGGACCGGATCCTGCATGTGTCGACGAACTCGAAGTCCAAGAACCACACCGAAGCGATCTTGCAGCAGTACACAAATAACGGCTTTAACGTGTATCGCACTTCGATGCAAGATGGACGTTCGTCACTGGTCGGACTGTTCACCCACAACTTTGAGGGCAGCGGAAAATTCGGCAAGAGTTTCTCGGGTGAACTGTACTGCGTCGAAGTGGACGGCAAACGGTACTACGGCGGCGGCGATCAGATTGTCGAAGAAGGCGCTCTCTCGGAGTCCTCAAGCGGGCGTGTCCTGCCAGTAGGCGACTCGCCGGTGATCGCGATGAGGCGTACGGCCAAGGGCGTCGGCGTCTTGACCAAGGATGGCAGACTGCGCTTTGCCGATGCCGGGTCGATGAAGTGGAAAGACGAGAAAGCCGAGTGGAAAGTTGGCGGGGATGGTTTGATCGGGTTCGACGCGGCGGAAGACGATGTCGTCGTTATCTATGAAACACGGGAGGTGTCGAAAGGCAAAATCGAACTGTGGAGCGGCGCCCCGGCGCCGGCTAGCATGCCTCGAGGCACCTATGAAGGCATCGACGGAGAATCGTTCAGTGCCGTATCGATCCTTTCGCGCGAATCGATGATCGTCGCCTACGGCACTCGCTCCGGAGAAATTGGCCTGATCGATTTTTCCGACGACGACGGCCCGCGCGTCATCGCCCGCACGCATCTGCACAAAAACACGGTCGTCCAATTGGATGGCCTAGGAGCATTGAAGAGCCCCGGCGACTATCTGGTATCGGTTAGCGAAGACGGGCAAGTCCGGCACATCAACATGCGCATCCGGGCTCCCGGTGAAACGAATGACCGCGTGATCTGGCAGGTCGCACGAGAGCCGCGGAAGTCAACGCGGACGCTGTTTGAAAAATGGCAGACCGATTCGCTGAATGAACTTCCCTTTAATTGGGTTCCGCCCCGATTCGAGTTGAACGACTCCTGGCCGAAGCTCCTGGCCGCTCGAAGCAAGCTGTTCGGCCGCGACTACCTGTATCAATACCGCCGCTTCGAGGAGAGTGAGTTGATCCGTTCGCAAGAGGGCAACTGGACCTGGAAAAGTCCCGCCGGAGAAGCCTCTCTCACCGAGAAGCGGCGGGATCCGTCGAGAGTGCTCCTCGTCGGGGGGGGCCGATATCGAAATCGCCGTGCCTGCGCAATCTGGGGGTTGGTTAACGATTAACGGCCTTGCATTCGCACGAGTGAAGGCGGTTGAGGCCGGCCGGTTTGTACTGGCCCAAGGATACCTGCTTGACATGGGCGGCAATCGCTGGCGGATCGGCTCGGGAGGCGAGATCAAGCCTCTCCGTTTGCGATTGACGCACCGGATGCCAAGCGGAGAGGCGGTGCTCTCGGCGGGCGAAAACGCCGGGGCGTTTCTAGTGCCGGGAGGCGATGGTCCGCTGCAGTTTCGAGCTTCTCCCGCATCGACACCTGGCCCGATAGGCAAATTGCACGCGACGCAAGTCCACTTCATCGCCGATCCATGGAGCTCGCCGAAAGCAAGTCATTCGATTCACTACCGAAAGACAACCGTGGACGGCCCTTTCAACACGGCCCGCGTCAATCCCGGGCAGGTGGTCACCTTTCGCACGCAATGGGACGTCAGCGTCACCGGAGAGCAGACAAAGCAGCAGAACTTCTTCCTCGGCATGGACATGCCGGAAGGCGCGTTCAGCAAGTGCGTTACATCGGCGGGTGGCGAACGGCCGATCGGACAGCGCAAATCCGGGCACGTGCAAATCGTGTTTCGCGCGCCGGCGCAACCGGGCTGGTATTTTCTGACGCATGCGATGCGAGAAGGAGACAAGTGCGTTGGCAACGCGTCGATTCACGCGACCCGGCCGGACAACGCCGTCGCTGCGATCCTAGTCGAAGAGTCTTCCAATGACGGCCGCGCCCGCTAGTCCGTACGTCGGCGCCGAGCCGCTCAGTCACGACAACCCGATTTTCGGGCGCGACCGCGAAATCCGCGATCTGTTTTTTCTCCTTTCGAAGGAACGCATCGCACTGCTCTACTCGCCGTCGGGCGCGGGAAAGAGTTCGATTCTCTACGCGCGCAACGGACTGCTCGATCAGTTCGTCGACCGTTTTGACGTGTTGCCCGTAACTCGCGTCAACACCGAGACCACGCAACCCGGCGCCAACCGCTACGCGCTCAGCATGCTTGTTGGCTTGGAACGATTCGCCGAATCGCCGCGCAAGGACTCCGAATTGGCCTCGCTTTCGCTGCACGACGCCGTCATGAGCCGGCCATCGGGAACGGACGGCCGCCTCACGCTAGTCGTTGTCGATCAGTTCGAGGAGATCGTGCGCATCGATCCCACCGACATCGATGGCAAGCGCGAATTCTTCCGGCAACTCGGTGAGTTGTTGGCCGAGCCGACGATTTGGGCGCTGTTCGTGCTGCGCGAAGACTTCCTGGCGACGCTTGATCCCTACATCCGTCAACTGCCCACGCATCTCAAGAATCGTTTTCGCATCGACTTGCTCAAACCCGGCGAAGCGGCCAAAGCGATCAGCGGGCCGGCCGCGGGACTGGAACGTACTTGGGATCCGGAAGCGGCGCAGAAGCTCGCTTACAACTTGGCCGCCGAAACCGGCGTAGTTGAGCCGATGCACTTGCAGATTGTCTGTCAGGATATTTGGACCGGGATGCGGGACGACGATATTCGGATCGACCCGGAAGACGTTACCGAGTTCGGCGACGTCGATGTCGTTCTCGGCCGCTTCTACGCGCGTATCGCGTCCGATGCCGCAAAGCTCGGGCACAACAGCGAACGCGAGATTCGGAATTGGGTGGGATCAAAGCTCGTTGTAAAAGGCGGCGTACGCGGCCAGGTGCTGGCGGCGGAAGCGGAGTTGCACGATAAGACCGTCGAGATTCTCGACAAGGCGCATCTGGTTCGGCGCGAACCGCGCCGCGGAGCCGACTGGCTTGAACTCGCGCACGACCGCCTCGTTCCCGCGGTGACCAAGGACAACACTGCGTGGTTTGAGAAAAACCTCTCCGATCTGGAACGCCGCGCCGAACAGTGGGACGAAGGAGGGCGCAGCGAGGACCTACTAGCCGACGGCGCGCCCTACCGGGAGATGCGCGCGTGGGCGAAACAGAATCCGGAACGCGTGAAGACGGATGAGAAGGCGTTTCTCTTGGCCTCCAAGCGGAAGGCGGCGGCGACAATGTGGCGGCGCGTCTCCACAGCCGTCTCGCTGGCGCTGGCGATCATCGCGTTCATCTTATTCGGTAATGCGCAACGCGAAAAAAACAATGCGGAGGCCGCCGGTCTGCGCGCGCGGTTTTCGCAAGCGACTCTTTACGACGACCGCGCGGCGCAAGCGCACGAGAAACGGGACTTTCCCGACGCCTGGCTCTACACCCTTGGCGCACTCGCCGAGGACTGGCCCGCAAACGCAAACCTGCCCGACGCCGCGGGACGGCTGCTGTTGCCAGAAATTCGTCCCGACATGCGCTGGAACGACATCATGAAGAAGGCGTCCTTCAAAGCGAACTTCGCCGAGCCGGAGGAGAGATCTGATTTTGGTGACTTCCGCGCCATCTGCGCGCAGCCCTCGGGAGGCGTTCGGTGCATAGCGGGGATGCCCGACAAGCGGAATGAGAATCATCTCACGTTTCTCGAATTCGCCGAGTCGAACGCCCGGGCTAGAGACACCATTTTCACCTTTAAGAAGAACGAAGACGGCTTCAGTAAGGATTTCCAGGGGACGTTCTCTGTGATCTTTCATGAACATTGGAAACAGTTCGTTTTCGGAGGCGATAAACGGGTTTTCATCGCCGGCAAACCAGGCCGGTGGGAGAGCGATCAAACGGTATCGGTCATCGCGCAGTACCGGGACCGTATCGCGGTCGCGGAACCGGCGGGGTCCATACGCCTCCTCGATGCGTCACTGAAACTGAGTGCCGGCGAGCCGTTGCGTTCGGGTGTCTCCAATCCGGTAAGCCTCGCTTTCAATCCTTCCGGCGACCCGCTTGTCGCGATCGGCTCAATCGACGGATCCGTGGTGATTGCCAAGATGACGGAGCGCTTGCTGGAAACAGCCGCGCCGCTGCCGCTACGGAGCGGCGCGGTGCAGTCGTTGGCTTTTATCGACAGCCAGACGGTCGTGGCTGGAACCGCCGATGGCCGCATTCATTTCTTGGGAAGGGACGCGAAATCGGGATGGACGCTGCTGCAATCCGCTAAGCTCCACTTCGGCGGCATCGCTTCGATTGCGGCCGCGGGTCCAACGGGCGATCTTGTCACCAGCGGCTTAGAGGGAATCATTCGTCGCACGCCTTTGAACTGGCAGGTTTTTGGAGTTCGGATTTCGTTACTCGACCTATTCCGAAATCCACGGGCGCCGAGCCAAATCGAAAACCTCCGGAGCCTTCGCCAATTGTCGGAGCAGTCGCTGCATCGGAGCTTGAATTCCGGTCGTCTCACGCCGACTGGCGATAATCCGCAAGCCGCCGACGCCGAGCGGATTTATTACGGCCGGCAACCGGTGGCGCTTAGCTACAGCATTCCCGGCGGCGCGTTTATTCGAAAATCCGAAACCCAGTGGATTTGGGAACGGGACGGAATGACCACGATTTTGCGCGGCAAATCCCCCAAGTCGGTAGACGCTAGCGCCATCGTTCTTCACCATGAGGACTCCGGTTTCACCGTCACGATTCCGAAAACGGCCGGCGGAGATCGCCGCATCCGATTCGGAGGCGTCAACGGCTCCTGGCCCGCCGCCATTGTCGTTCGGAATCCGAACGAGACTTCAGCGGTAATCCGCTATGCGGAGTCCTATTTGGAAAACACCGGCGATGGTTGGCGGATTCGGACGCCTGAACGCTCCGAGTCCAATGAACACGAATTCCTGCCCGATTACAGCTTTTCCCGCACACTCGCCGAACTTTCCGATGCTGCCGAAACGGATCTGCGGCTCCGGGCCGAAAATGACCGCGATGGAAGAAACACGTTGCGGCTTCCCCGCGCCGGCGGCGCCGCCGAATGGTCCGGTGCGCGACCGCTGCAACTGTTCCGGGCCACACGCAGCGAAGGCCCGGGCGTGCGCTCCGTACACACAAGCGGACAACGCAAGACGGTTTACGAGGCCGTCTCCATCAATGGGCAAGGCCCAGTGTCCAGAGCGGGGCCAGGACAGGAGCTCGTCCTGGAATTCCGCTGGAGTGTCGAGATCGACGATCGCACGCCGGAAACGAACTGCCCGGGTTGTGGCGTGCAGATGGACCTTGGCATGAAAGGCGGCACACGCGATGTCGATCGAGACGAGGCGATCACACGGAGCTTCCTAAAGTGCATCGTCAACGACGCGATGCCTCCGGCCTACTATCCGGGAAGTTCGGGACGCGTGAAGATGCAGTTCAAGGCGCCGCTGCAATCAGGCCTGTACTACATCACACACTTGCAAGCCTGGGACTTTGGATGCGACCCGATCGCAGCGAAGTTCGACCGGTTCAGTACATCTCCAAAAGACGCAGTCGCGGTTGTCCGCGTCGACTAACAAGAATGGAACTTCCATGGACGAGCGCTTAGACGAACAACTCATCTTCAACGGCATCAACGCTGAAACGGGCGACTACTTTTTCCCCACGCTTACCCCGCGCCAAGCCTCGCAGGCCGTGCTGCACGGGCTCGCCAGCAAACAGGATCAAGCGACTCTGACCTGGCGCGCGGCGCGCGCGAAAGGCCATCTCGGCGTCATGGAAGGCATCGATCCGAAGAAAATCGCCGAATCCGGCTGGGCCGTGCTGATCGGCGACGGCGTGCCCGCCGAACACATCGAAGCACTGCAGCCCTTGTTTCGCCTACGAAAGGACCAGGCCGGCGATCGATACCAAGTCTACTCCACCAATGACGGCACACAATGGAAGCCCGGACAATCGAAAAACGATTGGCTCATCGAGCAAAAGGCAGGCGCTGGGGGCTTGGTCAATCCAACAAAAGTACCGTATTATGTCTTGCTCGTCGGATCGCCCGAACAGATCCCGTTTGAGTTTCAGTATCAGCTCGATGTGCAATACGCCGTCGGCCGCATTCACTTCGACACCGCAGCCGAGTACGCCAACTACGCCAGCTCCGTCGTAGCCGCCGAGAAGGGGCAAATTTCGCTCGCGCGTACGGCCGCGTTCTGGGGGCCGCGCCGGGAGGACGACAAGCCGACCAAACTCAGTTCGTCGCTCCTGGTGAAGCCTATGCACGAGTGGGCCGCGGCGCTCAACAACGGCTGGGCGCACACCTACTACGAACCCGAGCGATCGACGCGCGCACAGGCGCTCGATTTGCTGGGCGGCAAAGACACGCCGGCGTTTCTGCTGACCGCTTCGCACGGCGCCTGCCGGTTCAAGGGCTCGCCCGGACAGCGCGAACAAATGGGCGCGTTAGTGTGTCAGGATTGGCCTGGCAAAGGCAAGGGCGTAGAATTCCGCGATTGCATCGTTGCCGGCGAAGACATCCCCCCCCGACGCGAAACTCGCCGGACTGATCGCAATGACGTTTGCCTGTTTCGGCGGCGGCACCCCGGCGATGAACGAATTTCCTCTGCCCAACTGGCCCGTGCAGTGGTCGGAAAAACCTTTTCTGGCGGCGCTGCCGAAACGAATGCTCTCGCATCCTAAAGGCGGTGCGCTTGCAGTAATCGGCCACATCGATCAAGCGTGGGATCTGTCGTTCCGCTGGCCCGCCAGCGCGCCGCAATTGGAAACGTTTCAGAGCATGGTTCGTCGATTGATGGAGGGTCATCCGGTCGGTTCGGCAATGGAACCGTTCAACTCCCGCTACGCCGAATTGAGTTCCGATATCGTGCCGCTCGGCAAGAAGGCGGATGCGGGCAAGGAACTGACGAGCCGCGAACTGCTTATTATGAGCTCGCAGAAAGACTCGCGCAATCACGCGGTGATGGGTGATCCCGCAGTGCGGATCCCCGTCGCCGACAAGCCGGCCGAAGCGCGCGAAGTCGTCGTCATCAACACGGTGACCGAACCAACGCCCAAACCAGAAGCGCCGCCGAGCCCAGACGCACTTACCGTAACGACCGCCGGTATCGTCACCACGATTCTGCTGAAAGACGGGCGAGTCGAGACGGAGTTATGGCGCGCCCACGTCGCGGACGTAGAACGCGCCATCGCCGAGCGTTCTTAGGCGCCATTGAAACGAGCGCCGCGCCCGCAGGTTCGGGGACATCGGCAGCGTCATAGTCGATGTCCTCGCACGACGTGAGCGGCGTTTGTTCCTGAATTTAGCCAGCCAGTCATCAGTTCAAATTGCATGGCGAGTCCGCCGTGGATACTCACAAATCCGGTCGGGCCAGCGCCTCCCCCGAGTTCGACCGGCACGAAGGCCGCGCCGGGTTGATTGAACTGGTCGCGATGCGTCGACAACGCTAAAGCGTGCCGAATCCCATGACATGCGCCATCTCGTGCAAAACCACCGCGAGCAGCGTGCCTTCCGATTCCATGCTCGCGAGGTCGGCGGTCATGAAGACCGCCTGTTGAAGCGGAGTCAGTCCTCCTCGGATATTGACTTTGATGTGAACCGGTACGACTTGGGCAATTCCCGCGGCCAATAGCCCGGAAAGCCAATTCTCGGACAACCATGAGCTCGTCCCCTTAACGCGGGCTACCGTAGAACGATTTCGGAGTAGCATGGATAGACCCTCGCCATGCCCCACCGTTTCATCGTCCTTTCGCTCTTAGTCGCGCTGGGGCTCATCACATTTCTCGATCGGATCTGCATCTCGGTCGCGGGCACGCGGATCATGGGCGATCTCGCGCTCGACGCGGCGCAGTGGGGATGGGTACAAAGCGTGTTCATCCTCGCGTATGGTCTTTTTCAAATGCCGATCGGAGCGCTGGCGGATCGACGAGGCCAGCGGGTGATCGCGGCTTTGATTGTAATCTGGTGGTCGTTGTTCACAGCTCTCACCGGCGCCGCGAGCGGATTCGTCAGCCTGCTGGCGATTCGGTTCCTGTTTGGCCTCGGAGAGGCGGGCGCATACCCGGTAATGACCGGCGTGATCGCGCAGTCGTTCCCCGCTTCCGAACGGGCGGTCGCGCAAGGTTTCGTCTGGGGCGCGAGCCGTCTGGGCGGGGCGCTGAGTCCGATACTGGTTGTCCCCTTGCAGCAGGCGTATGGCTGGCGCGTCGCATTCCAGGTGCTCGCGGCGGCGGGAGTGGTATGGGGCATTGTATGGCTGGCCGTCTTTCGCGACAAGCCGAAACCGGCCACGGAACGCGCCGCGACACCGTGGCGCACGATGTTCCGCGCTCGCGGTTTTTGGATGTTGATGGCGATGTACTTCTGCTACGTATGGGGATCGTGGTTCTACTTCACTTGGATGCCCACTTACCTCGAGCGCGGCCGCGGATTCGCCGAGAACGAGATGAAGCTGTTTGCGTCTCTGCCGTTTTTTCTCGGCATGGCCTCAAACGTCGCGGGCGGATTCTTGAGCGACTACGCCAGCCGGCGTTTCGGAAAGCGGATCGGCCGGTTGGCGGTGGGATCTACGAGCCTCGCGCTGGCGGCGCTTTGCCTGGCGGCCGTTGCGTTAAGCAGCGACCGCCGCGCCGTTGTCGTTTTCCTCACGCTCGGTTTCGGCGTGATGGATCTGATGCTCCCGGCCGCGTGGGCGATCTGCCTCGACATCGGCGGCGCGCACGCCGGCGCGCTTTCAGGCGCGATGAATACGGCGGGAAGCGCAGGTGGGTTTCTCTGCGCGACGCTGTTCGGCACGGTCGTCAAAGCGACGGGCGATTACAACGTACCGGTGCTTTGTATTGCCGGGATGCTGGCGCTGAGCGCGGTGCTGTTTACCCGACTCCATCCGGAGCTATCGGTGGTAGGGCCGTCGTCGTGAGTCATCGAAACAGTGCTGAACGCACCGATTCGTGATAAACGTAATAGGCGCATGCTTCGACGAACATGGATTACGGCGGCGGCTTCGGCCCTATACGCGCGGGGCCGGAATTGGCCGCTGGGCTGCAATACCGCTGTACAAGGCTATGGGCTGTTCGCGGCGATCGAACTATTGCGCCGCCTCGAATTTCCCGTGATCGAAATTCACCCGATGGGCAAGCCCGAACCGGTTCCGAAAGTTTTCCCCGGTTTTCAGTTCGACAAACTCGACGCCGCCGACAAGCGCAAAATCAGGGCCGCGCTCAGGCCGTTTCGCCTGGTCACTACTCACCTACCCTACACCGGACTCAACTGGTTGAGCCCCGATCCCGCGATTCGCGCGCATGCGGTCCGCACAATCGACACCGCGCTCGATGGCTCGGCGTATTTCGGCGCGAAACTCGCCGTACTGCACCCCCAACCGCTTCCCAATCAACCGTGGATCGATCGCCGTTCGGAGTACGTCGATGGAATCGGGCGCTGGGCGTCGCGGGCCGCCTCGCTGGGCGTGCGGATAGCGATCGAGACCGGATTTCCGCTTTCGGTCAAGGACTTTACCGATCTGGTCGGGGCGCTTCCGATGGCGAACATCGGCGCCACGATCGATGTCGGCCACCAAGGCCGCTTCACCGATTTGACTTCGCGTGTTCCGCCCGAAGACCGCGCCAAGCCGGAATCGATTCGCGCGTACAACGACACCACCATCCGCATTATCGAGACGTTGGGCAAGCGGGTCTTTCATCTCCACGTTCACGACATCGATCCCGATACCTGGGTCGAGCACAAACCAATGGTGCACGGTTTCGTCGACTATCCCCGGATCTTCGCCGCGCTCGATCGCGCCGGATATCGCGGCGCGCTTGTCCTTGAGATCGGCGGCGATCCGGAAAAAATGCCCGGGTACCTGACCGCTGCCCGGGATAAGTTCAAAGCGTGGCTTCGATAAAAAAAGGGAGATGGCTCGCCATCTCCCTTTTTGTTGATTAAGTGTGAGCTAGAAGCGATAGCGAAGACTGAACTGAATCTGCCTTGAACTAACGCGCTGGCTGTTGATGCGGCCGTAGTCGCCCGCGTTGATGTTCCCTTGCGGATCGGCGAAGCTGACCGTGTTGGGGAAGTTGAAGAATTCGCCGCGGAACTCCAACGCCTGCTTTTCGGTGATCCGGTAGGATTTTTGCAGAGCGAAGTCGAGGCTGATAATGCCGTCGGCATTGGTGATGTACGGATTGGCGTTGCCGAACTGGAACTGCGGCGGACGCACAAACGCCGACGCGTTGAACCATTGATCGGGCGTCTTCGGTCCGTTGTTCGGATTGCCGACCAGATTCAACCGCTGTGTCTTGCGCCCGGTGTTGGCGATATCTTCACTGGTGAAGACCATGAAAGGCGGGCCACTCTCCAGGCGCGTAATCCCTTCGAGCGACCATCCGCCGACGAACGCGTCCGCTATGCGGCTCATGTTGCCGCCAAACGTCCGACCCTTGCCGAACGGCAATTCGTAGACGTAGGAGAACACGAACACGTGATTAATATCCCAGCTCGACCGGCTCCAATCCCGTCTCCGGTTGAACGGATCCTGCGTCTTCTGGTTTTCAGCAAGCGAGGACTGGTTGTCCAAGGACTTCTGCCAAGAGTAGTTCATGTTGAACTGCAAGCCGCGCGAGAAGCGCTTCTTCAACGAGGTCTGCAGGGCGTTGTAGCTGCCCGAGAACTGGTTCGAACCGCCGTCGAGATCGCCGAAGTTTGGCAGCAACCGGCGCGGCTGAATCGGTCCCGGCCCGGGCGTCAGCGCGTTGTTGAACGGCGAGTAGCCGATCTGCTTCCGGCTGGCCGATCCCACGTAGCCGACGTCGAACGTCAAGTCATCCTGAATCTGGCGTTGGATAAAGAGGTTCCACTGGCTCGAATACGGCGAACGGTTATCCGGATTCTGCGGCCAGCCGCCGATAGCCGACGTATTGGAGAATGCCGGTCCCGGCGCGGTAATCGATTGATCGAGGACGCCGCCGCGATTCGGGCTGAAGACCTGTTGTACGGTGAACGGCCAGAATTTCCGCAGATCCTGCAACTCCTGTACGAACGTCGAATTGTAGAAAACACCGACACCGGAACGGATTACGGTTTTGTCGCTGACTTTGTAGGCCAAGCCCAGGCGAGGCGCCCAGTCGTTCTTGTCGCTGCGCACCAACGCGCGGCCGATGCCATCGGTTCGGGCCGGAGCGTTCGGACGGCCGGTGTCGGGATCGGGTTGCGGGTTGGTGGTCGCCCATAACAGGCGTCCTTCATACTTGCCGGTTACCGGATCTCGCGTTACGTACAGATTTCCGAGCCGGTCGGAAGTGTCGTAAGGCCGGCTGCCGAACTGGTACATGAGGCCCGCGTTAATCGTCAGGCGGCTCGATACGCGCCAGTCGTCCTGGACGTGTCCCATCAAGAAGTGGCCGATACCGTCGGTAAGAGTGTTGCCCTCCCCGCGTCGCACTTCGCCCGGGTAACCCAGCAGCGCGTCCGCCATCGGATATCCGGTAACGCCGCCAAGAAACAGCGCGTCGCCGTTCATCGGATTCGACGTGTTGGTGTAGAACTGCCGGTGGTGATACTGGCCGCCGATTTTCAGTGAATGCTTGCCGATGACCTTGGTCAGGTTCGCGCGGCCCTGCCAAACGTTGTCGCCTGTGTCGCCGCCGCCAGCGCCGGGCGTGCTGTATGCGCCGAAGCTGATGTTGACGAGCGGGTCGCCGAAAACCTCTTTTTGATACATCTGCATCCCGGTCTTCTGCAGGAACTCGGCGCGTGTGAGGGCGCCTTTTGTCGTCAGATTGGGATTGTTCGGTTGGTTCGTCCCGAATCCGACTTCGAGTGTAGTGGTCGGACTGAAGATATGCGTCCCCGAAGCGCCGTAGTTGAACACGTCGAACTCGCTGCGCCCGCGAAATCCAGTCTGTATCGCCGGGTTCAGAAGATCGGCATTTTGCTGGCTGAAGCGGAAGTAGAAAGTATTCTTTTCATTGATGTTGTAGTCGTAGCGCCAGTGCAGACCGTCGCGATTGTTGGCGCGAGAGCCGCTTATGACGTAGTTCTGCACAAGTCCCGGACGGTTCGGCAGCGGCGTCGTCAACTCGAGCGCCGTCGGAATCGCGCGGTTGATCTGCGCGGCCGGAATCGTGTTGTTGGGATACGGCTGATTGTTGTTGAACGGATTCCGGATGACGGTCCCCGGCAGCAGCTGCGAAAAATTGCCCGCGCGGAACTCGGCCGGCGGCACGTTGCCGATCAATGTCGCGGCGCGACGGCTGCGGAAGCCTTCCCAACTCGCGAACCAGAACATCTTGCTCAATTTCGGAAGCGGACCGCCCACCGCCACGCCGTACTGATTCTGCTTAAACGCCACCTTCCGCAACCCGTTGCGGTTGGCGAAGAATTCGTTGGCATCGAAGGCGTTGTTGCGGAGGTATTCGTACACCGTCCCATGCAACTGGCTCGTGCCGGATTTGATCACCATCGATACGTTGGCGCCCATCGACCGGCCGAACTCGGAGCCGGTGTTGGTGGCGATCTTGAACTCCTGCAGCGCGTCCATCGGCGGTGAAATACCCGGCGAGTTCATCATCTGCATGTTGGAGTCGAAACCGTCGAGAGTGTAGTTGTTGTCCTGAGGCCGGCCGCCGTTCACCGAGAACAACGCCGTTCCCGACTCGTTGGTTCCGCGCTGCTGGCTGCGCGTGATGGAACTCGTGCCCGGCATCAGCAGGATCAGTCGCGTATAGTTGCGGCCGTTCACCGGCAGGCGCTCCAGTTCCTTCGCGGCGACGACGTTGCCGACCGACGATTCTTCGGTCTGCAGCAGCGGCGCCGCGCCAGTGACTTCGACTGTTTCGGTGACCGCGCCGAGCGCTAGTGAAAAATCGACTTCCAGTACCGCGGCGACCTGCAGGTCGATCCCGCTTCTGACTTGCGACTTGAATCCGTCGGCCTTCACCGTTAGTGTGTAGGCGCCCGGATTGAGCGGAGTGATGCGGTATTGGCCGGTGGCGTTTGTCTGCACGGTTCTGGCGAATCCCGTGCCCGCGCTAGTGACTGTTACCGATGCATTTGGAATAACGTTGCCCGACGGATCGTAGACATCACCTACGAGGGTCGCCGCTGTTTGGCCGTGCAAACCAAGGCCCACCGCGAGTGCAATTCCGCACAGCGCCGCGAATTTCAACTGCTTTTGATTCATTCGGGTTCCTTCAACCTCCCTGCTGAGATATGGCGAGCCACCGCTCACATTACGTAATTCTATATCATCTCGCGGGGCGGAATTGACATCTTTCCAGCCGGGCCGCGATGATTAGCGGTGTGAGTGTTCGTATTGCCGTTACCGGGTGCGCGGCCTTCGTGGGTCTGATTGCCTTGGCGCAAGGCGTGGCCACCCGCAACGCGCCGCCCGCGCCCAAAACCGCGCCTTCCGGCCGGCCGTTCCTCGCTTCGTTCGAAGATGTCGCGGTTCGCGCCGGTTTGACCGCGCCCACCCTATTCGGCAACTCCCTCACCAAGCGATACATTATCGAGGCCAACGGAGCCGGACTGGCCGCGATCGACTACGACAACGACGGCTGGCTCGATCTCTTCGTCCCCAACGGCTCGCGGCTCGAAGGCTTCGGCGCAACCGTTGCGCCAACCAGCCGGCTGTACCGGAATACCGGCAAAGGATCGTTCACCGACGTCACCGTTAAGGCCGGCGCGGCGCTTGCCGGATGGGGTTCCGGCGCGTGTGCGGGCGATTTCGACAACGACGGCGATGACGATCTCTACGTCACCTACTGGGGACCGAACGCATTGCTCGTCAACTCAGGAAGCGGCGAGTTCAGCGAGCAGGCCGCGCGGCGAGGCGTTGCCGGACCCGCTAAAGAGTGGAGTTCCGGCTGTACATTTCTCGACTACGATCGCGACGGAAAGCTCGATCTGTTCGTGACCAGCTATCAGCAGTTCGATCCCGCGACGACGCCTCCTCCCGGCAAATCGTCCAACTGCGAGTGGAAGGGAATGCCCGTCTTCTGTGGGCCGCGCGGGCTGCCCTTCGGCCGCGCGACTCTATACCGGCAATTGCCGAACGGATCCTTCGAAGATGTCAGCAACGCCGCCGGCATCTCCAAAGCCCGCGACTTCTACGCGTTCACCGCCGTCGCGGCCGACTTCAACGGCGACGGATGGACCGATATATACATCGCCAGCGACTCAACTCCGAGCCTCCTCTTCCGCAATCAGAAAAACGGCACCTTCCGCGAGATCGGCACCGAAACCGGCGTGGCCTTCAATGAACACGGCTTCGAGCAGGGCGGCATGGGAATCGGCGTTGGCGACTACAACCGCGACGGGCGGCTCGACATCGTCAAAACCAATTTCGCTGGCGACCACCCAAACCTATACCGAAACACGGGCGGGGGCATTTTTGAGGACACCGTTCTCTCGGCCGGTCTCGGCATCAACCCGCAGTTTGTTGGTTGGGGTGTTGCGCTCGCCGACCTCGACAACGACGGCTGGCAGGATATCCTTCAGGTCAACGGCCACGTTTATCCAGAACTCAAGGATGGCCCCGGCGAATTCTACCGGCAGACCCGCGTCATTTACCGCAATCTCGGCGACGGGAAATTTGAGGATGTCAGTGGACTGGCCGGTCCCGCAATCGGCGCTCGCCACTCCAGCCGCGGCGCCGCGTTTGGCGATTTCGACAATGACGGCGATATCGACGTCGCCGTATTGAACATGGGAGAGCGCCCTTCGCTTCTGCTCAATACGCATCGCGGCTCGGCCCATTGGATCCGCATCGAACTTGAAGGCGTTGCATCGAACCGCTCCGCGATTGGCGCTGTTGTCACAATCGAATCCGCCGGCGGTAAACAAACGCAGGCCGTTCTCAGCCAGTCGAGCTTTCTGTCGCAAAACGATCGCCGCTTGCATTTCGGTCTCGGCACAGCGAATAAGGTGGACCGGATAATCGTCGCGTGGCTAACCGGCGTAACCGAGACTTTTCCCGCCCATGCCGCCAACGCTACCGTCCGCTTGAAGGAAGGGAGTTCCGGAACGCGCCCATGACGACCGTCTTGCTCGCTGTCGCACTTTTGCAGGCGGCCGCCGATCAACTCGCCGCTCGTGCTCTGGAGGCGGCGCAAGCGGGCGACGCCGTATCGGCGGAAAAACTTTGGAAAGAAGCGCTGGGCCGCGCCCCCAACCATCACGCCTCACTGTTCAATCTTGGCGTGATGCTCCACCGCCAGCGCCGCTCGGCGGATGCCGTACCATTGCTGGACCGCGCAGCGACGGTTCAGCCGGGCTACGAGGTTCACTTAATACGCGGCCAGAACCTCCAGCACTTGGAACGGCGAGAGGAAGCGATCCGCGCGTGGCTCGCGGCGCTTCGGTTTCAGCCGGCGAACGTGAAGCTAATGCAGGTTGTCAGTCTCGAGTACAGCAAAGGGCGATATTTTCACGAAGCGGCCGCGATGGCGAGGCAAGCTCTCCGCTCCGCACCCAACGATCTCAACCTCTATTTGATCGCCGTCAAGGCATTACAAGACGCGGGCAATCACGATGCGGCTTCGCTGCTCGCCGCCGAGGCCGCCGCGAAATTTCCCGATTCGGCGCGCGCCCAATTCGAGGCCGGCTTCCATCTCCAAAAACGCGGCGCCACCGAAAAGGCGTTGGCGCATTTGGAACGCGCCATGGCTCTCGATGCCAACTATGAAGAGCCCTACTATTTCTACGGCGATCTCCTGGTGCGGCAGTCGAAATACGCGGAATCGATCGAGCCGCTTCAAAAGGCGATCGCAATTCGCCCAGGCTACGCCCCGGCGCGGGTCTCGCTGGCGCGGGCTCTTTCCAATCTCGACCGGGTGCCAGAGGCCTTGGTCGAATTAGAGTCGGCGACCATTGTCGATCCAAAGAACGCGCAACCGTGGGTGCTGCTCTCGCAACTCTATTTTCGCCTCGGCGAGGAAGCGAAAGCGGAGAACGCCAAACAGACATCGCTACGTCTGCGGCGTGAATTTCCCAGCGTGCTTGAGGCTCTGCAGGCCCGGCCTTTTCCCGCCCGCTAATTCCGGGGCGGCTGAGATGGAGCGGGAGACGAGGATCGAACTCGCAACCAACAGCTTGGAAGGCTGTGACTCTACCATTGAGTTACTCCCGCTCGCCTTGCTGTCAAACCTATTATACCGTACCCAATTGCGGTAAACTTCGACTCATGCAAAGGCTCATCGCCGTCACGTATTTGGCCGCCGCCGCGCTTGCCGCGCAAGGAAAGAACCCGTTCCTCGGACGCTGGAATTTCAACATCCAAACACCCACCGGACAGCGCGCGAGCTGGCTCGGCATCAAGGAAGTCAACGGCGCGCTGGACGTCTGGTATCAGCCAACGGGCGGCAATGTTTACAAGCTCGAAAGTGCGACGCTCAACGGCAAACATCTCTCTCTCACGCTCAGCCGCGCTAACGCCAAGGGCCCGGTGTTGACGTGGGAACTCGATGCCGCCGGCGACAAACTTACCGGCATTCAAAAGCGCGGCGACTCCACGCTTGTGTTGATCGGCGTGCGCGCACCGGAGTTGAAGCGCTCTGCGCCGAAATTGTGGTCGAAGCCGGTGCCGCTGTTTGACGGCAAATCTCTGGCGGGATGGGAACCGGTGGGTACTGCATCCAAGAGCCACTGGGTCGTGAAAGACGGGCTGCTCGTGAATGAAGAACACGGCGCGAATCTGAAATCGACGCGCAAGTTCGACGACTTCAAACTGCACTTTGAAGTGCTCTGCCCCGACCACGCCAACAGCGGTTTCTACCTCCGCGGGCGTTACGAAATTCAGCTGGAATACGAGCCGTTGACAAGCAATCCGCCCGAGCGCCGCATCGGTTCGGTATATGGCCGCATCGCGCCGCAAGGCGATCTCCCCCGCAAACCCGGCGAATGGGATACGTTCGATATTACGCTCGTCGGCCGCATGCTGACGGTTGTCCGCAACGGCGTTACAACGATCGCCAATCAAGAGATCGAAGGCATCACCGGCGGCGCATTGGACGCCAATGAAGATCAGCCCGGCCCGTTCTATATTCAGGGCGATCACACCGGCGGCTTGAAGTTCCGGAACATCACGATCGCGACTCCTCAACGCTAATGCGGCTGACAGTACTTCTCTTCGCGTTTTGCGCGGCGCACGCGCAAGATTTCCGCGCGACCCTTTCCGGAACGGTTTCCGATCCCACCGGCGCCGCAATTCCAAAGGCCCGCGTGCGCATCGTGCAGCGTTCGACCAATCAGGCCTCACAAGTATTGACGAACTCCGAAGGCTACTACTCGGTGAACTTCTTGAATCCGTCGACCTACGATGTCACCGTCGAAGCGACCGGCTTTAAGCTGTACCGGCAGGAGGGCATCGAGTTGATGGTCTCGCAGAAGATGGAGCAAAACTTCGCGCTCACGATCGGCTCGGTGGCCGAGCAGGTTACGGTCACCGAAACCGCCGCCGACATCCAGACCGCCGACGCGTCGGGCGGGCTGAACTTCGACGCGTTGCAAACATCCGAATACCCGCTCAACGGCCGGCAGGTGTAAATGCTGATGGACCTCGCTCCCGGCGTGCTGTTCACGCAAGAGCAATTCGGCAGCAGCGGCTTCAGCGGCACACGCGGCTGGGACACGAACGGTTCGTATGTGATGAACGGCGGCGTTTCCGGATCGAACAGCTTCTCGCTCAACGGCGCGCCAATCAGCCTGACTGGCTCGTGGCAAGTAGCGCCGAACGTCGATGCGATCCAAGAGTTCAAGGTGATGACAAATACCTACGACGCCGCGATCGGCCGCACCGGCGGCGGTTCGGTAAACACGACGTTGAAGTCGGGTACGAATCGCTGGCGCGGATCGGTCGCCGATTTCATGCGCAACCAGATTTTCGACGCCAACTACACGCAGAACAACCTCGTCGGCGCGCCGCGTGGCAAACACATCACGCATCAGTTCAACGGCGTCATCGGCGGCGCGCTGCGCAAGGATCGAGACTTTCTCTTTTTCAGCTTCGAAGGGTTTCGTGAAATCGTTCCGTTTCCGGTTGTCGCCAACACGCCGCCGCCCGATCTGATCGCGGGCGATTTCACCAAATACGGCTTCCGCATCTTCGATCCGCTCACCGGCCACAACTGCGTCAACACAATCGATGTGCCGGCTATTTGCGCGAGTCCGATCATTCGCGATCCCTTCCCCGGCAATACCCTCCCGGCCAGCCGCATCAGTGAAGTGGGAAAGAAGATCCTCTCGTTCTTTCTGCAGCCGAATATCGCCGGAAACGCGATCACACAGAATTTCGTGAACTCGGGCAGCGTCGGCCGCTATCGTTATGATCAGCCGATGTTCCGCATCGACCGCGTGCTCGATCAGAATTCGCGTTTGAACGGCGTTTTCACGTACCAGCACGGCCACGAATATCGGAACCAAACCGGCATCCCCGGCCCCGCGGCCAGTGGCAACATCAACTCGCAGCGGACGAATCTGAACGCCATCATCAGCTATACACGCGTGCTTACGCCCGCGCTTGTGTTCGACACGCGGCTCTCGTACGGCCGCCTCACTTCGTATTTCCCCGGCGCCGACATCGAAAGCGGCATCACCGCCGCCGATCTCGGCATGACGAGTGTTATGCGCGCGCCGACATCGACCACGAACTTTCCTCCGCGCATCATCATCGATCAGGCCTCGAGCCTGTTCGGCAATGGCGCCAATCTCTACACCTGGACGACATCGAACCAGTGGAATCTCGCGCCGACGTTTTCGATGGTGCGCGGCTCGAAGACGATCAAGCTCGGCGCCGATCTCGTCTACGCGGGACAAGGCACCGGCTCGATCGGCCAAGCCAACGGGCAGTTGCAATTCACGCGTTACGGCACGCAGCAATATCCGCTGCGCGGGGGCAACAATCGCGACGGCTCCGGCGTCGCCGACGTTCTGCTTGGCATCCCCGGCACTGGATTCGTCGACTGGAACGACACCTACTATCGAAGCTGGCCTTACTTCGGCTTCTTTCTGCAAACGGATTGGAAGGTTCGCAAAGGACTGACGCTCAATCTCGGCCTGCGTTATGACGTGCAAGTGCCATGGGTGGAGCGATGGGACCGCGTGAACGCCGGCTTCGATCTCGAGTCGAAGAACCCGCTGAGCGACCGCGTGCTCGAACGCTGGCGAACAAACAAGATCACTTACGACCGCGACAATCCCGCATTCCCATATCCCGATCCCCCGGCCG
>Ga0194128_10003145_pt1 | contig 25800 bp, 45 predicted proteins | sample TA2KigCa65mmetaG_FD_148650 | JGI IMG/M metagenome (GOLD analysis project Ga0194128, IMG submission 148650) | Freshwater microbial communities from Lake Tanganyika, Tanzania - TA2015037 Kigoma Deep Cast 65m | ecosystem: Environmental > Aquatic > Freshwater > Lake | place: Tanzania: Lake... | reverse complement strand
TCGAGCTGGACGACAATCCGATCCATGCCCACAGCCTCCACAACTCGCTCGTCGAGAGCGGCGTGTTCACGGTTGATCAGCTCGCTCCTGTCCTGTTCCGGGGAACTCTCGACGAGTACCTGGGTGGCAAGACGTTGCGCGAGGTGAGCGACGGCAAGAGCGTGTTGGGTGACACCAACCGCGAAGGCATCGTCATCAAGCCGGTGTCGGAGCTCTTCGAGCGCGGCCTCGGCCGCGTCATCCTGAAGCAGCGTAGCCCGCTGTACCTCTCGGAAAGCAACCTGTGATTGATCCTAACTCCTTCCTCAAAGTGAACGGCGTCGACCTTGATCATCACTCGGAAATCCAAGTGAAGAACGGCCACGGTACCGTGCTTCTCCGCAGCGTCGGCCGTAACAAGGCTGAGGCCGCTCGCATCATGCGTCGGTACCTCGACGGCAAACTGAATCCGCCAGATGACGAGCCAACCGCCTAACCTGTTCGACGATCTCATCGCCGACTTCGGAAAACCGGGCGATTCAAGCTCCATGATGAAAGAAGACGCGCTCTTGCGATTTGTATCGCACGGTTTTGTGCAGATACCGCGTAGCGAGCTCTGCGAAGCTATCGAAGAGCTGCGGATGAAGGTCCTGATGGATGACGTAACACAGTCGGATCGGATACTGCTGAGGCTACTGTTTGCGTGTTCGTACACTCTCACCGCTAGGTGGGATCCGGAAAATAAAACCTATACCAACGAAGGTAAGAAATATGGGCGTTAAAGCCAATACAGTGTTCATCGTCGTCGAGCTATATGACAACGACTTCTCCTTCACCGTCCACGAGACGATCGGGAAGGCTCGGAAACACGGCCGGGCTATGATCGAAGAATATGAGTTTGCCGGACTGAAGCCGACGGCGAAGAAGAAAGAAGCGGTGGCCAAAATCCTCCGGAACTTCGACGAAGAACTCGTTTACATGTCGGATAACGAAGCCGAGTACTGCGTGTACATCGTCCAGGAAGAAGTGAAATGAAGTTCGTCGTACACGTCGACAACGGTGAGTCGTATTCCGACTACACCGACTACTGCGTCTGCGTCTGCGACACGGAAGATGAGGCCAAGCGTGCGGCACATAAGTTCGACGAGTGGAAACAGCACATGCTCGACGAATTTGCTGATGAAGACGGATACATCGGCTATTGTCTCGGCGATGAACATCAGAAAGCGGCGTTGGCTAAGTTCCCGTGGCCATACGGAGACGGGAAAACGCTTCCTATCTACCTCTCCTACCTGAGTCGTTATTCAAGTTGGTACATCCCCGTGCCGGCGTGGGCCGAGTAACACGTCCTTCGCTACTCGCTAGGCTTTTGAAGCTCAAGCGAGCAGCTTTCTACCTCGTGCATGGTGATTGGTCAGAAGCCATGCACAACTGGTACGTAGTTGATTTCGAAGACGAGATCACTCTCAAACACTTTGAAAGGATAGTGTGAGCGATAAATACACCATCACACGGAAATACATTGGATGTCTCGAGTATTCCCTCGACAACATCGAAGACGACGAAGTCAGGTTAGACGCTGACGACGATATCGAAAATACGGCGTTCGACCTCGCCGACGAGTATGACGTCGAGTTGGATTTGTTTGGGGGCGGTCCTGCCTGGGGACCGCGTTTTGAATTCTCTGGTGATTCTCTGACTAAGACAACTAAGTTTGCCAAGGCTTTGGTGGACTTCATCGAATCCAAGGGAGGAACAACCAATGGATAGACAAGCAGTTTATGAAAAGGCCGGACTTCATCTCTTGAAGCAAGGCCGTAAAAGCAAAACCGGCAGCCTGTGTCGATACCGCAATGCGGAGGGATTGGCATGCGCGATTGGCGCGCTGATTCCGAACGAGCGGTATAACGACAGCATGGAAGACATCGGTGTGACGTATTTACTGAGCCACGCTGACACGTTCGGACGTGACGACGGAGTCGCGTGTCTAAGGTCTGCGCTAGAGGACGGGTTTGGCGAGTTGACAGACGGCGACGTCCACTTCTTGTTCTTGTTACAGACCATCCATGACCGCTGCGGGCCAGCAGACTGGAAGGCGAAGCTCGTCGATCTCAGCTATAAGCATGACCTGGATAACACAAAAATACTCAACTTCACGAGGGAAAATGGATAGACAAGCAGTTTACTACAAGGCCGGACTTCATCTCTTGAAGCAAGGCCGTAAAAGCGAAATCGACGGTAATTGCCGCTACCGCGATGACGACGGATTGTCGTGCGCGGTCGGCGCGCTTATCCCCGCTGAGATGTACGACGCACGGATGGAAAACATCAGTGTGGTGTACGTGGGGCCACGCGTCGCGGAGTTCAAAAAGAAAGAAGTCGGAGTCGCTTGTCTCAGTCGGGCGCTAGAGAGCGAGCTTGGCGAGTTGACAGACGCAGACGTCGACTTCCTATACGCGTTACAAGTTATTCATGACCGTTACCAGCCACATGAGTGGAAGGACGAGCTTATCAAGTTTGCTGATAAGCATAACCTCGATGACGCGAAAATACTCGCGTTTGGGAGCAACTAATGGATAAACAAGCAGTTTTCACCGCTGTCGTAAGTCACCTCATGACGCAAGGTAAGTGCAGCAGGCTAGACACTGATTGTCGATACCGCGGCCCGGAGGGGCTCAAGTGCGCAATCGGCGCGTTGATTCCAGACGACTTGTATGACGCGAGAATTGAGGGAAAGGCAGTCGGATGGATTGCAGCAAAGCTCTTTGGCAGCAAATTGCCATGGACCGAGCATTCGATGCTGAGAGACATTTTGGAGAAAGCCGTCGGAGCTAAATGCATAGCGGACTTTGAGTTCTTAGCCAGTCTGCAACGCATCCACGATAAATACTTCGTCGAAGAATGGGAACTGCAACTTCGTCGTGTCGGACGCATGCACGAATTGAACTTCCCGGAGGTGACCTGTGGGCGGTAATGCACTCAAAGCTATCGGCCCGTCGCGACTGTCGTCGTCTGGCGTTCTCCACCTCTTCAACCGAGTCGAGTGGGTCGCCAACATGCTGGGATACCGGGTTCGACTCGTACCTTGGGTGAGCGACAAAGTGAGCCACGGAGACGTGGACATCATCGTAACCGCATCCTCATTCGCGCCGGAAGATATGGAAACACTCGAGCGTATGCTGGGTGTTCCGGGAGCGTCCGCGTACAAACACGTGAATGGCCCGGTAACTTCGATCGCGGTTCCGCTCAACGTCCGACACACGGTGGAGCCGCAGGGCCAAGGCCCGTTCTACGCCCAGGTCGATCTCATATTCACTCCCCAGCCTGACTTCACGTCCCTGTACTACAGCGGCGGCGGGTTAGGCATGTTGATTGGACGAGTCGCTGCATCGAATGGTTACGTATTTGCGTCCGACGGCCTGCGGCTGCGCGCCAATTCGTCCGAGCCGTGGTCTCGCGACATTACGCTCACGACAGATCCGCGTGAAGCATTGGAATTCCTTGGCTACGACCCGGCGCTCGGTGGCAGCGGGTTTGAAACTGAGGAAGACGTATGGCGGTTCGCTTTGTCTGGTCGAGTTGCTAAACCTTGGATGTTTGTAAGCGAGAACACGAACGCTGAGAACAAGAACCGCGACTCGAAGCGTAAGAACTTCATTCGCTTCCAAGAGTGGTTGCAGAAGACTTACAGCCCAGACGAGTTGGCTATCCCGGTTGGGTTCGACAGAGATTCAAGCGATTGGTATTACGACCGAGTCGGCATTGCCACGGGAGTGTTCCAGCGCGACTTCATGAAGCTCGTCGTAGACCAACGGGTGAAGCATGAAGAAACGCTCGCAATGCACACAGTGTGGGGGCGCAGTACCGTGTGCGAAGTCCTTGGCGACAAGGCTCGCGACATGACTGACTCGCAGATCGGCGAGATCATCCGAGTAATGCAGGCATACCTGCCGCCCAAGCAGCAACGCGTTAACATTTATCAATACAACCCAGAAGTCGCCAAGCAGTTCGCTGCGCTGGCGGCTAATCTTGCAATCAAACATTCAAAGGACTAAGCCAATGGCTAGCAAGCTTTCTACGTTACAAGAAAAACTCGAACTCCTGGCTGAAGACTACGAGTTGACGAAGGAACATCTCGAACGCTCCATCATCCATGAGAAGTCGGCGCTCCTGGCTAATGCAGCCGATGCGACTCGGCTCGGCGCTCGCTCAAGCGAGACGTACGGCTCGTTCTTCGTCAAACTCGGCGACTTCTACTTCGGCGTTTCAACAGTGAACGGCAAGCTCGTCGACATCGAAGAGGTGAGCAAGCGCATGGTCGACGAGCGCATTGCGGCCGACGCATGAGCACCCTGCTCGAAAACCTGGAAGACTCCGTCCGTCGCCTAACCCTAAGCGACGCGGTCAGAAAGTCTGTCTCTCAGCTATTCGCTATTCTTGCTGAAGAGAACAAGGCACGGATGAACTATGAAGCGTTCATCGAGACTCGGGACTTCCGAATCGAAACGATTGACCTCCCAGGCAACGGCTACGGCGAGAGCTGGGAGGTTCTCACTGGTGGATTCGTGTACGCGGACGAAGACGGAGACGAAATCCGAGTCGACGTACACATCAATGACTTCGAAGACCGCCGTGACGAGATCAAGGATGCACTTGAAGAGAAGTTGGGCGAGGTAGAGGAGAACATTGATGACCACGAAAACGACATCGCAGACCACGAAGACGAGATAGAAGAGTTGGAAGGCGAACTGGCCGATACTCCAGACGACGATGTGGCAGGACGCCAAATCCTACTCGACGAGATCGAACGTATCCGACAAAGTATCGCGCTGTCCGAATACAGCATTGAACAGTTCAAGCGCACGTCTGGCGCAATCGAAGACTCGCTCTATTCGCTCAACAGAGCTGACTTCGAGTACGACGATGTCATGTGGAACACGCTGTACCAGTATGCTGGGCGTGTCGACCCAGACGTTGCCGTACGACTTGGACTGGCGGTTGTTCGCGTCGACGACGAGGAATACCTCGGCCTCACCGGCTGCGGTATGGACTTGTCGCCGAAGCTCTTCTGCTACCAAGCCCTCGCGATCGGTGCGGTCTCCCCAGACATGACTGACAAGATTCGCCGACTGGGTCCGTCGTACTTCAAGAACGTCGTCACTGACGACATCTTCAAGGAAGCCACGACCAACCTCGGCATCGCCGAATACATGGACGCTGCGGAAGCCGACCTCAAAGCTCGCATGGCTGCATTCGACGAGAAGATCAGCGCGCTTGGCAAAGCTATTCGCGACGGGTCTGTCGACAAGACACTCGGCGGCATTCTCGGGCTCGCGCTCGCCTCGCAGTTATGACGTCCCGCAAGAAGAGGAAAGACCCACGCGAAGCTACGACTAAGAAGATCGCGGCTGACAAGTACGAAACATTCATCGTGAACAAGGGCCTCGATACCGAGACCCATTGGTACCGACTATCGGACTTGGTCGCTATCATCGAAAGTTTGTCGTCTTTCGCGTGGCTACTCGACCCAGAATTGAAGTATCTCAGGCTCCATGTCGATACTCGCATGGAGCGATTAGACAAGAGTAGATGGGCACTCCCCATGACTCCGAACAACAAACCAATCCGCATTGACCGATTACTCAAACTCGCGCAAGGATAACATGGACAAGAACAAAGTCTTCAATATCGCCGCTATCGGCATTCTGACTCAAGGCAAAAAGAGTTATGCAGGCCGATGCGTGTACAACGACGGCGCAGGTTCGTACTGCGCCGTCGGACACCTCGCCAAAGACAAATTTGAGTATGGCGGCAAATATGAAGGAACGTCGCTGAGTGACCTCGACTGGTTGGCTATGGAAGATCAGATCAATTACCATGATACCTTCGCCAATCTTCTGCACGAAGCGTGTGGAGCGAGTACCCACGATGATTATGCGTTCCTGAACCGCTTACAGAAAATTCATGACTTGTATGACGTCGTGGACTGGCCATCGGCCCTTCGCTCGTTTGCAACTGTTCACGATCTAGACCTTACCCCAGAGTTTGAAGCTGCTGCTGCAAACTTTACCAACCAAACCAACCAAACCCAGGAAAACCAATGACTACTTCACTCGAACAATTCATCTTCAACCGCGTCGTCATCCACCAGCTCGCCCAGGGCAAGCGGTGCACGGTGCGCGGACGCTCTGTCATCCGCCACAAGAAGCTCGCTAGCCCTATCGGAGCTGTGATCGTCAATAGCGCGGAGGCTCAGGCTTTCGGCACTGCCTCGGTCGCCGAGTGTGCCTCCCTGCTCGCCAAGAGCGGCCTCGACGTCAGCGACGTCGGCACGCTTCTCGACGCTCTCCAATCGGTGCACGACGAGTGCCACAATTCGGAATGGGAGAACGAGTTCCGCACGATCGCGGACAACTTCGAACTGACGTTCCCGGAAGCCGCTGCTATGCAGGCCAAGCTGTCGCGTGGCGCGCTGCGCACTAGCTTCGCCAAGAAGGCGTGGGCTACTCGTATTGCCCGCCCGAAGGCGGCTGGTCACAAGGCCCGTGCTACGGCTCTGATCAACCAATGATCGGCACTCTCTCACAAGAGCTGGATACCTGCGACCACGATCTGTGGAACACTCCGCTCGGTAAAGCCATTGACGCCTTCGTCCAGAATGAAGTCGATACTGCCGACGGATTCGCTAACGGATCTCGCGTTAAGATCTACCGCAGCTCTGAGGCAGAGCACGTGAAAGAGATCTTCAAGCAGCTGGATCTCGTGCAACCTGTGCGCCTCGACAACGTCATCATCCACGTGAACTGGTGAGCCAATGTTTAACCGACAAGCTATCTTCGACAAAGTTGCTAAGCATCTCCTGAAGACTCGTGCTAAAGCGAAGTCCGCAGACGGAAGTTGCGCGTACCGTGGCGTGGACGGTGCGATGTGCGCGATCGGCTGCCTCATTCCCGACAGTACGTATGACCCTGCTATCGAGGGGCTGTCGCCGCATAGCGCGTGGGAATATAACAATCGTAGGGATCTCGAGCCAATGCCTAAACATCGTATGTTGGCCAGAATCCTGTCAGACGAAACGGGAGCAGAAGAAGAAACTGACTTCGCATTCTTGAACGAGCTGCAGTGCGTCCACGACATCTCGGAAGTTGAAAACTGGGCGCTGGATTTGGCAGCCTTCGCTGCAAATCACGGGCTGGATACTCCGACTGAACTCAAGAATGCGATGGATCTGCCCGGTGTTTGATCGGCAAGCAATCTTCGATCGAGTCTGCAGGCATTTGATCAAGCTCGACGAACGGTCGTTCAAGTCCGGAATCTGTTCGTACCGAGGTGATGAAGGCAGACAATGCGCGATTGGATGTCTCATTTCGGACTCAGATTACGACCCAGACATCGAGGGTCTGACGCCTATCCGGTCCCTCGAGTACGCTGATGTTGATCGGAGGTCAAAACTGTTAGTCGATATTTTGAAATCGAGTATAGGCGCTGAAAGTTTTGATGACTTCTTGTTCTTGACGGAGTTACAAAACATCCACGACGAGACTATGCCCTGCAATTGGGTCGATCGGCTGGCCCGCTACGCTGACGCGCATAACCTGAAAACGTGTGACGAACTTGACGACGAACTTTGCAAACAACAACGCTGAAAGGTGCGTATGAAGTTTAACAAACAGAAGATCTTTAACAAAGTCGTCAGGCACCTGCTGAAGCAGGACTGTCAAGCCACTGACGAGGGCGGCAACTGTCGATACCGCGGCAATGACGGGACGATGTGTGCCGTTGGCTGTCTGATCCCGGACAAGCTGTACAGCCCATCCTTCGAAGGCTTGAGTGCCGGGACTGCGGGGAACAGGCTCAACAATGTACACGTCGCGCTGATAGCGGCAGTAGGTGCCAAGACGACGGAAGACTTCGATTTTCTCTGTCAGCTCCAGACTATCCATGACGAGGATTACACCGATGAGTGGCCCGAAGAATTCCGACGGTTCGCAGCTAGGCACAGACTAAAGCACCCGCCTGCGCTGAAGAAAGCCCTCAAAGCTATGCGAGAATGGCATCGATTAGAGGAAGAAACGTCCGATATTTAATCCGATTTATTTGACGGAAGTCGTTTTAGCTATAACTCATTCCGGCTACGCGACTTCTGATTTAATTGGATTAAATCATTTATTTGACGGGCTTTCTGAGGGGGAGTCGATGTTAGTCGCTGGCGACTAACATCGGTTTGTAACGTATGTATCAATTGCACCATTCATCGTGTCATAATGACTCATTTATTGTTGCAATTGATTTAATTGATACGTTAGTCAGTACTGACTAACATCACTGAGAGAACTTTTTCTGTCAAATAAATAAATAAATCAATTAAATCATAAGTACTTATATACCAATGAATTATTTATTTAACGTTCCAAACGTAACATTGGTTGTAAGTCTTTATGGTACAAGGAGATTGATTTATTTTAGTCATTTTCCCACATAAACGCAGAAAATCCCACATTGATGTGTCCGTTGCATAGCATTCGAGAGATTCATGCGCGCAGCGAATAAATAAATTTCCCATTTTGCATGCAATTCTTGCATGCGAAACGGCTCTTTGACATTCAAATCGATTCACTTGTTTCACTTCGAAATTAGTTTGACAGTGCGGTACTGCCGACTAACTTCGCGCTCCAGACACGAAACTGTGCGTAGCATCCGCTCCGCATTCTTACCGCTTACAAGCAAACAACATTACCGCCTACCAAGACTCTCACGTGTCTAGTCAACAATTGGTGCGGTATCACTGCCCACTGGGCAAGGATATCATATGACTTCAGCTCTCGATCGTCTCAAGGCTGCCGCTGGCAAGAACGCTCCCGCCGCCGGTACCACTCCGACTCCGACCCCTGTTACTCCCGCGGCGACTGCTCCCGCTGCCGCTGCGACTGCCCCGGCAGCCGAAACGCCGGCTCCTACGGCCACGAAGGCGGTCAGCACGACCGTCAGCACCAGCGCTCCCATCAAGGACGCCAGCGAGGCCAAGAACGTCCTCGCCGACCTCTGGGGCAAGACCACTGAGGAAGTGGAAGCTGGCAGCCTGTTCGACGAGATGAACAGCGGTGGTATGGCCCACACGCTGCCCTTCGCGCAGATCAAGAACAAGAACTGGAGCGTCGACAAGAAGCTCGACCCGAACATCGCCGAGTTCATGCCGTCTGGCGACAAGGCGTTCACGATGGTCTACCTCGGCTACCGCTTTGGCTACACCATCTGGCCGATCACGGACGTCGTGGCCGGCAAGCAGGCTAAGCCTGACGGTCGCCCGCCCATCGCCCGCGGTGTCATCCCCTCGAGCCGTATGCTCGCCAACAGCACCGACATCACCCGTCGTATGCTCGGCATCGGCAGCAAGGTTCAGTACAAGAAGCTCAAGCCGGACGTGTTGAAGTCCAAGGGCCTGGGTAAGCTGACTCCGGAAACCCACATCCTGGGCTGGACCCCGGACACCGGCTTCCTGATCCTGAGCTGCCCTGGCTTCAAGACTTCGGAACTGACCTCGGCCCAGCTGGTGGACGAGAACATCCGTAGCTGCGTTGGCGTCGCTCCGCTCGCCTTCAAGCTGCTGGTGAACGAGACCATCAACAAGAAGGTCGATCCGGCGGCTGACAACGCCAAGTGGTCGGACGCTTACGTCCAGCCAGAGGCTCAGCCGAACAGCAAGCGCACCCAGGAATACCTGGAAGCGTGGGAAGCGTTCAGCAACGCGAATGTTCAGGACGTCGCAACTGTCGTCCGCAACTTCATGGCTGGCGCTGACTACAACGGCGAGTCGATTGAAAACACCGAGAAGTACCTCGCTCGCTACGAGAACTGCCCGGTCTGAGGACTCCGACATCACCCCGCATGCGCAAGTGTGCGGGGTGAATTGTCTCCTAACACATGCTCGAACCAACTCCGATAAACTACACGCTAGTCTCCCCGTCAAAGGTAGGAGCCTACGCAGCGTGCACTCAGCGTCTCGTCTGGGACTCTGATTCGCCGCCTGTATTCAAGTCTTCGAAGTGGGCAGATTTTGGCACCGTGTGCCATTACATTACGCAGTACAAACTTGGCTGCGCTCCGCCCGATGCGCCGACGCCCGAACAGATCGCGTCCGCACAAACTCTAGTTGGCTCAGAGGAACAGCTCATTCGTCGTACTGACGAGTGTAGTGATCTGGCGATCTCGCAGCTCCCGAAACTCCCGCATGGGGTTACGTGGCTCGCTGAAGTTCCAGCTCACGATCCCAACCTCCTTCCCGAACGCCGGTCCCGCAAGGATCCGACGCGAGTCGAAGGCTTTGGCGGATCGATCGACCTCATGGCATCCAACCGGTCCATCATTGTGGACTTGAAGTTCCCGACGAGACCTCCCGATGCGTTCAAGATCGAATACGTGTGGCAGCTGGCGTCGTACGCCATGCTGACAGGCGTCAGTAAGACCTTGATCCTCTGGGTTATGTCGACTGGCAAGAGTTACTACTCAGCCACCATCGACTGGTCTGATTCCCGCTTCGCTTCGCTTCTTCCGCGTGTGCGGAAGTTCGTTGAACGATGTGGCCACAAGCATTTCCGAGACTACGTCTACCCGATGGCGGGCGACCACTGTCAATACTGCGACCACAAGGATCGCTGCCCAGCCAAGTTCATCCCTGAACCGCAGCTTGGTAGCATCGCTCCGCCGCAGCCTGACTCTGACTGGCTCGACTCGCTAGTAGCCAAAGCGGCGAAGAAAACTACTGGACGAACGGAACAACTCTTCTAATGTTCACGCGCCTAAAGAACCTCTACCGTGAGACTCTTCTCACGGCAGAGATGGTTGCCACGGTACTCGCCGGGGTAGCTCTCATCGTAAACATCTTCGTGCTGATTTTTGGTGTCCCGATCTTCTTTCTGTGTTTGGGACTCGGAATCGGCTTAGCAGGAAAGTGACATGACATTCCCAACTCTCCCATCGAACGTCGGCGTTCACACGCTCACGTTCTACTTCAAGGTCATGCAAGGCGGCGAATTTGCTGCTACTGCGGCTATGAAGGTTTCTGGTAGCGGCGACCGCCCGCTTAAGCTGGCTGACGTCGATCTGGCCAAGATTAGCGCCGAATTCCAGCGCGAGCTCGAGGCCGACTTCGCAGGCATCGAAGGCCCGCTCGTTATTGGCGCAGACGGTACCGGACCCAGCGGTCCCATCACCGTCGTTCCGATCTCGTGCGAAGAGTACAATACGCACGCTGACGAAGCTGATGAAGCAGAACTGACCGCAGAGTTAGCTGCGGCAGAAGCGAAAGTCGCCGCTGAAGAAGAAGACGCCTCAGTCGCTGGCGACACCCGTAACATCCAAGACGACGAGACCTGATAGATGAACATCCTCTCCGTTGACATAGATCTGAATCGCCACCACATGTGGTCGAGCCGTGACGGTCGTGTCGCGTACAATGCGACTGACATCAACATGCGAGCCCTGTGCTCACACGATCTAGTCCTCGTAGAGGTTGCATCTGACGTCTTCTACAAACCGAAGGGACTCAAGCGCGGCCAAGAGAAAGCAATGATGGTACGCAAAACAGCGTGGATGATTTACAACACGTATCTCACCACGCACATGTACCATCGCTGGCTCAATGGCCGCGAGAATCCCCAGTCCCGTTTCCTAGTCGCACCTTCGTCCGAGTGGACGAAGAAATACACGGAAGAAGTACGCCAGCGAATGGCTGGCGTAACTGGTCAGGACAATCACGACATCCGTGAATGCCGGACCATGCAATTCTTCTACAACATACACCCGAAGCCTTGGGTCGAATTCCACGACTATTTCAACAGCTTCGGATTCAAGGAGTCTTAATGAAGTTTATCATCATGCGAGACGGTGCACGTCTCGAAGTCACCAACGACGGTGTCGCTCAGTTCCGCGGCGTCCTCGCCAAGGAAGTGCTGAACCCCAACCGCGTCGTGTCGCGAATGCCGCCGGCTTCCGACCTCCGTTTCAACCCGGGCAGCTTGTACGTGGTGTACACTGGTCTGACGGTCAATCGTCTGTCGGCATCTCGCATCGCTGCGAGCGGTCTCGACATCCGCACGACGTCCGCGGCCTTCAAGGATAGCGGTGTTCGAGTCGAACGCGTCGACATCGACGGCGTCGGCCCATCCGGCGAGTTGCTGATCTACATCAGTACCATGCGTGAGTTCTCGCTGAACAAGAACGAAGCGCTCTTCGAGAGCTTCGCGTTCGGCCAAGACCATCCGACTGTCGAAGTCGCGGCTGAACCGGTGGCCTCAGTAGGCTTCGTGCCTCCTGCGACCCGAGAGTTTGCTGAACCAGTCCGCAACAAGGCGGCGAGTCCGGAACCGGCGCGTGAGCAGACGGCCGAACAGCGTCGTGCCAAGGCTGACGCGTGGCTCGCAGCAGACGACACCCCAGCTGGCACTATGCAGCCCGGTACTCCGTCTCGCGTTATCACTGATCAGTTCTCCGACTCGCCCGATAAGGGTCTCACGCTCGCTTCGGCTCGTCCGGCAACCCCGTGACCGAAGCCACCGCTGAGGCTTCAAAGGCCTCTCGTGCTCCGCGCTCGCTCAGGGAATTGGTCCTAGAGCGCGGAGTGGAAGGGCTTCTGGCATATCACTGCCAGAAGCACCTCCAGCGTCTGCGTGACATGTGCTTCATCGACAATGAATACGGCGAGAAGCGCAGCTCCGACGTCCAGGCTATCTCGAACAAAGTCCGCGACCTGATCAACTCAGATCTGTGGCGATTCAGTAAAGACGTCCGCGTCATTTCTATCTCGCCGTTCCCAGATCGTCACCATCACGTTGCGATTACGTGGGGCATGACCAGCGGCCTCTTTGCGACCACTCAGCTCGTCGCCAACCTCTACGAACGCTCGCGTCGTCCAGAAGACGAAGACGAGGAACGTGTTGGTCCGCGCCGTGGCGGAGACACCGAAGATGCCGAAGATTAGATGCTCGCGCTACAAATCGACGGTAGACACAGCCGCCTGTAACGATCTCTGCGCGTACGTGAGGACGTGCAAAGACTACTCCGATTCTCAAATAAACCCTCCACCAGAGGAAAAGATGGCCGAACCACAAGAACAAAAACCAGCAAAGGCCCGCACGACTAAGCTCCGTCACAAGATGGTCACGTTCGTCGAGACCGCCCCGAACTCGGGGCTGTTCCGTATCGAAGACATCTCGCTGCAGGATTTGATCACCATCAACCTAGCCGACCGTCGCGTCATCGCGACCGCAGAAGCGACGGAGTTCTAATGGGCGGAGCCTCCGCGCTATTCTACATCCGCGTGCGGAAGCCCGACGGGTCGAAGCATCGCATTGGCGCAGTACGCATCAAGGAGACCAGCGACGGCTACGTCGCTGGTCTTAGCCTGTGCCACGAGTCTGACACCTTCGATGCAGAACTCGCTGTGGCTCGCATTGGAGTCAAAAACCGTTGGATCAAATACGCCGACGCCGAGCTGACTGGCAAGCGAGCCACGATTGATTGGACGGATGCGTACGTTCTCCTGCGGCAGTTCCACTGCACTGCTCTCAACAAGCGTCTGACGCTAGACGACTATTCCCTGAACGCCGACTACCTCGCCGGTGCTCTCAAGCACATCGGCCTACGTGAAAAGAAAACCAAGTGAAACAATACATCGAAATCAAAGACCTCGCCAACAACACCTTGTTCATCGACAAGAACGGCATGGTGACGCAAGACATCAACAAAGCACACGGTTATCCGAAGCGAGTCGTCAAGAGCATCCTGGCCCAGCTAGCGAAAGCCTCTGAGCAAGCTGGTAGCCCGATCGGTTCATTCCGTGCGCGATCTTATTGGTCGCGCTAAACAGATCACCTTCAATACGTGGCTTCAAGCAAGCGGCTCCCTAACGGGGGCCGCTGGTGCTTTATACGTAGGCGATGCCACGTCTGAAGGTCGATGTGTCGGTTTCGCGTTGTTCGCTATCTCCAACCTTGCGTTCGCCGTGTGGTCGACGCGAGAAAAGCATTGGTGGATTCTCGCCATGCAGACTTGGTACATGTACACGACTATCCGTGGATTATTCCACAACTGGTAATATGAGACGAGCACCTCCAGTACATTTGCATAAGCATTTCGATGAATTCTCGACGCGTCATCTGCAATACATGCGAAAGCGCGCAGCTTCTATCATATGTCGTGAAGAACGACTTATCGAAGCCATCCGCGAGCAGTGGGCCATCCGGAATGATCCGGCTAGCCAGCTCGCCATGGCGTTTGAAACCCGTTCTATCGTGATCTGCGAGCGAGCCATAGTCTCGCGAATTTTACGCGCACGAAAACATTCTAACTAATCACCTTATTACGAGACAGGTACTGTATTAAACTCTCATTCCCTTCTAAAATGCCTTGTGCTAGCGTCGGTCTGCCCGCCGTGGTTTCTTGCAAAACCGGTGGCAAGCTAGCTCAAATTCCCGGATCTGTTTGCTCTGATTGCTATGCATACAAGGGCAACTACAGGTTCAAAAATGTGAAAGCTCCCCGCGACGCAAATCTCGCCGAAGTCAATGCCGCATTGGCATCTGACGCAGCCGCGACTGCGTGGGTGTTGGAGATGGTCAACAAGATCAATGATTCGGGCTTCGCCTACTTCAGGTGGCACGATTCCGGCGATATTCAGTCGGAGCGTCACCTCGAATTGATCTGCTTGGTCTGTGAACAAACCCCGGAAGTAAAACACTGGCTTCCGACTCGCGAGTATTCAATGGTCCAGAACGTCCTATTCGACCGGACGATCCCAGAGAATCTGAACATTCGTTTGTCCGCTCATATGATCGGACGAACACTCGAACCAGCCGGCCCATTCTCGACGTCGAGCGTCGATGCCGGTACTGGTTGGCAATGCCCCGCTGCGCACAACCCCGCGAACGAAGGAAACTGTAAGTCCTGTCGTGCGTGTTGGGATCGCAAAGTTGGGAATGTCGATTACGCACAACACTAACATAGAAAGATCAACATGGCAAAAATCGTAGTGAACCGTTGCTTCGGCGGTTTCGGCTTGAGCTTCGAAGCTCGCGAACTGCTGTACGCCAAAGGCTGCTTGAAACACGCGCACGACGCGGACACGTACTTCGGCATTGACGCGTCCTTCAACGCGTGCAAAGCAGAATCCGACGCAGTGCGAGCCGGGACGAAGCCCGCGCTGTCTATGATGTCTACTCACGTGACGGCAGACGGGAAATACGTGCTGACCGACCACGATTCTGAATACACCGACACCTTCCGCTCAGATCCTACCCTCGTAGCGGTTGTCGAAGAGCTGGGCGAGCGAGCTAACGGCGCATACGCCGAGCTGGTCGTTGTCGAAATACCGGATGACGTCGACTGGTACATCCACGATTACGACGGCCAGGAAACGGTGCGCGAGAATCATAGGAGCTGGTAATGTGCGAGTATGACTCGTACAGCGAGTTCCAGTCGTACCGTAAAGTGACGGTACGTAAGCAGCACACCTGCAGCGGCTGTCGCCGGAAGATCAAGCCCGGTGAGCGAGCGGCGTACTACGCCGGGAAAGCCGATGATTTTTATACGTTCTACCGCTGCGACGTCTGTGAGTTCCTCACCGGCGCTCCCGAAGGTACTGCCTTTCACGCATGTGACGACGGCAGCGATGATCCCAAGTTTAGTCACGCTCACCCAGCATACGTCGAAGTTCGACGGGCCTTAGATGCTGGTCGCACGCCTGATCCCGCCAACGTGTGGGAACCGACGTGGGAACAACTTCGAAAGCTAGAAGACATGCTGCGGGAGCCAAGCCCTCTGATTGTCTGTAATGACTGATCCCAACAACATGACTCGGCAGGAGCTCATCGACGAGCTCCTGCTTGCACGTGCGTCCGTAGTACTTCTGACTGAAGAGTTGGACGCGAAGTCGACCCAGGTCACTTCGCTCCTCAACTTCCAGAGTTCAGCGCACCACAAGAAAGTTCGTGCCAAGCACGACCGCGATAATGTCATCAACCAGAAGATCGTACTCGAAGCTGAAAACAAAAAGCTAAAAGACGAACTCGTTCAACTGAAAGGACAATTGAATGCGAGTGTCTCGATTTAAGATTCAAGGACAGTACGCCGGCAAGGACGGAGCGACTGTCGAAGTAGCGGAGACTGCCACTGGCAGCTACGACGTTCGCGTCAGGCCGAAGCGGTCCCGCGAAGCGTTTGAATTTCCGCTCGAACGCATCGCCGAATTGATTTGTAACGGCGAGCTCAAGCGTGGAGATCCGCCCGAGCCAGCGCCAGCTAAGAAGGGCAAGAAAGCCGCCAAAGTGCGCGATGCTGAACTCGTTACTAAAGATGGACAGCCGTGGTATCTAGCAGAGAACTGACCATCGAGATCGCACGCGACCAGACGTACTATGCCGACGGCAAGTATCTCATCACTGATCCGTGCTACATCATTCCAGACTCATCGTGGCTCGCGTTCGCCGATTTGTATTGGAAGTTGCCTGACTCGGCAGGTGTGCTCGCCGTGAACGGCCACCGCATGTGGGTCGGTCACACGGCCCACGGCGACGGTTCGTACTACGTTGAGTCGGCAGACGGCTGCAACTTCGGATCGTTCAATGTGGACGCCGGAATGTACGCCATCATTCCTCTGGCCCTAGTCAAAGAACTCGACGCTGACCTAGACGGCGTCGTTACTCAGCTGTACGGCACTGTCCACTTCAACGACGGGGACATGAGCGTCGGCAGCTGCTACGTGAATACTGGCGGACCAGACACGCCCACCGATACCGGCCTCTGCGAATGCGGCCGACTCGAAGATGAATGCGCCACTTTTGATGACGACGAGGCTGAACATGACGACCGAGTATGATTGGAAGTTAGTTTCTGATGCCAAGCCGACTGAAGGCGTTGAAGTTCTCACCGCTATCCCGTGCTACAACGACCCGGCGAACGGCTTCACCTACGCCGTTCTCGTATTGGGTGAATGCTGGTACGAGCCGGACGACGTGCCATCGGTTGCATGGGGAGGATACCCTCCGATGTTCTGGAAGTACATCCAGCCGCCGGTGCTGCCATGACAGAAGACGAGAAGCGTAAGTTCGACGAGATGTTCAGCGCCTTGACGCAGCTCAACTTCGACATTCTGGACAAAGAGCAGAGGCTAGCTAAGGTCTCCGCCCGCGCTGACGGGCTAGACGCCGCGATCCACAAAATCGTGGCGAAGATCGAAGCCGCTCAGAAACCCGGAGTTCGAATCCGCCCCAAGGACTTCATCTTGGACCTCTACCGGATTGCGATCACCGCCGCAGTCACCTTCCCTCCTGACACGAAAGCAGCGACCGTGCGAATCACCCGATGAACACCCACGTCATGAGCCTGGACTACCAAATAGCCCAGGCTCGTCGCGTCAAGCAGCTCGAAGCCGAGAACAACCGCTTGCGCGCTAAGATCGATCTCCAGCGAGACATCCTCACCAAGCTACGCGATACGACGCTCGACTCTGCCCAGCGCAATGAGCTAATCGCCCAGCTATTACAGGTCATCATCAAGCCATGAGTTACGAAAAGCCCGTACATCCAAACCGGATGTCGGTAGCGGACTACGATCCGCACACCCTCTACACATTCCGCTGCGATGACCGCGCCGGCTTCATGCTCCGCATCCTGCGGGCAGCTGACGGCGACTTGCACATTTCGATTGCCCCGGACCCCGACCACGAAGACGTCAAGATCCACAGCGAGTACGTCTCTGGGTCTGTCCGGCTCCGTATGCCGATTGTGGGAGGCGGTTCGCACGAACACCTCTTCGACGGCATAGTCGAGGGCCTATGGGCGGAGACCGAGAAGGCCCGCTCCGAAGGCTTTGTCAAATAGAAGCCGGAACCCTGGAAATGCCGGCGATTTGGCTTGTCAACTACAAGCCTTAAAAATTTCCTGTTGCCAAACCTCCCGACGTGGCAAGATGACTTGTCCACGCCGGGTACAAAACCCGAAAGTTAGCATGACTACCGACCCACAGCCCTCCGTCCTCTCTGAAGAGGACAAGGCCCGCCTCGCAGCGATCCTGACGACGCCGCCCGAACAGCTAGCTCCAGTCGCCCAGACTGGCACGCAGCGTGTGTTGATTCAACCGCGTGAAGTTTTCGACATCGAGGGCCGACAGGTCACCGAGAACGTCGTCCTGCAGGGCGAAGTCCCTGACGGCTTCGCTCGCTACGTCGCCATCTTCACTACGCCCATCATCGTAGCCGAGAAGGACCCCGCTGGCGGTCCAAGCCGCAAGACACAGCGTGATATTCCGCTGCGCGCAGTCCTCCCGGCAGCGTCGCTCACCGAAGCATTTGACATGTTCGACGCAGTCGCTAAATCGACCGCCGAACAGTACATCGAGCAGTTGCGCTCCGAACACCTCCGCGCCCAGCTCGCTCTCCAACAGTAACCTCAGTTAGGAACTACCATGACCAGCCCCATCGACACCACTCAACTGGACGCTGTCCTTGGTAGTTCCACTGATCCTTTGCTCGACAAGAATTCCGACCGCTTCGTCCTCTTCCCCATCAAGTACCAGGATATGTGGGACGCCTACAAGAAAGCGTTCGCTCTCTTGTGGACTGCGGAAGAGATCGACCTGTCGAAGGACGTCCATGACTGGAAGAAGCTGAGTGACGGCGAACGTCATTTCATCTCCCACGTCTTGGCGTTCTTCGCTGCGAGCGACGGAATCGTAAACGAGAACTTGGCTACCCGTTTCTTTGGCGACGTGACCGCTCCGGAGGCTCGCGCCTTCTACGGCACTCAAATCGCCATCGAGAACATCCACGCCGAGACCTACTCGCTGCTCCTTGAAACTTACATCACTGACGAACGCGAACGCAACCGCCTGCGTGACGCTATCAACACGATCCCGATCGTCGGTGCCAAAGCCCGCTGGGCGCTCCAATGGCTGGGTAGCTCAAATACCTTTGCCGAGCGCCTCGTGGCCTTTGCGTGCGTCGAGGGCATCTTCTTCTCGTCGTCGTTCTGTTCGATCTACTGGCTGAAGGCCATGAAGAAAGGCTTGCTGCCTGGACTCACTTTCAGCAACGAACTGATCGCACGCGACGAGGGCCTGCACACTGACTTCGCCGTGCTACTGCACAGCAAGCTGCAGGATAAGTGCTCAGCCGCCCGCATCACCGAAATCGTGACCAACGCTGTGAAGCTGGAATGCCGCTTCGCATGCGAGTCGCTGCCAGTCTCCCTCATCGGGATGAACTCGGACAGCATGTCCCAATACATCAAGTTCGTCGCCGATCGACTGCTCGTGCAGTTCGGCTGCGAACCTCACTACAACGTGAAGTGCCCATTCGACTTCATGGCGAACCTCGGCCTCCAAAACAAGACCAACTTCCACGAGAAGAAAGTCGCCGAGTATCGCCGCGGAGGTATGGACACTGACGCGACGTTCTCACGCAACTCTACGTTCTGAGGCATTCTATGTACGTAACCAAACGCGACGGCTCAATTGAGCCCGTTCAGCTCGACAAGATCGTGCGCCGTATCGCCGCCCGTTCTGGCGGCTTGTCTGTAGACCCCATTCTCGTGGCCAAGAAGGTCATCGAAGGGCTCTATGACGGCGTTACCACGACTGAACTTGACGCCCTGGCAGTATCTACTGCTGCGGGCCTCGTCCTTGCGCATCCAGACTATGACAGTCTCGCTGCGCGTATTCTCGTTTCTACTCTCCACAAAGAGACCGACCCATCGTTCTCGCGATCGATCGAGACGCTGTACAACCGCACGTCAGCTGTCGGCCGACACATTCCGGCCGTTAGCCACGAGCTGTACGAAATCGTAACTGACAACCGAGCCCGCATCGAAGCTGAGATCCGCGAATCGCGTGACTTCGACTTCGACTATTTGGGCATCTCGACTCTGATGAACGGATACCTGATCGCTATCGACGGCAAGATCGTCGAACGCCCACAGTACATGTGGATGCGTGTGGCCCTTGGTATCCATGGCCGCGATCTCGACGCCGCGTTCAAGACCTACCATTTGATGTCGAATGGCAAGTTCACTCATGCCACTCCGACGCTCTTCAACGCCGGCACTCCGCGTCCGCAGATGTCCAGCTGCTTCCTCTTGCACATGCACGACGACAGCATCCCTGGCATCTACAAGACGCTCACTGACTGCGCCAAGATTTCGCAGTACGCAGGCGGCATTGGCGTACACATTCACAACATTCGTGCGGCCGGCTCGCCTATCGCCGGCACCAACGGCAAGAGCAACGGCCTCGTGCCGATGCTTCGCAACTATGACGCAACCGCGTCGTACGTTGACCAAGGCGGCGGCAAGCGCAAAGGCTCGTTCGCCATGTACCTTGAGCCGTGGCACGCCGACATCTTCGAGTTCCTGGACCTGAAGCGCAACTCTGGCAAGGACGAAGTCCGTGCTCGTGCTCTGTTCTACGGTCTGTGGGTTCCCGACTTGTTCATGAAGCGTGTCGAAGCAGACGGCGAATGGACGCTGATGGACCCGGCCACGTGCCCAGGTCTGTCGGACGTGTACGGCGCAGATTTCGACGCGCTGTACCAACGCTACGAAGCTGAGGGCCGCGGTGCTCGTACAGTCCGCGCACAAGAACTGTGGAAGAAGATCTGCTTCATCCAGGTTGAGACGTCCATGCCGTACATCATGTACAAGGACTCCATCAACCGTAAGTCGAATCAGGCCAACGTCGGTGTCATCAAGAGCAGCAATCTCTGCACGGAGATTGTTGAGTACACGTCGCCAGACGAGATCGCCGTGTGCAATCTCGCCAGCGTCGCGTTGCCGTCGTACGTCCACAATGGCGCGTTCGATCACGAGGAACTGCACTCGGTCGTGAAGACCGTGACGCGTAACCTCAACAAGGTGATCGATCGTACCTATTACCCGATCGAGGAAGGCCGCAAGTCCAACCTGCGTCACCGTCCGATCGGTATTGGCGTCCAGGGTCTCGCCGACGTCTTCATTCGCCTGGGCCTCGCCTGGGGCGAAGAGAAGAGCATGGCGTTGAACCGTGAGATCTTCGAGACCATTTACCACGCTGCGTTGGAAGCATCCAACGAACAGGCGATGGAAGACGGCCCGTACGAGACGTTTGCAGGCTCACCAGCCAGCAAGGGTCTCCTGCAGTTCGATCTGTGGGCGAAGGACGGCTTTGATAAGCTCCTGTCTGGTCGCTACGACTGGAACGCTCTGACGGATTCGGTTGTGAAACACGGCCTGCGTAACAGCCTGCTCGTGGCTCCCATGCCGACGGCTTCGACTGCCAATGTCCTTGGCAACACCGAAGGCTTTGAACCAATTCCGATGATCGTGTTCAAGAAGAACGTCCTGTCCGGCGAGTTCGTCCGCATCAATCAGTACCTCGTCCGTGAGCTTATTTCTCGCGGCATGTGGACTGACGACATGCGTAACCGAATCCTCACGGCAGATGGAAGCATTGCGCACATCACTGAGATCCCAGAGCGCTTGAGAGAAATCTTTAAGACCGTATTCGAAATCTCACAGCGCATCATCATCGACATGGCATCGGAGCGTGGCCGCTTCGTCGACCAATCGCAATCGATGAATATCTACATGGCGAATCCTAACTACCAGAAGTTGACAGCAATGCACTTCCACGGTTGGGAGATGGGCCTCAAAACTGGCTCGTACTACATCCGCCAACCGGCGGTTGTGACGGCCAAGAAAGTAACAGTAACCAACTCGGACGCAGAGCTGGAGAAAGCTAAGACCGTCTTGCGCGACCGAGGTGTCGCGGCGGCTGAGCTCTCGCAGCTATCTCGCGACGAAATAATCGCATGGGCGCAAGGCGCATGCTCTACGGATAACCCCGGAGACTGCATCATGTGCTCCGGATAGGAGTTCAATGTACAAAGAATTCATAGGTGAATTAGTTATAGTTGCAGTAGCCTTCGGCCTCGCCATAGCTATCTTACTCTCCGTCACGTGGCTGGCCCGTACTACGATCGGGCCGAAGACGCCGACGCCTATGCTCGAAGGTAATTTGCCAACTGTGTTCGAAGGCTATTTGCGGACTCGCGAAAGCAACGTTCAAACAAACGTCGTCACGCTGTCGACCGGCGAGCGCATCGCTGTGTTCACCAACTATGAGAGCACATGCGCTGTGCTCCTTCCACCATTACCAACGGAGGTAGAAAAATGATAACTGATCAAGTTACGATGTTTGGATGGAAACAGGGTGACGTAAAGCTGGCTGCCGTAGTGAAGTGGTCACCAGCTACGAATACCTGGGATTGCAACGTCGTAGCTGAAGAGGGGACCATCAAACGCGAACTCCCTAAATACAAATTGTCGTGCCTCACTGAATGGCAGGCATTAGACCATGCGAAGGACCTTCGCAAACAAACCCTCGGATTGGAGAAAATCTGATGTCTGACTTTTTCAAACTCGTCACTGCCGAAGTTGAGCGGTGCCGTAAGAAGTTCCCCAGCAACAAAAACGTCCTGCTGGCGCTGCAGGAAGAGCTGGGCGAAACCACGCAAGCAGTCCTAGAGGGTCGCCTCGACGACGCCAAACTTGAAATTACCCAAGTGGCCGCGCTGTGCTTGCGATTCTTCGAAGAGGGCGACGCCTCGTTCTACGGTGAGAAGAGATACCTCGCACCGATCGAAGTCGTTGAAACCCGCTCCGAAGTCGAGCGCGTCCTCGACGATATTACGTCGCTCATTGACAACTCGGACGTCTCGACAAGCGTCTTGATCCTGGACGATGAGTCGTTTATGGCGCTGCTGAACGCCAGCGACGATGAGATTACCAAACACTTGGATCTGTGTAAAAATGATTACGGCGAACGCGACATTATCGCGACGCTGATAAACCACTTCGGAGTGTGCGATGTCGGGTCCTCCCGAGAGCCAATGACGCTTCACGAACGGGCTAAAGGCGCGACGTCGCCCGACGAAGTCTGTAAAATTTTGAAGTTCTTGCGCGAAGTATTAGTCAATGGAAGTAGCAAGCTAGTTCTGAGCTGTGCATTGTCTGCCAAGCTGTTCAACGCAAACAAGGACGTATTCCTAGCAGGCTACAAGATGGCTTGTGCCGAATGCGGCCCCTGCGAAATAGCATGCGTCACTCGGAACAGCGCCATTGAAGATTTTTGCAGAGCTTCGCAAGTGGTTACCTTTGCACGTCGCACGTATGCACTCGACTATGCTGTAAACTCGCTGACTAACGAACTCCTTGGCTGGGCCGACGATTTGTTGTTTGACGACAACTTCGATAAGACCATTCTGACGTCTGAAGCCGTCGAGTGGCTCAACAACTATACCAAAGCGAAGAAACCGAAGAGTTCACCCGAACGCGATAGGCTGCTGAACCAAGCGTTTGAATTGGCGTACGGCCCGACGCTCAGCTGGCGCGCAGCTGCCGATGGTCTAAGCACGACGTACCGTATGCACGAGATGGGCGGACTCGGGGCACCTTTCCTTACCACCGTCGTTGAACACGGCAGGATGGACCCGCTCGATTACATCGCGGCCAAAGCTAAGTCACAGATGCGAGCCCTATTTATGGAACATTACAAAGAATGATCCTAGAAGAAGGCGATCCAGTCATCCAGTTCTACTTCAGACTGGGCGGTCTCCTGTACCGCTCCAGCGTTGATCTAGTAGAAGGACGTGAATACGTTTCGAGACTCGAACGCCGATTGATGGACGTGTGGGAGAATGTTCCCGGCACTGACGTTCTGCATAAGACAGAGAAGAAGGCAGTCAGCCGGGCTAAGAAGCTCCTTGAGCCTCTGCTGCACAGCCAGCTGATCGGCCTTGCGTATTGGACGCCGGAAGACGTGACGCCAGCCCCGCCAGAGCTGTGCGTCCGCGTGTCTCCCGGCTCGGTGTACTTCGCTGTCGGCGACTACGAGATCCGGCCTGACGGCCCGCTCTACACGCTTTCGAAATGGGGTTCGAGCGGACCAGTTCCGATCTGCCCCAAGTTCTTCACGCTGGAAGCAGCTGCCATCGCGGCAGTGATCAGAGCTAAGGCGGACGCGAAGCTAGAGGAAACTGAAAAGCCGTCTGTTCCGACTACCGAGATCGTGACCACTCCGTTCGAACAGGAGTCCGTAACGGACGACATCGAACGCGATCTGCGCAACACGATCGATTCGATACCAGATGGACAGGATAGATTTGACTACGAGTTGGACCTCGATTGGGGTCAACCTACCGAACGGGATTGATCGAGAGCCCCGGAGGGATAACCTCCGGGAGTTCTGGGCCTTACAGGTTTCGACAGAAGTTTGAAAACCGAGTGAGCGTGACAGTGGAGCTTGAGGCCACTCTAATAACAAGCAAAAGCATAGAAGACGACCACGTCGACTTCAATGCTGAGCTCGAACTCGTCGCGGCCTGAGTAAGGTCGCTGAGTTTCTCAGCATAGCCTCGCAGCAACAACAGGAAGTCTAACCTAGCTGCGAGACAAATAGGAATAGATGTGCAGTGGCGTTCTACGCTGCACGTCGAAATTACTGAACAGCGAGTCGCAGCGATACTGCGGCTAGGTGACGATTCCGAACAATCGTCTACGTCACGTAGAGCACACGATTGGACGACATCTGGACGGCGGGTTCAACTCCCGCCAAGGTCCACCACAACACGACCCCGCAGGTAACCCCTGCGGGGTTTTCTCTTGAAAGGAGAACATGGCTAATCACATCTACAAACTCAGCGTCGGCTATGGCTCGATGGCCGAGGATACGCTTCTCAACTCGACGCACGGCAGAGCTGCCGTCATGAAAGCATACGCGAAGGGATGCGACGCCGTCGGCGTGTCGCTGCATGAGAGCGAAAAGCACGTAGGAATCGCTACCACATTTGAAGACGCATTCATCTATCCTAAAGCGGCCAAGCTACTCGCGAAAGCGGGCTTCGACCTGACGACGTTCATGGATTATGACGAAGACGATCCGGACTTCGAATTTGGCATCGATACCGACGAGTTCGTACGGTTGTTCATCTTCCTCGTCCAAGCTGGTAACAGCGAGATACAACTCGACCAATTCGACGACGGAATCGAAGTGCTCAATGATTTTGATCTCGGCGCTGGTATGTCTTACCACGCCTGATTCACCAACCAAAGGAAACACTATGGCTAAATATACCTTCAACCTCGTTCTGGGCGACTGGAGCGACGACGGACACGGAATCTCGGAAGAGTTCACGTACAGCTCCGGACACAATAAAGAAGCTGTTATGCAGGCGTACATGAAAGGCTGCGACAAGGTCGGCGTGTCGCTCCACGCCAGCCCCAAACACGTCACGATCGCAGACGAATACGAAGACTCGACGATTCAACCAGAAGCTACCAAGCTGCTCATGGAAGCAGGCTTCGATATGGGGACGTTGAGCGAACAAACGGAGGGAGACTTCGACGAACCTCAGTACATCGATGACGGAGACTTCGAGAAACTGTTCCTATTCCTCGTCCGCGTCGGCAACCCGAAGATCAAGCTCACTCGCATCAACATCGAACCAGTCCGCCTTAATGGATTCTGGGATAAGAAATACAACTTCCAGATGGGCTACGGGTTGTACAGCCGATGAGTAAGCCCAAGAGACAGGAATTCACGGTAGGTCTCACTCGTCTCGCTGTCGTGTACGGCGAGGTCACGGTGAAGGCCGCATCAGCAGAAGAAGCCGCGCAGAAGGCGCTCGGCCGTCACCACGAGGCAGTGTGGGACATCGATGATCTGTACGACGACGGCAAATTGCACTCGCACGTCGCCGTCAGCTCAGTCTTCGACGAACGCGGCGATATTCACGACGTC
>Ga0194128_10003138_pt1 | contig 25842 bp, 19 predicted proteins | sample TA2KigCa65mmetaG_FD_148650 | JGI IMG/M metagenome (GOLD analysis project Ga0194128, IMG submission 148650) | Freshwater microbial communities from Lake Tanganyika, Tanzania - TA2015037 Kigoma Deep Cast 65m | ecosystem: Environmental > Aquatic > Freshwater > Lake | place: Tanzania: Lake... | reverse complement strand
ACTCTCTACTACAATACAACTGGATTATGCTATCGGCCAAAAACATCACACTTGCCTACGGAAAACGCGTCCTTTTCGATGAAGTCAATATTCATTTCACGCGTGGCAACTGCTACGGCGTCATCGGTGCCAACGGTGCCGGCAAGAGTACTTTCCTCAAGATCCTCAGCGGGGAGATTGAACCCAACAAAGGCAGTGTGGAGATCACGCCCGGTGAGCGGATGGCAGTACTCCGCCAGAACCAGTTTGAATTCGACGAGCAAACCGTTCTACACACCGCATTGATGGGTCACAAAAAAATGTGGGAAGTGATGCAGGAGCGGGAGACGATCTATGCTAAGACAGACTTCTCCGAAGAAGACGGTATCCGGGCGGGGGAGCTGGAGGCCGAATTCGGCGAGATGGGCGGCTATTCGGCAGAGAGTGATGCAGCCACGCTGCTCAGCAACCTGGGGGTGACAGAGAAATATCACCAGAGCCTAATGAAGGAGATCCCTTCTAACCTTAAAGTAAGGGTGCTGCTGGCACAGGCACTGTTTGGAAATCCAGACATCCTGCTAATGGACGAGCCGACAAACGGCCTAGACATTGAGACTATTAGTTGGCTGGAGGACTTTCTGGCAGACTATGAGAATATCGTGCTCGTGGTCAGTCACGACCGACATTTTCTCGATGCCGTCTGCACCCATGTCGCAGACGTTGACCGCCAGAAGATCAAAGTGTTCACCGGCAATTATACTTTCTGGTACGAGTCATCCCAGCTCATGGCTCGCCAGCTGGGCGATCGGAATAAAAAGGTGGAAGACAAACGACAGGCCCTACTCGACTTCATTGCCCGATTCAGTGCCAATGCCTCCAAGTCGCGGCAAGCCACTGCACGAAAAAAGGCCTTGGAGAAGCTCACTATCGAACAGATAGAACCCTCCAACCGTAAGTATCCGGGTATCATATTCCAACCACTGAGGGAGGTCGGAAATCAAATCCTACAGTTGGAAGGCCTCCAGAAATCGGTCGATGGACGCGTGCTCTTCGATAAAGTTTCTTTCAGCCTCAACAAAGGCGATAAGATCGCTTTTGTCAGTCGGGATGCCCTGGCCGTCACTGCCTTTTTCTCCACCATCCACGGCGATATGGCCACAGATGCCGGTAAGCATGAATGGGGAACGACCATCACGAGGGCCTATCTCCCACAGGAGAATACGGCCTTCTTCACAGAAGGGCTATCTCTAATCGATTGGCTGAGGCAGTATGTACCTCCTCATGTCACGGATGCCGATGAGCCCTTCCTTCGGGGTTTCCTGGGGAAGATGCTGTTTAGTGGCGATGACATACAAAAGAAGACAAATGTCTTGTCCGGCGGAGAGAAAGTCAGGTGTATGCTCAGTCGTATGATGCTGCAAAATCCAAACGTTATCATCCTGGACCAGCCGACCAACCACCTCGACCTGGAAAGCATCCAAAGTTTCAACGAGGGATGCATCAGCTTCCCCGGCATCGTCTTGCTCACCTCTCATGACCATACGTTCATGCAGACGGTGGCTAACCGGATCATCGAACTCACCCCGCAAGGCATCATCGACCGTCTGATGACCTTCGATGAGTATATGGAAGATGACCGGGTCAAGTCCCTGCGTGAAGAAATGTATGCCTAGAAACTTTCATGGCTGACCTTAGGGGAAGACAGACAATTGCCGGCCGGTCGCCCTGGATTGTTGTGCTTAGCTACCCTTGCTTTTTCTCGTATTTTTGATAAAGGCTGGTCAGCGGTCGACCGGCACTAAACCTTTTGTATGAGCCAGACTCTGGCCGATAAGTTCCTGCGGCTTAAAACGATCATGGATGAGCTGCGGGAACGCTGCCCATGGGATCGGAAGCAGACTGCGGAGACACTCCGGACCCTCACCATTGAAGAGACCTATGAGCTGGCAGATGCTATTGCGACTGGGCAGTGGAGCGGTATAAGGGAGGAGCTGGGAGACCTGCTGCTGCATATTCTCTTTTATGCCCGGATCGGCCACGAACAGGGGCACTTCAGCCTAGAAGATGTGATCGATAGCATCTCCGAGAAACTTGTCAAACGCCACCCACATATTTATGGAGACGTATCGGTGTCTGATGCAGACGATGTGAAACGGAATTGGGAGCAGATAAAGATGAACGAAGGGAAGTCCTCCGTACTAGAGGGGGTTCCCCGTTCTCTTCCTGCTCTAGTCAAGGCAGTACGCATCCAAGAGAAAGCAGCTCAGGTAGGCTTTGAATGGCAGGCCGCCGCACAGGTATTGGAAAAAGTAAAAGAAGAGGAGCGGGAGTTGCAGCAAGCGCTAGCCATGCGGGCAGCTTCCGACAGCCCAGTAACCCGTCGACATGCAGAGGAAGAGTTTGGCGACCTTTTATTTTCATGGGTTAACTACAGCCGTTTTGCAGGTATAGACCCTGAGCTCGCGCTGGAGCGTACCAACCAAAAGTTCAGCGAGCGTTTTCGGCAGATGGAAATGCTAGCACAAGCGCAAGGACGGCCCCTCTCGGGCTTGAGTCTGGCGGAGATGGACGCGATCTGGGATAGTGTCAAACGCGCATACCACCCTGCCAGGGAGGGTGGTATGTTATGATATGTGTATTCCTGTACCCGTTTGTTATATATCAACCTAAGGGGCACCCTTGAACCGTATTTTAGCTGATACCGTCTATCGTTACGCATATCTGCCGATCATCTCGGCATGGCTGTTTACGTTTTCTTTCATCTTCAGCAACTACTTTTCTTATAGTACCTCCCCGGCAGGTGTTCAGCGCATCCTGCAGCAACAGTTGCAGCGCCAGGAGCTGGCATTTGCCAATGTGCTGACAGACACATCCTTGTTGTATACGATGTCCCTCGACTCCCTCGGGGAGGCCGACATGCAACGGTTGAGCGCTCAGGAAATTGGAATCTTTCTGTACCGGCGAGTGGCGGGGGCAACGCCCGTTCTCCGGTACTGGAACACACAGCGCTCGATACCCCTGGAGAGTATGTTGGAAGGTGATGACGAAGCGTCGTGGGTGGAGATGCCCAACGGGCAATACCTATTTCTTCGGCGTAGGGTATTGATTAATGGCTCTCCTGACTGGCTGCTTTGCGGATTGCTGCCGGTGCGGATGGACTACTTCGTAGAGAATGATTACCTGCGTAAAGGGTTCGTCGGTGCGCCAGATGTAGAGGCTAATTATCGGATATCCACTTCCGTCAAGGATATCCCGATCCGGAATATAGATGGACAAATAGTTTATCGTATTGAGCGGAAGCCGGAGGCCACAGAAGGGGGTGGTGGGTGGCTAGTCATCTTGCTACGGCTTTTGGGGACCCTGCTTATCTGCTTCTATTTGCACATGACGGCTCTTGGATTTGGAAGGCAGCTGGGTCCTTTTCCAGCCCTTGTATTCCTCATCGCAGCTATTGTATTGCTACGGGGGGGCACCTACCTTCTTCCCGCCTCGATGGTCTATGGAGGCGTGGCGCTCTTTGATCCAGCCATGTATCAGGCAGGCAAGATTTCCCGTTCGTTGGGTGACTTGCTGGTCAATACCCTGCTCTTTGTATGGGTGGTGCTGTTGGCGCAGTCTTTTTTTGGCCATGTTGGGATGCCAAAGCCCAGAACCCGCTTGCGGGCATTGACGCGTGCTGCCCTGGGAGCGCTTTTTCTGGTGGTCATCACCTGGCTGGCGGGAGATGTAGTGCGGCGGTTGGTGTCTGATTCAGATATCTCATACGATGTAACCGACTTTTTCCGAATGGATGGGTACACGGTGGCTGGATTCTTCACCATCGTATGCCTGTCGATGGGCTATTACATCCTCAGCCAGATGATTTTCGAGCGGTTCCAGGAGCCAGCGGGAAAGGGTGCTTACACGAACCTGCTGGTCACCGCTGGAATGGGCTTGATGCTGATCGTCCTTTGCCTGCCCGCTCAGTCACGTGGTTTTGGGATGGCTTTATGGATATGGCTGTTGCTTTATCAGTGGTTGTCATTTGTTCCCTTCTTTCAGGGCAAGGGGCAACGCATGGGGCAGCATATCGTCGGTTGGTTGGTGTTTTATGCTGCTTCCATCTCTACGATCCTGTTTACAGAGAACCAGAGTCGGGAGATGGAACGAAGAGAGTTAGCCGCCACGCAGCTGGCCATGCAGGTGGACCCATCCGGTGAGTATCTTGTCGATATCGCCGTCAAGGGTATCAGCAATGCATTGATTTTATCCAATATAGACCGTTTCAGAAACCCAGGCCTCTCCCAACGGCTTAAAGACAGTCTAGTGGCGGCCAACTACAGCGGCTACACGAATCGGTTCGATACAAGACTCTATCTGTTTGATGCGGACGGTAGTGTGTTTTCTCCTGCCGACCGATGGTCATACGACACCCTTCAGGCCCTCTATACTTTTCATGCTAAGCCGACAAAGGTTGCGGGCATGCGTTACTATGAGAAAGACTTTACCAGTTTCAGCTATATCTACCGTCGGGAGGTCAGGGATCAGACTAGCATCGCTCGAGCCATTATGTACATGGTCTCCAGCCCGCGAAGGTTTCGGGAGGAAGCCTTGTATCCTGAACTCATTCGACAGCCGAAGGGCTCCGTACTCGATGGTCAGCCTGGCTATGCCTATGCCGTCTACGACAATCTTCGCCTTAAACTCAGCCGGAATGACTTCGACTTCCCGGTGCGACTGGCATCCGGAGATGTGCCATTAGACCGGTTTCACTGGGGGACTTCTGATGGTTTCGACATCCTATGGCATCGAGCAGGCGGTGGGAAGGTCGTGGTCATTGCCCGCAGAAGCAGATATGTGTTGGAAGCGATCACATTGTTTGGCTATGTCTTCTGCGCTTCCCTGCTTTGGGTGGCCCTTTTCCAGTTGGCCAGCTATTTAGTGAAGTTCCGATTCGACCTGCGGTCCATCCTGCCTTGGCTGCGCGGAATCAGTATCCGTAGGCAGATACACGGGACGGTGATCCTCTTCACATTATTTTCATTCCTCGTCATCGGGGCATCTACGATCTATTTCTTCATAGCACGCTATGATACGGGTAACCGGGAGATGCTGAGTCGCAGCCTGCAGTCCATGTCTGCCGACTTTGGCTACCGGCTGGCAGCCCTTGGTTCCGACACAGGGGCTTCTCTCAGTAGCAAGATGCAAATCCTTGCCCAGGAGATCTCAGAGGCACACAATGCAGACATTAATGTCTACAATGCTGCTGGAGCACTTCTCGCCTCCTCACAACCTTTCGTGTATGGAGAGGGTATCCTCAATCGCAGGATGAATCCAACGGCCTACTGGAAGATGCAGAGTCAGGGTAAGGTGCAATTTCTTCAGACGGAAGACTATGGGCAGTTGTCTTACCTCAGTATTTATCGTCCCCTACAGCTGAGTGGGTCTGTGGCACAGGTGTATCTGAACATCCCATACTTTGCCTCGAACCGTGGACTGAAGCAGGAGATATCTGGCTTTCTTGTTGCCTTGATCAACCTGAATACCTTCATATTCCTCATAGGTGGGATTATTTCTGTATTGATCACCAATAAGATCACCCGATCCCTGACATGGATAGGCAGGAGAATGGAGGAGCTGAGCCTGATGGGGCACAATGAAGAGATTGCCTGGGATCGGACAGATGAGATCGGCGTTCTGGTGAAGCAGTACAATCAGATGGTGCATAAGCTGGAGGCAAGTGCCGCTGCCCTGGCGATACAGGAGAGGGAAGGCGCCTGGCGGGAGATGGCGCAGCAGGTGGCCCATGAGATCAAGAACCCGCTCACTCCCATGAAACTCAGCATCCAGCGGCTACAGATGGCCATTGATGCGGGCGACCCTAATGTCCAGGAGATGTCTGCCCGCATGGCCTCTAATCTGATCGAGCACATTGAGCATCTCTCGCATATTGCAAGCGACTTTGCAGAGTTTGCTAATATTGGTCAGTCCAATAACCTGCATTTTGACCTTCGGGTAGTGATCAGCTCTGTCGCCTCATTGTTTGGCATCAACGGTGGCGAGGTCCAATGTGATCTTCCCCTCTCGCCCATCCCCGTATTTGCGGATAAGACACAGATGAACCGCTTGTTCACGAACCTAGTGCGGAACGCCCTGGAAGCCATCCCCAAAGACCGGGAGCCTTTGGTCAGGATCAAAGCCACCCTGGAAGCGACAGAAGTGTCTGTATTGGTAGAGGACAATGGCGATGGCATTCCGGATGAAGTACGTCCACAGATTTTTCATCCACGCTTCACGACAAAAACATCTGGTACCGGGCTAGGCCTGGCCATGTGCCGCAGTATTGTCGAAAAAACAAAAGGGCGTATTCATTTTCAGTCGAATGATGGGCTGGGGACAACCTTCTTTATTCACCTACCCATACACCTCGAAGAGACGACAGCGATAGATAGCCCCCTGTCAGAAAGAGATTTTTCTTCTTCTGGCCTGCAGCCATGAAGCTAGCTCCGACTGGGAGAGGCTGCTCAGATTTGATGTCTTTGTAAGACCTCCTTTCTGTGCGGCCAGTACGCCGTAGCGGATATCTGAAAATCCCTCTGTGGAATGAGCATCTGGATCGATAGAGAGCAGGATGTTTCGCTCTAGCGCTGCTGGTATTAACGTCCAATCGAGGTCCAGGCGACGAGGATGTGCGTTGATTTCTACGGCAACACCCGCTTCGGAGCAGGCATCCAAAAATGCCAGGTGATCGATCGGGTAGCCAGGGCGGCTCAAAAGCAGTCGCCCGGTCGGATGGCCGATGATATCTGTATAGGGGTTTCTGACAGCGTTCATCAGTCGCATCATGGCCTTCTCTTCAGACATCTGGAGGTTGGAGTGTATGGAGGCGATGACGAGGTCGAATCTTGCCAGCACTTCGTTTGGGTAGTCGAGGGATCCATCTCCGAGGATATCGCTCTCGATACCTTTGAAAATCCGGAACGGATGGAGGCGTGCGTTGAGGGTGTCGATAAGGGTATGCTGCTGGCTGACTTTTTCTATATGGAGGCCTCCGGCATATTGTGCCGAGCGGCTATGGTCGCTGATCACCAAGTATTCAAAACCGGATCGGATGCAGGCCAGGGCCATTTCTTCAAGTGAGTGGACACCGTCACTCCAATCGCTGTGTGCGTGTATGATGCCTTTGATGTCGGAGACCTGAATTTCATTGATGCTGGCAGAGCCTTTCTGGATGCCGCCTGGATAAGGAGGCTCGCGTCGGCTGGGAGGGACAATGGTCAGTGCGGCATATTCGAATAGTTCTTCTTCATTTTCACGGGGTGGGATAACTCCGTACAGCTGTTGCCATTTGGCCAGAAAGGCCTCGCTACCCGTCGTTGACAGCAGGGTAGACCCGAAGTTTTCCGGTTGGCAGCCATGAAATACCAAATCGATCTGGCCATCCTTCTCGAGGGTGATCCGATGTGGTTCCTGCCAGACAATCATCGTGGGGTCAGAAGCCTGAATGGCTTCAGTGAGCTTTGCTAGATCCGTGGTCGTGACAAAATCAATGCGTTCCAGTGTGGGGCACTGGCGTCGGAACGCACCGGAAGGGGCATGCAAAGCTTCCGGCCAGTGTTGTTGTAGGAAGGCGATGATTTCCTGGGCGAGCGGCTCCGCATCTGCAAACAGGCAGCTGTCGCGATACTTCAACATAAATTCAATGGCTGCCTTCACATTTTCCTGGGTACGGCTGCCGAATCCTTTGTAGCGCATCAGTCGGTTTTCTTGGCAGGCGTACAGCAGTTCGCCTACCGTCTCGATGCCCATATCTTTCCAGATGGCAGCAATTTTTTTCGGTCCCAGTCCTTTTACCTGCATCATATCCAGCACGCCGGTCGGGGTTTTTGCCAGAAAGTCTTCCAGCACTTGCATCGTACCGGTCTCAAGCACTTCCGTAATTTTTGTGGCAGTGGAAGGACCTATTCCCTGGAGGGATGCAACCTGATTCCTGGGGATTTCCTCAAGGGGCCTGTTGAGCTGTTCGATCTGGAAGGCAGCAGCTCCGTAAGATTTTACTTTGAAAGGGTTCTCCCCATGGATCTCCATGAGCCTAGACAGCAGGCTGAACATGTCAGCTATAGCGGCATTGACCATAATTTTCGTTGGCGGCGGTAAAAAAAAAGTCCCGCATGGCAGCGGGACTTTCAAATTCATCAACAAATAATTATGCCTTCTTGGCGGCCTTCTTGGGGGCAGCTTTCTTAGCAGCCTTCTTGGGGGCAGCTTTCTTGGCAGCCTTCTTGGGGGCGGCTTTCTTGGCAGCCTTCTTGGGGGCAGCTTTCTTAGCAGCAGCCTTCTTAGGAGCAGCTTTCTTTGCAGCTTTTTTTGCAGTGGCCATTTCTTTTGATTTTAATGGGTTAAAATAGAATTGCACTATGAAATTAGACACACTTTTATATTCCGCAAAATTTTTTTTAACAAAATTTTTGCCACTTACTCCGCTATCTCGATCGGCTGGATGGAGACGATGGTTCGGTCACCTTTGGATTTACGGTATTGTACCAGTCCATTAGACAAAGCAAATAGCGTGAAATCTTTTCCAACACCCACATTCTTTCCTGGGTGGTATACGGTGCCACGTTGACGGAGGATGATGTTGCCGGCCAGGGCTGGCTGTCCGCCAAAGATTTTCACTCCGAGTCTTTTGCTTTCGGAGTCTCTTCCGTTTTTAACACTGCCTTCACCCTTCTTATGTGCCATAATTGTCGCTTTGAGTAATAATGGGTAGGTTCAATTATCAGGCGATGCTTCCGATGCGTATGTGCGTGTATAGTTTCCGATGACCGATTTTCTTCCGGAATCCCTTCCTACGTTTCATCTTGAAGGCGATGACTTTATCCCCTTTGCGCTCTCCAAGGATCTCTGCATTGACTGATACGTTGCAGTCAGTTCCCACGGAGGTTTTTCCGTTGTTATCAAACAGCAAGACTTCGGTGAAGGTCACCTTGTCGCCGGTACTGCCATCCAGATGCGGCACAAACAGATCTTGCCCAGTGCTTACGCGGAATTGTTGACCGGCGATTTTTACTATTGCGAACATGGTTATTATATTAGCATTTCGGATCGCAAAGGTATGTTTTTCTGGGAAAATCTGATGGTTTTTTCAAAAAAAAGACCTGGCGGGGTTTTCATAGGTGATCAGGGTATATTTGCCAACCGCTGAAAAAGAAAGGCATGAAGTTACGCTCCTTGCTAGCAAGGCCCTTTGCCAGCTTTATCCAGAAGCAGATCCGTAAGCAAATGCAATCAGCGGTCGAGGACCAGCGAAGGGTATTGCAATCCCTCCTAAAGGTGGGAGCGCATACGGAGTTTGGGGCAGCCCATCGTTTGTCGGCTGTGACGAACGAACAGGAGTTCCGCCAAGCATTACCTGTCCGCGATTATGAGCAGTTCAAGCCCTGGATCGAGCGGATCAAGGAGGGACGGCATAATGTCTTATGGAAAGGTCAGCCAATTTATTTTGCCAAGACCTCCGGGACGACCAGTGGGGTAAAATACATACCCATCACCCGAGAATCGATTCCCAATCACATCCAGACGGCGCGCAATGCGTTGTTGTGTTACATGGCGGAGAGCAGCAACCATACTTTTGCTAGTGGCCGTATGATCTTCCTATCCGGATCACCTGAGCTTGAACGCGTGGGGGGCATCCCAACGGGTAGGCTGAGTGGAATTGTCAACCATCACATACCCAGCTATCTCAGGCGCAACCAGCTGCCCAGTTATGAGACCAATTGCACCGAAGATTGGGAGGAAAAGCTCGACAAGATCATCGCCGAGACCCTGGACCAGGATATGTCGCTCATCAGTGGAATCCCTCCATGGGTACAGATGTACTTCGACCGGCTGACCGCCCGGACGGGCCGTCCGGTGAAGGATATCTTTCCCCATTTCTCCATCCTGGTGCATGGGGGTGTGAATTTCAGACCCTACCGGGACAGCCTGATGGCATCGATCGGGAAGGTGGTGGACACGTTGGAGACGTTTCCCGCTTCTGAAGGGTTTTTCGCTTTTCAGGATACAAGGAATCCGGAGGCAGGGTTGTTGCTGAACACGAACTCAGGTATTTATTTTGAATTCATCCCTGTGGCGAATGTCTTTGAGCCCAACCCGCGCCGACTTGCATTGCATGAGGTGGAGGCGGGCGTGCACTATGCGCTGGTAGTGTCCACCACTGCAGGACTCTGGGCATACAGCATAGGTGATACAGTCCGGTTCCTTTCCTTAGACCCTTATCGGATAGAAGTCACAGGTCGCATCAAACATTTCATCTCTGCCTTCGGAGAGCATGTGATAGCCGAAGAAGTCGAATATAGCATGATGCGTGCAGCCCAGGAGGTAGGGGCATCTGTAGTGGAGTTTACTGTGGCTCCTCTGATTCTTGCTGGCGAGGGCCAGTCATGTCATGAGTGGTTCATCGAGTTTGACCGTCCGCCCGCCGACCTGCCTGCCTTTGCCGTCTGCGTAGATGGGTACTTACGTGAAAAAAACATATATTACGATGACCTGATCCGAGGTAAGATCCTCAAGCCGCTGGTCATTCACAGCTTACATCGCAATGCATTTATTCATTATATGAGAAGCATTGGGAAGCTGGGTGGCCAGCATAAAGTACCCCGCCTGAGCAACGACCGGGTGTTGGCAGAGGGATTACAGCCCTACCTGGAATCGATATCGCTGTAGACTTAACGCTTATGCAAACCGGCTCATCCACTCCTGCCTTTAGCGAAGCGCCAAAAGAGCCCCTCCAGCCCCGGCGCATCGCCGTCTTTGGATCCACAGGCTCCATCGGTACGCAGACGTTGGATGTCATTCGAGATAATCCCAACCTCTTCGTGGCCTCTATCCTCACCGCCCATAGCAACGCCAAACTACTGATAGAACAAGCCATCCTGCACCGTCCGCACACAGTAGTGATCGTCGAAGAACAAGGATATGCCGACGTACGAGAGGCCCTGCAACCCCTAGGCATTGCCGTGTTATCTGGTGCCGCAGCCCTTGAAGAGGCAGCCGGGCATCCAGGATATGATCTGATGCTGGCCGCCATTGTCGGCTTCGCCGGACTCAAGCCTACCCTCCAGGCCATCACGACCCGCCGGCCGATCGCATTAGCAAACAAAGAGACCTTAGTGGTTGCCGGAGACATCGTCATGCAGCGCGCCGTGGAAGGCCGTGTGCCGATCATCCCGGTTGACTCAGAACATTCCGCCATCTTCCAGTGCCTCGTGGGAGAGACCTACAATCGGATTGAGAAAATCATCCTGACTGCCTCGGGTGGACCTTTCTTTGGCAAGAAGCCCAACTTCCTCGTCAACGTCCGGAAAGAGCATGCTTTGCAGCATCCTAACTGGAATATGGGTGCCAAGATCACCATCGACTCTGCCACGCTGATGAATAAAGGGCTGGAGATGATTGAAGCCCGCTGGCTGTTTAACTTAGAACCCTCCCGCATACAGGTGGTCATTCATCCACAAAGTATCATCCACAGCATGGTGCAGTTTGAAGATGGCAGCATCAAGGCGCAGATGGGACTTCCAGACATGAAGCTGCCCATCCAATACGCACTGGCCTATCCCCAACGCATTCCCAACAGATTTCCCAGATTCGACTTCAAACGCTCTTCTACCCTTAATTTTGAGCCACCGGACATCCGCACGTTCCAAAACCTCGCATTGGCTAGTGAGGCCATGTTCAAAGGGGGAAATGCTCCGGCCGTCCTCAACGCCGCTAATGAGATCGCCGTCTTCGGATTCCTCCGCAACCGCCTCGGATTTCTGGATATGACCGATATGATCGAACGTACAATGGCACATGTGCCATATATCGAACAGCCCACGCTCGATGATTATTTTGAGAGCGATGGCGAGGCACGTAATTTTGCAGCGTCCCTCATGAATATGTAGTCGAAAGTTCGTGCCCTTTCATCGTGTTTCAACCTTACACATGCTTACCCATCTACTCGATATCCAGTGGCAGTCTGTCGGCCTGCAGGCTGCACAGCTCGTCTTGTCGCTTTCCATCCTCGTCATTCTGCATGAGTTTGGACACTATCTGCCTGCCCGGATCTTCGGTTGCCGGGTGGAGAAGTTTTACCTCTTTTTTGACCCCTGGTTTTCTCTCTTCCGCCGGAAAGTAGGGGAGACGGAATATGGTATTGGATGGCTGCCGCTGGGTGGGTATGTGAAGATTGCCGGGATGGTCGACGAGAGCATGGACCGGGAACAGCTGAAAAAGCCTGCGGAACCCAGGGAGTTTCGCAGCAAGCCGGCCTGGCAGCGCCTCATCATCATGCTCGGTGGCGTCAGCATGAACATACTGCTGGCCTTCTTCATCTATGCAATGATCTTGTGGGCTTGGGGGGAGAGAAAGCTACCCTTGTCCGGAATGAAAGACGGCGTCTGGTGTGTGGATTCTCTTGCGACCGAGCTGGGGTTGCAAAATGGAGACCACCTCCTCGCTGTCAATGGCAAGCCGGTTGCATACTTCGATGACCTGAATGCTGATCTCCTGGTGGGGGAGACGGTCACCATTGTACGTGGAGGCCAGACCCTAGAACGTAAACTTCCAGCCAACCTCATAGAAAAAATCGTAGAAGCAGGCCGAAGAGCTCCCATGCTGATGCCCCGCATCCCTGCCATCGTGGCCGAAGTCAGCGATACAAGCAATGCCAGACTCGCCGGCCTCCAGGCACAAGATCGGATCACTGGGATCGACAGCACCCCCATCCGGTATTTTGATGAGATCAAACCTCTGCTCTCCGGCCGGCAGGGAGATACGATTGCTTTGCAGGTAGACCGCGCTGGCCAGTCGTTGACACTGACCACCGTACTCGGAAATCAGGGCACCATTGGCTTTTTCCCGGAGATACCTTCTATAGCAGACCTGGAGCGCATGGGCATCTACCGCCTCGAAGTCAGGAACTATGGGTTCTTCGAATCCTTTCCAGCTGGCGTGGGAAAGGCTATGGACAAGCTCACATCTTATGTAGCGTCGTTCCGTAAGATCATCGACCCGTCCACTGGCGCTTATAAAGGGCTGGGAGGCTTCAAGTCCATGGGATCCATCTTCCCCAAAGATCTCTGGGACTGGGAGGTGTTTTGGAATATCACCGCCTTCTTTTCCATCATGCTGGCCTTTATGAACCTTTTGCCTATCCCGGCACTCGATGGAGGTCATGTCATGTTCACCATCTATGAAATCATCTCCGGACGTAGACCCAGCGACAAGTTCCTGGAGTATGCCCAGATCGTCGGGATGGTAATCCTGCTGACACTGCTCATCTATGCGAATGCCAATGATATTATCGGATGGGGCCGTGGTCGCTGAGGGCCAATGGACCTGCAAATACCGCCACCTGCCTTGGCTTCTCTTGTTGGCGATCAACTTCCCAGCCATCCCAGTATTAGCCCAATCCCTGGTCTGTCCGCCCCGTGGTGCCTATCCCATGCCCATGCTCTCTATCAGTGCCCGGCAAACGATGGAACAGCAACTCACCAATGTTCAACGGCAAGTCGCGTCAGACCCCACTAATCCCGAGCATCTGATCTGGCTGGGTAGACGCCTTGCCTATCTGGGTCGCTACCACGACGCTATAGAAGTATTTTCCATTGGGTATCAGTTGCATCCGCTGGATGCCCGCTTTCTACGCCACCGTGGGCATCGATGGATCACGCTGCGCTGCCTGGACAGTGCCGTCAGCGATCTTAGAAAAGCTGCAGCCCTTGTGCGTCGACAAGCAGACATGACGGAGCCGGACGGCATACCCAACGACCGCAACATCCCTACCAGCACACTGAAGTCCAACATCTGGTACCATCTCGGACTCGCCCTTTATTTGAAACGAGATGACAAGGCTGCCCTGCAAGCATGGAAGCAATGTCTTCGGGTCTCCCGCAACAACGATATGTTTGTTGCCACGGCCAACTGGTACCATCTGACCCTGCTTCGGTTAGGCCGCCATCGTACGGCCAGCAGGTTTCTCGCAAAGGTCGACCCCGGCATGGATCTGATGGAGAATCATGACTACCTCGAGATTCTCCGGCTTTATCAACTATCGACTTCCCAGGAGGATGTGATGAAGGCCTTTCGCAGCAGGGAAGGCCTATCCACAGCCTCCTTTGGGTACGGGCTGGGCTGCTACCTGCTGCACCGCGGTCAGAAGGAAGCGGCAAGAGAAGTCTTCAAATCCATCCTCGACACCAGCCCCTGGGGTTCCTTTGGATTTATGGCTGCTGAATATGAACTGATACGATGGGATGAAGCCCCTCATCTGCGGCTAACCCGCTAAGCTTTGCAGCCAATGCGATCTGGCGGCATTCCGCTAAGACAGAGGGGTAGGTACAGGCCGTTCCCGCTGATTTATATTTACTGTAATCGCATAAGCCATGGTAGTCAGTTATACGATCGGACTCTCGGTATCCGATGCAGATCTGGAGGGCATCCGACGCTTGCAGCAGGCCAACTTAAAAGATAGGATCTCCCCGGAAGAGGCCCTGCGGGAAGGCTTTACTACAGCGGTGTACTCGCTGGACTTCCTCCGGAAGATGCATGCGCAACATCCTGCCATCATGGCCACTGCGGCAGGTGAAGTCGTAGGCTATGCACTGGTGGCCATGCCCGCGGTGCGTCACGGGCATCCGTTGCTGGAGGATTTGTTTGGAAAGATGGATAAGATCGTGTTCCGGGGCAAGCAGCTCCGGGAGGCTGGTTATGTTGTCGTCGGACAACTCTGCGTGGACAAGCGCTATCGGGGCATCGGGCTAGTGCCAGCGATGTACGACCACTTTCGCGAATGCCTGTCGGATCGGTTTGAATTCTGTGCTGCCGATGTCGACCGGGAGAATATACGATCCCTGCGTTCGCATCTCAACATGGGTTTTGAAGTAGTTGACACCCTCAACTATGGGGGTGCTCTTTGGGATATGATCGTATGGGATTGGTGCCAACCCCAAGGGCAGCAGTAAGAATACGGAGGTCCTTAAGGGATCTTCACGGCCTGACGGGCAAGGAGTTTCCAGCGGCGACCTTCTTGTTGCCATACCATGAGTACATGCAGCCGCGGCTGCCCAGGCTTGCCGCCATCCATGGTGTTGCCATCTAGCCGGCACCGGAAAAGGGCCGTGCGTCCGGAGAGGGTGACCTGCTTGTCCGTCAGTTCCATCGAGAGGAAGTCGCTTTCCCCGGAGACCAGCCTGCCGATGAACTCCTGCTTGTCTTCTATCCGCAGGTTGGAATGTCCGTAGCTGAGTTTGTCAGATGTCAACTCTTCCAGAGCCGTCTTGTTGCCATCGATCATGGCGATGCGCAGTGCTTCAACCCTGCGGAGCAGGGCATCGGCTGCGGAAGTCTGTGCAGACAGCGAGAGGGGCATCGCCAAAGCCCATATCGCCCATGCGATCCAAGATGTTCTCATGGACGGAAGGTATGTCATTTGCCCATTACTTTTGGGTGTCGTTCTTATGATTGAACCAGTAAGTTAGCCCTTGCCATGATACCCATCACGGATGCCCACGCACATTTTTGGAGCCCTGAACGGTTCGACTACCCCTGGATTGCCGAAGACTCTCCCTTTGCCCGCGACTTCCTGTTGGATGCATACTGCCATACCACGGTGGGGATAGCCATCGAGCGGATGGTCTTCGTTGAATGCGACTGCCATCCCCGGCACTCGGTGGCAGAGGCAGCATGGGTCCTCGAGCTAGCAGCATCAGACCGACGCATCCAGGGCATTGTCGCCCATGCCGAGCTTACCGAGCCAGCATCCCTCGACGTTGTCCTGGACGCCTTGGCCGCCAACCCGCTGGTCAGGGGTATCCGGCATAATATCCAGGGGCAGCCCCCTGGCTTTTGCCTGCAGGAATCGTTTGTCACCGGCGTCCGCAAAGCAGGGTTGCGCGGTTTTCATTTTGAGCTGTGTATTACCCACGAGCAGCTGCCTGATGCCCTGGCGTTGGTGCGCCTTTGCCCCGATGTCTCTTTCATGCTGGACCATTGTGGAAAGCCAGGAATACGGTCCGGCCAAATGGATCCATGGACAACCCACCTGCGGCTGCTGGCCCAAATGCCACAGGTGTCTTGTAAGATTTCAGGACTGCTGACAGAGGCCGATTGGAATAGCTGGATCCCTGCACAGATCTTACCCTATATAGAGTATGCAGCAGAGGCTTTTGGGCCCGCGCGCATCATCTATGGCAGCGACTGGCCTGTCAACACGGTGGCAGGGGGGTATGCCTCCTGGCAGCAGGTAGTCGAGGAAGCTTGTTCTTCTTGGTCTCATGCCGACCAGCTGGCCTTCTTCCATGAAAATGCAGGGCGTTTTTATCGGTTATAGCCAGCAGGCATCGGCTTTTAATACCAGTGGTTTGTACCCCGAGTCGGTCGTGAACGGGCAGGTTGAATGTCACGCAGCAAAATCCTATCGGATCATGGTTTCAGAAAAGCTGTGCTCCGAGCACTACCCGCCATGCCATTCCCAATGGACAAAGATGACGAAGCCTTTTTCTATCCTGAATGCCGGCGTCACCTCCATGTGTTCGACAGAGCTGAGGATTTTTACATCTCATGTTTTAGGTGGTTGATAGAGGTTAAAACAGTAGATTAATTCACGGTTTCCTCGGGTGGAATAGTTTTCCTCTATGTGTGAATGACGTGATGCCCAACGTTCCGACACCCTCTATCGCTGGTCCAAGGTTCATTTTTCCTCGCCGCTTTTCTTTACTACTTTAGATCAACAAACGGCTGCCATGCTTTCTTTTCTCTCCCGGCTTCATCCCTTGTTGGTTCATCTCCCCATAGGCCTGCTGTCGTTCTCACTGCTTTTGAGCCTGCTGCCGGCGAGCCGGAGGGTACTTTACGGGCCAGCATGGCGGTTGTCGATCGCCTTATCGGCCGTGGCCTCGTTGTTTGCCTGTGCGACTGGTTACCTCCTGCGGCAATCGGATGCCTATGATGGGTCCATTTCTTCCTGGCACCAATGGGCCGGCATCTCCACCTGTATAGGCGCATGGGCGGCCTGGGTTTGGGTTCCATGGCGCCGCTACCTCGTCTGGCTGGCATCCGCCTGTATGGTGGTGGCCGGGCATCTGGGAGGTACGCTCACACATGGAGAAGGCTATCTTTTCTCCTCTGAGACAAGCGCCCTTCAGCATATAGATACGGGGGTTGTGGTTTCCTACACCGCTGCGGTGAAAGCCACCGACACGTTGTCGGTGTCGCATCCTTTCCGCGACGAAGTTTCGCCTATCCTTCGTCGTAGGTGTGCCTCCTGCCATTCCTCGCTGAAGCAAAAGGGAGGCCTCCGGCTAGATGGGGAGGCCTGGATCCAGAAAGGCGGTAAGAATGGCCCTGTCGTGCTAGATGGCGACCGGTTAGCCAGTCCTCTATATGTCCGGCTCCTGCTCCCGCTCTCCGACGAGAAGCACATGCCTCCCAAAGGCAAGCACCAACTGACCCGTGCAGAGCTTGCAGCCCTGTACAGTTGGGTGGCCTCCGGCGCTCCTTTCGGACCTGTCACTCGCCCCGTCGTCGATACCTTAGGGTCTGTCCCGCTCGCGGTAACGGATGCGCTGGAGGAAGGGGAGGGGCTTGCCGTCGAAGAGCCCCTATCCATGCCCGTGCTGCCCTCTATGCCTGCGCCCGATACGGCGGCTATTCTGTTCCTACAGCAGCGGGGCGTGATCATACAGGAGGTGATGACAGGCTCCCATGGACTTTATGTGAGCCTTCTACAGGCAGACAAGGTAGATGAAAGCCTCATGCAGGCATTTAATCGGCTGCGGGAGCAGGCCATCGAAGTAAGGGCCGGCGGCACCAGCCTGGCCGATGCCTTCCTGTTGGGGATGCCCGCCTTCCCGCAGCTTCGGCGGCTGGATCTATCCCGCACTCAGGTCACAGCGGCGGGCCTTCGTCAGATGGACCGGTTTCCCGCCCTGGAAGTGCTAAACCTCTACGGTACGGCTGTGGGCGATGGCGTGGCCGATGCCCTCAGCCCTTGCCGAAAACTGAAAAAAGTATACCTCTGGCGGACCGCTGTCACCGAGGCGGGCTTCCGTCGCCTGCGGTCCAGCCTTCCGGCCTTGGACGCAGACGGTGGCAGCCCAATATCACTAGGGACAACACAAAGTAAATGACATGGTCTTGATGCGTCACATATGCTCCCTCGCCCTGGCGGTCGCCTTGGCGTTGGCCTTATCGTCGCTTCGGCCCGACCCCATCCTCCCGGCGGATGTCTTGAGTGCTTACCGTCAGTGGAAGGGTCCCGTTGACTACAACCGGGATGTGCGCCCGATCCTGGCCGATAAATGCTTTGCCTGCCATGGGCCCGATGCCGGTAAACGGAAGGCCGGGCTGCGGCTCGATCTGTCAGAAGCCGCCTATGGCCCGCTGCCGGAAAGCCCAGGGCGAGTAGCCATCCGGCCCGGCCAGATCGATCGCAGCGAACTGGTCCGACGCATCCTCTCGACAGACCCGGACCTCCGCATGCCCATCCCAGCATCTCACCTCGAACTCAGCGCTGTAGAAAAGGCCGTCCTGGTCCGTTGGATAGAGCAAGGCGCAGCCTACAAGCCCCACTGGGCCTTTGTGAAGCCATGGAAGCAGGCAGTGCCTGTCCTGACCGGTGAGCCCGGCCCGTTGGGTGTCATCGACCGGTTCATCAGGGCGCGACTGCCAGCGCTAGGCCTTCAGCCCGCCCCCGAGGCAGACCGCGAGACGCTGCTGCGGCGCCTCAGCCTAGATCTGATCGGACTCCCACCCAGCCCTGCCGAGGTGGATGCATTCCTGTCCGACACCTCCCCAGATGCTTATGAGAAGCAGGTTGATCGCCTGCTAGCCTCCCCTCACTATGGGGAGCGCATGGCCACCGACTGGCTGGATGTTGCCCGCTTTGCCGACTCACACGGCTATACTGTGGACCGCCTCCGCGACCAGTCGCCCTGGCGCGACTGGGTCATTGCTGCGTTCAACCGCAACATGCCTTACGATCGGTTCATCCACGAACAGCTGGCGGGAGACCTCATGCCGACGCCAAGCCGCGACATGCTCATTGCCACGGCCTTCAACCGCAACCATCAGCAAAATATGGAAGGCGGCATTGTCGAAGAAGAATTCCAGACAGAGTACATCATGGACCGCACCAATACTTTCGGCGAGGCCTTCATGGCCATGTCGCTGGGTTGTGCCCGTTGCCATGACCACAAATACGATCCTGTTTCGCAGAAGGACTACTATCGCCTTTATGCCTTCTTCAACAACATCCTCGAGGCCGGTCAGATATCTTGGAACGACGACATGCCCACCCCTACACTGCATCTCCCCACGCCGGTGCAGGAAGCGGCCATCACCGATTTGCAGACAAGGATCCGGTCGGCCGAGGCCGCGGTGGACTCGGTCCGCGCCGCAGCCCTCCAAAGGGCTGAGGACTGGGTCGGAGAAGGACAGTATCTGTCAATACCCCTAGGGAAACGGCCGCAGGCAGGCCTCCAGGCATGGTTTCCGTTGGACGGTGACCTCTTCGATCGCATCGACACGGCGCGCAAGGGCGTCATGAAGCACGACGCAGGTGTGGCTGGGGATACAGCCAGGTTCCGCCAGGAGCAGGGCCGGCAGGTGCTGCAGCTGGACGGAGATACCTACCTAGACCTGTCGGGGGCTGGCGCGTTTCGTCGATCGGATGCCTTCACCGTTGGCCTCTGGGCCTGGATACCAAAAAGCCTCTCAGACGGCGTCATCATCCATAAGAGTAATGCTGAACGACTCTACAACTTCAAGGGCTTCCACATCGCTCTCCGAAACGGTCGCTTCGAGGCCTTGATGGCCCATACGGCCCCTTCCAATGCCATCATCCTGCAGTCGGGAAAACCTGCTACCCGGGAACGGTGGGTACACCTGACACTGGCATACGACGGCTCCTCGCGGGCTGCCGGCCTCCAACTTTGGGTGGATGGGGAGCCCCAGGAAATGCGCGTCGTCAAAGACCGACTGACCAAGGACATCATCTTCCATCAGAAGCCTGAGCCGGGTCTGCAGGTTGGTGGATGGTGGCGTGGCACGGGGTTTCGCGGTGGCCTTGTGTCAGATGTGACGGCCTATGGCCGGATGCTCACCCCGCTGGAACTTCGGGCCCTAGCAGGGTTGGCTGACGCTGGCCGGCTGGCCAGGATTCCTCCCGCCAGCCTGACGAAATCGGAGCAGCAGAGCTTGGCTGCTTTTCGGGCGGAGACGGCCGACACCGACTTTCGGCAGGCGCTCGCCACCCTCCGTGCCTTGCGGACGGCCCTATCCGATACCATGCGCCAGGTGCGCGACCTGATGGTCATGGAGGAAATGCCCGCCGCCAAGCCGGCCTACCTGTTGCGGAGGGGCCGATACGACATGCCCGGTGAGCGCGTCACCCCTGGTACGCCTGCCAGCATCTTCGGGTATTCGTCAGCGTTACCATCAAACCGGTTTGGCCTGGCGCAATGGCTTACGCACCAAGACCACCCCCTCACATCACGGGTGGCAGTGAACCGCCTCTGGCAGATGCTGTTTGGAACAGGTCTGGTGCGTACTTCAGAAGACTTCGGCAATCAGGGCGAGATGCCTAGTCACCCCGAGCTGCTCGACTGGCTGGCGATCGACCTCCACGAATCGGGATGGGACGTCAAGCGCATGGTCCGGCAAATAGCCTTATCCCGGGCGTATCGGCAAGACAGCCGGGTTTCTCCAGCCGCTCGCGAGGCAGACCCTGCCAACCGCTGGCTGTCGAGAGGGCCATCTGCACGCCTGACGGCAGAGATGCTGCGCGACAATGCACTGTCAGCAGCAGGAATGCTGCGGCCGGAGGTGGGAGGCCCCAGCTTCCGTCCCTACCAGCCCATCGGACTTTGGGATATCAAGGGTGATACCTATCGGGCCGACAGCACCGCACATCTGCATCGGCGCAGCCTCTATGCCCTGGTCAGGCGGACAGTGCCCAACCCCACCCTCTCCACCTTCGACGCGCCAGACCGCAGCGTATGCCTCTCCCGCCGGCAACGCACCAACACCCCCTTGCAGGCATTGGTAACCCTCAACGACCCTACCTACCTAGAAGCTTGCAAGGCCCTGGGGCAGCGGATGGCCATGCTGCCCGATATTGGACAGGGCATCCGGCTGGCCTTCCGCTCTCTGACGGGCCGGCACCCGACCGATGCAGAACAGGCACTGCTGGCAGACTTGCACAGCCAGCAGCAACAGAGATTCCGGTCCCATCCGGAGAAGACGGTCGGCTGGCTCGGGGCAGGCATCCTTCCAAGAATAGATCAACAGCCCCCGGAACTCGTCGCAGCCCATGCCGTCGTGGCCAGCACGATCCTGAATTCAGACGCCACCCTCACCAAGCGATAGCCATGGCAGATCCACACAAGCATGTAGGACCCATTCCGCCAGACCTTGAAGCGATGGCCCGCTCATGGGACCGAAGGGATTTCCTCTCGCGTACCGCCATGGGGCTTGGCGCCTTCGCCTTAGAGCAGCTGATGGGTGGGAGCGCTGCTCAGGCAGCGCAGCCTTCGGAAGCTGCCTGGATGCAGCAGCTCACTGCCATGGCCCCCAAAGCACGGAGGGTCGTATTCCTGTTCATGGCAGGCGGTCCATCGCAGTTTGAAACGTTCGACTACAAGCCCCGGCTGCAGTCGCGCTATGGGCAGCAGCTACCCGACTCGGTACGTAAAGGACAGCGACTCACCGGCATGAGCGCCAACCAGGCAGTTCTGCCTGTCGTCCCCTCGGCCTACGCGTTTCACCGCCATGGCCGCAGTGGCACCTGGGTGAGCGACCTCCTGCCGCATACCGCCAAGATGGTCGATGAACTCTGCATCGTGCGGTCTGTATTCACCGAACAGATCAACCACGACCCCGCCATCACATTCTTCCAGACGGGCCACCAGCTCTCTGGCCGGCCTTCTATGGGCGCCTGGGTCAGCTATGGCCTTGGCTCTGAGAACCGCAACCTGCCGGCTTTCATCGTGATGGTCTCGAAGGATGCTCCCAAAGACCAGCCGCTCTATGCCCGCTTGTGGGGCAATGGCTTCCTCCCCTCCGAGCACCAGGGGGTGCAGTTTCGGTCGGGTGCCGACCCTGTGCTTTTTCTGAAAGATCCGGAGGGCTATGGCAAGTCGGAGCGAAGGGAGATGCTGGACCACCTGCTACGCCTCAATGAGATGCAGAACCAGCAGTGGGCAGACCCCGAAGTAGAAGCGCGCATTTCCCAGTATGAGATGGCCTTCCGCATGCAGACTTCCGTACCCGATGTCATGGACACGTCGGATGAGCCGGAGGAAGTGTTTGAACTCTATGGCGCTGCCAGCCGCGACAAAGGCAGCTATGCAGCCAACTGCCTGCTGGCCCGCCGGCTGTTGGAAAAGGATGTGCGCTTTATCCAACTCTACCATCAGGGCTGGGACCACCACGACGGGCTGCCCAAGAATATGGAACGCCAATGCCAGCAGATCGACCAGCCTACGGCCGCGCTGTTGGCCGACCTTCGACGAAGGGGACTACTGGAAGATACGCTGGTGGTATGGGGAGGGGAATTCGGCCGTACCGTCTACTCCCAAGGACGCCTGTCTAAAGAGGCCTATGGCCGCGACCATCACCCCCGCTGCTTCACCATGTGGATGGCTGGCGCCGGCGTGAAGAAAGGCAGTAGTTTCGGGCTTACTGACGACTTCAGCTATAACATCCTCCAGGACCCCGTCTCCGTACACGACATCCAGGCCACGATGCTGCACCTCATGGGCATCGACCATGAACAGCTCACCTACCGCTTTCAGGGAAGGCGCTTCCGGCTCACCGATGTGCATGGACAAGTGGTCCGGCAGCTGCTAGCATGACTTCCCTGGCTGCCAGACCAATCATTTCAGGCTCTGCTGCAGAGCCATAGTTGTGAGCCGATATTTTGCCAGCATGTTGGGCACTTCCCAGGCCGGCATTGCGCCCGTCTTCAGAAAGCTTAGGTACTTCTCGGTGACTTGTGCGAAGTGCGCCTCGTGCCCATTGTGGTAGACTGCAGGTATCGTCACTTCCCATCCTTTCAGATCTTCTGCCAGGGCAATGCCCGGGTATTTATGTTGCACTTCTGTGAAGGCCTTGCGCATGGCTACCTCGTCGAGCCCTGGCTTGCGTTCGATGTAGAGCCGGGGGATGAAGCCGCCTTCCTTTCCTTGTCGGATGATGAGGTCTGAGCGGCTGCCACGCATCACCGAGAAATGGGTGTCGCCACCGCCTGGCTCCGCGCGGTAATTCCAGATGACGGAGACGCGGGCGTGGATGCCGCGGATGGTATAGTCTATTTGTCCGTTCGATGCCACCTGCAGGATGCCTTCGGCGTCCACGTTCGGCGCCAAGTAGTCGGGTAGGGCCTGCAGGGAGGTGCTGGCGGTGAACTGCGGCAGGCTGACGGCCGTGTTCCATCGGCGGGCACTCAGTAGCCGGATGTCTCTGCTAAAGTCGATGACCTGCTCCGGAAAGGCCTCCCATTGGACGAGGTCCACCAGGTGTGTGGTCACGTCTACGACGCCGGCACCCTGCTGGGCGACGTCGTAGAACCAGGCGGGGCGCTGCAGCGGCGATCCGGAGACCTCCTTGTAGAAATGGTGTACGCTCTCTTTGGTGATGGCCGGTTGCTCGGCACTGCCGTTCTGCAGCTCGCCGAAGACTTCCGGCCGCTGCGAGAGTTCCCGCTGCAGGATGGTGGAGATCTCGTAGCGTTCTGTCATGATGTCGTATAGCTGGAGGCCCTTCCGCCTGGCGAGGCGAAAGGCCTTCTCCAGGGTGCGGTAGCCTCTGGCGTCGATGGCCATGGGCTTGTCGGCGAACACATGATAGCCGGCTTGGATGCTTTTGATGATGTACTCTGCCTTTTTCTGGTTGTTGCCAGCGAGCATGACGACGTTGCCCTGGTGGCCGCGCAACATCTGAGAGAGGTAGTCATCGCCCGTATGGAGTACTTCGTGCCAGGCTGTCGGGTCTACGCTACGCTTATTGTAGCCTTCGATGCGGGTGAGGTGCAGGCGCAGGTCATCGCCAGCCGGCGCATACACATGGACTGTTGGATCTACCTCGGGGTACATGCGCTTCTGCACGAGGGCGGCATGGAAGTGCCCGGGGTCGAGGGTGATGAAGCGCCAAGGTGCCGTCGTATCTTTTCGGTTATGCATGGCTGTGGCATCCAGCAGGGTTGCGGTGAGCAGCAGCGAGGCAATCGTCTTCATCTGTTTTAGAAGGTGTAAGGGTGGCGTTTGGGCCGGGAGAGCATGCTGTTGGCTTCGTCGTCGTTGCGGAAGCGCTCCTTGACGGGATCCCAGTACAACCTTCGTTTCAGCTTCATGGTGATATGGTGCAGCAGGCAGGCGGAGCAGGAGCGATGCCCTACTTCTACTGGGGCGATGGGCTGCCGGCGGGTCTGCATGCTCTCGAGCCAGTTGCCGTGGTGCTCGTCACTGACGGGCAGGTGTACCTCGTTGGGGCCTATCTGAGACGTGATGATCTTGGGGTCGCTGGCGATGAGGGCCTTGCTGGGCGTCTTGCTGACGGGGTCGCTGGCGATGAGGGCCTTGCTGGGCGTCTTGCTGACGGGGTCGGAGGCGGTGGCGGTGTAGTTTCCGCGGGTGACGAAGATCCATCCCTCGGTGCCTTCGAAGCGGATGCCGTTCGGGTTGGCGTCGCTCACCTCCATGGTGACGCCGTTGGCATAGAGGCCGTAGGTCTTGAAGGAGCCGTGTACATCCCAGAGTCCAGACTTGGGGAATTCGGCGCTGCCCCAGAGTTCTACGGGGCCGGTATATTCCGTATTCATGGCCCAGTGGGCGATGTCGAGGTGGTGAGACCCCCAGCCGGTAATCATGCCGGCGCCGAACTGTTCGCAGCGGAGCCATCCGGGGCGGTCATAGCCTTTCTGCGGGTGGACGCGTTTTTCAGTGTAGTAAACATAGGGTGTCATGCCCAGCCAGGCATCGAAGTGGAGGGCGGCAGGGATGGGCATCTCCTTCTCTTCATCGCCCGAGGGGTCGACGGGCAGGCCGATAACGATATTTTTGAGTTGTCCAATGCGGCCGTTGCGGACCAGCTCGCTGGCGTAGCGGAACTGTGTCCACGAGCGCTGCTGGCTGCCGATCTGGAGGATGCGGCCGGTGCGGTGGACGGCGTTGCTGAGGGCGCGGCCGTCTTCGATGGTAAGGGCGGTGGGCTTCTGCAGGTAGACATCCTTGCCCGCCTCCACGGCTTGGATGCCGATGATGGAGTGCTGATGGTCTGGGGTCGATATTAGTACGCCGTCAATATCTTTGTTGGCTAGCAGTTCGCGATAATCATCGTAGGGTGTCACGCCATTATCGGCATTGCCGGTCTGTTTGGCATAACGGCTGTTGACGTAGTCGACGGCATCTTTCACCCGGTTTCTGTCGACGTCGCAGACGGCCATGATGCGCGCGTGGGCATATTTGATGGTCTCTGCCATGTCGTGGTCGCGAGAGATGCGGCCCGTGCCGATGGCTCCGATGTTGAGCCGGTTGCTGGGCGCGTATTTACCCAGGACGCTGGCAGGCACTATGGTTGGGAAGCCGAGAGACGCTGCGGTGGAGGCGGCCCCGGTGCCGGCCGCCATGGCCATAAATTTTCTTCGGTTCATATGCTTGGTGGGTTGTGATGAATGTTTAATGGAATTTCAGCGGCGTGTCAGGCTGGGTGGCGTAGGCGTTGTGGGGGTCTCGCTGTGCGGACTTCCCAACGATATACCGGATGCCGTGGAGCACATGCTTAGTAAAAGTGGGGTCTGAATAGTTGAAGATGTCATGCCCCAGGGTGGTGACCCATACATGCCCG
>Ga0194128_10003134_pt1 | contig 25850 bp, 22 predicted proteins | sample TA2KigCa65mmetaG_FD_148650 | JGI IMG/M metagenome (GOLD analysis project Ga0194128, IMG submission 148650) | Freshwater microbial communities from Lake Tanganyika, Tanzania - TA2015037 Kigoma Deep Cast 65m | ecosystem: Environmental > Aquatic > Freshwater > Lake | place: Tanzania: Lake... | reverse complement strand
CGGGGGCGGTGGGGGCGGGGGCGGGCCCCCTCCCGCGCTCATGGCGGGGTCGTGCATTTGCGGCGCCTGCGCATCGGCCACCTGCAGGCCGGGGCTGAGGAGGAGGACCGCGACGGCGAGGGCCACTGCTCCAACCATCGCGCGAACAGCTCGGCCATGATCCATGGCGGCGCTTCTTTCTGTTCTGAACCCCGGGGACGCACCCGATGCGTGCCAGCCCACCATACTTATCCTACCTGATTCGCGCTACTCTGTCTGCGACAGCCGCGCGCGCGGAACTCAGTGCGGGACTCCCCGCCTGCCGCGCGCCAGACGAGGACATCGCGATGACGTGGAGGACCGGACTCGGCGAGGCGCGCCCAGCGCGCCGGGAGTTGCTGTTGCTCGCGACCGTGTCCCTACTCGCGCTCAGCGCGTGCACACGCCAGCCAGAAGCCGCGCCGAATCCAGCGACCGGCTCCAGATACGTGCTCTTCAACCAGAGATGGCTGGAGGCTCAATCGATCTCGGAGGTCGATCTCGCGCACCCGGAAGACCTCTTCCGCCACGTCTTCGCGGCGTTGCCAGCCGAGGTCACAGTGTATCCGACCGAAAACTACTTCTACTTCATAGCACATGTCGGCGGCCGAGAGGTATGGGGAAATCTCCGACTAGCCGCGGGAAGCCGTGAGAATGGGGTTCTCTCGTTCGGGTATTTTGAATTCATAGAATTCCCGATCGGGAACGAGCAGCGCATCCAGGGGTCGAAGTTTTTCACGGATGCCGACGGCGTCCTCGTGAAGGAGATCGATCGCTTTACGTATCGAGTGACGTTCCGAGGGAAGAGCGTGACGTTCCACCTGAACAAACTCGACCAGTCGAAGCCCACGAGGCCCGTGATCAGCCGCGACGAGGTCTTCATCCAGCGCACCTTCGACGAGTCCGGCTATCGCTTCTACCTGCTCTTCAACGAGCGCTCGAACCACTTCCTCTGGGTGCTGAACGAGGAGCAGGGCGTCGCGGACAAGCTCGACGAGATCGCCCCCGGCCTGCTCGTCGGCCGACGCAGCGGGTTCGCGTTCTACGTCGATCCGTCGACGGGCAACCGGAAGGTGCTGCTGGGGGTGCGCCAGCTCAACGTGAACCGGAACGACTACTTTGACGGGCCGTTCGACCAGCTCGCGGACAACTACGCGCAGGAGACGCGCGTCGCCGAGTACATGGTACGAGCGTTCCCAGCGCTTGCGGGGCGCATCGACCGCTACGGCTACTACACCGACCGCCAGCAGCCACTGCGCGTCGCGCTCTCGACGTACTTCGTCTACCTCGCCCGCTCGGACCTCGTCACGTTCCTCGAGCGGATGAAGGTGCAGGATGACCCGCTGGGGTTCATCTCGCGGGGTGGTCGCACGGAAACGGCTACGTCCGGCGGGGGGAACTAGGCGGCCCCAGCACGGGGTGTCGCCTCTCGGGGCGAGCACAAGCGAGCGCGGCTTCGCGGAGGGGTCGCCGATGTCGAAGCTTCGGACCTACTTGAACGTCGCGGGGGATGCCGAGGCGGCGATGGGGCTCTACCGCTCGGTCTTCGGCGGCGAGTTCAGCGCGCTCGTCCGGTTCCGTGACATGCCGATCGACAGAGTCAGCGTGCCGGCGGCCGACCCGGGCAAGATCATGCACGTCAGCTTGCGGATCGGGGAGGACGCCGTCTTGTTGGCGAGCGACACGCTGCGGTCGCTCGGTCAGGAGCTGAAGCCTTGGGAACAACGTCTGCATCTCGGTGAGCGCCGACGACAAGACGGAAGCCGACCGGCTCTTCTCGGCGCGCGGGGTGGTCGAAATGCCGATCGTCGACCAGCCGTGGGGCGACTACTCCGGCGCCTTCGCCGATCGCTTCGGCATGCGGTGGATGGTGGGCTACACGTGCCGGACAGCGTGAGCGTGTGGCGATGCCCCGCCTCGCAGGCGGCGGCCGAGGGCGGGTGCCCGCGAAGAAGGTGGCTCCCCGACGAGGACTCGAACCTCGAACCTAGCGGTTAACAGCCGCCCGCTCTACCGATTGAGCTATCGGGGAACGGCGTCCATTGTGACGGCGGGGGGGCGTAGCGGGCAAGGCGGGTCGCCCCCGATCGCGTCTACGAGGTCATGGCGCCGCCTACCAGAATCGCCACCAGGGCTTCGAGGCCTTCGCCGGCGCGTCCGCTCGCGGAGTGCTCGTCAGCGCTTCGCGGTGGGCGCGCGGGACCTGCTGCACGAGCGAGGGGATGAGCGTGAAGAGCTTCTCGACCTCCTCCATCGAGAGGTCCGCGCGCCACTCCCTGCACGATCGACGCGCGGCGCATCGCGATCTCGCGCGGGAGGCGCTGGAAGACGGGATCGTAGCTGGCGCCAGGCGCTCGACGAGCGAGCGCTCCGCGTCCTCGAGCGCAATCCAGGCGCGCAACCGCGAGGCCATGAAGGCGTGCAGTTCGCTGTCGGGTAGGGTGTACTCGGCGCGGATCATCGCCTCGATCGCCTCGAGGCGTTCCGCGTCGCCCATCCCGGCCACCTGACGGCAGCGCTCGAACCGCCTCTCGGAGGGGATCGCGATGCTCGCGGCCGGGTTCCATCCGAACGACGTGTTCGTCAGGCTCAGCGACTTGAAGTCGAATGAGTACGGGAACCTGATCGGCGGGCGTCAGTTCGAGCCGGACGAAGAGAACCCGATGCTCGGCTTCCGCGGAGCGTCACGCTACTACGACGCGCGGTTCAGCGCCGCGTTCGCGCTGGAGTGCCGGGCGCTCGCGCGCGTGCGGGACACGATGGGACTCACCAACGTGAAGGTGACGGTCCCGTTCTGCCGCACGGTGGAGGAGGCGCGACGCGTCGCGGCCGAGCTCGCCGCGCACGGGCTCCGGCGCGGGGAGCGGGGGCTCGCGCTCTACGTGATGTGCGAAGTCCCGAGCAACGTGATCGAGGCGGAGGCGTTCGCGGAGATCTTCGACGGATTCTCCATCGGGTCGAACGACCTGACGCAGCTCGTGCTCGGCGTCGATCGCGACTCCGAGATCGTGGCGCACCTCTCCGACGAGCGACACCCGGCGGTGCGCGCGATGATCCGCCAGGTGATCCGCGCCGTACGCGCCGCGGGGCGCACGATCGGCCTGTGCGGGCAGGCGCCCTCGGACTACCCGGAGTTCGCGCGCTTCCTCGTCGAGGAGGGGATCGATCGCATCTCGCTCAACCCGGACGCGGTGCTGCGGACCACCGCGCTCGTGCTCGAGGCCGAGGCGGAGCGCGCGGCGGCGCCCCCTGCGCGGACGTCGGGCGGGTTGCACAGTGCGTATAATGTAGGTGGAAGAGGGAGTTCCGGAGAGCACGGAGGAGCATCCCGGAGCACACCTAGACTGAGAGGTGTAGAGCGGACAGGCAAGTCGGCGCAGAGCGCGAGACCGGTCCTGTTACGCGATTGCCAGTACCATCGACCCGTTGACGGCGCCCCGGGCATGGGCTCGTCACAGCCCCAAGCGCGCCAAGCGCCCCGCCCTGCGCGGGGCGCTTCGGTTTGATCCTGGATCGGCGCATACGTGGAGCGCGGGTACGAGCTCATCGAGCACACCGCGGATGTGGGCGTGGTCGGCCGCGGTCCGACGCTCGCCGCGGCGTTCGCCGCAGCGGCCGAGGGGATGTACGCGGTGATGGTCGACCTCGCCGACGTGCGCGAGCGCGAGCAGCGCCCGGTGCAGGTGAACGGCGAGGACCTGGGGCAACTCCTGACGCACTGGCTCGTCGATCTGATCTTCCTGACCCAGTCCGAGGGCCTGCTGTTCTCGCGCTTCGAAGTGGCGATGGACGGCGAGCGCGCGCTGCGCGCGACGGCGTACGGTGAGCGCCTCGACCCGGCGCGCCACGCGCTGGGCGCCGAGGTGAAGGCCGTCACGCGTCACCGCCTCAGCGTGATGCCGGTCGAGGGCGGCTACGAGACGCGCGTGATCTTCGACATCTAGGGGAGACGATGGACTGGCGACGCTTCGTCGAGCGCATCGACGACTACCGCTGGGAGATCTCTCGTTCCTATAAGGCGGGGATGCGCGTGCCCGCGCGCATCTACGCGAGCGAGGATCTGCTGCGGACGGCCGCGGACGAGGAAGCGTTCGACCAGGCGGCGAACGTCGCCTTCCTGCCCGGGATCGTGTGGCGCTCGCTCGCGATGCCGGACATCCATCAGGGGTACGGGTTCCCGATCGGCGGGGTCGCGGCGATGCGTCTCGACGACGGGGTCGTCTCGCCCGGCGGCGTCGGGTTCGACATCAACTGTGGCACGCGCATCCTCCTCACGAACCTCACCGAGGACGCCGTGCGCCCGCGGCTGGTGCAGCTCGCGAACCAGCTCTTCCGCGACGTGCCGGCCGGGCTGGGCGGCGAGGGTCCCGTGCGCGTTACCGACGGCGAGCTCGACGCGATCATGCGGCGTGGGGCGGCGTGGATGGTCGAGGAGGGCTTCGGGCGCGCGGAGGACCTCGAGGTGACCGAGAGCGGCGGAGCGCTCGAGGGGGCGGATCCCGCCTGCGTCTCGAAACGCGCGCGCGATCGCGGGCGCGCGCAGCTCGGGACGCTTGGGTCGGGGAACCACTTCCTCGAGGTGCAGGCGCTCGACGAGGTGCTCGACGAGCCGATCGCGCGCCGCTTCGGGCTCGGTGACCCGGGGCAGGTCGTGGTCTTCCTGCACACCGGGTCGCGCGGGTTCGGGCACCAGATCTGCCAGGACTTCCTCGACATCATGGAGCCGGCGCAGCGCCGGTACGAGATCGAGCTGCCCGACCGCCAGCTGGCCTGTGCGCCGATCGACTCGCCCGAGGGGCGGCGCTACCTCGCCGCGATGGCCGCGGCGGCGAACTTCGCCTGGGCGAACCGCCAGTGCATCACGGAGCTCGCCCGCCGCGCCTTCGCGCGCGTGTTCGAGCGACCGATCGAGGCGCTCGGGATGGACCTCCTGTACGACGTCGGGCACAACAGCGCGAAGGTGGAGGATCACACCTTCGCCGGGCGGCCGCTCCGGCTGTGCGTCCACCGCAAGGGGGCCACGCGCGCCTTCCCCGCGGGGCACCCCGAACTTCCCGAGCGCTACCGGGACGTTGGGCAGCCGGTGCTCGTGCCGGGCGACATGGGTCGCTACTCCTACGTCTCCGTGGGGTTGCCCGCGGCGATGGAGGAGACGTGGGGCTCGGTCTGCCACGGCGCCGGGCGCGTGCAGAGCCGCAACGCCGCGAAGCGAATGCTGCGTGGGGTGGATCTCGTGAAGCGGCTGCGCGACCGCGGGATCATCGTGCGCGCGCAGAACCCGCGCCTGCTCGCGGAGGAGGCAAGCGAGGCGTACAAGGACGTCTCGCGTGTCGTCGAGGTGCTCGAGCACGCGGGGATCTCGCACACGGTGGCGCGACTGCGGCCGCTGGCGGTGGTCAAGGGGTAGGTGGTGGGCGCCACCCCGTTGCCTTGACAGACGGCCAGCGCCGCTGGCGCAGGGGGCCTCCCACGGGCCGGTCGTGCGCGGGATCGCGTGATCTCGGCGAGCCTGGCCCGTCCGGGTTCGCAGGGCGCGCCCTGTCGCCCGGTGGTCGGTGCTCGTCGTTCACTCGCGTCCGCGATGGAAGCGAGGCATCGACGATGGTGGCCGTTCAGTGCATGGCCTGTCAGGCGGTGGTGCAGGCCGCGATCGCGTCAGCGGCCACGGCGCATTCCTGCGCGGCGCTCGGGACGGCGTTCGAGCGGGCCTGCGCGGGGCCTGTGGGGCTTCCCCCGAATCTCTGCAGCCTCGCCGGGCGCGAGCTGGAGCGCCTGTGCTCCCGGTGTGGCCTGCCGTGGATCCGCGCGAACTCAGGCCGAGGGGGCGATCGGGTTGTGCCACGGCGTCGCCGCTGTGTCGGCCGGGAGACGCCGGACGCTGACGATGGCGCAGGAGAGATCAAGCGCTCGAGCGACCGCCTGTTGGCGTCGAGCCCCCGCGCGACGTCGACGGCCTGGAGCGCGTCGTACATCGCCTGCATGGCGGGCCTCAACGCCGCCTGTGCGGCCGCGGGGGCGGCCGTGGCCGCGCTCATGGTGGCGACGCTCCCGGAGGACGCGGCCTTCGTCCCCGTCGTTGCGTTGTCCTTCGGCGTGTCGGAGACGGCGGCGGCGGCCGTCATCGCGGCGATCACCGCCGGCGGTGCCACGACCATCGAGATGGTGTTCGAGGCTCTCTGCGAGCACCGGGGCCCCTCCTGAGGACGCTCCCCGGGGAGCGCGCCGCGAATCCTCCTAGGCGGCGCGGCGCGCCTCCGCGGCCGGGGGCGGCGCATCCGGGGCGAGCGTGTACCCGCGGAAGAAGAGCCAGCCGACCAGCACGAGCAGCCCGGCGGCCGGCCCCACGAGCCGCACCCCCAGCGGGTTCGCCGCGCTGTCTCCCGCGAGCAGCACGATCGCAAAGAGCAGCGGCGAGAGCGCCGTCGCGGCCTTCTCCACCTGGTTCTGCGAGCCGTAGTACATCGCCTCACGCCGCGTCCCCGTGCGGCCTGCGTCCTCGTCGACGATGTCCGCGGTGATGATGTTGGGGAAGAGGAAGACGCCGGCGGTCGGCAGCCCCGCGAGGAAGATCATCGCGAACGCCTGTCCGAGCGTCGGGAGCAGCGGGATGAAGCCGGCGAAGAAGAGCAGCGGGAAGTAGGCGGCCGAGCCGAGCATCGCGACGCGGTACGCCGCCGCTTTCCCGCGCGCACGCCCGAGGCGCGCGAAGACGGGCACGCCGGCCAGCATGCCGACGATCACCGCCGCGGTGAGCAGGAAGCTGAAGATGCCGGCGTTGCCCCGGCCGGTCCATCCGAGGAAGGTGCTCTCGTGCAGCACCGCCTCGACGAAGAACGGGAGCAGCGCGGTCAGCATCTGCAGCCCCACTTGGAAGCAGACGAAGCTCGGGAGGTAGGCGAGGAACTCGCGGTTCGTGAACGTGTCGCGAAGCGCGCGCCGGAGCGGGACCACCGCCGGCGCGGCGTCCGCGCGCGCCTCGCGCCAGCAGCCCGCCAGCGCGATGTAGCGCACGGCGAGCGCGATCGCGGCGATCGTCACCGCCATCACCTGGAAGCCGAAGAACGCCTGCAGCAGCGAACTGAGCGAGAGCCCGATCACGGCGCCGCCGACGCCGAAGAGCACCTGCCAGGTGGCGATCGAGATGCGGTCGTCGGCCCGCCGCGCGATCGACGGGAGGAGCGCCTCGTAGGGCGCACCCGAGAGGTTGCTCAGCAGATAGAAGCCGATCAGCAGCACGAACAGGAATGCGAGGTTCACGGCGTCGGGGGAGTCCGTCGGGGGGAAGAAGAGCAGCACGAAGAGCAGTGCCCACCAGGGCGTGCCGAGCACGATGAAGGGGATGCGGCGGCCCCAGGGGGATCGCATGCGGTCGCTCCAGTAGCCGATCAGGGGGTCGTCGATCGCCTCGAGCAGTCGCGCCGACGTGAGCACGATCCCGAGCACGACGCGGGCGTCGATCCCGGCGACGTCGGGGACGCGCGTGGCGATCGTCGCGTCCGACGGCGGGGCGTAGAAGTAGATGAGCCAGAGCGTCCAGGCCTGCGAGATGGCGTTGCCGGAGATGCTCCCCGCTGAGAAGAAGACGCGCGTCCGCCGCCGCAGCCGCTCAGTGGCGGCGCTCACGCGCTCGGGCTCCCCGCGCTCGCCTCGGGGGCGGCGAAGGCGCCGTGCAGCGCGGGTGGCAACAACGCGGCCACCGCGGCCATCACGCGTTGGGTGAGCGCCTCGCGCTCGGCGCGGGCGGCCGTGAGGCCGTCCCACGCCAGCACGAAGGGCTCGCCGAAGCGCGCGGTCAGCCGGCCGGCGTCGTCCTCGTAGACGCCGACCGGGACCAGCGGAATCGCGCCGCGGGAGAGCCACGCGAGCGCGACGGCCGAGTTCGGCACCGGCCGGACGAGCACGGGACCGGAGCCGAGCGCCGCCTCGGGCGTGACCGCTACCGGGTGCGGTCGCAGCGGATCGCGCAGCGTCGCGGCGGCGCGGCGCACCGCGACGGCACGCCCCCACGGGTTGAGCCGCGGCACGACGATCGTGCCGTAAGCGTGCGCGATGCGCCGGAAGAGCCACGCGACCAGCGCGTCCGGGATGCGGATGCCCCGCCAGCGGGTGCGGAAGAAGCGGTCGGCCATCAGCCACCGCGTGGGGAGGGAGTCACCGCGGGCGCGCAGCGCGGCGGAGACGTGCAGCACCGGCCACCAGACGCGGATCCCCGTGGACTCGTAGTGGTTCATGACGAGGATGAACGGCCCGCTCGCCGGGACCAGGTCCAGCCCGATCACCACCGGCGCCGGGACGCGACCGCGCAGGAGCCGAGCGCCGTCGACGCCGGCGTCGCGGCCTCGTCGCAGGGGCGCGCGCAGCAGCCATCCCGCGATGAAGGCGGGTGGGAGCCCGTAGCCGGGGCGCTCGGCGGTTGTCATGCTCCGGCCCTCGCGGGTTCCGGCCCAATGTGCTCGGATATTCTCTCGCACGTGCGAGCATTGATGCAGAGCCTGCCGGCCCGAAGGTAGGTCCCGGGCATGGACGCACGCACGCTGCGCTTCCTCCACCACTTCGCGCGATCCCGGCCGGTCGACGAGCGCGAGATCCTCGTCGGCGGCAGCTCGCGGGCGCGCCCCGCGCCGGTGTACGTCCCCGCGCGGCCGGAGCGCGCGCCCGCGTGGGTGCTGCTGCACGGCGTGACGGTGCCCGGGCGTCACCACGCCGCGCTGCGCCGCATGGCGCGAGCCCTCGCGGCGGCCGGCCAGCTCGTCGTCGTGCCCGAGGTGGAGTCCTGGACCGCGCTGCGCGTGGAGCCGCAGGAGGCGGATCCCGCGATCCGCGACGGGATCGAGGTGATCACGCGCTGGCCGGGCCGCGCGACCGGGCGCGTGGGCCTCATGGGGTTCAGCGTCGCCGCGACGTGGGCGCTCGAGGTCGCCGCCGCGCCCGATCCCCGCGTGGCGGGCGTGGTGGCCGTCGGGGGCTACGGGAGCTTCGCGCGCATGCTGCGCGGGATGGTCGCCGGCGAGCACGAGTGGGAGGGCGCGTGGGAGCGCTACCGTCCCGATCATGCAGCAGCGCGGCTCGGTGCAGGGGCTGACGGCGGCCACGGCGATCTGGCTCGCGGCCTCGCTCGGGCTCGCCGCCGCGACGGGGATGTGCGTGGCCGCGATCGGGGCGACGGTGCTCGCGGTGGTCGTGCTCGAGTGCTTCCCGCGGCGACCCGCCGCGGCGCGCGGCCACGCCGCCGCCACGGCATCGCGCGGGCTCGTCGCCGACGGTCCGCGCCTGCTGCGCCCCGCGGCTGCTCGCGACGCCGGCTCGCGCGGCCGCAGGACGCCGCGTGCGCTCGGGCCGCGACGGCGCCCGCGTCGGCGCGCGGCCTGAGCTCGTTCGCACCGGGGCACCCGCACCCTCGGCCGTCTTCACGTGATCGATGATGCCGCGACGGGCCGCGCGGTCGCGGTGGCCGATGGTCCCGTGGGGCGGGGGCCGGACGGTTGCCGCTACTCCAGGTGGCGCATCCGCGGCACGAAGGCCCAGAGCGCGACCGCGATCGCGACCAGGACGAGCGCCATCGCTCCGAACGCCTCCTGCGGCCCGATCACCTCGGAGAGCACGCCGGCGCCGAACGTCGCGAACGAGACCAGGCTCATCTCCATCATGTACAGGCTCATCACGCGGCCGCGGTAGTCGTCGTCGACGTAGGTCTGCAGCAGCACGCTGCTGAGCGACATCCGGAACGCCTGGCCCACGCTCATCACGACCATGATCAACGCGGTGACCCAGACCACCGTGGAGGCGGCGAAGGCGAGCAGCGCCACGCCCATGATCAGGGTCGCCGCGATCAGCACGCGGCCGCGCTTGCGGTCGGGCATCGCCGCCACGACGACGATGCTCACGATTGAGCCGATGCCGCCGATCGCCTGCAGCGTGCCGATCATGCCGGGGCCGCCCCCGAGCACGGCGATCACGTACCCGGGGAGCAGCATCCGGTACGGCATCGAGAAGAGAACGATCGCGAGGTTCGCCGCGAGCAGCATCAGGATCACGGGCTCGCGCATCGCGTAGGTGAGGCCGAGAAGGATGTCCTTCGCGCCCATGCCGCGACGGCCGGTCCCCGGCCCCCCGTGTGCCCGCGCGGGGCTCGGACCGCGGCGCTCGCCCGGCCGCGCGATGCCGGCGGTCTCGGGATCGGTGACGCGGATGTCGTCCGCGGGGACGCGGAAGAACATCGTCACCGAGTACAGGAACAGCCCCGCCATCACGAAGTACGCCCACTGGGGCCCGACCGCGGCGAGCAGGAACCCGGCGAGCGCCGGCCCGACCATCTGCATCACGTTCATCACGCCCATGCCGAGCGCGACCGCGTTCTGCAGGCGCCGCATGCCGACGAGACCGGGGAGGATCGCCTGCTGCGCCGGCATCTGAAACGCCATGATCGTGCCCTGTGCGAAGCTCGCGGCGAGCAGATGCTCGAAGCGCAGCATGTCGAAGGTGAGCAGCAGCGCCACCGTGAGCGTGAGCAGCGCGCTGCAGAACTCGCCTCCCTGGACCACGTACTTCTTCGGCAGGCGGTCGGCCAGGAGGCCGCCCGGCATCGCAAAGACCAGCCCCGGCACGGCGCGCGCGAGTGAGACGACCCCGAGCGCCGCGAACGATCCCGTCAGGATGAAGACGAGGTATCCGTTCGCGAGCATCTGCATGTTCATCGCCGCGTAGGCGCCGAACTGCGCGAAGAAGTAGGTGCGATATCGAGGCAGCCGCAACGAGTCGAGCGTGCGGCCGCCGAGCCCGCCGATGGCGCTGACCGCGGTGCGCGGTCGCGCCGGCGCGACCGCGGCCGCTTCAGCCTGGCCCGCGACGACGGCGGCAATCGGGGGTGGGGTGGTGGTGGTCGCTACGGTGGCGGCCGTGACCGCACCTGCTCCACCGAGCCCATCCTCAGCGGCGGATGCGATCGACGGCCTCCTCAACCGTGACGTTCACGGCAACGTAATAACACCGAACGCATCGGCTGTCGACGGGACGGTGCGCCGCCGGGAGGGCTGGCGACGGGGTCGGACTCGGGACCTGGTGCCGAAGGTGGGACTCGAACCCACACGAGGTTGCCCTCAACGGTGTTTGAGACCGTCGCGTCTGCCGGTTCCGCCACTTCGGCGCGGTGTGCAGGGGAGGGGTGGAGCGGAAGACGAGGGTCGAACTCGCGACCTCCTCCTTGGCAAGGAGGCGCTCTACCACTGAGCTACTTCCGCCCGCGCTCCCGAGGATACGGCCCGCCGCGCCCGGTTGTCACGGCCGGAGCGGCGCCCGGGGGCGATGCCGCGTGACGCCGGGGCGTCCCGCGTCGGCCGGCCGCGCTACCCGTCGCTCCGCGCCTGCGCGGCCTCGCGCCCGGCGCGCTGCGCCTCCATCTGCTGCTCGTACTCGACGCGCCAGCCCTCGTACTGCGACGGCGGCAGCGTGCCGGCGAGGAATGCGCGCTTCGTCTCGTCGAGCACGCGCCCGGCCTCCGCGAGGAAGTCCTCGAGCGTGCCGTCGTTGTGGAAGACGTGATCGGCGCCGCCGGCCCGGTCCTGCCAGTGCCGCGCCGAGGCGAGGCGCTGCCTCGCCTCCCCCTCGCTGAAGCCGTTGCGCTGCATGAGCCGCGGAAGCGCGGTCTCGTCCTCGGCCGCGACGAGCCAGGTCGCGTCGCACCACGCCGAGTAGCCGGCCTCCATGAGGTTCACCGCCTCCAGGATCGCGACCGTCTCGCGCGGGAGCGTCGCGCGCCACTCGTCGATCACGCGCTGCATCTCGCCGCTGATGTCGCCGATCGCCTTCGTGAGCGCGCCCATGCGCTCGCGGTTGCCGAAGACCTTGCTCCCGAGGATCTTGCGGTCGATCGCGCCGTCGGGGCCCACGATCTCCCGGCTGAACTCGGCGACGATGCGGTCGAACGCCGGCTTGCCCGGGTCATACATGCGGTGGACGACCTTGTCGGCGTCCGCGTGCACGACGGCGTAGCGCTCGACGAGGTGCTGGCAGAGCAGGCTCTTCCCGGTCGCGATCGAGCCGGTGACGCCGAGGACGAGCGGCATGGGGGCTCCCTCCGGTGGCGCGGCAGGACGCGAGAGAGCCTACCGGACGAGGTGCATGCGGGCGAGCCGGAGCCCGCGGAACCGGCCACGACTCGCGGGTGGAAGCCCACGCGTCGCGCAGGGCCCCGATCCCGCGCGCGCCTACGCCGGGACGAGGGTCAGCGTGTGCGCCGCGGCCGCGCGCGCCGCCTCGGGCGCGAGGTGCATCGGCACGCGCTCGTGCCGCCGCCACGCATCGAGCTGGTCGGCGTGGTGCGCGCTCGCCGGGTGCCCCGAGGCGCCGCCGGAAATCACCCACGTCGCCTCCATCGGCCGCGCGAAGTCGACCACCTGGCGGTAGACCGAGAGCGATGTCACGCGCAGGCCGCCTGCGGGCGACCACGCGACGCTCGACACCTGCACGGTGTCGCCGTCCCCGCCGATACCGACCGTGGGCGGATTGAGCCGCTCGGCGAGCGCCGGGAACGACGCGGCGAGCGTGTGCTGCGCGTTCGTCCGGTGCACGTCGGCCCAACGCCAGCGCACGGGGTCGGCGCCGGCGCGCTCCACGGCCGCGCGCCACGCGCTCGCGAGCACCGGGGAGAGCACCACGCCCCACGCGCGCCCGTCCGGTGCCGCGCCGGCGGCGTCGAGCGACCCGCTCACGTTGAACAGCCACCCGCTCACAAGCGAGGCGCCGCCCGTGTTCTCCGCCTCCGTGAGCCACGCCCACGTCTCTGCGCCGACGATCGGCTCGAAGAGCGCCCGCGCCAGCGCGATCTTCAGGTGCGCGTAGAGCAGCGCGGGCGCCGAGCCCGCCGCGAGGTCGCCGTCCCACCCGGCGAGCAGCGCGCGCGCCCGCTCGGCGTCGCCCTCCATCTCCGGCAGCCGCTCGAGCATCGCCGCCCACGCCCGCGCCGCGACCGACGTCGTGTCGCCCTGCAGCGCGGCGATCCGTTCGGGCGTGAGCTTCGCGCCGCCCCCGAGCACCTCCGCGATGCGCGCGGCACGGCTCGGCGTCGTGAACTCGTGCGCGAGGTACGGCTCCTCGCGCTCCCACGGCCGCTGGTTCGCGGTGCCGACGAAGCCCTCGCGCGGGTTCACGGCCTGCGGGAGCGACTCGAACGGCACGTCGCCGGTCCACTCGTGCTCACCGGTCCAGCCCGGGACCACGAACTGCCGCCCCGCGCTCGAGGCGCGCACGGGCACGCGGCCGCGGAAGAGGAACCCGACGTTCCCCTCGGTGTCCGCGCTCAGCAGGCTGTTCACCGGCTCCTCCCAGTCGCGCTGCGTCTCGTGCAGCTCGGCGACGGTGCGCGCGGCGAGCATCGGGCGCAGCGTCTCCCACTGCCGCGCGGGGCGGTCGGTGGCGGTGTAGCGCAGCGTGATCGCGTGGCCCGAGCGCGGGTCGCCGTGGATCACGGGGCCGTGGCGCGTCGTGACGACCTCGAGCGGCTCGGCCGCGGCGCCGCGCACGGCGATCTCGCCGCGCTCGACCTCGGCGTCCGCCCACCCGTCCTCGGTGCGATAGCGGCGCGGGTTCGCGCGGTCGAACTCCTCGACGTAGAGGTCCTGGTAGTCCGCCTGCCCGTGCGTGATGTTCCACGCGACGGCGCCGTTGTGCCCGAAGTGCGGGAACGCCGGGAAGCCCGGGAACGCGGCCCCGGCCACGTTGAACGCGGGGCAGGTCACGTGCGCCTGCCAGTAGACGTTCGGCGCGTCGAGCGGGCGGTGCGAGTCGTTGCAGAGCACGGGGCGACCGGTCGTCGTGCGCGAGCCGTGCACGACCCACGAGTTCGAGCCGCCCTCGTCGCTGCCGAGCGTGCCGAGCGCGGCGGCCGCGCGCGCGAGCTCCTCGACCGCGAGCCGCGCGGCACGCCCGGCGCCGCCGCCCGGTGGGAGGATCACGTTGAGCGCGGCGGGCTCCAGCCCCTCGAGCAGCGCGTAGCGCTCGGCGCCGGCGCGGCGCAGCAGCTCCGTGCGCGCGAGCTTGACGCCGCGCTTCCCCATGATCGCGTGGCGCACCTTGAAGACGAGCACCGAGTGCCACGGCTCCCACGGCTCGGGCGTCGATCCCGTGAGCCCGTACTCCACCGGCAGCGGGTCGCCCCCGCCGATGAACGCGTTCACGCCCGCCGCGTACGCGTCGAACATCGCGCGCGTCTCCGCGGACATCGTGGCGACGTCGGCGCGGGAGGCGGCGTCGAGGCGGAAGCGCCGGAACATGCGGTCGCCCTCGAGCCCCACGGGGCCGGCGAGCTCCGCCCAGCGCCCGGTGCCGCGGCGGCGGTACCATTCCATCTGCCAGAGCCGGTCCTGGGTGCTCGCGAAGCCCATCCCGAACCAGGCGTCGCGCTCGCTACGCGCCTCGATGTGCGGGATGCCGTGGGCGTCGCGACGGATCACGACCGGCGCCGCGATCCCGGCGAGGCGGATCTCGCCGTCGACGCGCGGGAGCGCGCCGGCAAGGTTGAGGTCGGCCGGGCTCTGTGTCGACATCGTGCGCCCCTCCACTGCGCGGCGCCCGCGGTGCGGGCACGCCCGCGCCGCGCCGCCGCTCGCTGCGGTCGCCGCTACTGGAGCATCCCCGCGCCGGCGATCGGCCATGCCGCCTCGACGACGCCGTCGCGCACGGCGTAGAGCCGGCGGTGCAGCAGCATCGTCGAGTCGGAGTAGTGCGGGATCATCGTGACGCGATCGCCGGGCTCGACCCGGGTGCCAGGCGCGAGCTCGAAGATCGTGTGCTCGGCGTTGAGCCCGCGCACGGTGACGCCGGCCGGCGCGACCGCGAGCGGCCGACCCGTGTGCTGGCCGCTCGCCTTCCAGCCGGCGTCGCCGACCGCCCGCCCGGGGACGGCCGTACTGATCACCTGCGCGACGAGGAAGAGCGCGTGGCGGTGGCCCGGCACCTTCATCGAGTCGCTGTAGGTCTGGTCGAGCAGCACGCCGCCGCCCGCCTGCAGCTCGTTGAGCGAGCCGAGCCGCGCGGCCATCCAGTAGTTGCCGGTGCCCCCGCCGCTCATGATCCCGACCGCGATGCCGGCGGCCTCCACCTGGCGGCGCGCCTCCGCGAAGACGGAGGCGGCGGCGGCCGAGCGCGCCTCCTTCTCCTCGAGGTCGGTGATCCCCATGACGTGGCCCTCGTAGCCCATGAGCCCGCGGAAGCCGACGCCGGGGAGGTCGATCGCGAGCCGCGCGAGCGCGGGCGCCGCCTCCGGGGTCACCCCGCAGCGGTTCGCGCCCACGTTGATGTCGACGAGCAGGTCGACGGTGACGCCGGCCGGCGCGGCGGCGGCGGAGATCTCGCGCAGGTTGCGCTCGTCGTCGACGGCGACGCAGACGCGCGCGCGGGCGGCGAGCGCGACGAGCCGCGCGATCTTCAGCGGCCCGACGATCTCGTTCGCGATGAGGATGTCCTCGACGCCGGCGTCGGCCATCACCTCGGCCTCGCCGACCTTCGCGCAGGTGATCCCGACCGCGCCCGCGGCGATGAGCCGCTTCGCGAGCTCGGGCGCCTTGCTCGCCTTCACGTGCGGCCGCCAGACGACGCCCCGCTCACGGCAGACGCGCGCCATCGTCGCGGCGTTGTGCTCGAGGGCGTCGAGGTCGACGAAGAGCGCGGGGGTGTCGACCGCGGTGATCGGCAGGCCGATCTCCGGGGCGCGTGCGGGGGCGGGCTGGGTCATCGGGGCCTCCCGGGCTGCGGGGCCGGCGCTGCAACGCTGCGTGGCGGAAGCCTAGCGGCGGACACGGAGCGGGTCACGGGGGGCGGCGGCGCAGGCGGAAGTCGCCGGACGCCAGACGGGGCGAGCCTGCGGGCCCGCCCCGTCGAAGTCGCGGCGGAGGCGTGGCGCTACCCTCGCGGCAGCCCGAGCCCGCGCGTGGCGATCACGTTGCGCTGGATCTCGGAGGTGCCGGCGCCGATCGTCTCCGAGACCGTCGCCAGGTAGTACGTCGCCCACACCGCGCGGTCGGGCGCGCGCGGGTCGTCTTCGTCGTACAGGCCGCCGTAGAGCCCGAGCGCCTTGACCGCGGTGTTCGAGAGCCGCTGGTGCAGTTCGCTCGAGAAGAGCTTCTGCACCGACGCCTCGTAGTTCGGGATCACGCCGCGGTTCTGCAGCGTGATGATGCGGTTCGAGAAGTTGCGCGCGACGTCGGCCTCGATCGCCCGCTCCGCGAGCGCTGCGCGCGTGGCGCTCGAGCGCCCGAGCGTCGTGCGCCCGCTCGTCGCGTCGCGCTCGGCCTTCACGAGATCGAGCAGGTTCTGCATGCGGTGCTTGAAGCCGACCGCGAGCCCGATCGAGGAGCGCTCGAAGTCGAGGTGCGTGGCGCCCACGTACCAGCCGCGGTTGATCTCGCCGACCGCGTTGCGCACGGGCACGCGCACGTCCTCGAAGAAGACCTCGTTGAACTGGCGCGCGCCGGTCATCTGCCCGAGCGGGCGCACGCTGATCCCCGGCGACTTCATGTCGAGCAGGAGGTAGGTGATGCCGCGGTGCTTCGGCGCGTCGGGGTCGGTGCGCACGAGCGCGAACATCATGTCGGCCGTGGCGGCGCCCGAGGTCCAGATCTTCTGTCCGTTGATCACGAAGTCGTCGCCGTCGCGGATCGCGCGCGTCTGGATCGAGGCGAGGTCGGAGCCGGAACTGGGCTCCGAGTAGCCCTGGCACCACTGCTCCTTGCCCTCGACGAGGCCGGGGAGGTAGCGCTTCTTGAGCTCGTCGCTGCCGTGCACGAGGATCGTCGAGCCGACGTCGGGGACGCCGACGCTCGGGGCCTGCGACTCCGAGAAGACCTCGCGCAGGATGAACTGCTGGATCGGCGACATGTCCGCGCCGCCGTACTCCTTCGGCCAGGCGGGGGCGATCCAGCCGCGGTCGAGCACGGCCCTCCGCCACTTCGCGGTGAGCTCGCGCCGCTGATCCGTGGTGAGGGTGCCGCGGTGCAGCCCGCCGAGGCTCCCCGCGTAGCGCGCGTCCTCGCGGAGCGCGGGCGGCAGGTGCTGGTCGACGAAGCGCTGGACCTCGGCGCGCCAGGCGGCCTGCTCGGGCGTGTCCTTGAAGTCGACCATCCTGCGTTCCTCCGGGACTCGGGCGGCGGTCGGCTGCATCCTACCCCAGGCCGCGCCGCAGGGCCGCCGGGCCTCGCGTGCACCGCCTAAGATCGCGCGGCGCGGGCGCCCTCCGCGCGGGTCCGAACGGAGTGAACGGAGTCCGGGATGCGCGCAATCACGGGCGTGACGCTGATCGACGGCACCGGCGCCGAGCCCATGCGCGACGCGGCGCTCGTGATCGGGGACGACGGGCGCATCGCCGAGGTGGGGGCCTTCAAGCGGCTCCCGCGCGGCGCAGAGGTGATCGACGGCGGCGGGCGGACGCTGATGCCCGGACTGATCGACGTGCACGTCCACTTCTACTCGAACACGAAGACGATGCAGGAGCGTGCCCTCACGCCGCCGACGCTCGCGACCTTCGAGGCCGCCGCGAACGCGCGCGAGACGCTCGACGCCGGCGTCACGACCGTGCGCGATGCGGGCGGCACCCCCGCCGGCTTCAAGCTCGCCGCGGAGCGCGGCCTGATCGCGGCGCCGCGCATGCGCGTCGCGGTGACGGCGCTCTCGCAGACCGGCGGGCACGGCGACGCCACGATGCCGAGCGGCGTACGCATGAGTCGCGGCGACGGCCCGGAGTGGCCGGAGAACCTCTGCGACGGCCCGGACGAGGTGCGCAAGACCGTGCGCAGCGTGCTGCGCGCCGGCGCCGACTTCATCAAGCTGCACGCGACCGGCGGCGTGATGTCGCCCTCGGACGAGCCCGGCTCCCCCCAGTTCACGCCCGAGGAGATCGCGGTGATGGTCTACGAGGCCACCGCGCACGGGAAGACGTGCATGGCGCACGCGCAGGCGACGGCAGGGATCAGGAACGCGGTGCGCGCGGGGGTGGAGTCGATCGAGCACGGGATCTTCCTCGATGACGAGGTGATCGCGGAGATGAGACAGCGCGGGACGTTCCTCGTGCCGACGCTGCACGCGCCGCGCGGGGTGCTGCTGCGCGCAAAGGAGCATCCGGGCTCGGTGCTGCCACAGTCCCTGCGGAAGACACACGAGGTGATCGACACGCACGTCGAGAGCATCCGTGCGGCGTACGAGGCCGGCGTGCGCATCGCGATGGGCACCGACGCCGGCGTCGGCAAGCACGGGACGAACGCGCAGGAGCTCGAGTACCTGACGCAGATCGGGATGACGCCGATGGAGGCGATCGTCGCCTCCACGAAGACGGCGGCCGAGTGCGTGCACATGGCGAAGGAGGTGGGCACGCTCGAGCCGGGGAAGTGGGCCGACCTGCTGCTCGTCGACGGCGACCCGCTCGCCGACATCACGGTGCTGCAGCAGCGGGAGCGACTGCTGCTGATCATGCAGGGCGGGCGCGTCCACCGCGCGCACGAGGACCTCGGGTGCGCATGAGCCGGCTGCCGCCGTCGACGCTCACGCACCTGCAGTGCGCGAGCTGCGGGGAGCTGTACAACGCGGCCGCCCCGCAGACGGTCTGCACGGAGTGCGGGCGCCCGCTCTTCGCGCGGTACGACCTGCAGCAGGCGCGGCGCACGCTGCGCCTCGACGCGCTCGCCGGGCGGGCGTGGACGATGTGGCGCTACCAGGAGGTGATGCCGGTCCTCGACCCCGCGTTCATCGTGACGCTCGGCGAGGGGATGACGCCGCTGCTTCCCGTGCCGCGGTTGGGCGAGGCGCTCGGCGCCACGCACCTCTCGGTGAAGGACGAGGGCGGCAACCCCACGGGCACGTTCAAGGCGCGCGGGCTCTCCGCCGCGATCTCCAAGGCCGCGGAGCTGGGCATCGACGAGGTCGGCGTGCCCACCGCGGGCAACGCCGGCTCCGCGGCCGCCGCCTACGCCGCGCGCGCCGGCATTCGCGCGCACATCGCGATGCCGCGCGACGCCCCGCGCACGACGATGGACGAGGTGCACGCGTTCGGCGGTGAGCTGGCGCTCGTCGACGGGCTGATCTCGGACGCGGGGAAGCTGACCGCGGTCGGCGTACGCGAGCACGGCTGGCTCGACCTCTCGACGCTCAAGGAGCCGTACCGCGTCGAGGGGAAGAAGACGATGGGCTACGAGCTCTGGGAGCAGCTCGGCGGCGACCTGCCGGAGGTGATCGTCTATCCGACGGGCGGCGGCACCGGGCTGATCGGGATGTGGAAGGCGTTCGACGAGCTGCAGCAGATGGGGCTCATCGGACGCGAGCGCCCGCAGATGATCGCGGTGCAGGCCGAGGGGTGCGCGCCGATCGTGCGCGCGCTCGAGGCCGGCGAGGAGCGAGCGCGGCCGTGGGAGGGCGCCTCGACGGTGGCGCCGGGGATCCGCGTGCCAGCGCCCTTCGCCGACGACCTCATCCTGCGCATCCTGCGCGTGAGCAACGGCACCGCGGTGGCCGTGAGCGACGACGAGATCATCGGGGCGATGGCCGAGTTCGCGGAGTCCGAGGGCATCGACGCCTGCCCCGAGGGCGCGGCGACCCTCGCAGGGCTGCGGCGGCTGCTCGCGGACGGCCGGGTGAACCCGAACGTGCACATCGTGCTCTTCAACACCGGCACCGGGCTGAAGCACCCCGAGCTCCGAGCGCTGGTGCGCGAGGACATGGACTGATGCCCGAGCGGTACGACCTCGTCCTGCGCGGCGGGACGGTCATCGACGGGAGTGGCGGGCCGGGCGCGCGCGCCGACGTCGCGGTGCGGGGCGACCGCGTCGCGCGCGTTGGCGCGGTGGACGCGGACGCGGCCGCCGCGGAGGTGATCGACGTCTCGGGGCACGTGGTCTGCCCCGGCTTCATCGACGTGCACGCGCACGACGACACGCTCGTGCTGATCGAGCCCGACAACGAGGGCAAGGTGATGCAGGGCGTGACGACCGTGATCAACGGGAACTGCGGCGCGGGGGTCGTCCCGCAGAGCGCCAGCCGGCGCGTGCTGGAGAGCGAGGCACCGCTCCCGGAGTGGGACTCCTACGGCGGGTACCTCGACGCGATCGCGAGGCAGCCGCCATCGCTGAACGTGGCCACGCTCGTGGGCTTCGGGACGATGCGCGCGGGGGCGCTCAGCGGCGCGCAGGTGACCCGCCCGGCGACGGCGGAGGAGATCGAGCGCATGCGCGCGTGGCTGCGCGAGGCGCTCACGGCGGGCGCGTTGGGGATGTCGACCGGGCTCATCTACGAGCCGGACCGCTACGCGACGACCGACGAGATCGTCGCGGTTGCGCAGCCGCTCGCGGCGGGCGGGGGGCTCTACGCCTCGCACGTGCGCGGCGAGGGGGAGACGCTGCTCGCCGCGCACGCCGAGGCGATGGAGATCGGGCGGCGCGGCGGCGTGCCCGTGCAGATCTCGCACCACAAGGCGAGCGGGCGCGCCTACTGGGGGTACGTGCGACGCTCGCTCGCGCAGATCGAGGAGGCGCGGGTGCGCGGCGAGGACGTGACCGCGGACCAGTACCCGTACACCGCCGGCAGCACGCGGCTCGCGGCGATGATCCAGAACGGCTGGTTCGGGGACGGCGCGGACGGCGCGCGCGAGATGGAGGTGCTGCTCGCGTCGGTGCCATCGCGGCCCGCGTGGGAGGGGCGCTCGGTCGCGAGCCTTGCGAGCGAGCTCGACCTCCCGATCGAGCAGGCCGCGCAGCGCATCGTCGACGAGGGCGGCGCCTCGACCATCGCGATCATGTTCTCGATGGACGAGGCCGACGTGCGTACCGTGATGCGCCACGAGAGCACGATGATCGGCACCGACGGCATCGGCTGGGGGTCGCGGCCGCACCCGCGGCACTTCGGGACGTACCCGCGGATCCTCGGGCGCTACGTGCGGGAGCACGGCGTGATCGCGCTCGAGGAGGCCGTGCACAGGATGACCGCGATGCCGGCGCAGAAGTTCGACCTGCGCGGCCGCGGCGAGCTGCGCGAGGGCTCGATCGCCGACCTCGTCGTGTTCGACCCGCGCACGGTGATCGACGTGGCGACCTACGAAGATCCGCGACGCCCGCCCGCGGGGATGCCCTACGTCTTCGTGAACGGCTCCGCGGTGGTGCGCGACGGGGTGCACACCCACGCGCGGGCCGGCCGCGCCGTGCGGCGCGGCGTGGATCGCTGAGCACGCCGTCGCCGCGGAGCGGGTGGAACGCGTCCGCCCGCGTTGGGAGGGTCGAGGCGACCGCGCAGGCGCTGGGCTGGCAGCGGCCGCGCTCAATCCGCGAGCGTCGCGCGCGCCCCCCGGTGAGCACGAAGACGACGGCGGCGACGATGCTGCTCAGCGCGTCGCCGACGGGGGTGCAGGCGCGCGGCGGAGAGCCAGCCGACCTGCGTCGACGAGTGGTGGATCGCGTGGAGGCGCCACGCGGGTCCCCACGCGTGGAAGACGCGGTGGCTCCAGTAGCCCGTGAAGTCGACGAGCAGCACGATCACCAGCGCCTGCAGCCACGCGGGCTGCCCGCGAACGGGCTCTCGCGAACGAGGAACGCGCGCTCCGTCGGTCCGTTCAGGCTGCGCGCCGCGCTGATCCCGGTGGCGATGACCGCGGCGATCACGGCGACGCGCGTCACCCACTGGCCGATCGAGCCGACGAAGAACCAGTACGCGAGGTCGGTGCGGCCGGCGCGGCTGGCCGGCGACGGCGGGCCACCGGCGGTCGATCACGAAGAAGACGAGCGAGAGAGCACGGCGAAGACGACGACCAGGATGACCGCAGGGCATAGAGCATCGAGGCCTCCTCGCGGAGCGGCGGCTGCCTGTGCAACGCCCGCGAGGGCCGGCGGCGTTCGGGGCCGATCGCTCCGCGGGGCGTCGGGGGCCCCGCTACCAGGTATGCTCCGCTTCGTACGGTCGGTGCTTCGTGCGCAGCGCGGCGTCCCAGCGCGCGAGCGCGCGGTCGTCGGCCACGTCGAGCAGCCCGGCACGGTCCGCGTCCGAGGCGCTGAGGCGCCCCCACACCATCGACGCCAGCGTGTCGGGGGTGAGCGTGAAGTCGACGTCCCCGCCGTCGACGCGCGTCACGCGGCTTGCCTCCGGGTCCGTCTCGAGCTCCCAGCGGCCGGCGTTCCACGGGCAGAGGTCGTCGCGCAGCTCGAAGCGGAGCGAGGCGCGCTCGGGATAGGGACGCTGCGTGAGCGCGTCCTCGAGCGTGACGAGACGGGCCATGATGCCGTCGCGGGCGCGGATATCGAGCATCCGCGGCTCGGCGATCATGTTCGGCAGCGGGTCGTCGACCGGCGCATTGTCCCAGCGGATCTCGCGCGCGTTGTCGTAGGTCGCGAGGACGCTCCACAGCGCGCGGTGCGCGGCGGGGGTCAACGCGAAGTAGTCCATGATCGCCACGTAATGTCCGGGGCCGGGGCCCGTGAAGCCGCCGGGGCCGGCGTGGTATACGACATAACCCATCGGGTCGCCGGCCTCCTCGTAGGCGAGGATCGTGCGCCGGTGGCCGGGCGGGGGATCGGAGAGCGGCCCGGCGTCCCACATCGCGCGGCCTCGGTGGACGAGGGCGGTGCGGTCCTCGCGGAAGCGCCGGTAGACGTCGACGAGCAGCCCGAACTCGGTCTCCAGGTCGACCTCGCGGATCGTCCCGCGCACCTCGGACGGGTGCACGAAGATGAGCTGGCGGGGGTCGATGCGATACGAGTGACGGATGTTGATGGTGCCGTAGCCGTAACGCTGGTAGATCGCCATCCACGCCGGGTGCAGGCCGGCCATCGCGACCTGCCGCTGCTCGTGCAGCGTCTCGAAGTGGCGCGTCGTGATCGCGCGGAGGAAGCCGCGGCGACGGTACGCCGGGTGGGTGGAGACCCACGTCACGCCGGAGATCGGCGCCGGCGGCCCGTTGAAGCGGATCTGCAGGGGCCACGCGGCGTAGGTCGTCGCGACCCGGCCGTCCTCAAACGCGCAGAGCGTCCAGTCGGGGTGCATCCCCTGGAACATCGACAGCGGGAGGCCGAGCTGCCGCGAGGCCTGCTGCGCGACCTCCGGCATCTCCTCGGCGCGCGCCGCTCGGATCTCAACCATCGTCGGCGCCGCCCTCAGCGGGGCTTGAACTTCGGGGCGAAGACCCCGGGCGCCATCTCCTCGAACGCGACCTGCACCGGCATGCCGACGCGGATCTTCTCGTTCGAGACGCCGACCATCGCGGCGCTCACGCGCGGCCCCTCGTCGAGCTCGACGACCGCGAGGTTGTACGGGACGTCCTTCGCGAGCGCCGGGTGGTAGACGCGGTGCATCACGCCGAACGTGTGGACCGTGCCGCGGCCCGAAGCCTCGACCCACTCGAGATCGTCGCGCAGGCACTCGGTGCACACCTCGCACACGGGCCAGTGGAACGCCGAGCAGTCCCGGCAGCGCTGCAGCATCAGCACGCCGCGGGCCGCGCCGTCGAAGAACGGCGCGGATTCGTCGTCGGGGGCGGGGACGGGGCGCTGTGCCTCGGTCGTCATCATCGGCTCCCCTTCGCGGTGCCCGCCGCCGGGTCGGGCGAGAGGATCAGCGTGGCGTGGTGGTCGAGGATCCCGCCCTGCGTGGAGACGAGCACGACGTCGTGCTGCGGGACCTGGCGCTCGCCGCCCTGGCCGCGGGTCTGGATCACGGCCTCGGAGACCGGCGTCATCCCCCACATGTAGTAGCCGGAGAGCTGCCCGCCTCCGGTGTTCGTCGGGTGGGAGCCGCCCGGCCCGAGCCTGCCGTCCGCGACGAACGCGCCGCCCTCACCCTTTCGACAGAAGCCGTAGTCCTCGAGCGTCACCATCGTCGTGTACGTGTAGCAGTCGTAGAGCTCCCGCACGTCGACGTCGCCGACGCCGACGCCGGCCATGCCGAACGCGGTGTCGCGCGCGGTGATCGCGCCGGTGTTCACCTCGTTCTCGTAGCCGGCGCGACGCGGGTTGCCGGGGTGGCCCTGACCCATGCCGATCACGTAGACGGGCGGCTGCTTGAGGTCGCGGGCGCGCTCGGCGGAGGTGACGATCACCGCGATCGCGCCGTTGGTGACGAGCGTGCAGTCGAAGAGGTGGAAGGGCTCCACGATCCAGCGCGAGTTGTGGTAGTCCTCGAGCGTCATCGGCTCGCGTTGCATCGCCGCCGGGTTCATCGTTGCCCACGCGCGGGTGGAGACGGCGACCGCGCCGAGCTGGTCCTGCGTCGTCCCGTAGAGCGCCATGTGCCGGCGCGCGGCGAGCGCGTACATCGTGTTGGCCGCGCCGAAGAACCCGTACGCGGGGGCGAGGCTCGCCATCCCGCGCGGGCGGTTGGCGGCGCCGCCGTACGCGGCGCCCGCGCTCACGCCGGGGCGCAGCGGCGCGTCCGCAAAGACGCACGCGACGGTCGTGGCGAGGCCCGCCTGCACCGCGAGCGAGGCGAACTGCACCATCTGCCCGGCGGTGGAGCCGGCAGCGTTCATGTGATTCACGAGTTTCAGGTTGCGGAAACCGAGGGTCGGCTGCAGCCCGAGCGAGACGCCCTGCGTGACGCCGGCGTTGATCAGCAGCCCGTCGACGTCGTCCTTCGTGAGCCCGGCGTCCTCGATCGCGAGCCGGATCGCCTCGGCCGCGAGCCCGGACGCGCTCTTCGTATAGTCGCGCGTCATCGCGGTCATGCCCAGCCCGGCGATCGCGCCACCGCCGGACGGGTTGAAGCTGGCACTGTAGGCCATGCGATCGCCTCTCGCTGCTGGGGCCGGTTCGGACCCGCGGATGATAGCGCCTCGCCCATGCTCGGCGCCGTCCAGTGTGTCGGCGGGGCGCCCCTTGGAGCGGCGCCGGGCGAATCGGAGCGGACGGATGGAGCTCGAGCGGGCAGCGGTCCGCCGGTCGGTGCACGGCTCGCCGCGGAGCCGTCCCTATACTGGCGGCGCCGGTGCGCCGGGGCCCGGGGCGCCCGCCGGACACGGCCGTGGGAGGTTGCCCATGTTCTTCATCAGCGTCGTCAAGCAGTACGAGCGCGCGGTGATCTTCCGGCTCGGCCGCTACGTCGGCACGCGCGGGCCCGGGCTCGTCATCTTGATCCCCCTCATCGACCGCGGCACGAAGGTCGACATGCGCGAGCAGGTGCTGGACGAGCCCGCGCAGTCGTCGATCACGCAGGACAACGCGCTGGTCGACATCGACTACGTCGTCTACATGCGGGTCGTGGACGCGGAGGCGGCGATCATCAACGTGCAGGACTACAGCCGCGCCGTGCGCAACCTGGCGACGACGACGCTGCGCTCGGTGATCGGCGATATCACCGTGGAGCAGGTGCTCTCGCAGCGCGAGCAGATCAACCAGGTGCTGCAGAGCAAGCTCTCCGCGGAGACGGTGCGCTGGGGCGTCGAGGTGAAGGCGGTCGAGATCCGCGAGATCACGCCGCAGCGCGACATCCAGGCGGCGATGACCCGGCTGCTGACCGCCGACCGCACGAAGCGCGCGCTGATCACGGAGTCCGAGGGCGACCGCCAGGCCGCGATCAACCGCGCCGAGGGCGCGAAGCAGGCGGCGATCCTGGAGGCGGAGGGCGCGCGCGAGTCGCAGATCCTGCGCGCGGAGGGCGCGCGCCAGGCGGCGATCCTCAACGCGGAGGGCTACGCGATGGGGCTCGACCGCATCTTCCAGGTCGCCGCGCGCGTCGACTCCAACACGATGGGGCTGCAGTACCTGGAGATGATGAAGCAGCTTGGGCAGGGCGCATCCACGAAGTGGATCATCCCGATGGACCTCGCATCGGTCGCGGGGCCGCTGGGTGAGGCGCTCGCGGGGCTGGGCCGCAACGGCGCG
>Ga0194128_10003129_pt1 | contig 25891 bp, 29 predicted proteins | sample TA2KigCa65mmetaG_FD_148650 | JGI IMG/M metagenome (GOLD analysis project Ga0194128, IMG submission 148650) | Freshwater microbial communities from Lake Tanganyika, Tanzania - TA2015037 Kigoma Deep Cast 65m | ecosystem: Environmental > Aquatic > Freshwater > Lake | place: Tanzania: Lake... | reverse complement strand
ATGTCCTTTGACTATTTTATCATTAAAGACAATTCCATTTTGTGCAGAACGCGTCTTTGCCTTTTCTAGGAATGTTTTTGCAATCTTTACAAGCTCGGCTTCATATGGTATTGGTTTTAAGAGCAAACACTTTGGTAATTGGCAGCGATGTGTATGAAAATATAAAATCTACAACAAAGTATACCTTTAAAAATATGAATGTCAACCCAACTGGAACAAATCAATTATACACAGTATACCTAGTTTCAAGAGCTTAAATTTTTAAAATATGAATCAAAAAGAGTATGTAAGCTGGAATGTCATTGAATCACTAGCTGAGGTACTTGCTAGCAAGGTAAAATCACTTGATATTCAATTTAACAGCATTTCTACTATAAGCAGGGGTGGGCTGGTACCTGCTCGACTCTTAGCAGATAGGCTTGACATCAAAATAATTCTAGTTGACAAATATGAAATCCCACAAGATTCATTATTTGTAGATGACATCTACGATACTGGCAAAACATTTGCAAAAATTCTGCCAAAAGTAAAAGACTCTGATAATCTAATTTATGCTACCTTGTTTGCAAGAAAAGGCAAAATTATCCCAAAACAGGTTGTATACGCACAACTAACAAAAGGCGACGAATACATTGTATATCCTTGGGATCGATTTGAACACGGTATGATCTAAAACATTTGATTTATCGCATCTGAAAATTTTGGTAATGATTTAAATAATTTTAAAAAAAGGGGGTTTTATTGGCAAAACTACGCTGTAGCGATTATGGCTATGAGTGCTCATTTATTGCAGAAGGCGATGGAACAAAGGTAATCGAAGAGTTTGGCAAGCATACGGCCGAAGAGCATGGAATCGAGTACTCAAAAGAGGCACTGATGCAATTTTTGATGCGCCAGTAAGAATAAATCGATTCAAACTGATATTTTGTTTTAATTTCATTTCATATCTGGATTGGACGTTTTTCAGCTAGCAGAAGAGTATTTTCTTATAACTATTGCAGTTGTGACAGGCGTAGGTGCCTTGCAAGGCGCAATTTTGGGAAGGGGTATACGCAACAGATTCCCAAGCTTGAAACATCATGCAAGAGCAGTCTCTTGCATTTTGCTTGTCTTGTTTTCAATTAGCGCAATTGGAAATGTGATAAACTTTGCTAGTCCGCCCAAAGCATCACTTGATACTTTTACCATGCCTACAACACTAGAAGAGGCACTCTCCATAGTGGTAAATCTGTTGGGGATAAATGCAGGCATAGGGGTGGCAATTGCAACCTTTGTTTCGCTGGCACTTCTTTTGATCTTTAGGTTTGCAGACGTAAATGTAGTGGCAAAATATTTCATGTTTGTACTTAGCGTAATGGTAGTCTTGGCCATGTTGGTTGCACGGTTTACAGATTACGTGCCAACACAGTTTCAGATAATTCTTTACGCATTTTATGAAGTTGGAGTCACAGTTGGGATATTTCTAGTCACAAGTAGAAAAAGTGAAGAGCTTGTTTCAGAAATTGATCAATAAAATAAAAATTGTATAACCAATTTAGAGACTGTACAAGGTGATATAGATTACAAATCTGTGGATTAGAGTTAATGCACAAAACTCTGATAATGATTTTTGGCATATTGATTATGAAAGCGGCATAGCCATACATTCAAACCAAAGGCCAACAAATGAAAGTACGCGTAAATGGAGCGGAACAATTGCTGAATTCTTAGAATGGCGTCAAATGAAAATACTTGCAAAAAATGAAACCGAAGTTAAATTCAAATCACAAGAGTCAAGCTGATTGCTCTTCCATGCATTTTGGAAGTTTTCCATCATGTCTTTCACGATACTCTTTTAACAACTCATCTTTGATTTTCTCATGTTCTCCAGTCTCCATATAGCAAAATCTTTTGGCGTCAGCTGTACATGGGGCAACTAGTACCTCATCTAGTTTTTTTTGCAAATTTTCTGCATTTCCAATGTACATCATCTTCATTGCAGTATGCATTCGAAAAACGCCAGGATTCTGTGGTATTTTTGCTACGTTTTCTTTATTAAATTCAAGCCACTCTGACCAGAAAAGTTCCAAGCCTGTCAAAGCTTTTCTTTTTTTAGCATTTCTCTGAGGCCTGCACACCTGTTTCTTATGGTGACCTCAGTTACACCAGCTGCAACGGATATTTCTTTTTGTGATTTTGCCTCCCCACTGCTAATGCAGGCAAGATACAAAGCTGCTGCGGCAATTCCCATTGGGTCTTTTCCTGCAACCATTCCAATTTTTTTTGCCATGTCAAGTATTTCAATTGCCTTGCGCTTTACCTTCTCGCTAAGGCCTGCAGTGCTTGCAATTCTTGATACTCCTTTTACAGGATCTGCAACTGGCATCTTTAGCTCTAGCTCTCTAAAAATTAGCCTATAGCAGCGAGCTACGTCTTTTCTTCTAATGTTTATTCCGTTTGCAATGTCATCTAGTGTTCTTGGGGTTTCAGTATTTCTACATGCAGCATAAAGGCATGCTGCCATTAGTCCATGAATTGATCTTCCACGGACTAATTTTTTTTCCATCGCCTTTCTGTAAATGTAAGCAGCTTTTTCAATGACTGCATCAGTTAGTGCAAGTTTGTCTTTTAGCTTGTCAAGCTCATTTAGTGCCTGTCTTAGGTTTCTATCAGATGATGCATGGGCCTGTGTCCTGCTATCCCATGTTCTTAGCCGCTCAATTGAGCTTTTCATTGTAGCAGAAAGTGGTTTTCCAGTAGAGTCTTTGTTTGCAGGATCAATTATGGTTGATAGTCCCATGTCGTGCATTGTCAGTGATGTTCCAGCACCCACTCTGCTCCTGTCTCCTTCATCTCTTGAAAATGAGCGCCACTCTGCTCCTGTGTCCTCAAGCTTTTCTGATATTACAAAACCACAAGTGCCACAAAATAATTCGCCACTGTTTTCATCAGTGATCATTGTAGTTTTGCCGCAGCTTGGACAACGCTGACGAGCGACAACCGTGTTGTTCATAAAGTCTATATAATAATGGTCAACTTCCTTATTAGAGTTTTTACCAAATGTCTAGTGGTTATTCGTGGGTAGCTTGAGCTAATTGCCATTCTAATTCTATAGAATGAGAACCTGCAGACGCTGATCCAGGAGTTAGTAATCATAATTTCTAAGAGATTATTCTATTTGATTTGTAGCAATATACAAAATATTGCAAGCATGTTCTGTCACTGATTTTATAAAGTGAGTGTGTGTTACAAGACAACGATTTTTAAAGCTGTGATAAAATCCAAAATGATATGACAAAATCTGACAAGCCAAATGTCGTAGGTGTACAAATCCTAAAACAAAATGGCGTAAATGTTGATGAGCTAACAAAGCAGCTTGTAATTAATGCAGCAGTAGAGTTTACCGCATATTATTACTTTACAAATCTGCGCGCACACTGTACTGGAATAGAAGGCGAAGGAATCAAAGGTGTAATCGAGGACGCAAGACTAGAAGACCTGAGTCATTTTGAGTCATGCATCGAAAGAATATACCAGCTTGGCGGCTCTTTGCCAAATGACGCAACACATTTTATAAAAATCTCTGGATGCGAATTTTTGCAGCTTTCAAAAAATCCAACTGATCTAAAGGCAATTTTAGATAAATGTCTAAAGGCAGAGCAGGGTGCAATTATCAACTGGGACAAAGTATGCAAGATGACACTTGGAAAGGATCCAATAACATATGATATTGCAAAAGACATTCTAGCTGAAGAAGTTGAACACGAATCTTGGTTTTTGGAGCTAATATATGGAAGGCCTTCTGGCCATATGAGACGAAAATATTCTGGAGAGCGACCTCACACAAGAAAACACTCTCGTGCACTTGATGTAGGATAAACTTTTTTTCTTTTTAATTCTAATATAACAAACAGTATGCGTATCTTGGCGTTATAGACGGATACATGATATCATTTGGGTTAGTTGTGTGTTTTAGTCCAATTATGTGGCCCAATTCATGTGTCATGATTAATTCAACAGTTTTAACATCATATAGCTGAAAACTTCCATCACAGCTGTAATCCCCCAAGGAGACTTCAACTACTCCTTTTCCATAGTTTGCATGACCAAGTACTCCCTCTCCAAGATTTCTAACAACCCAAGTTACCCACGCATTTGCCTCACTTCTGTCTTTAGTGTAGGTAAATTTCATTTTTGCAGGATCTCCATTTGATGTTGTAAAGCTTTGAGCTTCCCAATATACGATAGAGTCATCCATGGTGCCAACGTGATCTAGTGGCAATCCTGGTGGTTGGCTGTTTACAAAAATTTTGTATTGTATAACATAAACCCCATCAATTACTTGGTATGTTGGGTTTGCAAAATTTTCATTGCCTGAAGTAATTTGTTGAGCAAAATTCCATTGTTCAGAGTCGCGTAAAAATTTCTTTATAACATCAAAGCTTGGATTTGGAAACTCGATGTATCGTTTTTCTTTTTCAACTGTAGTGGCTACCTTTTTTACATATGTTTTGAATGCCTGAAGGTCTGATTCTTTTTCCTGCTCTGTCATTTGCATGCCTCCAGTTTTGACAGATATCATGCCATTTTCTACAAGATACTGTATTCCTTTTACAAAATCATCTTCAGTAATTTGGCCTTCTGCCCACCATCCAGCATTGTTTTTTACCCATGCTGGAACGCTGTTGCTTGCTACAACAGAGGTCTTTGGAAGATCAGAAATTACAATTATAGTTTCTTTTATCATATACTCTATGCCGCTAATAAAATCCGCATCGCTGATCTGTCCTTCTGCCCACCATCCAGCATTGTTTTTTATCCAAATCGGAATCTGCACTTTTTTTAGTGCTGCTAGTGATTCTGGCTTTTCTGTTGGTTTGTAAGGATATTTGGCAATAACTTTCTCAGCATATTCTTTATAGTTTTTAACAACGATATTGTCTGGTGCCAGCTCATATGCCTTGTCAAAGTATTTTTTTGCTTCATGGTATTCCGCAAAATTTCCAAAACCAACGCCTAAACCGGTAAGTGCCATTATATCATTTGGGTTTCTTTGCAATACTGTGTAGAAATTAATCAGCGAACTTTCATGATAATCAAGATTGCTTTCTGCAACAGCCTTCATTTTGAGGGTTTGATCATGATCAGGAAATATCTCTAGTATGTCATCAAATAGCTCAATTGCCTGCTTGTAGTCGCCTTTTACAAAATACTCGGTTGCAGTCTCAAACAAGGCCTCTGCTTGTTCTTTATTTTGCGCATATGCAGAAAATGGCATCATAAATGATAATGCAAAGAAAACAAATAGAACAGAGATTCGAAACATCATATCCAAAGTTTTTGAAAGGCTAGATAAATCTAATCCGAATAATTGATAATGTTTATTAGAATTTTTTTCCCAAAGTTATGTAATGAAGATTGTACATGCAAGTCCTGGCTTTGGTAATGCCTTGACAGAAAACCAAGTAGAAGAGTTTCTCTCAAAAAGCAAACTAAATCTTCTTTTGGGAACAACTGACACAAAAGGCGAGCCAAATGTCCATCCTGTCTGGTATTATTATGAAAATGGAAGACTGTATGTTGAAACAAGCAAATCATCAAGCAAGGTAAAAAACATCAAAAACAACAACACTGTATATTTTTGCATTGATGATGAAAAAATCCCATACAAGGGTGTCAGGGGAAAAGCAACTGCAAAAATCTCTGAAAACATTGAGCACAACACGCCTATTGCATCAAAAATTATGATAAAATATACTGGCAGCCTTGATAATAAAATTGCCAAGTTTCTAATGGATGGAGTAAAAAATGGATTTTCTGTAATTCTTGAGATAACTCCAAAATACTATGCAACATGGGATCACAGCACAGGAATTACGGCATAAAAATTAGGAAAGATAATTAATAAACTAATTTTAATTTGAATTGATTGTCTTCTGAAAACAAACTTGCGCAGATAAAACAGAAAATTCAACGCCTAACTCAGGAGCTTGCAACAACAAGTCAATCAACGCAACCAATGCCTGAGCTGATTAATACTACCAATATTTTACGAACAAATGAATACCTTACACATGTAAATGAGAAAAAAACAGAGATTATTTCTTCCTATGAAAATTATGTCAAGGATTTAGAGCAATTTCTTGCATCTGTTCTTGAGCGCAAGTTGGCATTTTTGAAAAAAACTCGTGCCAGATTACAAAAAAAGGCAAAAAAGAAACCAAAAAGAAAACGAATTAAAAAATCAAAAAAGAAAAAATCATCTAAAAAACGAAGGCGTTAGATTATCTTACCCTAAGGTAATTTACATCTCCAACTAGAATCCTGTGATGTGAACCATTTTTTGATATAACGAGTGCCCCATCATAATCAATTCTGACTGCTTTTCCTGTTATTTTTGATTCAGAAGTATCAACGGTAATTTTTTTGCCTATGGTAGATGACTTTGCTGTCCATCTTTTGATTATTAACTTGACATTTCCATTGTCCAAGATATCGCATATCTGTTCAAGCTCATAAAGAAATGACTGTATCAGCTTAGTTGGGTTTGGTGTCTGGTTTTTCTTTAACAAAGAATCAGTACCGTAAAAGTGCTCACTTTTTTTTAAAACTGCATTGAGTTTTTTTGCATTAACTTTGTAATTAATCCCAACACCTAAAATCAAATGTTCAATTTGGTTTGATTCTATTGAGATATCTACAAGCATTCCTGCAACTTTTTTTCCATTTATTGTAATATCATTTGGCCACTTGAGCTCAGGCCTTAGATTTAATGTCTTTTCAATTGCTATGCCTAGTGCTAGTGATGATGCGATTGGAAATAGCGTGGCATAGGAAACATCAAACTTTGGCTGAAAAATAACTGATAGCCAAATGCCACCTGCTGGAGAAGTCCATTTTCTTCCTAATCTTCCTTTGCCAGATGTCTGTCTTTGTGCAATGATTAATGTGCCAGAATTATCTTGATTTGAAATCTTTGATGCAAAGTTTTGCGTTGAGTCTATAGTGTCAAAATAGTAAACTCTTTTTCCTATTTGTTTTGTCTTTAAGCTGCTAGTTATTTCCCACGGTAGTGGTAATGTAGTAGATTTTGTTATTCTATATCCACGGTTTTGTTTTGATTCAATTTTGTATCCAAGTGAGCGTATTTTTTTAATGTGTTTCCAAACAGCTGTTCTACTAATCTTTAGTTTATCACAAATATCCTGCCCAGAAATATACTCTAAATTATATGATTTTAGTAGCTTTAAGACCTTGAGTAATATTGAATCATCATTAGAACTAAACAATTATTATTCAAAAATAAGGTGATTTTGAGATTTAAAAACCAACATCAATATCAAAGCCGCCGCCATCACCACCCATCCCAGAATCACCCATATCGGAACCTTCTGTTCCTTCTGCACCTTCAGGCATTTGCTCTGGTGGGACATATTGTGACATGGCGTGCCCAATCATGCTAAACATTGCAGTAAACATGATCATATCCATTATTCCAAAAAACATCATGGTTGGCAAAAGTGACTTTCTATCATCCATCATCTGTTCTAGTTTTTGCTTGTCACCTGATTTGTATAGTGTTACCATCTTGTTCCAGTCCTGCTCTAACTCGTGTATGCGTGATTCCAGCTCATTTTTGCCCTTGTCGGTAACCTGCATCTCTATCTTTGGGCCAAAAAATCCCTTCTTTTTTTGTACTGTTATTAGCTCGCGTCTTTCAAGTCGTTCAAGTATCTCATTTAGCTCTTTAGGGGCTATTCTTGTTGCCTTGCATATCCTGTCAAATGTTTTAGCGCCACTTTTTATGGCACCCAAAACCATCACATCTTTTGGCTCTTCTTCCATGCAATCACTTTGTAGATATTCTATAAAAGCTCTACAATAAATTATAAACTAATCATATTTATTCACCGTATGGAAAAAGACTCTTTTACAGATGACGAGATTAGGAAAATTTTCTCACTCAAAAATGTGGCAGTTGTAGGAATGTCAAAAAATGAAGAAAAGGCAGCACACTATGTGCCAAAATATCTGGCAGATCAAGGATACAACATAACTCCAGTGAATCCAACGGCTGATGTCATACTTGGCAAGAAATGTTACAAAAACATCAATGAGATCAATGATTCTATCGATATAGTGGATGTGTTTAGGCCATCAGAAGATGTCCTACCTGTAGTTGAAGAGGCAATAAAGAAAAAGCCCAAAGTTATTTGGCTACAGGAAGGAATCCACAACCCTGAAGCAGAAGAGTTGGCAAGTCAAGCTGGAATCAAAGTAGTTTTCAATAGATGCATGCTTGCAGAACACCAACGCCTATTCTAAAAAATGTCTGACTCTTTTTTAGAATTTTATAATTCGCTTTCAGATCTTGTAAAATCATTTGAAAAAAATAACACCATGTTAAAAGTCGAAGAGGATCTTGAGGCAAACATTATTCGCATTTTTGGGCAAAACATTACCTCGCTTGCTAGAGCAAAAACAGGCCTTGATGATGTCTCAGAGCTTGCATATACCACAGCAGAGCATCATCCATACTGGGGATTGCTCTATCATTGCTCACAGATAGCAAAAATCGCACTTGAAAAATGGGATGATAAAATAACAAAAGAGGATCTAGATGAAGTAGAGTGGTCCATTAATGAGCTTAAAAACATGTATAAAAAACTACGAGAAGACATCTCTAGTCAGAGATAAATAATCAGAAAGGAGATTTCATTCATGCCGATCAAAATCGGTCTTATCGGCAAAACAAATACCGGCAAGACTACTTTTTTTAATTCAGCCACATTATCGTCAGCTGAAATTTCAACATATCCATTTACCACAAAAAAGCCTGAAATGGCAACAGCTTTTGCAATTACGCTTTGTGTTCATCCAGAGTTTAATGTGACTGATAATCCAAACAACTCAAAGTGTAGTGAAGGATGGCGCTATATCCCAATTGAGCTAATTGATTTGCCAGGTTTGATCAAGGATGCATGGAAAGGAAAGGGGCTTGGGGACCAGTTTCTTACAGTTGCAGCACAGTCTGATGCCTTGTTGCATATAGTTGATGTATCAGGAAGCGTTGACTCTACTGGAAAAATAACAGAGATTGGCGCAGGTGATCCGATTTCTGATTTTGCCGACATTGAAGAAGAGCTTGTAATGTGGTATCATAAAATTTTAGAAGGAAACAGAGACAAGGTATCAAAGCTTGTCCGCTCTGGTGCTGAGCTAATCGATGTAATAACGGATCTTTACCGTGGAATAGGCGTACACAAATCTCATGTAAAAGAGGCACTTCAAGTAACCGGGCTGGATGAAAAAGACTTTGATAACTTTGAATTTCAGGACAGCAAAAGCCTTGCATCATATCTTAGAAAGGTTTCAAAACCGACACTTATTGTTGCAAATAAAATTGACATCGAAGGTGCAGACAAAAACTTTGCAAGACTACGTGAACGATACAATGATACTATTATAGTGCCAGCAAGTGCAGATAGCGAGCTAAGCCTTAGAAGGGCAGAGCAAAAAGGCCTGATAAAATATTCGCCAGGCTCTGAGCAGTTTGAAATTTTAAAACCAGAGGATCTTAACAGCAAACAAAAAGACGCCTTGAACTTTATTAAAAAAGGCATCATGGGCGAATATATGAGAACAGGAGTGCAGTTTGCAATCAATGTTACGGTATTCAAATTGCTAAAAATGAACTCGATTTATCCTGTAGCAAACGAGGAAAAACTATCAGACAAAAAAGGACGCATCTTGCCAGATCTTATTTTAATGAAAGATGGCGCTACTGTAACTGATTTGGCAAAAGAAATCCATACGGATTTGCTCAAAGGTTTACTTTATGCAAAGGATTTGAGGTATAATCTACGACTTCCTACGAATTACCAATTGCGTGACAGAGACGTAATATCACTTGTTAGTGCTTCAAAGAAAAAAACCTGACTTAACTACACTTACACTATAAAGTATAGTTATGTCACAGTTTCAGCTAGTATTATTCGATATAGGTGGGGTCTTAGTCAATTGGCATGATACATGGTTATACCATGTTGTTTCTGAAAATTTTGGCATTCAAGAAACTCCTCTTACTAATGAATGTGAAAAAGAAATTGTAAATTTACACACAGGCAAAATATCTGAAAACAAATTCTGGAGAAAAATAGGTAAAAAGGTAAACAGTCTAGAATTACAGAAAATCAAAAAATCGTTAATTTATGACATATTCAAAGATAAGGCAAAACTAAACAACGCCATACTAAAAATGGTAAAAAAAATACAGAGAAACAAAATCAAAGTAGGCGTGCTTTCAAATCTTGAAAAAACTACACATACAATCCTTGAGGAATTTGGTCTCTTAGATAGCTTTGAGTTTCAATTCTATTCTCATAAGATAGGCTTTGCAAAGCCAGACAAAAAAATATTCAGATATGTGCTTGATAATGTGCCATTTGAATCATACACGATTTTCTTTATTGATGATAAAATATTAAATGTTCACGTTGCAAATTCTATTGGAATAAAAAGCATCAAATATACAAATGCAAAAAAACTTGAACTAGATCTTAAACGTCACAAAATTCTTTGAATCTTTAGGACATATCTGACTGGATTTTTTCTTTTTTCATCCACGCTGTTCTGTTTTTATGGTCAATTAACTCAATTCCCATCTTGGAAATCTGTTTTCTGATATTATCAGCTTCTTGATACTTTTTTTGCTGCCTTAATGACTCTCGTTTCTTGATTAATTCATTTATTGAATTGATTTCATCATTTGTAATTTTTGGAATTACCAACCCTAACACTAAAAGCATTCTTTCGAGTTCTGGAAGTGCTTTTTCTGCGATTGATTTTGATAATAATTCATCAGCAGCAAGCCTGTTTATCTCCTTTACAAACTTGAAAAATGCTGTCAGGGTAAGCGATGTGTTAAAGTCATTACTTAGTGCAGAATCAAACTCTGTACTGCATTGTGAAATTATTTCTTGGATTGTTTTGGTCTCATTTTTTCCTTCAGCAAGTAACAATTCATAATAACAGATTTCAATTTGCCTCCATTTTACAATGTTTTCTTTTAAAAGATCTTCAGAATAATCAATTGGCTTTGAATAGTGTCCTGAAAGACAAAACAGTCTAATGATGTTTGGGCCATATTTTTGCAAAACATACTTGACTGTTCTGATGTTTCCAAGTGATTTTGACATTTTTTCGCCATTTATTGTGACCATTCCTACATGCATCCAGATCTTTGCAAATGGCTTTGATATAAAAGATTCAGACTGGGCAATTTCATTTTCATGGTGCGGAAATATCAGATCTCTTCCTCCTCCATGAATCTCAAAATTTTCCCCAAGGTACTTTATGCTCATGGCAGAACATTCAATGTGCCATCCTGGTCTTCCTTTGCCCCATGGACTATCCCATAATGGTGGCTCTTCTGAAAACTTCCATAATGCAAAGTCAAGTGGATCATTTTTTGTATCATCCACATCAACCCGTGAGCCAGAAATCAGCTCGTCAATTTTTTTCTTTGATAATTTTCCATAATCTGCAAAGCTTGAAACAGCAAAATATACTCCATTTTTTGATACATAGGCAATTTTCTTTTTTACAAGCGAATCAATCAAAGTAATCATGTCTTTGATATGCTCTGTAGCCTTTGGATACCTTGTTGCTCTTTTTACATTTAATGCATCAAAATCACGAAAATATTCTTCAATGTATCGTACGCTAATGTCATATGCTGTAGCACCTTCTTTTTGTGCACGTTCTATTATTTTGTCATCTACATCGGTAAAATTCTGTATAAACTCGACTGTATTTTTCTTTGATTCAAGAAATCGTCTCAGTACATCAAATACTATTATGGTTCTTGCATGGCCAATGTGTGCCTCATCATAAACGGTTACCCCACAAAGATAGATTCGTATTTTTGCAGCATCAAGTTCTTTTTCAGACTCACTTAGCGTATCAAAGATTTTCAATTCAGATAACTTTTCATTCCAATTTATCAGGAGTTATTCTCTTGTGTTGGCTTTTTTTGTATAGTTGGTAGATTTTCTCTACAGTGGTTTTATCAATTCCAGTTTTTTTGGCAGTGTTATCTAGTGCTAGTTTTTTATCGACAATACAGCATAGCACAGAATCAATCATTTCGTATGAAAATCCAATCTCTTCTTCTGCTGTGTGCTCTTTCCAAAGGTGTGGACTGCTTTTCTTTGATATGATAGAATCAGAAACTCCAAGCGTCTTTGCAAGCTCCCTTACCTGAGTTTTGTATAATGAGGCAATTGGCATCAGATCCGAGCTACCATCGCCAAATTTTGTAAAATATCCAATCAGGTATTCGCTTTTGTCGCTTGTCCCTACAACAAGATGGTTTTTTGCATTTGCATAATAGTATAGAATGCTTGCACGTATTCTTGCCCTTAGATTTCCAAGCGCTGTTTCATTAGGCTCTAGATATTTTGAAAAACTAGCATGAATTGGATTAATGTCAAGTAGTTTGTAATCAAGACCAAGATTTCCTACAATCTTTAATGCATCTTGCGTCTCTGTTTTTGGTGAGATTTTAGAATCAGGCATTATCAATGCAAGTGTGTTTTTTTTAAAAACATTTGAGCACAAGTATGCAACAACTACAGAATCTATCCCTCCACTTAATCCAAAAACTACTCCATTTGCGTTGTTTTCTGAAATTTTATTTTTAAGAAAAGATTCTATAGACTGGATAATTTTCTTATAATCCTGATTTTTGATTTCATCTAGTACTTGATTCACTAAAGCCATAGCAAATTGTTGGCATAAAAGTTGTACTGGGATTAGACATCAACATAGATGCCATCTTTTCGTTCTTCGACTTTGTATGTTTGCAGTTTAACATCTTTAAGATAGTCAAGAAGCTTGCCTGTTTTGATATTATAATGCCAAAAATGCACTGGACATTCAACAATATCTCCTTCTAGTTTTCCTGGCGCAATTGCACCGTCTTGGTGAACGCATAATGCATCCAGTGCGTGATATCCGTCTTGATTAAAGACTGCAATTCGTTTATCATCAATTTTAAATTCTTTACCTTTTCCTTTTCCAATTGAATTTTTTCCTGCAATCTTTTTCCAAGTCATAACTGTTGTTTGTAGTATGGATTTATTTAGGTTGGGAATGGATTTGATAGAATTTTATAGTGTGGATCGATGTGATGTGTATTGAGTAAGGTAAAAGATCCAAAACTTGCAAAAAAAGGCAAACTTTCCTATGAATGGGCAAGAAGCCACATGCAGATTCTTGATAATACGATTAACAGACTAAAAAAATCACAGCCATTCAAAGGTCTAACATTAGGATTCTGTCTACATATTACAAAAGAAACATCTGTCTTGCTAATGGGTGCAAAAGAGCTTGGTGCCAAAGTAGTTGCCTGTGGTGGTAATCCATTAACAACACAGGATGATATCGCAGCATTTCTTGCCTCGCAAGGAATTCACATCTATGCGTGGACAGGTGAAACAGTAAAAGAGTATGATTGGTGTATTGACCAAGTACTAAATCACAAACCAACAATTCTAACAGATGATGGAGCTGACATGAATGTCAAGGCTCATTTTGATAAAAAGTACAAGTCACTAAAAATTCTTGGTGCAACAGAGGAAACCACTGCAGGCGTAAACAGGATAAGGGCAATGGAAAAGCAGGGCAAGCTTCGCTATCCAGTAATTGTAGTAAACGACGCATACACAAAACACATGTTTGATAACAGATACGGGACAGGACAGAGCACAGTTGATGGATACCTTCGAGCAATGAACCTGCTATTTGCATCAAAACGCGTTGTAGTAGTTGGATATGGCTGGGTCGGTAAAGGAGTTGCGGCAAGATGTCATGGCATGGGCTCTAAAATCATAGTGACAGAAGTTGATCCAATAAAAGCACTAGAAGCACATATGGATGGATTTGAGGTAATGCCGATGAGTCAGGCTGCAAGGATTGGCGATATCTTTGTCACATGTACTGGAATGACTAGCACAATTAGAAAAGAGCATATTGTAAAGATGAAGGATGGTGCTATACTTGGAAACGTTGGTCACTTTGATGTAGAAATTGACAGTGACTTTCTTTTGAAAAAGTCAAGATCTGTCAGGGAGGTTAGGCCAAACCTTGATGAGTGTGTGTTAAAGAATGGCAAGAAAATATACTTGATAGGAAAAGGACGACTAGCCAATCTAGTTGCAGCAGAAGGACATCCACCTGAGGTCATGGCCCAATCATTTTCAAACCAGCTTTTATCGATTCTATACATACTAAAAAATCATAAAAAACTACAAAACAAGGTAATGAAGGTGCCGCAAGAAATTGACAAACAGGTTGCAGTGGATGCACTAGAAGCAATGGACATCAAAACAGACAAGCTTACAAAACAACAGATTTCATATATGAACAGCTGGTAGCTTCTTAAGCTACATTAATTCTAAAAATAATATGAGTGACAAAGCAATAATTACAAGTGCGCTTCCATATGCTAACGGTGAGATTCACCTTGGCCATGTTGCATCAACTTATCTTCCAGCTGATATAACAACAAGGTTTCTAAAGCAAAAAGGAGTTGAGGCCTATTACATTTGTGCATCAGATGATTTTGGCACTCCAATTTTGATTCAGGCAGAAAAAGAAAAAAAAAGTCCGCAAGAGTATGTTGAATATTGGAACAAGCGTGATTATGAAGACTTTACGGCATTTGATATTGATTTTGATTTTTTCTACAAGACAAGCTCAAATGAAAATATCGAATTTGTTCAGGATGTTTTTAAAAAATTATATGAGGCAGGCCATATTTACGAAAAAGAAATCATCCAGTTTTACTGTAATAACGATAAAAAATTCCTACCTGATAGATATGTAATAGGTGTATGTCCTTACTGTAAAGCAGAAGATCAGTATTCGGATCTTTGTGAAAAATGTGGTAGAGTGCCGGAAGAAATCGAAAACCCAAAATGTGCACTGTGTCATAACCCGCCAGTAAAGGAGAAAACAAAACACTATTTTTTCAAGCTCAAAAACTTTTCAGATGAACTTTGCAAATGGCTTGATGAAAACCAAAACCTGCAAAAAGACGTAAAAAAATACGTCCAAAACTGGATAAAAGGCGGACTAGTTGATTGGGATATTACAAGAGACATCTCGTGGGGTGTTCCAATACCAATAGATGGTGCAAAGGGGAAGGTGTTTTATGGCTGGTTTGACAACCATCTGGCCTACATTTCGTCTGCTATAAAATTTCTAAATGACAAAGGACTAGATGGAAAAAAGTTTTGGAATTCTTCTGACATTTACCACTTTATTGGAAAAGATATCGTATATCATCACTATCTTTTCTTGCCTGCAATGAGAATTGGAATCAAAAAAGAGTACAAACTCCCTGATTATATCCCAACACGTGGTCATCTTACATTACAGTCAAAAAAAATATCAAAGAGCCGTAACTGGTACATCGGACTAAAAGAGTTTTTAGGATATTATCCTGCTGACTATTTGCGATTCTACCTAGTCTCCATAACTCCATACTCGCAGGATGACTTGAATTTTGACTGGGATGAGTTTGCAACTAAAATAAATTCAGAATTGATTGGAAACCTTGGAAACTTGGTCAACCGAGCACTTGGATTTGCAAAAAAAAGTTTTGATGGGAAAATACCTGAACCGGGCGATTTTGATAATCATGATAAGGAAGCAGAAGAAAAGATAAAAAAATTACCAGCAGAAGTTGGCAATTTAATGGAGCAAAATCATCTTGATAGAGCAGTAAAAAAGATTCTTGAATTTACGGCATACTTTAACCAATATTTTCAGCACAAGGAACCATGGAAAAATAGTATTAGCGCTAAAACTACAATACATCTTTCTACAAACGCAGTTGCAAGTCTTGCAGTTGTTTTGTATCCTTTTTTACCAGCTTCAGCAGAAAAGATTTGGTCTCAGCTTGGAATGAATAGCAAAATCTCAGAACAATCATGGGATTTGGCATCTAGTCTTCTAATAAAAAAAGATCATAATATTGGCAATGTAACACCACTGTTTTTAAAAGTTGAAGAATCAGACATTCAAAATCATAAAAAGAAATTTCAAAGCTAAAATTTGTAAATAAATGAAACAAGTTCCACGAGTTTCTACACGAGGTTATTATGATCTTTTAACTGGGAAGAAACTAAAAAACAACTCATACTATCTTTATCCTGCAAAGTATTTTGCAAATCTATCAGTTCCTGAAGTTGTTATTATGGTACATGGTTTACGTAATAACAAACGAGCTGCAGTTGCAAAATTTATTATTGCAAAAAAACGACTCAGACAACTACACTATGGCTATTCAATCATAGGATATAGCTATGATTCAAACACAAAAGGTGCACATGTTAAAAAAACCGCTTTGAGAGCACTTCAAGTAGGACAAAAAATTGCAAAGCAAAATGGTAAACACTTAACACAATTTATTTTAGATTTTAAGAAAAAAAACCCAAAAACAAAGATGCATCTAATGGGTCATTCATTAGGTTCTCAGGTAATTTTAAGCACAATAAGAAAACTTGCATTAAAGAAAAACACAAAAAGCATTATTGAAAGTGTTCATTTCTTTGGAGCATCAGTCACTAATAGTTCCATGCATCCAAAAAAAGATGGTAAACACACACAAAAAGTTGTACATAAAAAAATAAGAAATTACTATTGTCCTACAGATGAAGCGCTTAAAGAAGCAGAAAAAGAAAGATCTACAAAATTACCAATTGGACTTTATGGAGCGAGAGGAAAAACAATTTCAAAATACTCACAAACAAGGGTTTTTCCTAAAAACCACAGGTTTGCAAGCTATGCAGCTACACTAAAATCATTTCCATAAAAATTTCTGACTTGATAACTTAATACGTAATTGAATAAACTATGACCTATTGAGAACACGAATCTTGTGGATTTGTGTATTGGTATTTGTACTAATAACTAGCTCGTATGCATTTGCTACGGTAAATGGCGAAAAAGAAAGCACATCAAATTACGGAACGATCAAAATCGATAATGATTCATTTTCTGTAAAAGAAGATCAATTAGTCATTATGCAAATTACAGGTAACGTTGTAAATGCATCCGGCGGAGTGAGACTATCATTATTTATTGACAAACCAGACGGTTCCACAGCAGAAGTAAAAACACTTCCAAACAGTTATGGTGAATATTCTACTAGTCTTTTACTTGATGCAAATTGGCAAGTAGGAAGTTATTCTATACGTGCTGTTTACTTGGGAAATCAAGTAGGCACTGTAACTTTTGTCATTAGCGACATAGAAGGTCCAAACATAGTTACTTCATCTACTATTGGTACAATAAACATAGAAAGAGATGAGTATTTTATTCCAAAAAATGGAACAAGACCTGTTGAAATTTATGGCAACGTTTTAGGCTACAAAGAAGGTGTTCCTGTCCTATTTTTTCTGAAAACCCCTGATGGCACAATAGAAGATTTTGCTGCTAACCCGAAAGTAACAGGAGATTTTAACACACGAATTATAATAAGAGATGATTGGAAACCTGGTACCTATGAGGTAAGTGCAACGTATGATAAAAAAGATCTAGGAAAGATTTCGTTTACTGTAGATAATTTAGAATCAGGCGAATCTGTGATAATGATTCCACAATGGATAAAAGCCAATGCTGGGTGGTGGGCCTCAAACCAGATAGATGATAATGACTTTGTTAAAGGAATAGAATATCTTATCAAACAAGAAATACTAAAAGTACCTCAAACTACACACGAAGAATCCAATACAGAATCACAACAAATCCCGTCTTGGTTACGGAAAACTGCTGGCTGGTGGTCTGAAGGCGCAATATCAAATGAAGAATTTGTAGAAGGCATACAATACCTAATACAAAAAAATATAGTCAAAATTTCAAAATAAACAAACACGATTTCGTTTTGATCTATAACATTGAATTACCTGTGATTTTTTGTTAAAATAATGAAATCTGTAAACTTTGTAGTTTTAGGTGAGCAATCAATAGCTGATGAGTTAGGAAAACAGGGAACAAAAACCGATATTACATTATATGATCGAAAAGAATCCGACATTATTCGAACATGGGTTGTTCCAAAAGGGTTTCCAGACAAGATTCAACCGCTTTTTCAGGCAATTAGTCTTGGAGAATACGTTATCTTCTATGTAGGATCACTTGACAAATTTACAGGAGAACAAATCATTGCACTTGATCTATTAAAGAAACGAGAAGGCATACTTAGTCATACATATGAAGTGGATGAAAATCGACTAAATGCAATGATCAAAGGAACTGTGCTTGAACACTACAAACTAGTAAATTCATCAGAGCTAAAACAAACCATCAACAAACTTAACCCAATTTCAAAAGATGGAAAAACAAAAATTGTAATTGACCATTGCTTTGATGTAAAAGGCGTTGGAACCGTAGTTTTAGGTAAAGTTGTACAAGGAAAAGTAAGACAATATGATACATTGAAACTTCTACCTGCTGGAATTGAAGTAGTTGTAAAATCTATCCAAATGCATGATGATCCTGCGACTGAAGCTGTCTCGCCTGCACGAGTTGGTCTTTCACTAAAAGGAGCAAAACCAGATGAGATAAACAGAGGTGATATTTTGTGTGAAGATTCCACTTTGTATAAAATAAAATCTGAAATCGAACTTGATTTTAAGAAGAATCCATTCTATAAAAGCGAGATCTCAGAAAATCAGATGTGTTTGGTAAATATAGATATGCAAATAAAGGCTGCCAAGTTCGTCTCTGTCAATCCTGTGAAACTGAGATTAGACAAACCAGCAGTATTTGATAATGATATCTGTGTAATACTAAAACCTGATTCTGAGAATATTCGAATTCTTGGTAGTGGCGTGCTTAGATAATGGAATTTTAAAAATGAAAGCATTACGAGCGTGTCCAATTTGTCCAAATTGTGGTTCAAAAAAGTTTGTCCGCCTACAAGGCAAAAGAGTTAAAGTACGATGCTTGTCTTGCAACAAGACCATATCAATATAGCTTGTTAGTTTTTATTTGCAATATTTTTAGAATCAAACATGGCAAAAATATGGAAAGATAATGATGTTAGTCTTGATCCAATAAAAAACGAAACAATAGCAATTCTAGGATATGGAATTCAAGGAGATGCACAGGCAAACAACCTGCGTGATTCTGGTCTTAAAGTAATTGTAGGTTTAAAGGAAAATGGCGAAAGCTGGAAAAAAGCAAAACAAGATGGGCATAATGTAATGACAATCGCCAAGGCTTGCAAAGAAGCAGACATTATTCATGTATTGATTCCAGACATGCTTCAGGCTCTAGTCTACAAAGATGAGATTGAACCAAATCTGTCAGAAGGAAAGGCACTCTCATTTTCACATGCTGCCGCAATTCATTGGGGGTGGATCAAGGCGCCAAAATTTGTTGATATTATAATGATTGCACCAAAAGGTCCAGGCTCTAAAGTAAGAGAAACGTATCTTGATGGTTTTGGAACACCATCAATTGTTGCAGTACATCAAGATTATACAAAAAGAGCGTGGGATAGAACACTTGGAATTGCCAAAGGCATAGGAAGTACACGTGCCGGAGTAATACAAACAACTTTCAAAGAAGAGGTTGAAACTGATTGGTTTGGTGAACAAGCAGACCTTTGTGGTGGATGTGCATACATGGTTGTTAATGCATTTGAAACGCTAGTCGAGGCAGGTTATCAGCCAGAAATTGCATACTTTGAGGTACTGCATGAGCTAAAGTTAATCGTAGATATGATCCAACGATACGGAATTAATGGCATGTGGCGTCGAGTAAGCGAGACTGCAAGGTATGGCGGACTTACAAGGGGTCCTGTTGTTATGGACAAAGACGTCAAAGAAAAAATGAAAAAAGTTTTGCAGATGATCCAAGATGGAACATTCAACGAGGAGTGGGTTTCAGACTATCAAAAGAACGGCAAGGCCGCATTTGAAAAATATATGAAACATCTAGATGCACATCAGATAGAACAGGTAGGAAAAAAGATGCGTCAGATGATGTGGCCTGATTCTAAAGAATAACTAAAGTTTTCTAATCTTTGAAACTTTTTTTGTTATATGATCAATCACTATGGGCAGAGGAGTTCCTGGTCCAAACACACCATTTATCCCTGCTTTTTCTAACTCTTTTTTATCTTCTTCAGGAATAACTCCTCCCCCAACTACTAAAACATCATTGATTCCTTTTTGTTTCAGACATTTTACTACTCTTGGAAACAAAGTATTATGTGCACCATTAAGAAGACTTAATGCAATTGCATCCACATCTTCGTCTTCAGCAATCTGTGCAATTCTTTCTGGAGTTGCAAAAAGTCCTGAATAAATTACCTCCATTCCGGCATCTCTAAATGCTCTACATAAAACTAAGGCTCCTCTATCATGTCCATCTAGGCCTAACTTGGCAACTAAAATTTTGATTTTACGAGATGCGATACTTTGTTTCATAATGTTTGGCTAACTTCTTTATTTTAAAACCTTTATTTGTACTTCACAGAATTTTTACTGGTGAATCATGAATAAAAAAATTACAGGTGTTATTTTTGCTGTAGTAATAGTTATTTTGGGTTTTCTCATGCTTACTAGTTTTAATATCACAGATCAGAAAATTCTAAAACAAACATTTGTGATTGATGCAGTTTATTTTGAAAGTAATGGCTATGCTGAAATAAGTTTCTATGATAAATCAAACAAAACAGTACATGTAATCCTTGAGATTTTGGGAATGCCTGAATCATACCAAAAAACATTCAATACTACAAGCTTTATTGATACGGTAGCAATTGAGTCTATGCCGCTATATGGATGGAAATCAATGCCAGTTACATTTGTAGTAGAACATGAAGATTTTGGTCTGATAGGCATAAAAACGGAAATACATTTGCAAAGCGATCCAAAAAAGAATGTGATATTTAGTAAATTGTGAACATGATCCGCAAGTGAATCTGCATTGCTATGGGTGTTTGTCTGAGCAAGTTATAATCTAATCTGGCATTATTATGAATTGCAACAATAAACGTAAATTACAAAAACTTGTTGTACTTAGTTAAATCACAAATGAAAAAAACAATTACACTCATTATTGTTGCAATCGTAGTCTCACTAACTATAATCACAATTTTTAACTTAATCCCAACACAAAATCTTGATAATGAACTAGCAAATGACTTTCAAACAATAATTGATTATTCAATATCGCAAAGTGGTGTACTAGATTTATCTATCACAACTTCTAGTTCAATACCGCAAAACTTGTTGGATATGGCTCTCGTTGAATCAGAGATCGGATTTGGATATGCTTGGTTTTGGGATGACAGTGGTATTGGTGGACATCCAGGACCAGGTCATCTAAAAGGTTACATTGTAAGTAATCCAATAGATAATGTACAACAACAGTGGCGTATCAAATCAACACTGGTCGAAGTTCTCTTTACAAAAGAACTAAACGTGGATTTTTGTTTATCTGATATTGAAGATGTTGGAGAAGCAAACATAGCAGATAACACAATTAGTGCTCAAATTCCGTTACAATATGTTATTGTACGTGATTCAGTTTTAGCTCAGATAATCTCATTTAAGCTGATACAAAATAGCTTATGCCACTCTGGATTTGGAGGAAAAATCCACCATAATTTTGAATTTGAAAATTAAAATAACTTATTTTTTTATTTTGGATTCAGCTAAGATCTCCTTAAATAAAGAAATCGCAGTAATGATTATCAATATTACTAGCATATATCTAACTGGTTCAATTAATAATATTCCAATAAACGAAATATTCCCTACTACTCTGCCTATGAGATCTTCATCATGTACGACCCAAGTATCTGCTTCATCTATGTTATCACCCTGTGTGTTTATGGCGATTCTACCGTTTTCATCGAATTTTTCAATTGCTCTATGTGCTACTATACCAATTCCTTCTACATGGGAATCAAACACAATAATGTCTCCTACTGTAATTTTGTCAATTTCGGTTCTCTGAACTATTAAAAGATCATTTGGGTTTAATGTTGGAACCATGCTGTCAGAAGTAGCTACCATTAAGTCATTTCCATAGTATATGATGAATGGAAAAATCAAAAGTATAGCTGCAATAGCTAGACCTACTGTAATGAGAGTTTTGTTCATCCAGTGTTGTCTTTTTGATTCAAGCTTTGTTTAAAGCTGTCTTCAACTCTGTGTTGTTTATCACGATCTTTCTTCCTGTAAATCTCATAAAGTAATGATACAGTAAAAACAATGAAGCCCAAAAAAATCGCGATGCGAATTTCGATTGTTGTAAAACCCATTTTTCCTTCAAGCGGTCCTGTAGCTTGTAAAAAAGCAATTGACATGATAGACAGCATAATACCTGCTCCTGCAATAGCCCCATTAAGAAAAGAATATTTTGATTCAATACTCATGTATGAGAATTGTAGTTTTGATTTAAGAATTTTGATGAAACATAATAAAATAGGTTAAAAGATTATCCGGTTATCCTGCATTGGTGTCAAAATATATGGTGATTGTACAAACCCCACCAGTAGTCGAAGAAACTCCATCTGCACCTATTAAAATATCATCTGCATCGCTTATAGTGAAAGAAGCAGAAGTCGTTGCAGTACCAGTTGAAGAGGATGTTGCATTTGTCCCAACAGCTGTACCGCCAGCATCCACAGCACCGCATTCAAACACTCCAGAGTTGTTTGGGTCAGCATTTTTCTTGGCACCAACAACAATACGGCCAGTTGTATCTGTAGCATCATCATCTACTAATACAAGAACTACACCCGCATTCGAGTCGGATTCAAATAGCGAATAATTCTTTGAAAACGTGACCGATCTATCAAGATTGTCTGCTTCTGAATCTACATTAGTATTAATGGTAGTTACATCAGTAGATGACGCTAAGTTACCATGTACAGTACTAGCTTTTTCTACAGGCATAAACGCAAAAATCCCAGCTATTACGACTGTAGCTACTAATGCTGCTGGAATCAGAAATTTATTCAACACCAGCAGTTCTAACACTTACGTATTAAAATATTATGGAATCCCGCACATTACTATAAATGGAAAGCAGGGTCATTTTTACCAGAACTAATCCTTTAAATATAAAAAAAAGAGTGGAAATATATTTGAAAAACGAAATTGTAAGGAAACTAACTAGTCTTACACTAATGACAATTATGTTTGCAGGTGGGCTGACATTTGCCATACCTGGCGTTATGCCAGAGGCAAGTGCAGCACACAATGCAAACCTATTCGTATCTGCAGAAAATAGCTTTTCAAGTAATACTTTCAGTGGACCAATGGTAATTCAGGTAGTCGTTACAGACTCTGATATATCAGCACTTGATGATGTGCTCGGTGAACCACTAGTCACTGTAAACGGTGACCGTCTTAGAATGCTTCAGGCAAACGACGGAAGCTGGTACGGTTACTTTGCTGACAGGATAATGGCCCAGAGAGCAGACGCAACTCAGCCAGGTTTAACTTCTGGTGACGACGATTCAACTGCACCAGGACTCGGACTGAACTTTGGCAAGTTCTGTTCTGCTACTTCAGGTACTGGCGTACTTGGGTTCTCTATGACTGACACAGAAGGCTTTGCAATACCAGCTAATGCCACATCAATAGATGGCACTACAAACAACGGTACTGATGGCACAGCTACCATTGGAGCCTGTGATGGAAGTAGAACTAGCGCATTTAGATTTGGTACTTTATTCAAACAGATGAATGTTATAAGACAAAATAATACACTAAACTTTGGTCCAGGAGATGTACTGGTAGGTAACGGACCAGGAATCCGTGACTCAAACTACTGGCCATTTATCCATCTATTCGACTTTAGTCAAGGTGGCAGTGCTATAATCAAATACCAAAAGGGTGGATCTGTCCAAACAACCACTCTGACATTTGATTCACAGCCAAACAGCGGAATCTCACTTTCATTTGATAGAACATCTTATCCAGCAGCAGCACAGGTTCATGTAACACTGCAAGACTTTGCGCTAAACATCGACCCAACAGATGAAGACTCTTGGACGTGGGGTACAAACGTTAGAGATACCACAACAAACAAGACAGTCTTTTATCAGTTGTTCAACCAGACAGGTAAAGGAGATGCTGATATTGCAACGTTTAGGGCATCATATCCAGCTGGTTCTAAAGGGTTAGTACAAGTGGCAACCGGTGGTTCACTAGGTGCCCAGAACCTATTTGGCAACCTCACAAACTTTATGTTTGAGAACAATGGCGTTCTGACACTAAACAACAACACTCAGGGAACTACTATTGATATAATCAAGCTTGCAAACAACACAGACGTTTCCATGCACTTAGAAAACGCAGGCAAGAACTCATTTAGAACACAGACTATAAGGCATACTAGCTTACCAGTCACATTTACAGAGACTGCACCAAACAGCGGTATCTTTTCAGCTACTGATGAGTCTGACAACTCTATCCTAAGAATCAACGAGAACTGTCTCTCTTCTGCTGGATTAAACGTATGTAGAGGAACATCTGCAACCATAACATACAACGATATTTCAAATACCATACTTGCCAGCTCATCGTCTGCATTCATAAACATGGATGAGACAGCGATAGGCGGCGAGTGGAACTCTGGTGAGACAATACCTGTTACACTAGTTGATGCTGATGCAAACCTCAACTCACGAGTAGATGAGGACTTGGATTTGTTCTCTAATGCTACAAAGATAATACCAGCAATTTCTATTGGTTCGCCATTTACACTAAAAAGTGGAGATAATGCAACCATTTGGAATGCACTCAAAATTGGTACTACAGAAAGATCCGGTAATGGCTTTCTTACAACAACAACAGGTGTTCTTGAATATTGGGCTGGAGGATCATCTGTTGATGCCTTTAGTCAAAGAATGATTTTTACCCCAAGTTTTACAACGGCCAATGAAACTTTTGTTGATCTTGATATAAGAACTGGAAGATTTGAAATGCCTGCTATAACAGTTGACTTGGGCGGACGAACATTAGCTGATTTGAAATCTGTAATACAAGATCCGCGTGGTTCTACTCAAGGCAAGTTTAAAGGATTTAATATGATAAATATCGACTTTAGATCCTTTGATCAAAATGTTGATGACTTATCAAATGGTAAAGGTTTCAATGCAACACGAATTTTTGTTATAGGCAAGGTTGGTGGAACAGATTTAACATTTGCAGACATCAGAACACGTAACGGGGCTTCAGTGTTTGCATTTTCAGTTGCAAATATTACGACTTCTGATGCCACTAATCTTAAAGGATTGATCAATCTAAATACAACAGATTCAGCAAATAGTGGATGCTCAGGTTGTAATGTTTATAGAAATCTCTTTGATCTAACTACTCTCTCTGATAATGATCAAATAGGATTATTGATACACTTTGATACAAATGATTTAGGATTTCCAAGTCTTGGAACTGCCACTAGGCCATTTGTAATCGATTTCTTTTCATTTGGATTTGCAAATGATGGTGATGCCACCACTGACAGATTCAACAATGCCATATACAGATTAGAGCTTGAAGAAACTGGCGATAATACAAGTACATTCATAGGAACTGCAGAATTTGTTATGTTTAATCAAATTAACATTTTACAAAATTCAACTTATACAAATCTGGCTACTATTTCTGACGATGTAACATTCATTGTCCATGAGGACCTAACAGATGAGGATGCTGTAAGGATTAACTACAATGACTTGGCAGGCGATGGTAGCATAATACCAATGGCAGACCAGCAAGCAGCACCGACACACTCTGGTATTGTAAGCTTTGACTTTGACAACTACAAGGTTGCGGACACAGTAACGGTTACACTTACCGATCAGGATCTA
>Ga0194128_10003120_pt1 | contig 25951 bp, 18 predicted proteins | sample TA2KigCa65mmetaG_FD_148650 | JGI IMG/M metagenome (GOLD analysis project Ga0194128, IMG submission 148650) | Freshwater microbial communities from Lake Tanganyika, Tanzania - TA2015037 Kigoma Deep Cast 65m | ecosystem: Environmental > Aquatic > Freshwater > Lake | place: Tanzania: Lake... | reverse complement strand
TGCCGGAGGCGGCGCTGCTGGTCGGCGGCGGCTCGTCGGCGCTGATCTTCCTCGCGCTCCCGCGCTGGCTGCCGCGCGGCGGTCGCCTCCTGGTGCTCGACCCGAGCTACGGCGAGTACGCGCACGTCGCCGAGGTCGTCTGCGGGGCGCACGTCGCGCGGCTCGCGCTGCGTCCGGAGGAGCAGTTCCGCGTCGACCTCGCGGCGCTCGCGCGGCGGGTGCGGCGCGGCGTCGACTTGGTCGTGATCGTGCGGCCGAACAACCCGACCGGCAGCGTGATCCCGCGCGGTGAGCTCGAGGAGTTCCTGCGCGAGCTGCCGCGGCGCGTCGTCGCGTGGATCGACGAGGCGTACGTCGATTACCTCGGCGACTCTGAGTCGCTCGAGGCGTTCGCGGTGGGGCGTCCCAACGTCGTCGTCTGCAAGTCGCTGTCGAAGGGGCTGGCGCTCTCGGGGGCGCGAGCGGCCTACCTCGCGGCGGCGCCGGAGCGGCTGGCGCCGCTGCGGGCGCTGGTGCCGCCGTGGGCGGTGAGCCTGCCGGCGCAGTTCGCCGCGATCCGCGCGCTCGGCGAGCGGGCGTGGTACCGCGCACGCTGGCGCGAGACGCCGAAGTTGCGGTCGCTCCTGCGCGAAGAACTCTCGACGCGGCTGCGCGCGAGCGCGTCGTCGCTGCGCGCGGCCGCTGAAGTGCGCGACGCGTTGCCGAACGCGCTGCTCGTGGCGCTGCCGGCGGACGGGGTGGCCGACGCGGAGCTGATCGAGCGCTGCGCGCGCCACAACGTCTTCGTGCGCGAGCTGCGCTCGATGGGCGTCGCGATCGGTACGCGCTGGGTGCGCGTCTCGGTCGTGCCGCAGGCGCAGCACGTCACCCTCGCGTCAGCGATCGCGCGCGCCCTGCAGGAGTCATGAAGCGGTCGCGCCGCGATCGTCACCGACCGGCTTCGAACGCCTCGGGCACCCAGCAGCAGACGAGATTGCGGTCGCCGTAGACGTTGTCGACGCGGGCGACGTGAGGCCAGTACTTGTGCTCGCGCGTCCAGGGCGCCGGGAAGGCGGCCTGTTCGCGCGAGTAGGAGCGCTTCCAGTCGCTGCCCACCACGGCGGCCATGGTGTGCGGCGCGTTCTTCAGCGGATTGTCCTTGCGGTCGTGCCTGCCCTCCTCGACCGCGCGGATCTCGCCGCGGATCGCGATCAGGGCGTCGCACAGGCGATCGATCTCGGCGAGGCTCTCGCTCTCGGTCGGCTCGATCATCAGCGTTCCGGCGACCGGGAACGACAGCGTCGGGGCGTGGAAGCCGTAGTCCATCAGCCGCTTGGCGACGTCCTCGGCGGTGACCCCGGAGACCTCGGTGACCGGTCGCAGGTCGACGATGCACTCGTGCGCCACGCAGCCGTTCCGGCCGCGGAACAGCACCGGGAAGTGCGGATCGAGTCGTTTCGCGATGTAGTTGGCCGAGAGGATCGCGACTCGCGTCGCGGTGGTCAGGCCGGCCGCGCCCATCATCGCGATGTAGGCGTACGGGATGGGGAGGATGCCGGCGCTGCCGTACGGCGCGGCCGAGACCGCCCCGGTCGCCTGCGCGCCACCAGTGCGCACCACCGGATGTCCCGGCAGGAACGGCGCGAGATGGGCCGCGACGCAGATCGGGCCCATGCCCGGGCCGCCGCCGCCGTGCGGGATGCAGAAGGTCTTGTGGAGGTTCAGGTGGCAGACGTCGGCGCCGATGTCGCCCGGCCGCGCCAAGCCGACCAGAGCGTTCATGTTGGCGCCATCGAGGTAGACCTGCCCGCCGTTCGCGTGGACGATCCGGCAGACGTCCTTGATGCCCTCCTCGAAGACGCCGTGGGTCGACGGGTAGGTGACCATCAGGCACGCGAGGCGCAGGCGGTGCTCGGTCGCCTTCGCCTCGAGGTCGGCGAGATCGATGTTGCCCTGCGCGTCGCAGGCAACCGGGAGGATCTCCATTCCGGCCAGCGCCGCCGATGCCGGATTGGTGCCGTGCGCCGAGACGGGGATCAGACAGAGGTTGCGATGCGACTCGCCGCGAGCGGCGTGGTACGCGGCGACCACCAGCAGCCCGGCGTATTCGCCCTGCGAGCCGGCGTTGGGCTGCAACGACGTGGCGGCGAAGCCGGTGATCTCGGCCAGCCACTTCTCGAGCCGCGCGAACAGCACGCGATAGCCCTGCTGCTGTTCGACCGGCTGGAACGGGTGGATGGCGGCGAATCCCGGGTCGCTGATCGGGTACATCTCGGCGGCCGCGTTCAGCTTCATCGTGCACGAGCCGAGCGGGATCATCGAGGTGGTGAGCGACAGGTCTCGCGCCTCGAGTCGCTTCATGAAGCGCAACAGCTCGGTCTCGGTGCGGTGCTCCCGGAACACCGGCGCGGTCATGAACGGCGTGGTGCGGGCATGCGGGGGCTTGAACGTGGCCGGCGCCGCGGCGGCGAGCGCCTCGAAGTCGGCCTCGCCGGCGCGCCCGCCGAAGCAGGCGAAGAGGTCGGCGAGATCGCCGGCGGTCACCGTCTCGTCGAGCGCGACGCCGACGTCGCCGTCGTCGTACTCGCGGAGCAGGAGTCCGCGGGCGGTCGCCTCCTCGTGGACGGCGCGCGCCGGCCGCCGGCTCGGCGTGATGCGCAGCGTGTCGAAGAACGTGTCGTCCGCCAGCGTGCAGCCGATCCGGCGCAGCGCGGCCGCCAGCGCGCCCGCGGCGCGATGGACGCGGGTGGCGATCGCGGTCAGCCCCTCGGCGCCGTGGTAGATCGCGTACATCGAGGCGGTGACCGACAGCAGCACCTGCGCGGTGCAGATGTTCGAGGTCGCCCGGTCGCGGCGGATGTGCTGCTCGCGCGTCTGCAGGGCGAGTCGCAGCGCCGGCTGTCCGGCCGCATCCTTCGACACGCCGACCAGGCGGCCGGGGAGCTTGCGCTGGAACTCGGTCCGGGTCGCCATGAACGCCGCGTGCGGCCCGCCGCCGAAGAGCGGCACGCCGAAGCGCTGGCTGTTGCCGACGGCGACGTCGGCGCCGAACTCGCCGGGCGCGCGCAGCAGCGTCAGCGCCAGCAGGTCGGTCGCCACGACCACCAGCGCGCCGGCGGCATGGGCGCGCGCGACGAAGGCGGCGGGGTCACGCACCGCGCCGTCGCTGTTCGGGTACTGGATCAGCGCGCCGAACACCTGCTTCGAGAAGGCGAAGGTGGCCGGGTCGCCGACCACGACCGAGAGCCCGAGGGGTGCCGCCCGCGTGCGCACCACTTCGATCGTCTGCGGGTGGCAGTCGGCGGCGACGAAGAAGGTGTCGCCGCTCTCGCGGCCCTCGAATGCGCGCTTGCAGAGCGTCATCGCCTCGGCGGCGGCGGTCGCCTCGTCCAGCAGCGAGCTGTTCGCGACCGGCAGTCCGGTCAGGTCGCAGACCAGCGTCTGGAAGTGGAGCAGCGCCTCGAGGCGCCCCTGCGAGATCTCCGCCTGGTAGGGCGTGTACTGCGTGTACCAGCCGGGGTTCTCGAGGATGTTGCGCCGGATCACCGGCGGCGTGACGCAGCCGTGGTAGCCGAGCCCGACGAACGGTCGCACCACCGAGTTGGCGCGCGCCAGCGCGGCAAGGTCGGCCAGGGCCTCGGCCTCGGACAGCGGCGCGGGCAGCTCGAGCGGCCGGCGCAGCCGGATCGCCGCCGGCACCGTGGCGTCGATCAACTCGTCGAGATTGACGCGTCCGAGCGCCTTCAGCATCGCCGCCTGTTCGGCCGCATCCGGACCGATGTGACGGTCGACGAAGTGGTCGCTGGTCGCGAGCACGGAGGTCTTCGAGGCAGCGGTGGCGGCGCGCGGCGCGGACATGGCGGTTCCCGTGGCGATGAGGACGAGAGGAGGGTCAGGCGGACGGGCGCGGCGGTCCGCGCGGCTCAGTGCTCCTCGCCGCACTTCTTCTCGTAGGCGGCGGCGTCGAGCAGCGTCTGGTATTCGGCGTCGCTGGCGACCTCGAACTTCACCATCCAGCCCTTGTCCCACGGGTCGGCACCGAGACTCTGCACGTCATCGGCGAGCGCCTGGTTGACGGCGGTCACCTTGCCGCCGACCGGTGCGAACAGCTCGGAGACCGCCTTCACCGACTCGATCTCGCCGAAGCGATCGCCCTTCTTCAGCGTCGTGCCCACGGTCGGCAGCGAGAGGAAGGTGAGATCGGAGAGGTGCTCCACCGCGAAGGCGGTGATGCCGACGGTGACGGTCTTGCCGTCCTTCCTGGCCCATTCATGCGAAGCGAGGTAGCGGCGATCGGAAGGAACCATGGATCTCTTGCGGCTCCCGGCATGGGCACGGCGGCCAGGGCGACGGACGCGCCGCTGGACGTTCCGGCGGAAAAGGGCCGGCACGATAGCAGCCCCGCGCGGCGGGGGCGCTGACGGGAGGAGAGCCTCCGGGCGGCGTCAGGCGCCGCGATCGAGGTCGCGCACCAGCGAGTCCCAATCGATGGTGGCGGCCGCCTGCGCGTCGAGGGGGGGCAGCGACAGCAGCCGTTCACGCTCCGCCCGGCTCTGGAACTCGCCCCGCGCGAGGCGCGGCAGGGGAGCGGTCAGCGCCTGCCGCTCCGTGAGGGGGCCGGCGAGCGGCACGAGCGTCGTGACCGGCCCCGGGACCACGAGGAACACCGCCTCCGGACCGGCCGCCAACGGTGAGCGCAGCGGTGGACCGAGGAGCTGCGTGACGACCCGGCGCAGCCGCGCGACCGCCGCGTGCGTCCACGACCGTACCCGCCGCAGCAGCGGCAACGCGCGGTCGGTCGGTCGTCGGGGAGCTTTCAAGGTGGCTCGACCGTAGCAGGGGAACGCGCAACCGACAAGGCGCGAGGTCTCCGGGAAATTGCTGCCGATCGCATCGCGGCGAGCGCCGTGCCCGCGCGTCGAGGCCAAGTCGCACGCTGCGCCGCGCCGATGAGCGGACGCCCCTGACCCGCGGCCGCCCGCCGCAGGAGGCGGGCGCACGGACTCTCATGGCGCTCTCCGGCGACCTCGGCTCGATCGACCTCGCCAACGTCTTCCAGATGCTCCTCCTGAGCCAGAAGACGGGAACGCTGTCGATCCGTTCGCGCGAGGGGCGCCGCGAGATCTGGTTCGACGGCGAGGGCGTCCTGCTGCCGTTCGATCGCGACGCGTGGCCGACCCGCGTCGTGCGCTGGCTCGAGCGCACCGGGGCGCTGACGGCCGAGCAGGTCGCCCGCGCGCAGGCGAGCGTCGGCGTGGTCGAGCGCGACCTCTTCACCATCCTCCTCACCATGCGCGCGCTCGCCGCCGACCAGATCACCACGGCGTGGCGCACGCTGATGGAGGAGGAGATCTACGAGCTGTTCGTCGACCGCGACGCCACTTTCGAGTTCCACGAGGGCGAGCCGCCGACGCTCCCGGGCAAGACGATCGACGAACGCTACCGCCTGTCGGGCAACTCGCTGCTGATGGAGGCCGCGCGTCGGATCGACGAGTGGAGTTTCATCCGCGCGCGCATCCCCTCGGATCGCTGCATCCTCGAGGTTGTCGCGCCGGCGCCCGCGCTGCCCGACGCGGAATGCGACGACGCGATGGCGGCGGTGGTTGGCTGCATCGACGGCAGGAGCTCGGTCTCCGCCATCGTCACGCGCACGGGACTCACGCGCTTCCTGGTGGCGAAGAAGCTCGCGCTGCTGGTCGAGCTGCGGGCGGCCTACGAGCTGCCACGCGAGACGCTGCTCGAGCGGGCGCGCAACTGCCTGCGCGAGCAGGCGGCGGAGCAGGGGCTCGCGCTGCTCGAGCGAGCGCTCGAACTCGGCGCGGACGACCCGGCCGCGCACGAGATGGCCGCGCTGGCACACCAGTCGCTCGGCCGCGTGGGCGCCGCGGCCCGGCATCTGGCGCAGGTGGCCGATGCGCTCGAGCGCGCCGGACAGCGGCGCGCCGCGGCCGATGTCCATCTGCGCATCCGCGACCTCGTCCCCACCGACGTGCGCTGTCGCGAGCGCCTGGTCCACCACTGGCTCGACGATCGCAGGGTGTTCGACGGCACGCGTTACGCGGCCGATGCCGAGGCGCTCGAGCTGGCGCAACTGCTGCGGGAACTCGGGCGCGATGCCCCGTTGCGCGCGCTGCTGCTCGAGCTGCTCGCTCCGTTCGCGAAGGAGCCGCGGCTGATCGGCAAGCTGGCCGACCTCGCCGGCGAGATCGGCGACGCCAAGCTCGTGGTGCAGCTCCTCATGGCGGGCGGCGACGCGCTGGTGGCGGCCGGCCAGCCGGGGCTGGCCGCGCGGCTCTATCGCCGCATCCGCACCGTCGATCCGCAGCATCCCGGACTGCCGCAGAAGCTGCGCGCGGTCGAGGGCGGCGGGGCGACGCGGCTCCTGCGTTCCGGCGTGCTGATGCGCGGCGCCGCGATGCTGGTGGTGGCGGTGTTCGCCGCGTCCGGCCTGTTCGCCTACAACCGCGAAGCGGCCGCAGCGTGGGTCGCGTTGCCGCTCGAGGAACTGGCGTTGGCGGGCGACTTCGCCGGAGCGCGCCGCGAGCTGTCCGATCTGCGCGCGAGCTTCCCGACCTCGCTGGCGACGCTCCTGGCAGCGCGGTCGGAGCGCGAACTCGGCGAGCGCCAGACGCGCATCGCGGCGGACAGCGCCGAGCAGTCGGAACTGCTCCGCGCCGATTCGGCGCGGCGCCAGCGGGCGGCGGAACGCGCCTACCTCGAGGCGACGGAAGCGCTCAAGCTCGGCGAGCGCGAAGCGGCCGCGGCCCTGTTCCGGCGGGCCGCCGATCAGGCGACCGATCCGGCGTTCATCGCCGCGCGGTCACCGGCGGAGAAGGCCGCCGAGCTCGAGGTCGACCTCGCCGCCGCCCGCGCGGAGCGCGACGGCTACGCCGCCGCGCATGCCGCCGGCGACTGGGACGCGATGCGCCGTTGCGCGCTGGCGCTGCTCGAGCGAGGCGCCGTGGCGAAGCCGCTGCTGCTGCCGGTCCGGCTGACGATCGAGCCGGCGGATGCGGTGATCACGCTCGATCCGCCGCCGGAGACGCCGCTCGGCCAGCATGCGGTGGTCCTGCTGCCGGCCGGCACGCGCGCGACGCTGCGGGTGACGGCGACCGGCCGCTATCCGATCGCGCGAGAGCTGGTGCCGGAAGCGGACGCGGCCGTCGCCATCCGGCTCGTCCACGCCCCCGACCGGGTTCGCGAGCTCGAGCGCGCCGTGCGCTTCGCGCCGCTCCTCGCCGGGGAGCGGCTCTTCGTCGTCTGCGCCGACGGGCGGGTGGCTGCCTTTGCCGAGGCCGACCTCGCGCCGGCCTGGGAAGTGCCGCTGCCCGAGTTCGACGACGCCATCGGCCCGCCCGTCCTCGACCCGCGCGGCGTGCAGGTGCCGACACGGCGCGGCGGCCGGGTCTGGCTCGACCCCGCGACCGGCCAGGTCGTGCAACTCGAAGCGGGGGAAGGGCGCGCCGCCGCGGCGAAGGGCGATGGCGACCCATTGACGCTCGACTGGAGCGGCGGCAGCCGGGTCGCGGCGCGGGACGCGACCGTGCGCCTCGTCGGGGCGGACGGCGAGGAGCGCGCGTCGTGGCGGTTGCCCGGCGTCGCGGAGTGGGGCGTCGCCGCCGGCGACGCCGTGTTCTTCGCCGGCGACCGTTTCATCGCGCGAATCGTTCCCGATCGCGCCGATCGCGCCAAGTCGGCCGGGGGCAGCGACCGATGAGCGCTCCGGCGGATCCTCGAGCAGCCGTTCCGGCCTCGTCCCCGCCTGCGCGGAGGGCGGCCGGCGTCGTGGGGTTCCTCAGCCGATCCAGGGACCGCCTGCTGCTCCCGTTGCGCCTGCGGCGGTGGCACGATGCGCCGTCGCCGTCGACCCTCGCCGACGCGGTGCAGCTCCTGCTGCGGCTCGACCAGACCGCGCGGGCCGTCGAGCTCGCTCGCGCCGGCGAGGCGCGATTCCACGGCGATCCGCTGGTGCGCGAACTGCTGCGCATCGCCGCGCGCGCCCATGCCGAGGCCGATCACGCCGCCGCGCTGCGCGAACTGCGCGAGCATCCGAGCGATCGCGCGTTCCTGCGCGCCGCGCGCTGCGCGGTCCTGCTGCGCGACGGCGAGGCGGCAGTGCGCGCACTCGACGAGGGCCTCAAACGCTTTCCCCACTCGGCGGCGATGCACGCGGCGCAGGCGGAACTGCTCGAGCAGCGCTGGCAGCGTGATCTCGCCGCCGCCGACGGTCGCACCGTCGTCGCCCATCTGCGCAAGGCGTGGCGACTCGACGGCTCCGAGCCGGGCCGGCCGCTGCGCCTCGCGGCGTTCCTGGCGCGAATCGGCGCGGTGCGCTCCGCCTTGCAGGTCACCGACAACCTGCTCCACCTGCACGAGTCGCATGCGCAGGGACGCGAGCTGCGCGACAGCCTGGCGCAACTGGTCGCGGCGCAGATCGAGGCGGGCACCGCCGGCGCCGACGACCCGGCCGAAGAGGACGTCGACGCGCTGCTGCGCCAGATCGAGGAAGCGGGCCGGCTCGCCGGCGATCCGGGTGACGCGACGCGGGTCGAGCGCGAGAGCGCGCGGCTGCGCGCGGGGCTGGAAGCGGTGCGCGCCCGCACCGGCTGCGAGGAGGCGTTCCTGGTCGAGCCGCGCGGCGACGTGTACGGCGAGCACGGGCCGCTCGGCGCGGTCGCGCTGGCCGGGCTGGCGGCCGGGCTCGCCCGCGCCGCGCAGCGGACGGTGCGCCGGCTCGAGCTCGGCCCGCTGCTCTCGGCGGAGATGGAGACGGCGGGCGGGACGCTGCTGCTGCGGCGTGCGCAGCGCTGCCTTGCCGGACTGTTGCTCGACCGGCCGGAGGCCGATCGCGCGGCGCGCGAGGCGCTGCGCGACCTCGTCGCCGGCCGGATGATGCCGGTGGAACCGATCGCACCGAATGCGGTGCGCCCGGTCGGGGAGGTCCGATGAAGGAGATCCTGCGACCGCTCGAGAGCGTGCCGGGAGTGCAGGGCGCGCTGGTGATGGGTCAGGACGGCGTGATCGTGGCCTCGGTGCCCGACCACGCCGATCACGCCCGCACGGCGGCGCTCCTGTCGGCGGTGCTGCTCGCAGTGGAGAAGAACGCCGAGCAGCTCGGGCTCGTGCCGCTGCAGCGGCTCACGCTGGCGACCGCGCGCGGGCGCCTGCTGCTCATGCCGGTAGGCGAGCTGGTGCTGGCGGTGCTGGCCGACGGGACGAGCGATCTCGGGCAGGCACTGCAGGAGGTGGCCGGTCTGACGCGGCGGCTGCTGCGACAGAGCCGGATCGAAGTGAGGGAATGACCGCCCGCCGATGAGCGTCGCCCGAGCGGACGGCGCGCGCGACAACCAGAACCGAACTGCTGCGGCAGCAACCGCTCCGCGGCTCGACCGAGGATGAAGCAGCGATGGTGCAGATCAACTTCGCCCGCAAAGAGATCAACTGCAAGATCGTCTACTACGGGCCGGGCCTGTCCGGCAAGACGACCAGTCTCGAGGTGGTCCACCAGCGCACGCCGCAGGGCCACAAGGGCGACCTGACGTCGATCTCGACCGACGGCGACCGCACGTTGTTCTTCGACTTCATGCCGCTCGATCTCGGGACCATCGCCGGCATGAAGGTGAAGTTCCACCTCTACACGGTGCCCGGTCAGGTCTACTACAACTCGACGCGCAAGCTGGTGCTGCTCGGCGCCGACGGGATCATCTTCGTCGCCGACTCCACGCCGGGGCGGATGGACGACAACCAGCAGTCGATGGACAACCTCCGCGAGAACATCGCGGAGATGCAGCGCGACGTGAACAAGATCCCGCTGGTGATCCAGTGGAACAAACGCGACCTGCCGAGCCCGCTGCCGATCGAGGAGCTCGAAGCGCGGCTGAACCCCAACAAGGTGCCGACGTTCGAGACCTCGGCGAAGACCGGCGAGGGCGTCTTCCAGGCGCTCAAGGCGATCTCGGCGCTGGTGCTCGAGGACATCAACTCGAGCAACGGCAAGCAGGTCGGCGGGATCGCCTCGGCGAAGAAGCCGGTCGCGGCCGCCACGCCGTCGATCCGGCCGGCCGCCGACGCGGCGCCGCCGCCGAACGTCGGCACGATGCCCGATCGCGACGTGGCCAAGGTGCTGCGCCCGGCCGGGACGGCCGGACGCGGCGTGAGCAAGCCGGCCGCGGCGGCTGCGGCGGCCGGCACCGCCGTCGGCGCCACGGCCACGATCACCGCGCCACCGCCGGCGCCGATGGCGGTGATGGCGGTGACGCCGCCGATCGCGCCGCGCGAAGAGGCGCGGCCCGCCTTGCGCGCGGCGATGAACGACTCGAAGGCGGCACTGAAGAACGAGTTCCGCCAGGCGGCCGCGGCGCCGCGACGAGCGGCGGACGCGCTGAAGGAACCGCAGCCGACGCCGCCGGCGCCGGCAGCGGGAAGCGGCCTGAAGATGTTCCTGTTCATGGCGCTCGGCATCGTCGCCGGCGCCGCCGCCGCGGTGGTCGCGGCCAAGTTCCTGCTCGGGTTCTGAGGCGCACGTGCCGCACGAACGGATGGAGCCTGCAATGTCGACGAGCGATCAGGAACTGCGCGACCGGCGGCTGGTCTTCTACAAGAACGACCTCGGTCGCATCGACCGCGTGCTGCAGGAGCTGCTGCGCCTCTCCAATGCGTCGAGCGTCCTGCTCGTCGACAAGGAGGGGCACATGATCACGCGCGCCGGGAAGGAGCCGAGCTTCGACCTCGACACCATCTCGGCGCTGGTGGCCGGCTCGTTCAGCGCCACGCGCGAGATGGCGCGACTGCTCGGCGAGCAGCAGTTCTCGGCGTTGTTCCACCAGGGCGAGCGCGACAACATCCAGTTGTCGCTGGTGGGCGACCGCACGATCCTCACGGTGATCTTCGACGACTCGACCACGCTCGGGATGGTGCGCCTCTACTGCACCGAGGCCGTGCGCAAGCTCGAGAGCGTGTTCGCCGACATGATGCGCGGACGACGCGAGGGCAATGGCGCCGAGGGGCGGGCGGAGATGGCCGAACTCGATCGCCTGAAGAGCTCGGCGCGCGACACGCTCGACGCCCTGTTCGACGGCAACTGAGGGCGACCGCGAGCGCCGGCCGCGCCGCGGGCGCGGGCGACCGGACGCTCACCTCGGCGGCAACCGTCGCAGGTTGTTGCTGGCGTCGGTCCGGGCGGAGGCGGCGAGCTCCTTGCTCGCCTGCGGCACCAGCGGATCGCCGAGCAGCCGGTCGGCGCACTCGATCGCCCGCTCGTACAGCGAGCGGGCGAGCGCGAGGTCCTTCTTCAGGTAGTCCTGCAGGATCAGCGCGGCGTCGTTGAGGTAGCGCGGATTCTCCGGCTGCAGCTCGATCAGGCGCGCGTACGCCTCCCAGCTCTCCGCGTGCTTGCCGGTCTCGCGACAAAGGAAGGCGTAGTCGTTGCAGACCACCGGGTCGTCGGGCTGCAGGCCGAAGGCGGCTGCGAGCAGTTCGCGCGCCTCGCCGGCCTGCTGCTTCTTCACCGCGACGCTGGCGAGGTACTGCAATCCGCCGGAGACCGTCGTCGCCGTGCCGAGGTGGTGCAGCAGGGCGACGGCGCCGGCGTGGTCGGCGGCGAAGGCGCGCTTCCACTCGGTGGCCGCTTCTTCGAACTGCTGGGTCTTGAATGCCGCCTCGGCCAGTCCCAGCGAGCACTGCAGCACCAGGGTGTCGTCGAGGTTTCGCGCCTTGCGGAACAGCGTGGTGGCGGCGTCGAGCTCGCGGGCGAACAGGCGCGCCTGGCCGACGCAGAACAGGGCGTAGGCGGGGCGGGGGTCGTTGCCGGTGACGCGCTTCTGGGCCGCATCGGCCGCCGCCTCGAGCGTGGCGCGCGCGGCATCGGCGAGTGCGGGCACCTTCAGGTAGGCGAGCACGAGGTCGAGCGCAGGTCGATCGAACGGCTCGAGCACGAACGCCCCCTTCCATGCGGTGAGCGCCTCCTGCCACTGGCCGAAGGCGTGGTGGAGGTCGCCGAGGCGCAGACGCAGCTCCGCCGATCCCGGATCGTCGCGGATCAGCGCGAGCAGCGCGTCCTTCGCCGCGACGTAGTCCGTCTCGCTGCCGGCGGCGACCTGTTCGCGGACGGCGTAGTAGGCGAGCTGTCCGCGCAGCGCCTTCACCGCCTTCGCGTCGAGCCCGCGCCGCTCCGCCTCCGCCGCCGCCTCCTCGGCGCGTCCGAACGCGCCCTGCTCGAGGCACGCCTCGACCACCACGACCCATGGCTGCGGATCGGCCGGCGCCAGGGCGGCCGACTGGCGCGCCTGGTCCTCGGCGTCGGCCAGCAGGTAGCGCAGCGAGTCGTCGTCGCCGAGACCGACCGCGAGACGCGCCCGCGCGAGCCGCAGGCAGGCGCGCCCGAGCCCGAGGCGAACCTCCGGGCCCTTCTGGCCGGCGGCCAGCGCCTCGAGCAGCGTCGTGCACGCCGCCTGGTCGTTGCCGAGCGCGAGTTCGGCCAGGCCGAGGCCGCCGAGCGCGCGCGGATCGGACGGATCGCGCTTCAGCTGGTTGCGGAACGCCGTACGCGCGAACGCCGGCTTGCCCTGCTTCAGGTAGTCGAAACCGTCGCCGCGCGCGACGACCTGCAGTGCGAGCGTCGCGGCCAGCACGAGCGCCGTCGGGATCACCTCTCCTCCGGTCCCTCGCCGCCGCCGTCATCGCTCTCGGCTTCGGCTTCGGCTTCGGCGTCGGCGTCGGCGTCGGCGTCGGCGACCTTGCCCTCGCCCTTCGCGTCCGCCGCGGCCGCCTTCTCGTCCTGCTCGGCCTTCCACTCGTCGGGAAGGAGTCGCTCCTTCCAGTAGGCGACCTCGCTGCGCTTCGGCAGCTTCTTCTCCAGTTCGCGCAGCAGCGCGATCGCCTGCTCCTTGCGGTCGGACTGCGAGAAGACGTTGATCAGGTTGCCGTAGGCGTCGCCGAGCGCGATGGTCGCGGCGGCCTTGTCGGCGCTGGTGCGCTGGTCGTCGGCGACGACCGCGCTGGCGAGCTCGATCGCGCGATGGAGGTAGCCCTCGGCGCGGTCGGTGTCGCGACCGAGGTGGTAGAGCTGGATCAGGGCGGCGTCGTTCAGGTAGGTCGGATTGTCGGGATCGAGCTCGATCGCGCGGCGGTAGGCCTGCCAGCTCTCCTCGTACTTCTTCACCTCGCGGGCGAAGAACGCCCAGTTGTTCCAGTTGGCGGCGTTCCCCGGCTCGACCAGCGCCAGCTTGCTGGCCAGCGCGCGCACCTCCTCCATCTGTTCCGGCTTCATCGCCTCGCCGCCGTGCTTCTTCCACATCGCGTCCTGCAGTTCGTGCAGCGCGGCCAGCGCTTCGGCGTGCGTCTTGTCGAGGTCGAGCGCCGACAGCAGCGCCGCCTCGGCGTCGGCGTACTTCGCCGCCGAAGTCAGCGCGCGGCCGCGGAACGTGCGCAGCGTCGGCAGCCAGCCGTCGACGCTGCCGCGCAGCCCCGGATCGCGCTTGGCCGCCTCCTTCATGTCCTTCTCGGCGTCCTGGTACGCGGCCGCGGCCTTGGTGAAGTCCTTGTCCTTGTTGAAGGCCACGTGGCCGGCCAGTTCGTGGACGCGCGAGCGGTACCAGCGGGCCACCGCCGGCTCGTCGACGAGGCCGGTCAGGAAGTCCTGCGCCTCGACGAACGCCTGGCTCGCGCCGACCACTTTGAGGTGCGCCTCGTGCAGGGTGGTATCGGCCGGTGCCAGGCTGATCGCCTTGCGGTAGCTGCGCGAGGCGCCGACGTGCTCGCCCTTGGCCGCCGCGATCTCGGCGCGGCGTCGCCACACCGCGACCTGCGCGGCGTCGACGGCGCTCGCGCGCTCGAGCGCCGCCTCGGCGTCAGCCAGCCGTGCGCGCGCGCCGCCGTCATCGTCGTTCTGCAGGCAGAACTCGCGCGCCATCAGCAGGCCGTCGGAGAGATCGATCAGGAGCTCCGGTCCCGGATTGCCGAGCCGCTCGGCGTGGTAGAGCGTGTCGATCGCCTCGCTGAACTTGCCCGACCGCACCAGCACGTGGCCGAGCGCGGCCCACGCCTCGGGGTCGCGCGGCGCCAGTTCGATGGCGCTGCGGCCGGCCTCCTCGGCCCGGGCGATGGTCGTCTCGGCGGTGGCGGCGGCGTCGTCGCCGTCGCCCTGCGCCTGCTGTTCGGCCAGCGCGCAGCGAGCTCGCGCGAGCAACGCGAACGCCCGCGCATCCTTGCCATCGGCGTGCAACGCCTGCTCGAGCAATTGGCTCGCTTCGTCGTAACGGCCGGCCAGGAGCGCGGCGCGCCCCTTGGCCATGTCGCGGTCGAGGTCGTTGGCTGGCGCGATCAGGGCAGCCGCGAGGGTCAGGGCGAACGGGGCGAGCGACGACAGGCTCAAGGGCGGGCTCCAGCAGGCGAGTCGATCGTGCAGGCGCTACCGCGGCGTTACGCCGCGCGCCGGGTTGGACGAGCGAGGCGGGGATGATAGGCCGAACGGCGCCGGCACGCAGGGCACGCCGCAAGCGGCGGTCCGGCAGTAGGATCGCCCGGCGGGACGTGGGAGGTCGGAGCGCAGTGGCGGCGACTCGCAGCGTGGCGGCGGCGGAGGCTCCGGGCGGCGAGCCGCTGCGGCCGGAGGGCCCGCGGCTCGATCTGGCCGCTGCCCTCGACCTCGCGGCCCGGATCGCGGTTCCCGGGACCCGCATCGATCTTGCCGGCGTGCAGGAATTCACCGGCGGGGGGGCGGCGACGCTGGTCGTGCTGGCCCGCGAGCGCGGCGCCCGCTTCAGCGGCGCCGGGCGCGATCTGTGTCGCTACCTCGAGGAATTGCCGCTCGAGGAACTCGCTGCGGCACACGCCCTGGCGCCGGATGCCGAAGAGGAGGAGCCGCTACCGGCGACGGCGGCGCCGACCGACGGACCGCTGTCAGGCGCGCTGGCGACGACGCGCTGGTTCGTCGGGCTCGGGCTCGAGTTCGTCTACTGGGTCGCGGTCGCGCCGTGGCGCGGCGCCCGGCTGCGACTCGGCAAGGCGGTCACCGAGCTGAACCGGATCGGCGTCGAGGCCATTCCGATCGTGGCGCTCATCGCGGCCCTGATGGGCGTGATCCTCGCGCTGAACGCGGCCGGGCAGCTGCGGATCTACGGCGCCGAGAAGTACACGGCGAACCTGGTCGGCATCGCGCTCACGCGCGAACTGGCGCCGGTGATCACCGCGATCCTCGTCGCCGGGCGCAGCGGTTCGGCCATCGCCGCGGAACTGGCGACGATGAAGGTGAGCGACGAGATCGACGCCCTCGAGGTGATGGGGATCAACCCGCGCGCGTTCCTGCTGGTGCCGAAGCTGCTGGCGATCACCATCGGCATGCCGGTGCTGGTGGTGCTGGCGTCGCTGGTCGGCATCGGCGGCGGCTTCATGGTGGCGGTCTTCGGCCTGGCGCTCCCGTTCGACGTCTACTGGGAGCAGACGCTGCAGGCGCTGCACGTGCGCGACCTCGTGCTCGGTGCGCTGAAGGCCCTCTGCTTCGGCGCGTTGATCGGGCTGACCGGGTGCACCTACGGGATGCGCGTGACCGGCGGCGCCACCGGCGTGGGGCGGGTGACGACCGCAGCCGTGGTCGTCTCGTACGTGCTGGTCATCGTCGCCAACGCCTTGTTCACGCTGCTCTTCTTCCTGGCGGGCTGGTGATGACGGCCGGCGCGGAGACGGTGATCCACGTGCGCGGGCTCGCCGCCGGCTACGGTTCGCGGCAGGTGCTCACCGGCGTCGATCTCGCCGTGCGGCGCGGCGAGATCCTGACCATCATGGGGCCGAGCGGATGCGGCAAGACGACGCTGCTCAAGCTGCTGATCGGTCTCGAGCGCCCCGTCGCGGGGACGATTCACCTGCTCGGCGAGGCGATCGGTGCGCTCGACGAGGATCGGCTCGCCCGCTTCCGGCGGCGGATCGGCATGTGCTTCCAGTTCGGGGCGCTGCTCAACTCGCTCACCGTCGGCGAGAATCTCGCGTTGCCGCTGCGCGAGCTGCGCGTGGTGCCAGAGTCGGTCATCGCGATGATCGTCGGCGCGCGCCTGGCGCAGGTCGGGTTGCACGGCAGCGCGGAGAACCTGCCGAACGAACTCTCGGGCGGGATGCGCAAGCGCGCCGGGCTGGCGCGGGCGCTGGTGCTCGATCCGGAGCTGCTCTTCTTCGACGAGCCGACGTCGGGCCTCGATCCGGTCACCGCGGCCGGCCTCGACCGGACCATCCTCGACGTCCGCCGTCGCGGCGGGACGACGATGGTGGTGGTCACCCACGACCTCGCCTCGGCGTTCACCATCTCCGACCGCATCGTGGTGCTGATCGACGGCGCGATCCGCGCCGAGGGGAGCCCGCGCGAGATCGAGCAGTGCCGCGATCCCGCGGTGGCGGCGTTCGTCGGCCGGCGGGCGGCGGCGGCGGCGACCGGCGGCGACGCGCGCTTCGTCGCCGCCCATTTCGACGGCGTCCGGGGAGCGCAGTGATGGCGTCGCGCAAGGAGAAGGTCAACGCGGGGTTGTTCGTCCTGCTCGGCGCGCTGCTGCTCTGCGGCAGCGTCGCGGTGGTGGCGGGGCTGACGCTCGAACGCTCCGGCGTCCGCTACCTGATCAAGATCCCGAAGTCGGTCGGCGGACTGCGCGAGGGATCGGTGGTGAAGTACCTCGGCGTCCATGTCGGACGGGTGCAGGATGTCGACTTCCCGAGCGACGACCTCGAATCGGTGCGCGTGATGGTCGAGATCACCCGGCCGTCGACGCCGTTGCGCAGCACCACCTACGCCACGCTGTCGAGCAACTTCCTCACCGGCGAGACCTCGATCGAGCTGCAGGGCGGCGGGAACGCCGATCCGCGCCTCCTGCCCGGAGCGGTCCTCGAATGGCGGCCGACGACGCTGATGCGGCTCGAGGACGCGCTTCCCGGAGTGCTCGAGGAAATGAAGCGCGTGGTCGCCCACCTCGACGAACTGCTCGGGCCGGCCAACCAGGAGCGGGTCGCGACGCTGGTCGACGGCGCCCGTGCGCTGGTCACCGAGACGACGGTGCAGCTCAAGCCGCTGGCGGCGGAGACGCGGGCGCTGCGCGAGGGGCTGGTGGCGGCGGCCGACCGGATCGCGGCGGACACCGCGGGATTGCGCGTCGACGTGACCGCGAGCGTGAACAACGGCGTCAGCGACCTGCAGGCGGCGGCGAAGTCGATCGACCGGGTGGCGAAGCGGCTCGACGCCATCGCGGCGAAACTCGAGGTGGGCGAAGGCGGGGTGCCGGCGGCGGTCGCGGCGATCGGCGACGTGGCGGCGGAGCTGGCGCGGCTCGCGCGGTCGACCGATGCGCTGGTCACCGACAATCGCGATGGGGTGAGGCGCACCGTGACGAGACTCGAGGCGGCGGTGCAGGCGCTGGCCCATCTGCTCGAACAGCTGGACGAGAATCCGTCGCACCTGCTGTTCTCGGCACCACCGCCGGAGCATGAACGGGGTGCGGCGGGCGGCTCGCGGCCGGCGAAAGGGGGGTCGTGATGAAGCGCACAGGTCCGGACGCGGCATCGGCGCGGCGGTGGGGCTGGCTTGCCCTGGTCGGCCTGTCGGCGTGGTCCGCCGGCTGCCGCAACAGCGCCCCCCCGGTCGAGGAGTTTCTGCTCGCGCCGCTGCCGGATGCGCTGGCGGCGCCGGCGGCGGCGCGTGCGGCGGCGGGCCCTTCGGTGCGGGTGGTCCCGCTCCGTCCGCGCGGCTTCCTCGATCGCCGCGAGATCGGCTGGCGCGAGGGCGCGGTGCGCGCGGGGCCTTACCACTACAAGCGGTGGGGCGAGGCGCCGGCCGAGGCAGTCACCCGGCAGCTGGTGGAACTGCTGCGCGCACGGGAACGGTTTGCCGCGGTCGACGCGCGCGCCGAGGCGGAAGGGGAGATGGTGGTCGCGGGCGAACTGCTCGGGTTGCACGAGGAGTGCGCCGAGGACGGCAGCGCGCCACATGGGGTGGCGGCGATCGAGTACCGGATGGAGTGGCTTGACCCGGTCACCGGGACGCGCCGCGAGTCGTCGCCGCGGCTGATCACGCGGCGGGTCGCGGTGGCGGACGCGTCGCTGGCGGCGCTGGCGGCAGCGATCAGCACGGCGCTGCACCAGGTGCTGGAGGAGATCGCGCTTCAGCTCGAGGCGAGCGCGGCGCAGGCGGCGGAGTAGCCGCGCGGCACGCCGCAGTCGTGCAGCGCGCCGTCGCGCAGCACGACGCCGAGGAGCGCGTCCTCCTGCGCGAGCTGCTGCAGGATCGGCGTGTCGTCGAGCTCGCCGCTGCGCGCGCGGGCACGTTCCTGGCGGATGCGCTCGAAGAGATCGGGCCGCCAGAGCACCAGCGGGAAGCCTTTGAGGAACGTCGGGGCGAGCAGCGCCGGGCGTTCGCCCTTGGGGTGGACATGGGCGATCCGCCGGCCCGACGGCGTGCGGCTCGGCGCCGTGGTCACGAAGCCGGCGCTGCCGACCGTGACCGGATCGAACGCTGCGCTGGTGCGCTCCACCAGCGCCGCCGCGCTGGCAGCCGGGTCGCCCTCGGCGCACCAGCCGGCGATGAGTTGCGCCGTCGCCGGACGGCGGCCGACCCAGAGGTTGTCCGGCAGCCAGCAGACGAACGGTTCGCCGGCGGCGAACGGCTCGGCCAGGGACAGCGCATCGGCGAGACCCCGCGGTTCGGCTTGCGTCACATAGTGGAGCGCGAGCGGTCCGCACCGATCGCCGAACGCGGCGCGAATCTCCGGTTTCGCCGGACCTACCACGATCAGCGCCTCGGTGATGCCGCTGCTCGCGAGGTCGGCGAATGCGTGCTCCAGCAACGGGCGACCGCCCACCGGCAGCAGCTCTTTCGCCCGCCCGCCGGCCAGCGCCGCCATGCGGCTGCCGCGTCCGGCGGCCGGGACCACGGCCCGGCGCGGCGGCGCCAGCACGGTTCGGGAATCTTTCGGCACGCCCATGGCTCCTATCGTCGCGGATCGTGGCACCGGCGTGGCCGCCGCGCCGACGACGCGATTGCCCGGCCTCGTGGCGACCGATACGATCCGCGCCCAACTTAAGGCAGGATAAGGACTTTCGTCCGATGACACAGCGCAGCAGCAGCTCCGGCAGCGGCCGCCTTCGCGGAGCGCTGTGGGTGGCATTGGCGGCGTTCCTGGTGCCGGCCTGCTGGGACTCCGACCCGCTCGATCACCTCTTCGGTGCGCCGGACGAGGATGGCGGCGGCGGCTTCGACCCCGGCGTCGGCGGCGGCCTGACGCTGCGCGACCTGTTCGCCAACGCGCGGCTCGAGCGCGATCCCCCGACCGTCCTGCGCACCGCGCCGGAGAACGGCGCGGTGGACGTCTCGATCAAGACGGCGATCGCGATCGAGTTCTCCGAGAGCATGACGGCGGGGACGGTGCGTACCGGAGTCAGCCTGTTCCAGTCCGGTTCGTCGACCTCGACGCCGGTGACGACGTTCCTGTTCCAGGGTGACTCGACCGCGGTGCTGGTGCCGCAGGCCGACCTGTTGCCCAACACGCAGTACGAGATCGTGATCGCGTCGCCGGTCTCCGACCTGCAGGGGGACTCCATCGCGTCGGGCGGGAACGGCGGCGGGGGCGGCGGGGGCGGCGGGGGCGGCGACCGCCGCTTCAGCTTCCGCACGATCCAGAACAACGGCGATCCCGACTTCGAGGCGATCTACTCGACGCCGAAACAGCAATCGGGCGAGGTGCCGCGCCTGAGCGAGGCGGTGATCCTCTTCTCCGAGCCGGTCGACGTGACGTCGACCTCCTCGGGCCTGAACGGCCCCGGCAACGTGGTCGTTCGGCGCAATGGCCAGACCCTGGTGGGCGGCGGCGTCGACTACACGCTCAGCACGTTTCCGACCGCCAACCCGCGCGGCGCCGAGATCGTCTTCACCACGCGTGCGGGAGCCGGGGCCGAGGTCGAGGTGGTGCTCGACGCTGACGTGCGCAGCGCCGACGGCCAGGAGACGCTGAAGGGTGGCGACGGCTTCGAGCTGAGCTGGACCGCGCAGGACACCGCGATCCCCGACACCATCACCTACCCCGACTCGCCGCTCGTCCCCGACGCCGACGGCGCCATCAGCTCGGTCACTCTGCACGCTTTCTCCAGCGTCGTGGCGCTGACGACCGACGGAACACAACCCGACAAGACCACGATCCTCTTCTTCGATGCACCGGCACAGAACGCGCTGGTCTTCACCAAGAACGCCGAGCGCCCGACCCAGTTCATCTCCGACCTCGAGCCGCAGACGACACCGGCGCTGCAGGACGGCGAAGTGATCGTCGGCGCCTACGTCGAGCGCCGCGGTTTCCGCTCCGAGGTGGCGCTCATCCAGGTGCTGGTCAAGGACACGGTCGGGCCGCGGCTGGTGGAGTTCGGTGATCCGAACCTGAACCCGTCGACGCTGATCACGCAGGTGAACGACCCCGTCGTGCATGGCCGGATGAGCGAGGAGTGCGCCGGCGTCCAGATCGACTTCGATGGCGCCGGCCAGCCCGATTTCAACACGACCGAGTTCCTGCCCGACATCTCCACGGTCGAGCGGAACCTGTTCGTCAGCGGCGTCAGCGAGGATGCGGCGCTGCCGACCACGCTCGAACCGACCGTCGCCTTCTCCTTCATCGCCTCCGACGTCTTCGGCAACGTCTCGGTCAATGCCGACTCCGCGCTGCATCACACGGTGGGGATGGTCGGCGCCGACGTGCTCCACCCGGACGGCACCAGTGCGCTCTACGTGGTCGGGTACGCCGGCGACCTGTTCCAGATGTTCACCAGCGGCGCCGTGCTGGTCGACCGGTTCCCGCCCGACGCCGCCGGCGCCGGGCAGATCGTGCGCGGCATGTCGACGGGCAACGGGGTCGTTCGGTTCACCGAGGCCGAACTGGCCGCGATCGGCACGCCGCAGATCACCGTCACGCTGGTGGCCAAGCGCAGCTCCGGCGCGACGTCGACCGTGTTCGGGCCGCTCACGTTCGCCGGGCTCGATCAGCCGACGGCCGCCGCGCCGAAGGCGGTGATCGGGCTGCTGCGGCCCGATCCCAGCGTGAAGCTGGTGAACGACGTGCAGTGCGAGATCGTCGGCGAGAGCCAGAACAATCCGCTCGAGACCGGCAGCGCGTTCGTCGACGACGTCGCGGCGGCTACGCCCGAGACCGAGAAGTTCAAGCCGCTGCTGCCGACGCCGACCATCGCCGACAACCTGTTCGACCTGCCGCTGAACCAGTTGCAGTCGTTCGCCGTGACCGAGCGCATCCTCGCGGGCGGCCTCGAGCTGCAGCGTTTCTCCGGATCGGAGCCGTTCCTCGCCGCCGACGACCCCGGACAGCTGTCGTTCTCCAAGGTGCGGCAGGTCGATTTCACCGGGCAGGGCACGACCTACTCGGCTCCATCGCATCCGCATCTGGTCCACGACATCACCTTCGATGACGCCGCCGTCAGTACCGGCGGCAGCGTCGGACTGATGGGAACCGAGGATGTGCCGCCGCTGCCCGACCTCCCCAACCAGCTGCGCGAAGTGCGTCTCCTGTCGCGCGTCCCTGGCTTCGTCGGCATGGCCGGGCTGAGCGTCGACTCGGTGTTCACCGCCAATGGAGCCGATCGCACCGGGACGGTCCTCCTGCCGCTGCCGCTGACGCAGAACGACGCCGTCGCCACGACCGGCTTCGCCGACAGCGGCTTCGAGCTCCTGCTGCAGCCGAGCCTCGCGGACGACGCCGTCGCGGTCGACAACGCCATCCTGCGCCGAAATCTGCGGCTCGAGCTGATCGTTGCCGAGGTGCAGTCGCAGCTCGGCACCGCGGCCTCGACGCGCGAGCGCTTCCTGCTCGATCCGGCCGCCGCCGACGCCCAGACGGCTTCGCCGCAGGCGATCCCGACGCTCACGCTGGCCGATGCCGCGCATCCGCCGCTGCTCGACTGGAGCGAGGAGACCGGTGGCGAGGGCCTCCATGTCCTGTCGCTGTCGAGCCTGCTCAACCTGCAGCGCTGGACGATCCTCGTGCCGGCCGCCGCGGCGGCGACCGTGTCGATGCGCGTGCCGAGCCTGCCGGCGATCCTGCCCGACGGGATGGGAACGGTCGATTTCCAGGTGCCGGGGACGTTCAACTGCTTCGTCGAGTCGTTCGACTTCGACCCGAGCCACCTGTTCGGCGCCGGTTCGGTCGAGCAGTACCACTTCGATCCGCAGCGCTACTGGCAGAGCGACCCTGAACGCGAGTTCCTCAAGGCGTCGCGCAGCGATCCCGGCCGCACCATCACCACGAACTGACGCCTTGCACGCCGCGGACGGGAAGGGGATGGCGCAGGACGGCACCGCGATCGCGCTGCTCTCGGCCGGGCTCGACTCGACCGTGGCGCTGGCGCTGGCGCGCGAGCGCGCGCCGGTGGTGCTGGCGCTGACGATCGACTACGGCCAGCGGGCGGCGCGGCGGGAGGTCGAGCGGGCGGCGGCGCTCGCCGCGTGGTTCGGGGTCCGGCACGAGGTGGTCACGCTCGACTTCTTCACCCGGCTGCCCGGAGCCGGCGCACTGCTCGACCGCGCGGCCGTGTTGCCGACGCCCGACCGTTCCACCCTCGACCGCGGTGGCGCTCCGGTGGCGGCGTCCGCCAACGCGGTCTGGGTGCCGAACCGCAACGGGGTCTTCGTCGAAGTGGCGGCGGCCTATGCGGAGGCGCACGGCGCCGCGCGGGTCATCGTCGGCTTCAACCGGGAGGAGGCCGCGACGTTCCCGGACAACTCGCAGGCGTACCTCGCGGCGCTCGACCAGGCCCTCGGCTTCTCGACCCGCGGCCGCGTGCGGGTCGATGCGCCGACCGGGGCGCTCGACAAGGCGGCCATCCTGAAGAGCGCGCAGTCGCGCCGGTTGCCGCTCGAGCTGCTCTGGCCGTGCTACGAGGGCGGGGCCGCGCCCTGTGCGCGGTGCGAATCGTGCCAGCGCTTCCTGCGGGCGGCGCAGGCGGCGCAGGTGGCCGTGGCGTGGGCGCCCGCGGCGCGCTGACCCGCGCCGCCGGCTTCGGGGCGACGCCGAGCCGCTGCGGGCCAAAGGCCGCCCGGGTCGAGGGTTTACTGGCCGCCGGCGCGCTGCTAGCTTCCTCGCCCTTTCCAGACCAGAAAACCGATCGGCGGTGGGCCGTGCCCTCCCGGGCGCGGGCCGCGGCCAGCGAAGCAGGAAGGTTCGGGCGAACGCCCGGAAGACGTGAATGGCCACTCCAGCTGCGTCCAAGACCAAGCTCATCCAGGACTTCCGCATCGGCGAGCAGGACACCGGCTCGCCGGAAGTGCAGATCGCGCTCCTCAGCGACCGGATCAAGAGCCTGACCGAGCACTTCAAGTCGCACAAGAACGACTTCGCCGGCCGCCGCGGCCTGCTGATGATGGTCGGGCGGCGCAACACGCTGCTCAAGTTCCTGAAGAACAAGAGCTCCCAGCGCCACGAGGCGCTGGTCAAGCGCCTCGGGCTGCGGTCGAGCTGAGGCGGGTGAACGGGGCCGCCGCGGTGCGCTGCCGTGCCGGGTTGCCCGGCTCCGCAACGCCCCCCGAGTGCCCGGTCGCTCCATGCCGCTCCACCGGTCGTTTCGATCCGTCTACTCCCCGAGCGAGTCTCGGCCTGGTGCCGCGCGTCCGCGGTGCCCGTTTCGTCCCGTCGATCCCGCGCGTGGATCGCCTCCGGGTGTCGGTCCCGCGTGAAGCGGCCGCCGCGCCCGCGATGTTCGGTGGCGCGAAGAAGAAGGAAGGCAGCGAAGAATCATGAGTGACCCCGCTTCGATCCACGGTCAGGCGTACCTCGACACCGCGATCACCGTCGAGCGCCAGCTCGGCCGCGAGACGCTGCGTCTCCAGACCGGGTTGCTCGCCCGGCAGGCCGACGGCGCGGTGATGGTGAGCTACCGCGACTCGCACGTGCTGGTCGCCGTCTCCTCGGCCAAGCCGTGGCGCGAGCAGGACTTCTTCCCGCTCACCGTCGACTACCGCGAGCGCACCTCGGCCGCCGGCAAGTTCCCGGGCGGCTTCATCAAGCGCGAGACGCGCCCGACGCAGAAGGAGATCCTCTCCTCGCGCCTGATGGACCGGCCGATCCGGCCGCTGTTCGCCGACGGCTACAAGGACGAAGTCGAGATCATGGCCACCGTGATCTCGGCCGACCCCGAGTACGACCCCGACGTGCTCGGCGTGATCGGCGCGATGGCGTGCCTGCACATCTCGAAGATCCCCTTCATGGGGCCGGGCGGCGCGGTGCGCGTCGCGCTGAAGGACGGCCAGCCGATCGTGATGCCGACCGACGCGGAGCGCGCGGCGGGCGATCTCGACCTCGCCATCGCCGGCCATCGCACCGCGGTGTCGATGGTCGAGGCCGGCGCGAAGGGCATCAGCGAGGACGCGATGCTCACGGCGATCGAGACCGGCTTCAAGGCGATCCAGGTCATCTGCGACGCGCTCGACGAGTTGCGCCAGAAGACCGGGAACAAGACGAAGATCGCGGTGACGCCGCCGGCCCGCGACGAGGCGGCCTTCGCGAAGATGAAGGGCGAGGCGTGGGACGCGCTCCGCGGCGCGATCCTGACCCCGGGCAAGCATGCGCAGAAGGTGGCGATCAAGGAGCTCGGCGCCAAGACGATGGCGCGCCACCTCGAGGGGCTCGCGCCGGGCACGCCGGAGCGCGACAAGCGCGAGAAGGAGCTGAAGTCGCTGTGGGGCGACCTCGTCTCCGAGCGCACGCGCGAGATGATCCTCGCCGAGCAGCTGCGTGCCGACGGCCGCAACCTCACCACGGTGCGCCCGATCCGCATCGCGCTCGGCGTGCTGCCGCGCGTCCATGGCACCGCGATCTTCACCCGCGGCGAGACGCAGTCGCTGACGCAGGTGACGCTCGGCACCCAGGATGACGAGCAGCGCGTCGACGGGCTGCGCGATCCGATCCGCAAGCGCTTCTACCTCGACTACAACTTCCCGCCGTACAGCGTCAACGAGGTCAAGCCGATCCGCGGCCCGGGTCGGCGCGAGATCGGGCACGGCATGCTGGCCGAGCGCGCGTTGACGGCGGTGGTGCCGCCCGACGAGAAGTTCCCCTACACGATCCGCGTGATCTCCGACATCCTCGAGAGCAACGGCTCCTCGTCGATGGCGACGGTGTGCGCCGGATCGCTGGCGATGATGGACGCCGGCGTGCCGCTCGAGGCGCCGGTGGCCGGCATCGCGATGGGCCTCGTCACCGACGGCACCCGCCACCGGATCCTCTCCGACATCCTCGGCGGCGAGGACCACGACGGCGACATGGACTTCAAGGTCGCGGGCACCGCGACCGGCATCACGGCCATGCAGATGGACGTGAAGATCAAGGGGCTCGACCTCGCGATCATGAAGCAGGCGCTCGCCCAGGCGAAGGAGGGGCGTCTCCACATCCTCGGCGTGATGAACTCGGTGATCGCCGCCGGTCGGCCGACCGTGTCGCAGCACGCGCCCCGCGTCGCGCGCCGCATGATCCCGATCGAGAAGATCGGTGCGCTGATCGGACCGGGCGGCAAGAACATCCGCATGATCCAGGAGCGCACCGGCACCAACGTCGAAGTCGACGACACCGGCAAGGTGATCATCTCGGGCAAGAGCCAGGAGGCGATCGAGGAGGCAGCGCGGTTCGTCGACGCCTTCACCAAGGAGGTCTCGATCGGCGACGCCTTCGAGGCGACCGTCGTCGAGATGCGCGACTTCGGGGCGTTCGTCGAGCTGGTGCCGGGTCAGGACGCGCTGCTGCACGTCACCGAGATGTCGGACGACTTCGTCCGCGACCCGCGCGACGTCTGCGACGTCGGCCACAAGATCAAGGTCAAGGTCATCAACGTCGACCCGAGCGGCAAGATCAAGGTCAGCGCCCGCGCCAATCCGGGTGCGCCGCGCGGCGGCGGCGGTGGCGGCTTCGGCGGAGGACGGCCGGACGACGGCGGTCGCCCGCCGCGTCGTGACGGCGGCTTCGGC
>Ga0194128_10003119_pt1 | contig 25959 bp, 56 predicted proteins | sample TA2KigCa65mmetaG_FD_148650 | JGI IMG/M metagenome (GOLD analysis project Ga0194128, IMG submission 148650) | Freshwater microbial communities from Lake Tanganyika, Tanzania - TA2015037 Kigoma Deep Cast 65m | ecosystem: Environmental > Aquatic > Freshwater > Lake | place: Tanzania: Lake... | reverse complement strand
CTTGCTGAGGAAGCGGCAGCAAGGGCATGGGCCGAAGGCGAAATGTAACGTATTCGCCGGATTCGTTTCTATGTTAGCATGTACCAGAGTGGCTTGGCAACAAAAAGGAGAAACAAACATGAACGATGTACCAGAGAACACCATGAACGAACTCCCGACGCAGGACTTGGAGAAGAAGGCCGTGCCTGACGGTCTTTACTTCCTGCATCCAGAAGGTTCTGCTTGGATTGCCGCTCGCTTCAAGGATGATGAACTGGTTGCTACTGCTTGCGAAGCCGATGCTGGTACGCATCAAGCCGCCAACGATACATGGGCTGGTATCGTTCCGCAAGATACTGACGTTGAACTCGATGACGAAGATTCCTGCAAGGAAATTATCTTGCAGGTCATGGGAGAAGATACTTTTCCCGAAATGGTGGTTGTTACTAAGCCTGCTCCCGAATATATCCTTAACATGTACGATGATGGTGGTTCTTCTCACGAAGTTGATTTCGGCACAGATCGACCTGATGAGTCTGACATTCACTCCGAGATTGAAGATTGGGTTGAGGATGGTGATTGGGGTGAAGATGGAGCGTCGGTTTCTGTCGGCTGGAGTCTGGAAGAAGATGGCGATGAGATTGATGATGGCTGGTATACCGTTGAGATTGAACCAAGCCACAGTTGTTTGATTGCTAAGGCAACTGGTCGTGACTCTCGCTCATGCGGTGATGAACCTGACGACCATGACTGGACTGCCGAGGGAGAAGGTGGTTGTACGGAAAATCCTGGCGTTTGGAGTGTTGGTGGCACTGGTATGACGTTTAATACACATTGCCGCAAGTGTGGTCTTCATCGCCATGAATATAGGACAGGATCGCAACGTAACCCAGGCGAACATGACACTGTTACTTACGAGATGCCTGATAACTGGTGTGCCGAGACTGAGCAATGAAAAAGTTTAACAGTTTTGAGCGGCGATTTGTGAAAGCATTTGTATTTCGCAATCTTCATCAGCCGGGCGTTGTTTGGAGTGTACGGGATGGCAATGGTCATACCATTCTCCATTCCGAGAATGTTCTGATTAAGAACGCCAAGTTTGTTGTTCAAAAAGGTGGACAGGCACAAGTTCGGCGAACACGGAGGAAGGCAGTTCATGCTGGAGTTCGTGGGGAACTGGTGGTTGATCCAGTTGAAGCCCGGACGTTATTTGATCGGATTCAGAATTCGGGTTGTTGCCGGGCATATTACAACCCGTATGTCAATGATACGTTTGTGGATGCGGCTGGCGAGCCGTTGGTTGATGCCGAATGCGTTTTGCTGACCAAAGGGCATGACGGCAAGAGTCAGGTGTTGTTTCTCAAGGTTGTACCGTAGGGGGTGGTGGACTCGGAACGGGACTTTCCCGCCCCTTTTTTTCTATGTTGGCATGTACCAGAAATGGGTGTGATGAATGAGATACCGAACAATGACTGAAAGCATTCTCAAGAGCGAACTTGAAGCGATGATGTTGATTGCTCAGGACACCAAAAAGGCGTTCGCTTACAACAAAGGCGAAGGCACTTGGACCTGGCATAACCGACCAATGGCGGGCTACGAGTCCAACCATCCCCGTGGCGACGAAAGCAGAATCTCTGAACCATTTGATTCATTCCTTTCCGCCTTGACGGATGCGGTTGCTCCCTACATGGAGAAAGTGAAACGGCGGAATCCGTAGGCGTTTTTGTGAAAGTACGATTGGGAGAAATTTAATATGTTTGAATTGAACGAAACTGAGCGTGGTAACATACTTTTGACTCACGACGAGGAATTTTACTTAAATTCCTACACTCGATTGGGGGACAATCGTTGGCTGGAAGTTTCTTTCCGGTCGGACAATTATCCAGCGTACACCGTCCAGACCATTAACGTGACGGATACGGAATTGGCTGCCCATATCACGAAAGAATTTGGTGGTGGTTTGTGGTATGCCAGAAAGATGAATCTGGACGGCGTCAAGGTTGACGAGTCCAATCATGTTGTCGGTCTTGAAGATGAAGATTATACGGCGTGATACCCAATAAATGTGAGAGTAACCAAGACTCGACCGTATTACTTGTGCCGATAGCAATGGCTAAAAAAATGTGTAAAGGGGAAAAGCATGAATGTTGAACCACTGAACAGCGATCTTTACAACGAAGCTCTGTCCCTTGGGATTACCGAGATAATTTTGAGTTTCTCTGGTGGCAGTGACGAAGGCTATTTGGATATTAGTATGTCACCGTATGACTGTGACAATAAGACGCATCGTGACTTCAGCGACAAGGTCGAGGCGTGGGCGTGGAAGAAGTATGAATACAGTGGTGCTGGTGATGGCGATAACTATGGCGACGATATCATTTACAATCTGGTTGAAAAAAGGGTGTATCTAAAAGAGTGGCATATGGCTCGTGTGGATGCTGATCTTGGCTCAATTCCGCTTGAGAAGGAGTAGAAAACAATGTCGATGAGAGAATTTCCTCAGTCTGGTTACACCGTGCCTCTCAAGTCGCTGCGAGCTATCCTGCCTTTCGCTCAACATCAGATGTTCGATAGACTCATTGAACAACTGGAAGATGGGGATATTGACGGCAAAGAAGTTGCCGAGTTTCTGAGCAACTATCATTTTGGAATCGCTCGGCGGACGCTTCCACCGTTCAGCGTCTATCGTGGGCAGGTCGATGATGACAACATGAAATATGGTGAATACTACGCCATTTTCGATGAGGCGGATTTGTACGTCAAGGCTGAGACTCCGGAACATATAGCGATGAAGAAGCTGGGCATCAATCCCCAATTTTCCCGATGGTCTATGTGGGGTATGCCAGAAAGATGAATCTGGACGGCGTCAAGGTTGACGAGTCCAATCATGTTGTCGGTCTTGAAGATGAAGAATAAAGGGTTCCCGAAAAATATCTGGGAAAATCCTATGTTGGCATGTACCAGAGGAATGTGGGAACGTAGATTGTTCTGCTAAAAAACACACACAAGGGGACTGCAATGACTGCTTACTTGAAAATTGAGAATCCCGGCGTTGCTCCTACGGAAGCGTTCACCCTGCTTGGTGCTTCGACCAAGCGGGATTCGGACAATTCCCGCACGGTGGGCAAGTTTGGTTCGGGCAACAAGCATGGTGTTGCGGTGTTGCTCCGCAATGCTTTGCCGCCGATTGTGTTTGCTGGTAATCTCAGGATGGAGTTTGGTACTCGTGAGCAGCACGTCAATACCGGGCTGAATACTCACAAGTTCGCTAGGGTTCAGGTGCGGTTTGGCGGGAAGGATGCGCAAGGCATTTCCCGCACTTCGACCGAAGATTTGGGTTTCGTGTTGGAGTACGGGGCGACCGATTGGTTGTCGGTTGATTTGGCTCTTCGTGAGTTCGTGTCCAATGCTCTGGACCGGGCCGAGGAAGAGTCGGACAACGATTTCCTTCGCAAGTGGTGTGTCGATCATGAGATTGTCACCCAAGATCAGGTGTCGGACGATGTTCGGTATCGTGCCAATGCCGATTTGAAAGAATACCGCAAAACGGCTCGTCCGTGGGAAAACGTCACGATTGAGGTTGTGAATGAGAATCAGGTTCGGGCGAAGTCGGGTTTTACTCGTGTGTTCGTCCCGTTGAACAACGACGTTCTGAATTTCTTTAACAATTTGGGGAAGTGGTTTTTGCACTTCTCTGAACCGGAGTTGTTGGGCAAGATGATTTTGCCCAAGAGCAATCGCAACTTGAGCGACCGTAAGACAGCGGTGATTTACCGTCGTGGCGTTCGGGTTCGTGAGTTTGAGTCGAGCGATGTTCCGTCGCTTTTTGACTATAACTTGGAAAATCTGGAGTTGGACGAGTCCCGCAAGGTTGACGATTGGCGTGTCCAGTCGGAAGCGGGTCGGGCGGTGAGTCGTGCCGATTCGGGCATTCTTGCCCGCCTGATGCAATCGTTCTTGCAAGGTGAGACGGTGTGGGAGCATCAATTCAACGAATGGGCGTTGGCTCCTTCCATCTACGATTCTACCGAGGCTCTTGTCGCTCGCAAGGCGCAATGGTCGGATGCCTTCCAAGCGGTTGTCGGTTCGGATGCCGTTGTCGCCACGAAGAATGGCGGTGAAATGGCGAAGCGGAAGGGGTACAAGGTTCTTGAAGCTCCCGAAGCGTTCGTCAAGGCGGCTGAGAAGTGGGGTATTCGCACGCCTGACAAGGTGTTGACGAATGACGACAAGGAAGGTCGTTCGCTGAGTGAGGCAACGCCAGACGTGCTTGCCGCCGTCGATTGGATTTGGGATATTGCCGAGCGGCATGGAATGTTAAATGGCAAACAAAAGCCAGCAGCTTCGTGTTTCACGAAGATCATGGATGGTGGTTCGCAGACGTTGGGATTTTACCGGGACAATACGGTGTTTGTGAACACCGACATTGCCGGTGGTCGTTCGCAACAGTTGCTTGTGACGGTCACTGAGGAGTGTGTGCATCACATTACTCAAAGTACCGATAATTCTCGTGATTTCCAAGACTACGTTCTCAATTTGTTGGTGAAAATCGCCTTGGAAAAACAGATTGATATGTCTTGGTTGTCTGAGGCATTAAACAGCGGTGACGGGAAATATAAACCGTAAAAAGTAGCTCCCTTGTGTGGGGGCGGGGACTGCAAACCCGCCCTTTTTTATCTGGGAGTAATACGCCTCCGTATTGTCTTTATTTTCTAAGTTGGCATGTACCATAAAGGGACGGTTACGAAACACAAGGGAAACATTCACAAGGGGACAAACGATGCGATATGCTGATGGGTATTGCACCTACACCGAACAACACCAGCCGGAACACACCTACACTTTCACCGGGCCGTGCATTGTGACCGGCAAGCCGTACAGCGTGACGGTGAAGGCGGCTGAATTGGTCGCCTATCGTCAGGGGGCGTTGACTCAAAATGCCTTCAAGTCGCTTTCCGCCGAGGATCGGGAGTTCCTGATTTCGGGTAGCTCTCCCGAAGGCTGGAAACAGTTGTGGGGGTCGGAAGAGGGCGAAGACGACTGATTCAACCAGTCCGTATAACGGGAGTGCTAATGCTGTGGGAAGCTACGCTGGCTGTAACCTAGCCGCCCTAGTGGATAAGGGGTTCGATTCCTCACACTCCCACTAAAGTCGGTCTATGTTGGGATGTACCAGAGAAGCATGAGGGGGCGGGATTAAGTATTGTGTGTGGTCATCATCAAAGGAGACGAGCAATGCAGGTGACGGCGAATCAGTTGACGAAGCAGTTGGGTGTAGATTATGTCGTGGCGGCTTCGCTCTTGAAGCTGGCCGTAGCGACGGGGCAGGGGAAGGAAGCGGGCAAGATCAAGACTTCGCTTACAGGGAAGGGCAAGCCTTCGACGGTGTACGAAGTGAATGACACGCTCACGATTTCCCTAACGGCATTGGCCCCGGCGACCGAATCAGCGGCAGCGTAAGCTATCCGGGTTAGGGAAACTCCACGGCGAGTAACCGTGCCCTGCCCGTGCGATTTCACAAACAGGAGTACGATCATGCTACGGATGGCATTGGTGGGGATTGTTTTAGTTTTTCTTTCGGGTTGTTATCTTAATCAAATGACCGTTGTGGTCGAGAGTCGCCCGCCCGGTTTTCGTCCGGTAATTCGGATGGAAATGGGGGTAATACGTTAGTTGTCAATTTCGTTCAAGGGAAACAACATGAAGACGACCGCTATTACACTGATCGACGGAAACAACAAGGTCACTGCGAATTTCATTCGCAGTGAGGATGCTGGCTACTCGGCAGGACGCTTACTTCTGGACCTTCCTAACGGTTCGATGATTTCGGTCAAGAAGTCTGGGAGAAAGTGGATGGAGTCGCTGATCGAAAACAACATTTGCAAACGCACAGTAACACACAACACAAAGGCCGAAGCACTCAACTCCGCTGCTTATGAGTTGCTTGCTGTATCAATCAACAACTCAGCCAATTAAGTCAGGGGAAAACATGAAGAACGGCGATCCGATTTTGATTGAGGTTGAGGGCAAGTGGCGTCGGGGGACGTTCCTTGGTTCCCGCAACATTCATGGTTTACTCCTTGTTTACAAGGTTGGCATCGGCGAGACGCACTACTGTGACTACGAAGAGCGAGAGGTTTATCCTCCACTCGTCAAGCGGTTCATTCCGCTTTCGGAAGAGGATGCCAAGGCCAAGCACGTTGCCGAGTTGATGCCCGCCTATCAGATGGCACAAGCGGCGTTGTTTGCCCTGATGCCGGGCGAGTACGTCACGGTCGATGACGGTTCGATTTTGGGTTACAACGGTGGGGTGACGTTGGACCCGGTGGTGTACGAAACGCAACGAATCGGTGCTGTGCAAGAGACGGCAGGATGGCAAGTGCATGTGGTTCATTACCATTATGCAACCCGCAATCAACCGGAAGAGTATTGTCCGGTTGAAGTTGGCACGGCATCATCCAACTACCAGCAAGCGGTTCAGTTGTTCATCGAAACGATTCTGAAACAAAAGGCCCATGACTATTGGGAGAATCTTGCTGAGAAAGCGGCAGCAAGGGCATGGGCCGAAGGCGAAATGTAACGTATTCGCCGGATTCGTTTCTATGTTGGCATGTACCAGAGTAGCTTGTAGAGATGGGAATAAAAACCTTGTTCCCGTATTGCAAATATGATGGTTTAGAAGTACCATGAGGGGGAACGACGAATGAGTGCTGCTCCTGCTCCGCAAGCCGCTGCCGCTACCGCCGCTGGTGACGATTTGAGCCAGTTGGACAAGATCAAGGCCGGGGTGAAAGAGTTCGAGGCCGCTCAGTTGAAATACCGCAATTACGGTGCGCAAGACACCGAGCCGGATGGCGTGTTTCAAAGCCTGATGGTCCGGGCGTTCTGTGGCAAAAAGCCACAAGTTCCTTTCGATGGGGGCGGTTGGGAGCTTTTCGATAGCAGCATGGATTGTACCTGTGCTGCCCACGCCTTGCACAACGCAGCCCGCAAGGTGGTGGATTTGATTCAGAAATGCCCTCTCGGTGAGTCAGGGGGAGTCAAGAAATACCTTAAGGGGTATTGCTGGCGAATTGATTGGGGCTGGTACAAATAAGGGGAAGCCATGCAGTATTGGGACGAAATGAATGACAAGTATGGGTTTGGCGACGGTTCCGCTTACCCTGCCGGTATTGAGATATACCGGGATGTTTACCTGAAAACGGTAAATAAACTTGCCGAGAACCGCAACAGCAACCTTCGGATTGTTCCGTTTGACCGTGGCGGCCTTCACAACTTTTGTTTGTGGATGGTTGTTCCGAAGGAATGTTTCGAGAAGGAGTTCCTGCCCAAGCAAGAGCCGGGCAAGCGGTGGGTGGGGGTGGACTCAATGCCCGGTGATGAGCCGGTCATGGATAAGGAGTTGGAAGCGGCGATTGAAGAAGCAATGGGCATGGATTTGGATTTCTTCGTGAACGTGAACCCGGTACTGTCCAAAAAATTCCCGAAGTTCTTGGCCGGATTGTGATAGATAGGTACATGACATCATTCAAAGAATTTTTCATGAGCGGAACTGTAAATCTCAGGGATTCATCCCTGTTTGACTCGGCATCACTGTTTAAGGAAATGGCAATACTTAATCCAAACGCCATCTCCAAGACTCAGAATGCCATGCAGTTCATCCATGACAATAAGATTCCCGGTGTCATCATCGGAGGAATTGCAGTCAGTCACTACACTGTAGATCGCACCCTTACCCCTGATGTGGATTTTCTGACTCCGGATATTAACGCAGTGAAGTCAGTTCTTCAAAGTAAGAGAATGGTTTTTCAACCTTTGGCTTCTACTGGTGAATTTGGCGGTATTTATGTTCCTGAACTAGATGTTGACTTTATCGACGCAGAAGAGGGTTTGTTGCGTCCGGTGAATCAATACATTTTGCAGAATGCTACAACTGCAAGAATTGGTGGAGCCAGCTTTCCGATTATTTCTCCCGCAGTCCTTACAATTCTCAAATTCATTATTGGTCGAGACAAGGATCAAACTGATGCTTTCAAACTTTTGCCCACGGTTCCGAAAGAAGAACTGAAGAGACACCTCAAAGCTCTTAAACCTTATCTGCCTGAAGATATGGATGCAAAAACCATTTGGAGTTATGCTCAGGCTTTGAATGCTGCTTGATTATTCTAAGTTAGGATGTACCAGAGATTATAACTGGAACCATGACTGTACCAAGGGAAAGGGAGAATCATGGCAGCGATATGTTGGCATGTACCAGAAAGTGTCGGACAGTGACAAAACTATTCTCTCACGAGGACCATTTCATGGGCGAGAACGTCAAGCTGCGTCAACAGATGGAACGCCGCATCGCCCGGCGTGTCATTTTGGACGGCCTGAAGGCCGGGTACACTTTCAACATCAACAACGGCGGCGATGAATACGAACTGCCCGGACCCACCGACAACACCAAGTTGTTGCTCGACACCATGTTCGCCACGGACGACGAACACCTGATCGTCTTCAAGGAAGGCAAGCGGTTCGGGTGGGTCTATTTCATTTACGGCAACGGCAACGGTGGCCTGGATGTGATCTCGGATTACTCCACGAACCTCGATCACCTGATCGACCCGATCTGCCAGTGGATAGAGGACTGCGGGGTGGATAAGGAGAAGTAACGCCGGTCACTGCCACCGATAGCGGGAACCAACCATCTCTAAGTTACGATGTACCAGAGAGGTATACAAGCGCAAAACGCAAAGGCTGACGCACTAACAGCACAACAAGAAGCGGAACTCAACGCAGCTTGGGAAAGCGAGAAGGAGTGAAAAATGGCCGACCGCAAAGTATATTTGGAAGGGGAAGCAACCGTAATGCTCCCCGTCCGGGTTAAGTTTTCCATGATCATCCGGGCGGACTACGATGCCAGCATTACCAAAGCTGTGAAGCTGGCAAGTCAAGGCAAAGGGTATGCCAAGGCCGATGTTGAGGATTTGGACGTTGACGAAATCCTTGAAGTCGGCGGGTACGATGGAAGCGATCTCGATGCCGCCGTACAAGAGGCATTGGATGCGGGAACTTTCATGGTTCACAAAACCGAAGTGATCGATTCCAAGTAAGCGGGGGTATGGGTCTGATGAACGAAATCACAACGACCGAAGTACCAGAGCGGAACATGATTATCAACAAGATAACTTATGGTTATGTCGTACAGGCATTTGATACTGAAAAGCAGCAATTTGTGAGTCAGTCATTTTATGCTGGCGACAAAGTTGAATATGAAACAGAGATTGGCGAACTCTTGGCGGCGAAGGGTATAGTGTTACCACCCTTAGAGGCAGAGCATGGTACTATTGCAGTGTTCCCATCCTCAGAGGCAGAGCAACAAACGGAAATTCTCAGAATTCTGGAGCAAGGAAAAGCCATGACTCTGCCTTTTGATATGGTTCAGCCAGAAGTTAAGATTGATTGTAGTGCCAAACGTCCAGCTAAAAAGAAATGAAATGCATTTTTCTATGTTGGCATGTACCAGAAAGACCATCCATTGTGGAAGGAACTGCGGCCTTTATTTTGTGTTTGCCCTAAAGGCAATAATTACCAGTTGAATTGGATGATAATTAAATGAGAAAAATTTTCCTGCATGTTGAGATCAATGATTCGCACGACGAAATCGCCCGTATCGTGGGCAACGATGGTGAATTGCCATTGGAAACCGCCGATAGAGTTGCTGACGAGCTAATTAACTTATTGCGTGCCGCCAAGGTTTCAGCGAGAATTTTGCCGCTGCGTGTCTATCAGGATGATGATGAAGAAGGCATTAGCTGCGGTAATGAGCCGGACTGTTGAAATCTACCGAGCAAAAATTATAACTGGACGATAACCAAACCGAAAGGAAAAACGTCAAGATTGAGTGGAATGATGGGGCGACCGAAGTTTGCACCTTGGATGAACTCAAGGGGCAGCTTTGTCCCACGCTCTTTCATATTTTCGGTCCATCTGGTAAAGGGAAAAGATGATTATCAACAAGATAACTTATGGTTATGTCGTACAGGCATTTGATACTGAAAAGCAGCAATTTGTGAGTCAGTCATTTTATGCTGGCGACAAAGTTTTCTATGAAACACGGGATGGTTCCCCGGTCGATGAATTGAACTTCGCTGATCGTCTGAACGAGCAGCGATGTCGGCTATCGTATCCAGCACCGCCTTGGGCGACGAAGGGTCCACCCTCAGAGGCAGAGCAGCAAACGAAAATTCTCAGAATTATGGAGCAATACCTGCCTTTTGATATGGTTCAACCAAACTTGGATGGACAGGATGGAATTTGATCCATGGAACTTCCCATCCAAGAATTGCTTGCGTTTGCTGAAGCGCACCCTACCGAAATCTTCGACATCAGCAATCCTCATACTTGACTCGCCGCACAATGCGCCTCTCAGTTGAGCGGACGGGTCCACGAAATGCACGGATACTTCGACTTTGAAGCAGACTTAACATACGACAAAGTACCACGCAGCTATGGAACAATGTGCCTCGATTTCTGCGAAGTGCATTTTATAACCGAGCTTAGTGGCGAAGAACTAGCCGGACATATCCGAGAAAACTGCTATAGCTAGTCGATACTGGTAAGGTGTTTAGCCGACTGTTTGATTTCCTGATTAACAGCACAATTTTGTGGTTCAGATGTTGGAGTTACGGGGATATCCTATGAATATCAGAAAAAAGAAAATTTCCGTTAACGGCCCTTCGCTTGCGTTACGGCTTTGGTTTGAAGATTTTACGAAGCAGAGCAACGTGTTGGTGTACTGGCGGCGGACGGGTAAGCCCTACGCTTTCCCGGTCGAGAACGTAAACGGCGTCGAGGTTCTGACCAATGCCGAGTACGAGGCCGAGTACGGCGGCTCGCCGGAGGTCGGTTTGCACGACGGCGACTGGCACGCCGTCACCGGCGTGAAGAGGTTTCAGGATCCTGCCATCTGGGACGGCATCGACGAGGGGTTGGGTCTGTGTGGCGACCTGCACGAAATCCATCTCCTGTGTGATGCCATGTACATCTCGGCGGCTATTCACCAGCACCTCGGCCTGTCGCTGGCGGCATGGGACGAGGGCTGCATGTGGAAGAAGAGCCAACTGGACGGGCACGGAGACGAGGATGCCAACTACTACTTCCGTACCATCGGCAAGGTGTACGGAGCAGACGCCGAAGCTGCTGCTCGTCGCCAGTATGCGAAGGAGTAAAGGATATAGCCCTAAAGGATATAGCCCTAAAGGATATAGCCCTAAAGGATATAGCCCTAAAGGATATAGCCCTAAAGGATATAGCCCTAAAGGATATAGCCCTAAAGGATATAGCCCTAAAGGATATAGCTGCGACGAAGTGGTAACTGTACCAAGGTGAAACATGACAGCGAAACAAATCCGTGAACCCTCAAAGGAGATAACCATGACTGAACTGAGAGATCGGATCGCTGTGTTTGTGAAACACGCCGATAAGGCCAATGAATTATTCCGACGCCTGCAACAATCGCCAGCCTATCAAGAGCTGCTCGGTCGTCGCCCCGGCCTGATCATTCGTTGGTCATGCATTTTCAACACTCTCTACAAGAGAACCGAGATTGTTGACTGTGAGTGAAAATCTCACGATCCAAGTTAGCATGTGGCGATAATAATTTCCGTTCTTTTGGCTCAAAGCCATCCGAAGCGGAAGCCATCGAGTTCGCAAAGCAAAAGAAAGAATTCGTCTATTCTTCTGAAAGGACAACGACGTGGGGATCAAACGACGTGAATTGGGCGTGATTTCGGTCGATGCTGGGGATGTGGTGTGTTTCAGCATGGATCGATGCCTTGAGATGGCCGAGAGGCTGGATATGGATGTGGACACCTTCATTCGGCGTTTTGAGGGCGTTGAATGTGACTTCCGGGCGGACGGCGGGTATGGCGTGGACCAAGTCATTGCCGTTCAGGACGACGGGAAGACCTACGACATGGTGATGATTGGCGGGGATGTGAGACATCTTCGTCGGTTCCTTAACGAAGGCGAGCAGGATTTTCATGAATTCATGGAATCTCATCCTCGTGCTGGTAAAATCGGCGGCGGGGAGAACTTTGACCATGCTCTCTTCGCAGACATTGCCAAGGAATATCATCAACAATTAATTGACAAACCTTGCAATCTTCAAGGCTAGGAGTCCGGCTAATCTAAGTTAGCATGTACCAGAGAAGGGCAGGAGGAACAAAACCAAGTTGGTTCAAGAAACTTAACTCCTAATTCTTGCACGGGAACAGATCAACACATGAAAACTATCACAAAAATGTGCAAAACACTCAAGCAGGCAGAAGTCTATCAAAATAGGCTTTACAATAAGTACGAATACGTTCGGCTTGTTCGCTCGCCTTGCTTCACTGAGGAAGGCATCTACCAATGGATCGTCCGGGTAGAGTAATCAGCTTGAACGGTAATACCGTTCGTCCGAGCGGTTTAACAGATCATTATAAGAAATGGTACATGCTAACTTATTGTTAATTTTGTTTAAGTTAGGATGTACCAATTCTAGGATGTAGCGGGTCATCTTACTGAAGACATTCACTGAAGAGGAAATAAGACATGAGTGGATTTTCACGGCACAAGTATTACGGCTTGTTCGCTCGGCTAGGAACTGATCTGGGGCAATATTCCTCAGTCAACTATGGCCCTCACTGCCAGCGGTTTGATTGTGGATCGATGACGGTGTGGTTTTCCTACACCGTGCCTGTTGCCTTCTGGGTTGTTGGTCACAATCTGGTCGTCCGCCAGAATAATTGGGGGCCGACGACTGGCAAGCATTTGAATTGGATCGACGGTGGCAATAAAAAACTACGGGTTGATTCGGATACGTTCAAGCGACTATGGCGGGAACAGGTGGAACCTCTTTTCCGAAAGGAACCAGTGAATCCACCGAATCCTGTGTAATCTTCCCCCCCGGACTTGTGCATGTCCGGGTTCTTGCCGTCAATGAAAGACGGATTTATTCAGTGAAAAGAAAAAAATAAATGGGAGTAAAATCCCAACATATTGTGTGACGAAACTCAAGGAAAACTGCTCAACACTCAAGTCAAGTTCGCACTAAAATGTAAACTAATTGGTACTACCAGGAACTAAAATGTAAACTAATTGGTACTAACCGGAACCATTTAATTTACTTTTAATTTCGGCGGCTAAGTTACGATGTACCAGAGAGCGTTGGAAGCATGATAAGAGCTTGACGCAAACAATCAGAGGGTGGAACGATGAATTGTCCGCAATGCAATGGCGAGTCTATCGACCAAACGAGCGAGTTTGACATGACGCTCATTGAAGCTAGTGAAGCTAGGCACGATTTTAAGTGCCAAGATTGCGGGTGTTTGTTTCAAATCATCTATCATCCCATTGTGGCCAAGATTGTCGAAAAGGGTGACTCTCAGGAAATCGTCGAACACGGGCTGTAAGTTAGCATGTACCAGTAAGGTAAAAGTGGGAATGATTGGGACAACTACTTCAACAAAGGGGAAACGAATGATGAATCGTCAAGAAATGTGGGCAGAGTTGCGACGGCGTAACGTCGCCAAAGTCGCCGTGGAGTTCAGCGGTGGCGGGGATGAGGGTGGCGTGGACAACATTACGCTGCTCAATGCCGAAGGGGACGAAATCGGCAATCTGCACGAGGATTACGGCAGCAAGAGATGGGAGGATGGAAACGGTTGGGTTTCGGTCAATCCGCCGAATCCCGATACGGCATTGGTTGAAGCGTTGGTCGCTCCGGTCTATGAACGATACGATACGTTCGCTGGCGACTTCTACGTTAATGGCACGCTCTCTTACGACGTAGCGAAAGAGAAGGCATTGATGAACAAGAGCGAGCGTGTCGAGTCCTATGAGGAATCGGACGAAGAAGTGTAAGTTGGCAAGTACCAGAGACGGGTGTAACAGCCCGTCTCTTTTTTCTCTTGGGAAAATAGCTCATGGCTAATCCTTATCATCATGCGTTGTCGTCGGTCAAGAAGTGGGGCGGCATAGTTGAAGATTACTTGCCGATTCACGATTGGTTCGATGCCAGCAAGGAAATGTTTGCCGACTTCCGGCATCGGGCATTGCGCCACCATGCTCAAGGAATCTATGAGGCCGAGCGTGTGTTTGGTCACACAATCACCATTTCCACTGGTCGGGTTGTGCCTACTCGTTGGGTGGGCGAACAGCATGTGCAAGAGGATTGTGGGTTCATTCCCTCAATTCAAGACTGGTTTATCAACATTCAACCGCAACCGTGGATGAACAAGCCGGTCAAGTTGTCGAAGCAATTAGAAACTGAGAGTGCTGAAGTTCTAAGTTAGCATGTACCAGAGTTTGTAAGAATCTTGCCGCCGAACGACAGGGCTATACCTGCCTTTTTATATGGGGTAGTTCATTATGTTCGTGATCGTTTTTCGTCCGCACCAACGGCCAGCATGGGCCGAGACATTCGACTCTGAGGAGGGATTTGTTGATTCATTCAAGGGTGACTCATTCAAGTTACGGTGTAACGCCGAATACACAGGCGAAGATGCCGACGAAATGGAAGGCATGAACGAGTCGCAACAATTTGCCTACGTCTTCGACCGGGTAGCGCACGACCTCTACGCTCTAACCAGACTCGACGATGCAGACGAGGTCGAGCGATACCTGTGCCAACGTGACTATTGTGGGCATCACAACAAAGCCTGCTGCGTTGTGGAGTCCGAGGCACGAGCTATCGGATGGATCGTGGAAAGCCTGAAAGAGGATAGTGAATAATGAAATACGAACTTGAACTTCAGAGCATGGGCGGGGAACGTGCAAAGAAGATTCTTCTAGAAAAAGAAACTGAGAGTGCTGAAGTTCTAAGTTAGCATGTACCAGAGTTTGTTGTAGGGGGCTGGAAAGAAGGATATACCGTGCTTTGCGGGTAAACATTTTTCGAGAGGATTCCATGAAATACGAACTTGAACGCATGGGCGGAGAACGTGCAAAGAAAATCCTTCAATCCTTACTGAATGAACTCAGCGGGATTGAGGAAGAAGACATGACAACTTTTGAACTGAATCTGCTCAGGAAGTGTGCAACCAATCCGCCGAAGCGATACGAGCCATGGCACTGGCGAATCGCACGCATGATCAATAACCTTGCCATTGCCCGGCGCAAGGTTGGGCGAAGATACGATTAGCGAACGCCTTCTATTTTCTATGTTGGCATGTACCAGAGTTGCTTGTGGTCGAGAAGTACCAATTACTTACAAGGGGAAAGAGCATGTTGACCCGTGAATCGTTTCGCAATGGCATGAAGGTGCGGTTTGGTCGTGAGCGTGGGGAAAAGACGTTGGGGCGAATAACCAAGATGAACCTCAAATCGGCCAAGGTGGAAACCCTTGAAGAACGGGGTTCCAATCGTTTAGTTGGTCAAGTCTGGTCAGTACCCTATTCGCTGATGACGCCAGCGGAAGGGGAAACCCCGAACGTCGTCCAGCGTGAACCGATCAAATACCACCCGTTCGATGAAGATAACGAGTTCATGGCCCTGATTTTGGGCATCTATTCGGGATTGTCGCCCGAAAATCTCACCGCCGATGGGGAATTGCCTATGAGCGTTGTGAACCGCAAGCGAACGAAATATCAACGCCAACTTCGTGGGTTGTTCATGGCGATTGGTCGAGAAGTGACCGAATATGAAGCCTACGAATGGTATCGTAGCAAGGAAGAATATGGCCGAACGCCGCCAAAGTAAAAAGAAAAAGGTACAAACCCCAAACATGAAAACATGGTATGTAATTCTGGATGAAGACGGCCATTTTCTGACTGATGATCCAGCGGAAACAGACGAGATTGTATTTCGGGGCAGTCAAAAGGATGCTGAAATTGCACTTGGTTTGATACTGGCCGATTCAACGAGTGATGGGCCGAGCGGGCATGTACCTCTATGTTAGGATGTACCAGAGAAGGACGAGATGGGAATAAAAACCTTGTTCCCGTATTGCGAATATGAGGGGTGAAAAGTAGTAGCCCCCAATGTGTTTGTGCAACAAGGGAGAACGAGAACCATGACCGAAGGAACCATTGCCATGACCGAAGCGGTAGCTGCCGAGCCGGTCGCCGTGACCATCGCCACCAAGCCGAAGCGTAAAGCGAAGCCAGCCAAAGTGAACGTGAAACGTGGGCGTGGTCGTCCTGCCGTCTTCACCGGCCACGTTAAGCGTCACATCGTCAGCGTGATTCGCAAGCACGGTCTGACGGGTGGGCGTGTGGTGCTGGCCGATGAAGGCACGAATATCAGCCTGCCGACCTTGGGCAAGTTCGCCGCCGAAGCGGGTATCGAACTCCACCGTGGTCGTCCGAAAGCGGCCTAATTCCCGCAAGCTACTACCTCGGATGGGGCGTGGATTGATGCCAAGCATCCCGCCCCTTTTTCTAAGTTGGCATGTACCAGACTTCAATGGGGCGGGAAACAAGGTGTTCTAAGTTAAACCTTCAACACAGGGAGAACGAAAATGAGTGGTCTGCAAACGATTCAAACGGTGGGAAATGGTCTTCAGATTGCGTTCGACAAGTTGTCGAGCATCGCTTCCAGCAAGGGTCACAGAATCCATTCAGTGACGGTCAGCGTCAACGGCACAGACCTCGGAGCGGGTGTCATCGTGGGCAACGTGACGGTCAATAACCGCAGTCGTCGCCCCTTCAAGCTGGCCGTCAACGGGTCGGGCGTGCAAGTTGAGTTCTTGGGCGAGAAGCAGAAAATCGCCGCCTAATTGGGAGAGGGGGGGCGGGAAGGTTCCCGCCCCTTTTTCTAAGTTAGCATGTACCAGAAAGGGCGGGAGAAAAACAATGCGATACCGATTCAATGGTGGAACTACTCACGGTGCAGAGAAGCGTTTCGATAAGGTGATTGCCAAACTTGGCACAATCACTGAGATTCGTGCTTATCGTTACATCGGTCGCTATAACACCGATCACGAAGCAATCCTACTCCGTGGTACGAATGGAACGGCTCGATTCTCTGGCCTGCTGTGGGGTTACTTGGGTCAAGGCCCAAGGGGAACTCATACCCTGTTGCTCAAGCTAGGCGTCGATACCGCTCTCGCTTGGAAGCTGGCTTTCCAAACTCCCCGCAAGGATCGTGTTATCGGAACCGATTGGCAACTTAGTATTACCGCATAACAAGAGGCAACACCATGAGCAACCAAATCCAAATCATTGCCCCGTACTGGCTGCATGGCATTTGGGTCTTCGATGATCCCGTAGCCGACCTCGTGCAAGAGCCATTCGTTAACGGCGTGCCTGAGATGATTGATGACCTCGTTCGAGACATTCCCGATGCCCGCAGTGGGTTCCGGCTGCTGTTCTCGTCGGCTCCCTTTCCGGGCTTTCAGAGAAGGCTCGAATGGGTTCGGGAAGAGATGGACGGCAACTGGTATCGAGCAGATCAACCTATAAGCGAAGGCTGGCTTTGCCCAGCATTGTTCCGCTACTTCGATGTAGCACCTGCTGAGTTGTACGTCAAAGCAGAAGCGATGAAGCCCGAAATGGAAAAACAAGAAAAAGAAACTGTGATGCCTGACGACAACTGGCATGAGGACTTTGGAGATTGCCCAAGCGTAGAAGAACGCTACCCCGACGATGAAGCCAAAGAATACGCCGATCTGTGGCGACGGTCAGAAAGGGCGGGATGGTTCCCGCCTTGATTGGAGCCAGCATCGGCAGGCTGGTGGGTGGTACGGTGGGTACATCCTAACTTAAACAAAAGGGGAACCTTCCCGCCCCTTTTGTTTTCTTTTTTCTATGTTGGCATGTACCAGAAAGGGACGGTTACGAAACGAAACACAACTGAAAGGGAAAAAGATGAACGACCTGATTCAAGTTGCGATTGCGAAGCTGCTCGCCAAGGACACGCCCGACCTGCCCGTTGGGCAGGTCACCGTGGACGAAGTGGTGACCTTGCATGTCAAGGCCACCGTCAAGCGTAATCGGGATGGGGAGTATACTCCAACCGTGAGTATTCCCCTCAAGGCCACTCTTGCTCTGCTGTTAGCCCGTATGGGCTTTCAGCGGGAACGTGCGAGCGAACTGCTCGTCGAAGCCATGAGAGATGCCCTTGCCGGGGATCTTCTTGGTGAGGAAACGATTAGCGAACGCATTGCCGACGTAGAGTCGGCAATGGCACGGGTCACGGCAATCACCGCCGTGCTGCCGAAGGAAACCCGCAAGGGTGCGGTAACCGTCAAGGGTTCGGTCGAAGTGGTCGAACCGGAACCCATCGCCGTGCTGGTCGATGCCAACGAATTGTTCTAACCCGATAGCGTCCCAAAGGGGAACCATCCCGCCCCTTTTGTTTTCTTTTTTCTATGTTGGCATGTACCAGAGTTGAGCAACGAGCAACGGACACAATCAAATAAAAAGGACTAACATGATGCGCTGCGAAGATTGGCCCTGTTGTGGACACGAGTTGGGATGCTGCCCGCACTACGACGAGTCGGGCCGTCAGACCGATATGGTCTGCACCTGCGGGACACGCCTGCCGGTGGAGTCCCAATACTCAATCTGCCCGGCCTGCCTGCGGGCAGGTGATGAGGACTACGACGACGACTACGACGACGAGCCAGACCAGTTCCGTGGCACAGATGAGGACTACGGCGACGACTACGTGGGGTGTGAGGACTACGGTGACTGGGGCTATGACGGCTGTCACGAAGAGTAAGGGTATATCCTAACTAAACAAAAGGGGAACCATCCTGCCCCTTTTTTCTATGTTGGCATGTACCAGAGAAGGACGAGCAACGGACACAAGCAAATAAAAAGCTAATATCCGTGGCATGAAAGGCACATCGGAAGATAGTTAAGGAGTTTGGCCGGAAGGCGGCAAGACGACGGTCATGTCGCATTTCGGAGAACCAATCATAGCGAACCTTAATGAAGGGCCGACAGTAGACTTTCTACCGTTGCTCGCTTTCATCGGCGTAAAAAGTGGCTACAGTGTCGCCACGTTGGCATGTACCAGAGAAGGACGCAAGTGGGTTCTTTATTGTGGTCGTAAGCTAACCCTCAACAGGAGATAACCATGACTGAACTGAGAGATCGGATTGCTGCGTTTGTGAAACACGCCGATTACGTCACGAAAGAGTATTGGGAGCAGCAAGGCTATACTTTTACCACGCCCCCGACTCATCAAGCTGATTTCATCAGCAGCAAATGGTGTCGCATCATCACCATCGAAAATGGTCAAGCCCGGAGCGTTTACGCTTTCGTCTGTTTGCAAGATGGATTCACAAAAGCATTGGGAGCGGTCAGAGCCGGTGATATTCACAAGGCCGCATCGTTCAAAGCCCCGGCAAAACACGCAAGGGGCAACGTGATGCAAGAGGGATTCAACGATTGTGCAACACCGCACGGAATTGTTTACCTGTGAATCAATACATTTTGCAGAATGCAGGGCGTTAATTGCTATTTAAGTTAGGATGTACCAGTTGTCAGTGTTGTCAGGTTTCTAAATCCCTCTCGGAGAATTGAAAATGAAAATGAGCGTCAATCACAAGCACGGTCGCACGTTCGAGGCTTGGATGGATAAGGTCAATGCCGCAATAGAAGGAAAGTGCGGCCTCACCAGTCGAGACTTGGCTGACCAACCCTATCGTGATTGGTTCGATAGCAAGATGCAACCAACCGCCGCTGCCAACAAAGCCCTCAAAGATGAAGGCTTCTTCGATGCGTTCTAAGGCGAAGGGGGCGGGAACCATCCCGCCCCTTTTGTTTCTACTTTCTAAGTTGGTATGTACCAGAAATGGGTGTGGAAACGTACCCGACATTAAACAAAGGAACCGAACGATGACAGGAATCTTTCCGAGTTCAGAGGAAATCGAAGCACTCGGACTGCCGGAGTGCTTTGCCTACCAAACGCCAGAGCAAGCCGCTCAAGAAGCGGCTGACTACGAGTTCAACAGCCTTTACGACCGATATGATGGTTGGGGCGATCCTGACCCAACTTACAATATCGGATATGACGGCTAACTATATGTTAGCATGTACCAGAGAAGAACGGTTACGAAACAATCCAAGGAGACTGACATGACAATCGACGAAGCCATTTCGGTTTTAGAATCTGCCAAGAAGGAAGGCGTAAAGAACATAATTCACGCCTTTTGGGAAGCTAAGGATTTCTCGATTCCTGACGACGACGATTGGGCGGCAATGTGCCAACAGGTCGAGGACAACATGGATTGGTCGAGAACTTGGGAGGATATGGCACAATTTGCAGAGGCAGAGTAAAACAATGAATGCTTCTTCGATGCGTTCTAGGTAAGGCGAAGGGGCGGGGAACCATCCCGCCCCTTTTGTTTTCTTTTTTCTATGTTGGCATGTACCAGAAAGGGACGGTTACGTACAATATCGGATATGACGGCTAACTATATGTTAGCATGTACCAGAGAAGAACGGTTAAAACAATGAATGCTAAAATCCAAACAGCGTTGGTAATTTTCTTTTTTCTTGAAGTCATTTTTGGGTCTTTGTATTTACTTTACAAAATTGCATAGACATTACACACATGAACTTCAACATCTATGAACGTGACCCTGTGAAGCGAGTTGCATCAGGCAAAGTGCGTGAAGCCCAAATTGCCGATGCGTTGCGTGACCAAATCGGACTTGACATTCGGGATGCAACCGAAAACCAAGACAAGTTCTGCAAAATTGACCGATGGCTATTCCAAAACGGCAATCGCATCCCACTGCAAATCAAGTTCCGAACAAAGGGCGATGACCTGCTTTTCGAGGTTTATGACACCTTCCTTGATTGGACGTTGCCAGACGCTACCTACGGCAAGCCCGGCACTTTCAATAAGCTTGGCCGAGATATGCAAGGTGATGCCAAGATGTATGCCGTCTTGTTGGCGAACAAAGATCGGCAAGGTAAGCACCAAGTTGTGATAGTCAATACCGATGATGCCAAGCGATTCATCTGGAAAATGGTGGACATTGCCGAAAAAGATGGCTGGACAACCAACGGTTATACCAAAACCCTACGCTTGGCGAAGTATCACGATGATTCGCAAGGCGTGAATCCAATAGCCGAATTGAAGTTGCAACATGACCCCGGCGATGGTCGTCCGAAAATGGTTGCATACGTTCCACCACAACTGTTCAACCACGAAATCAAGCTGATTACTCTACCCGAACGATGGGCAGCATAAACGGAAAAACATTGATTGCTCTCTATGTTACGGTGTACCAGAGATTGTTGCGTGGATGGAAAAACAAAAGCGGAGAACTACGATGCCTCATAACACAATGCTTGATGTGACTTTTACGGTGATTCACGAGATGGAAGACCCAATGGATTTGTTCAAAAAGGAGAACATTCATTTGGTTTTGAATGCGTTGCAAAAACGCATTGATTACTTGCGTGAGAACCTCTCAGATGCTCCCGATTCTTTCGGGGTGTACGAGACGGTGACTGATGATCCAGGTGAGCCGTTCGCTCAGACGGTGCTGGATAGTTGGGGGAAATCACGCCTTTGAAGGTTTCGTTGAACCTGTAGTGGGTTCGGAAGAACTTCACGTGGATTGATGCCAAGCATCCCGCAGTTTTTGTGCAACTGCCTTTATACCAGAGAAAACCATGACCGAAAACATCATTTACACCGTTGTCGGCCTTCTCATAACCTCTATCATTGCTGACCTGTACGACGCACAGTAAGAAGCGGAGTTCTAAGTTGGCATGTACCAGAAAGGCAAGGATACAGAACCTTTGCAAAGAGAGTGACTAATGCTCAAGAACCGTCTCATTGAACTCATGGCGGAATACGCTCAAGAAGTAGGTACGTCCGCACAATCCGCTCTGCGTGACATTATGACCGATCTGCGTCATATTGCCGACGATCAAGACCTTGATTTTGATTACGCTGGCATCGCCTCTGAGGAAGTCTACCTTGAGGAAAACCCGAAGGTCGCATTGGCCGACGACTGCGGTGAGGATCGCCTCATGATCCTTACCAGAAAGAAGATGCTAACTCCTGTTGAGGTCTGTATTGTCTACATTGAATCTTGCGGCTGGAGACTCCGGGCAAGAGCAAGGGGCTATTACTTCTTTTACAACGAGAATGCACCCATCGGCATGAGGGATAAGACATTCTCCCTCAAGGAACTACGGGAAACCTACAAAACAGGATGGTAAGTTAGCATGTACCAGAGAAGGGTGGGAGGAACAAAACCATGAAAAAAACCGAATCAGCAACGAAAGCCCATGCTTCTGTGGGCTACTGCAAACATCTTCGCCCTTTCGGTAAGCGGTTGGCTAACAAAGCAACCCGCCGCAATGGGAAGAAAGCCATTGCCTAATTCTTGCACAGAGATCAACACATGAAAACTATCACCAAAATGTGCAAAACACTCAAGCAGGCAGAAGTCTATCAAAATAGGCTTTACAATAAGTACGAACACGTTCGGCTTGTTCGCTCGCCTTGCTTCACTGAGGAAGGCATCTACCAATGGATCGTCCTAAGTTAGCATGTACCAGAGAAGGGCGGGAGGAACAAAACCATGCGAGTGCGTAAGGGAAGCATCTACGTTTACGACCCTGTGATGCTCGATATTATCGACGGGCGCACGGGATTGCAAAAGGGCGAACAAGTACGGGTTATCCATTGCTACGGATGCCCTGCGCCCAACACGATGAACCATTGCCACGTTGAACGTCTCAATGGCGAGTTCGTCGGCCTTGTGCATTGCAATAGCTTGCACAAGGTCGAAAAGAAAAAGTAATGCTGGAAAGCCGCCCCCGCTCGAACAGTGAGCAATGTTGGGATGTACCAGAGAAGGACGGGAGGAATAAACCATGCACGTTCAATTTGTTCGATTGGAGCGGGCGGCTACGGATAGCTGGATCACACTCGAACTTCCATCACGAAAGGACTTCGGCGATGAGCTAGATTCTTTCTTAGCTCAATCTATGCCAGGATGGGAAGTTGTATCAGGATGTATGGAGAATCCTGATGATGGTTTTGAATACGAGGATTGGCTGCCCTAGACCAGTAACAAATCACTTCCCCGCAAAGTATTGGTCGAAAAAATTGCTAAGTTAGCATGTACCAGAAAGGGACGGTTACGAAACAACTCAACGAAGGAGTGAAAAATGGCAACGAAAGCAATTTTGATTGAAGCTGACAACAGCGTGCGTGCAATCACTATTGAGGGCTACGATGACCTCAACAATGCCGTGGGCGGCTACATCCAAGGCATCTATCTTGGCGATACCGGCCAGTTCGCCTACGTCAACGAGGACGGCATTGCCCTTGGCCTGCCCTACAACGATAAGGCAACGAAGTTGTGCTTCGCCAAGAATGTCGGCCTGCTGCCGTTCGACTACATCAAGGGCAACATGATTATCGTTGGCCCCGCCGACGATGACGGCAACGATACCGATGTGAGTAATGAACTCGCCGCAGAACTCGGCTTGTAATACCGAAGGGGGAAGGGAACAACAAACCCCTTCCCCCTTCGCTGGGGCTATGTTGGCATGTACCAGAAAGGGACGGTTACGCAACACTCAACGAAAGGGAAAGGGAAAACGATGAACATGCGTGAAGTCAATGGCCTTCCGATTGGCAACGGTATGACGGTGATGCTGGATCACTCGGTTCAAGTTTTTACCGTTGTAGTGCGGTCTATGGGTCGGGTCGGAACCGACACGATCAAAAACTTGATCGAGAAGCGACATGAAGTCGTGAGGATTGAGGAGATCGACAACACCGCTTACGTCCATGCCGGTCGTGGGGAATAACATTCTTCGTTGGGGCGGGAACCATCCCGCCCCTTTTGTTTTCTTTTTTCTATGTTGGCATGTACCAGAGAAGGATGGGTCAGTCGCCCATAACCGAAAGGAAAAGCCATGACTGAACTCTTGGCGGCGAAGGTAAAGGCTACGAATGCGGCTAACGCCCACGCAATGGAACTCTGGGACAAACTGTCGGGCGTATTTGCGCCGTTCGTTGGTAAAAAGATCGAAAAAGCTGACGGTGGCCTGTTGGCTAAAATCGTCAAGCTGTTGCCAATGCTCCCAAACAGCGTATCGCTAGGGGTTTACCGCTACCGTTCGGCTTATAGCTTGATGTACGTCGTCAAAACGTGCGAGAGCATTCTGCCGCAAATCGGCAATCTGCACGAGGATTACGGCTGCACCTACTACGAAGCCTCTTGCTATGTCGGCGAAATGCGTGACGGCGTGCTATTGAAGCTCTGCGACCGTCCGACGCTGCGAGCCGATTACACAGCGAAAGAAGTTACGGCCAATCGTGCGGCCTACGCTGCGGCCAAAAAGATCGCAGACGACGCACAAGGCAAGTTACACCCATTCGGCGAATACGACCGATAACGAACAAAGGGGCGGGAACCATCCAGCCCCTTTTGTTTTCTTTTTTTCTATGTTGGCATGTACCAGAGAAGGACGATGACGAAACAAGGCTGGGAGGGTTTAGCGATGACGAACGATCAGCAAATAACCATTTTCTACAACGACCGCTATGGAACTTATTCGTTATCCCCCGATGGCGTCGAGCAGGCGTTAAGGGAAATTACGGGGACGGTAGATCCAGGCTCGTGGGCGCACGCCGTAGGCGAGGCTCACAAAAAGGGAGGCGTCACGCTTGGCGAACTAGCCGCCAGCATCACCGCCGCCCAGCAACGGCTCATTGCGGCAAAGGCCAAGAAGGGCATCCGCCGTGTGAAGTGCGACTGCGGACATGAATGCGACTCGTACCTTGTAATGTCCGCATCCCGTGGCTCGTCCTGCCCTGACTGCTACGACCGCATGTCGGAGTAACAGTGCGAACCATCCCGCCCCTTTTGTTTTCTTTTTTCTAAGTTGGCATGTACCAGAGAAGGACGAGTGGGAGTAAGTTTTCTACCAACATAAGGAGCAAAAACATGCGACACCGTTACGAATCAGAAGATATGCCGAGCGGCATTTGTGAAGATTGCGGACACTTTTGCATCGCTGTTGTGCGTGATTTTGGCATCGGCCCCTACGAGTATTGGGGCGCACGGGGCAATCACCACGACTACCAGCAAGTTAGCCCTTGCTGTGAGGTGAGTATCGTCGAAGGCGATACCAAGGTGATTCGCACCGCCACTCACACCGCCCGTCGTGACCACAGGGATGGCAAGATTAAGGCTGGTGAGAAATATCATATCACCGTCACAAAACATTGGCGCAAGGGTGGCCCGTGGTGGATTACCACCACCAAACGAAAGGTGGCTTAACATAGCCGTCAGCTTGAACCGATGAACTCGATGCCGCTATACAAGAGGCATTGGAGTTCACGGTTCATAAAACCGAAGTGGAACCGATTGTCTAAGTTGGCATGTACCAGAAAGGGACGGAACGAACCACATGGCGGCGTAGCTTATACGGCTAAAGCACCAGTTAAGGAGTAGTGCCTCGCATGGGTATACACAGCGAGCCTTTGTTATCCGTACCTGGAAGAAGCGGGTTCGATGCCCGCCGTTGCCTGCCTATACTGTAGCCCATACCGGGATTGTACCCGGATGGGTGAACAACGAGGCGTCAGACCACGCCTACAACCCGTAAGGGAGAGGGTATAGGGGACATGCCGGAATGGATGGGCGGGCAAACGGTGTCCGTCGTCAATGGTGAAACCTTTTACTATCTGGATGATGTGCAGAGGGGAACCATCCCGCCCTTAATGCGGTCAGGATATTTGGACTAAGTAGTCAACAACGAAAGTCTTGTGGTCAGAGTTGACCGAGTATTCAGCCCCAGGACTGTCCAATTTGTATAAAGTATAAAGATTTTTTCTAAGTTGGCATGTACCAGAAAGGGACGGAACGGGTCTTATACCGGGATTGTACCGAGGGGAACCATCCCGCCCTTAATGCGGTCAGGATATTTGGACTAAGTAGTCAACAACGAAAGTCTTGTGGTCAGAGTTGACCGAGTATTCAGCCCCAGGACTGTCCAATTTGTATAAAGTATAAAG
>Ga0194128_10003110_pt1 | contig 26018 bp, 15 predicted proteins | sample TA2KigCa65mmetaG_FD_148650 | JGI IMG/M metagenome (GOLD analysis project Ga0194128, IMG submission 148650) | Freshwater microbial communities from Lake Tanganyika, Tanzania - TA2015037 Kigoma Deep Cast 65m | ecosystem: Environmental > Aquatic > Freshwater > Lake | place: Tanzania: Lake... | reverse complement strand
GGTTATTCATCCAGCCAAAGCAGATCGCCCGCTGGGACCAGAATCGGGTCCACTCGCAGGGGATTCGTCAGCGGATGCATGAAATAGGTGTCGCCCGGAAACACGGGTTCGTCGGTGAAGATACGCTCGTGGTTGCCCTCGTCATCTACGGCGGATATGACTTGCCGACCCCAACGGTCATATTGAATGCTCTCGATCAAAATGATTCGTGGGAAGACTCGTGCGTCGTGTCGGCCGAGGTATTCCAGAAAGGTTTCCGCCTCGTCAAGGAACTTACGAGCCTGTTCCGAGAGAGAACGCCCGACGTCCTCAGAACGATAATGAGAGAAAGCGTTTCGCAGTGCTGCAATTCCGTCTGCGCCTCGTGGAATCAACGACGATGGAGCAACGTCTCGCTTGAACACTGCCACCGCTGGGCTTGCGTCTTCTTCGAGGTGCTTGTTGAGGACTTCAATCCAAATCAACAGGTTTCCCAAGCTCGCTTTAGCGAAACCAGATCCGTCTGAAATCTTGTCCCACTGCCGAAGCAGTTGTTCGGGCGCAGTTCTGTACGCGGCTTGGGCTACGAAGCGAAGCATAACGCGCGCGACGTATTCAAGACGTCGAGCGACGTCGGCGATCGCTCCGCGCAACGCCTCATCGTCATGGACGAGAAGCTTCGCGCGGGCTCGCTGAACCGCCTGACGTACCGCTCGCAATCCATCTGGAGCCACTGGATCCGGAAAGCCGAGAGTCTTCAGGAACCAACGGGCGAGTCCCTCCGCGGTTGGACAATATGGCGGCTCTTCGCTCCGATGCTTACGAATCGCGCCTAGCAAGATAGGTCTGCCAAACTCGCTCGCGATGAACTCGACCAAATCCGGTTCACGAATTAGAAACTCGAGCAGCTGAATGTCTTCTTGTCCCTTATACCCCTCAGCAGTGAACCGTTTGCGGAGATCCTCCCGCGATTGTTCCGGAAGATGAGAGAGCAGAAAGTCCCGAAGCTCACGCAGCGGCTTGGTGCCCCTTCCGGACTTTTCGCGTTCGATTGTCGTAACAGCACGCTGGGCAGTTGGCGTCGTGGAACTCGTAGTCGGCCCGGTGTTCCGAAAAGATAGACCCAACGGAGGTTGTGCTTCTCGGACGCTTCTCCTACTTTCAGCTGGGCGAGGAAATCCCAAATCGAGGTCCGTGGCCGCTAACGACGCCGCGGGGTCTTCGCTAAAGTGACGGGAATCAACCGTTGCTGCGTGGCTTTCGTCGTCAGTTGCCGGCTCTGCAAGCGCGATCTCTTCTGTCGATTCCGGTTCCTCCAGAGCAGCGAGCGCATCGGTTGTCGGCTGAGGCTTGGCAGCAATCAGTGCTTCTCTGACGGCGCCTAGTAAGGTCGACCAATCGTGGGCATCCCAATATCCACGGCTATGAGCGAGCCGGTTTCTCGCGTGCCAGGCGCTGCGCCACAATTGCTTTAGGGACTCGGCAGCCTCTGGGCGGTGCTCCTGCAACAGATCCTGAACATGCCCAAAGAACAAAGCCAACGCCAGACCGCGTGCGGAAGCGTCGCCAGTCAGATACTGATTCCATGTGCTCCTCATCGACTCGCCGATTGGACCTTCAGTTGAGTCAACAAGCTCTGCGACCGACGCCTCAAAGTCGCGCTCACGCCGTTCCGCTTCGAGTAGGATCTCGCGCGCCACTTCATCTTCAGGCCGATGTAGCACGACATCGATCGTGCGAATGCCTCTATAGCTCGGAAACCCAGACGTGAGGGTGTCGACCAGTGCCGTTGTCGAGGCTCGAACAGACAGTTCAGCGCTGCCAGTCCCAATCAGGGGAAGCGCTACACGAGAACACTTCTCCGCTCCCGCTGCCTCGAATAGCCGCTGATAGAGTTTGGCGAGTTCGGGCTCGAGGATCGCTCTGTTTTGATCGAGATCCATCGTGATCGCGTGCAGCAACAACCTGCAAGGAAGCTCGAAGCCCTGAGTGACGTAGACGTCGCCCAGGTGAAGTTGCGGCTCCGCTTCTTCAACTGCCTTCGCCAAGCCCGGTCCTGCAGCCGCCCAAAGCGCACGCGAGACGCCACCGCTGTGAGATAAATAGTTGTCGTCAGAGCTGACGATGGCATCAACACGTTCTGGGAACGTGGCTAGATCCCCACTTGATACTCGAACTGTATGGCCCGAAATCGTAAAGATCTGCGGCTGATTTCCCACTGGCCCTCGCTGGAAAAAGGTCAGTACAGCTGTAATTGGACGTCCTATTCTAAGCGGGCCACAAGCGTTCTTGGTTGGTTACCCAAAGGAACTGAGCATGCCTGACAACGTGACTAGCATGGCCTACAACTCTGAGAACGGGCCGCCGTGGCACCGTAAGGGCACTCCAACCAAGGGACTTACGACTGCGGCCGAATGCATCAAAGCGGCGGGACTCGATTGGGCTGTCACGAAGGTTCCCTTGCGCGTCGCAGACGAAGGTGGCGTTCCTCTGTCGCACGTGATGGCGACCGTTCGCGCTGACTTCGCGTCAACGGATCCGCGACGAGTCTTGGGCATTGTCGGAGGAGAGTATCAGCCGCTCCAGAACTGGGACGCATTTCGGTTCTTTGACGACGTCGTGGGCGACGGCGCCGCATTGTACGAGACAGCAGGTGCGATCGAGAACGGTAAGCGAATCTGGCTATTGGCGAAGATTCCAACGACCATTCACATAGGGAAGGACGACGTCGTCTGTCCTTATCTGCTATTGGCAAATGGCCACGATGGCCAGCTGATGGTGCACATCAAGTTCACTCCAGTTCGGGTCGTGTGCCAGAACACACTGGCGATGGCGCTCCACACTGGTAGTGGGCCGCATGTCGCGCTGCGTCACGATCGATACTTGAAACGAAGGCTTGAGAGTGCCAGCGAAACGATTGCCACCATTCATGCCACCGTTGAGGAGGTCCGGGAGCAATGGGCTACCATGGCCAATCGACGGCTTTCGGTAAGCGATGCCGAGCGATACTTCAAACAAGTGTTCGGATCAACCGACAAGCCGTCTACTGAAGAAGATTCTCAGGCGGAGTTATTCGAACGCGCTCAGGCAGAAAACGATCGGCCTCTCCAAGGCCTCAAGAAAATCGCGATGGACGACTTCGAACGAGAACACAACAAGAAGTTGATGATCAACGGAACGTTGTGGGCTGCGTACAATGCAGCCGTGTACGCGATCGACTTTGGCAGAAAGAATCAACGGGATCGGGTTGACGATCTCTGTCTTGCTGAGGGCGCCGCGTTGAAGGCAAAGGCGATTCGGATTGCGCGGGAACAAATCGGCGTCTGACGACTTTGGAAGGACGCGATGCGCAGCATTGACAAGCCGCTCGAGTGGATACAAGGAAAACGAGAAAAGGGTTGCACGTACCACACTCTATCGCGCGCAAGGTGGAACGGCGACACGATACAGATTGATGTGTTCGTGATGCCATCGATTTCCGCTTCCAGGCCGATCGCGATCACCGTCGGCCTGTATCGAGACTATCATGCAGTCGAGAAGCACAAGAGTGCGATTATGAACACACAGGAGCTCGATGCAGCGGCAAAGAAGACCTCTCAAGCGCTTGTGAGCCTGGGGGTTTCACTTGACACGGCAGTCCTCAGAGCAAGCGAAGTCAGCAAGCGAATTCAGCGGGACGCCAAGGCGATTAGTGCCGCGATGTTGTAGTTCAAGCTATTCGTTCAGCGCCTTTAGAAGGGCGTCTCGAACATCCGAATAGAACACAATCGTCACCCTCGTCGCTACGTCGTCAGCCAGGTCGAAGAGTTGCTTTCGCGTAGCTACGGGCATCAGCAGAAGCTTCGCGCCGCGATCGGCAGCCGATTCCACGATGGTTACCGCGTTGTAGACTGGCTCGATCGAACCGCCGAGGTTCAGTCCTCCGACAACTACGAGACCGCCCTTGAGGCTCTTCTCCATAAGAGCGGAGCAGAGCGCGAGTAGCACTCCCAAGCCAGTCGCGGCGCCGCTCTTCGCTGCGTCGAAGGCACGCATCTGAAGGGAAAACTCGTGAGCTCGCGGATCGCGATCACCGACCAGTTCTTTACCACGCGAGTACAAGTTCTGCTCCGCGCAGCGAACGCTCTCCTTGAACGGCGCAGGCGCGGGTTGATTGAGGATACGGACGCCAGAACCTGGACCCTCTGTCGCATCGACTCGAAACAGACCTGGGTTCTCATCCACACCACCTGGTGACATCGCCCAGACCTGCCCTGGCGGGAGTGGATCCTCCCCGATACTGTCCTCGCTTTGAAGCTCCGGTGTCGAGACAAACTGTTCGACCCCATCCAAGCCCACCTGATAGCTGAAATGAGTATTACGGAACTCGGCTGACCCGATTCGCTTCTGCTGTTCCTTAATCCGACGACGGCACTCGAGCGCCAAACGTGCGGCCCACTCGATCGCACCGTCTGGAATGTCCGTATCGGTATCGGGATACATCAACTTGAGCAGACCACTCATGGTCTTCTGGACAGCATTGGTGTCGCGACCGCTCAACGCACCACCAAATTGAAGCCGACCAGCCAGCTTGTGCACGCGCGATTGGATTCGGAGATGGTCCCAGCACGAAGAGATAAAATCGCTGACCAAGCCGAAATGATCTGTTAACTGGTCTTTGCTTACTTTGGGAACATCCCACCCTGGAATGTAAGCGTGAATGCGATCCATAAACGCCGTGTCGTTTCTCATCTCCGGCGGCATTGGTCCTAGGAGGTGTCCTATCCGCTGTTGATGCGAGACGTCGACGTCGAAGTTTCCCACCATAACGATGCTACCGAAGCCGCGGATGCTCTCCTTTCCTCGGCTGAACTCGCCGGACTCCATGTACCCCTTGAGGATGTTCACGCCGTCTTTTTGGTCAAACGAGATCCCGGACACTTCGTCGAAGCAAACGACGTCGTATTGGCAGACGAGGCCGCGATGGCCGGTCGCGTTGTTGACAAACATCCGCGCTACCGTTGCTTTACCGCCGGACACGAGATGCGCGTACGGCGACACCTGCTGAAATAGGTGGCTCTTGCCAGTACCCCTCGGCCCAAGCTCCACAGCGTTGTAGTTGTTCTCAACAAACGGCACCATCCGCAGGAGCATCACATCCTGCGTTCTTGCGGGAAGTTGCGCTGGCTCGAGACCAATGCTTCGCAGAAGAAAATCGCGCCATTGCTCGAATGAAAATGACGCGCGTCCTTGTCTTAGAACGTCGAGCACGTCGCGTCGAGAGAGCTGGATTTCGCGAATCGATTCGATTCCAAAGGGTCGCCCCCCCGACTCTTCCGCGATCGTAGGATCGTACGTGAGCTCGATCTCAGCGTAAAACCCACCTGTGAGCATACGTTCGTGAGCACGTACGAGGTCCTCGCCTATTCGCACGTCGTTCAACCGCAAGCTCGGTAACTCCGCCACGAACGAGTCGCTCTTCGCGTCAAGCCTCGCGCGAATGATGTCGATCAACTTGACGCGGCCGTCGCGCTTCGCGCGGGCCTTGAACAGCTCCTCTTCGCCCGCGCGAACCGTCCGACTCTCCAACTGCCTTTGGACGATGTCCAGCCCCTCTTGGATTTCCTGTTCGTTGGTGCTGGCGCAATAGCGTCCCAGAAGGAATTCGGCGACGTATGTTGGGACCGGATACTGGCCCTTGAACCGACGCACAAGGTCCTTTCGAACGACGAATCCTTCGAACGCCTTCGCTGCAATTTGATCGAGATTGTCGAGCTGCATGTTCAGTTGTCCCCGATCGTCACGGTCTGCTTGGCCACGACGTTGCCATCTCGAATCACTACAACGACCGCCGCAGCTCCGAGCAGGTCGTCATTCTCGATCACGATCGAGATTCGGCCCGCTTCATCCAACGCCTTCGATCGCTGCGACGCGCCGAGGACGCTGGAGCCACCGTCGGCCGGCTTGGTTCGAACGTCGACGGTGACGCCCACCGTGTCGCCTTCCAGCTGCATCTGCGCGCGCAACCCGCTCCACTTCAGATTGGCGATGCGAATGGCGCGGGCGTCCGGAGACGGGGCAGTGACTGTAAGGAACGCCGTAAGAGTCTCCTGAAGACTCAGGCCCCCGTGTGCGTACTCCATCCCACCCCTAAATGTGCTGACCCCTGGTGCCAAGACGATCCCGTGCGCCGCACCCCAAAACCATGGGACTTCGCGGAAGCCGTGCTGCGCACCTGGCTTTCCGACGGCGCATCGCCCCCATTTAGTCACTGTGAGGTGGGCCGGCAGCTGGACGCTCGGAAGCCCGCCCGGCATCAGCAACCATCCGTGATCTGAGGTAACGAGCACTTTCTTCCAACCCGCGTTCAGCAGATCGCGAATTCGATAAGCCACTCCTTTTAACTCTTCTTCAATTCGCCAAGCCAGTCGAATGCCGTCGTCGTGACCGTACCGATCGAAGGCCCCAGCCTCGGTCCAGGCCGACTCGGTGGAGTCGCCGAGATCACTCGCATCGATCCACTTGAACCCAATATCCCAAAGAAGTTCTCTGAATCCTTGCGACTTCAGGGGGCGACCATCCTCGGTCTGCGGTTCGAAGGTCGGTGATACGGTGTCGCCGCCGCGCAGGCGCTTGGTTAGCGGTTGCCAGGCTGGCTTCGCCGTTGCTGTCACCGTGGGCAGCGCACTCCAGGACGGTTGGACGTCCGCAGTCAGGGCAAAGCCCTCCAGCAAGCGTGACAGCTCGAACCCAAGGTCGCATCGCAATCCATCGACGAAAACGACAACGGTGCCCCTCGTCGGCTGGAGCGTTCGAGACAACATAGCCGCGGAGTTCGGATAAGACGACGCAAGGGTATCGGTTCTGCTACTGATTTCTTCCAACCATGGTAGGTATACGGCTCGCAACGCCAAAGACACGGCCTCCATGTCTCTGTTCTCGCGGACTGTCGCGATCGCCTTCCAAGCGGCGACGTCGATTTGCCACCAGACGCTCCTGTAAGTGTCGGCGAGAGCATTCCAGTCGTAACCAGCACCGCCTTGCCGTACTCGCTCAGCGAGGATTCCGAGTTGAGCAGCAGCCGATGCGAGGGGAGCCTCTCCCAAAGTGCCCCACACCGAGTCGGCGCGCTTCAGATGCTCGGCCGCAAGTTTCGACAGCGCATCTAGTGCGGGACCTTTAGAAAGGTGCGCGAGCCCTTTGAGTGCATTTCGAAGCGCATCCTCTTGCGACTTGTTGTTCGACGGGATGCGCTCGTTACCCGAATCGAGTAGGTCCTTTGGTTGGGCAAGATCGAGGGCGCGCCTGACGCCGACGAACGACTTCGGCGCTTCCTTGTATCGATTCCACGCATGCTCCCACGCGCCAGAACCACTCACAAGTCGCTCTACGGCGACAAGCTGGCCGTCTTTTTCGGGATCGAAAGCGAAGAGTGTCTTGGAGGTCGCAACGAAGCCTCGCCAGCGATCGAGTGGCCATTGTTTGCGGACAGCATCTGGTGACCCGATCCATTGCAGAAGCATTCCATGCGGATCATCGGTCACCAGCTTGTGAAAATCGGCGGCTTCGAGGTGATGTCCGCGCAGATCATTCAGATTCGCGCGCAACACGTTCTCGAGCTGCTCAACTAGGGCATCGCTTGTCGCGCGATCGCGCGCGAGTTGAAGGCCCAGGCCCCCATCCTGCGACGTGAGAAACGCGAACGGCGTCCAGTCTTTTCCATTCTGCTGGGTCCAAAAGTGCCCCTGATACTGCTGTGCAAATAGGTGCTTTGCGTAGCCTGGGAAACCAGCGGCTCCGCGGAATGTTTGCCGTGACACTCCAGGCAAGTAAATGATTGGAGTCGAGTCGCTAGAGGCACGTCTTGCGAGCCGGTATCGCACGAGGGTTGACGGGCCTCTCGTCGCGTCGGCCGTCATCGGGTCAAGAATCAGTAGCTCTGATAACGCATCTCGAACAACGGCGTCAACCGCTTTTGCCCAGACGCGATCGCTATCCGGCCAGAGCACGACACGTGGCGCCGCGAATTCGTGGCGATTGTACGTTGCCGCTTTCCGCAGCGACTCAACGAGCTGATCGAGAACGGTCATCCCTGAGCTATCTGCCGCCGTGTGTGCGGCGCTTCCGCTGAATTGTCAGATGAACACTATTCCAACGATGTCCGGTGAACACACGGCCAGGTTCGGGGTCAGTGTCCGGTTCGTCTTCACACCAGAACCACGGATATTCGTTCTTGTCACTATCTGGCTCTTTGCCACGGTCCTTCTCCCATTTGATTCTGACTCGTTTGCGCAAGATGTCAGCTGTGACGAACGGCCGAATGTTCAGGCGCACGCCGTCGTTCAAATCAGGGTGCCAACCCACAGGCTGCTTTGCGAGCTGCTTCCAGCGCACGAAGATGTCGTACGGAGCCTCGCCTTCCAGGATCTTCGTTAACTCCGCTTGCAGCGCACGCGCAGCGCCCAATCGAGCGTCAGCACCTGGCTTGTCGGCTTTCGCGTCCTCTTCCTGCTGCCGAATCCAGTCCCCCAGATACGCATAGGTCAATTTTTGCAAACCCGCGTGATCGAGCTTGTGATAATTGACTAGTGCGTGGAAGCCGTCCTTCCGTCCGTCCCAGATGTGCCAAATGAACGGGCGCTGATGGAACAACTCGCAATGTTGCTCGAAGAATTCGTCGCGTAGCCACTCCTCCAGTGTCGACGACTTGCTGCCGGTCCCACCGGCGCAGGTGATTAACGCGCGTTCGTCACTCTTCCCCAATGCCTTCACCAGCAATGCCCGTAAACGATGCGCCGCTGGCTGCTCGCGGTTAATCGACGCTAAGCAAACGACGCCGTCTGCGTCGGCAAGTGCCTCTAGGCCATCAGGAGGGAGCGCTGGACAATCGGCGATATTGGAACCGGTTTGCCTGGGCCAAGCATACCCAACTAGCCGTGCAACAGCGACATGCAGGGCCTGTTCCGCTCCGCTCGGATGGCCTCCGAATATCCACTGAGTTGCGTCGTTAGACTGTGGCAATGGGAGACCCTGCGGGTACTCCTTCGATGCGAGCTCTCGCCACCTTTCGATATCAAAAGGAACCTGTATTAAGCCGGTGTTCGTTGGTTTCAGAGACTGATCTATCTTCCGGACCTCACGTGGGTATTCGGGCGATGAGCAGAACGCCCAGACTGCGGGCAGATCTCTACCGTCTTTGGGGATAATGGGAGAGGCATTGCTATCAAAGGCGTCACCGATAAAGAGCGCCGCAGGAAGTCCTCCCATCTGGCTGACCATCACGCCGCGTCGACCCCACGCACCAAGACCTTGCCGACGTGCCAGTCCGGCCCCATCGTCGAGCCAGTCGATGAGTCCCTCCATGCCGCCATAAGGCTTGGTTACGTCAACAGTGCTTTGGAAGAAGCGCCACCTAGACGTGATCTCGGGAAGCTCCCAAAAGTATCGACGGACGCGTCCATCGTCACCGGTCTTTATGCCTTGGAACGATGACGCACGTGAACCCAATAAGGCTTTCTGACCGAGATCGTGAAGAGTAATCTTTGAGCCTGGATTCGTGAGTTGCGTCTTCTGACTAACACACTGTATTGGGCCACTCCGAATGGCATCGTCTTTCTCCACCGGCCCCGGAAGACTCGCCGCATCAATTCCAAGGAACGTCTCGTCGGGGCCAGGAGAACCTACTGACACTGCCACCAAGGCAACGTTCACTTGCTCCCCTGAAATCATCTCGAACGCACGAGGGCCTAGCTTCGCAAGGACTCTCCATGATTGTCGTGTTAAGAGGTGGCGCCGCAGATCCTGGTAACTCTCCTGAATCAACCAGCTCTGTGGTGTAACGAGGGCGGCGCTGCCGAATGGCTCGCAAAAGCTGAGACATCGTTCGACGAAGCAAGTGGCGAGGTCGGCCTTCGCATCGGGATGAGCGTCCTCAGAATATTCTTTCAACGCATCTTCTTGGCTACCCCTTCCGAGATAAGGTACGTTGGTCGCGATCAACGTAAATTGTCGGGCGAGGATCTCGGCGGCCTTCGCCACGCCACGTGCAATCACTACCAGTTCGTGCGCAGTATCGTTCGTTTGGTGCGCAAGCACGTCTTCCAAGAGGGGCTGCAGCTCGTGGAATTCGGCCTCCAGGAGGTCTCCAACTGCACGGGGATTGATGAGACTACCGAGCACCGGTCCATCTTTGAATAGCGTGTACAGGTGCGACATTCCTACCCGAAGGCGATCGTTGCCCCCCGCTAGCGCTACCCACTGCTTCTCATTCGAGTGTGGAGCCAATCCCGAGCACGCAAGATGTAACGACGGTAACGGTTGATAGCCGCCCAGCTTCCATGCCGACAGTGCGAGATTGAATGCAGCAATCTGCGCGCAGCGCGGATCGATCTCGAGACCGTGAAGATTGTCTCGAAGTACTGCATATACCGCTTTCGCGGCCGTGAGTCTCTCTTCCTGCATTCGCAGCCGAGCGAGCAGAGGCAAGACAAAAACGAGGAAGTGTCCCGAACCCATGCAAGGATCCAGGAACGTGATGTCTTTCGCAGCCGTTGGCCAATGTTCAAACGGGCCGGCAGCTGGTTTCCATTTTTTTCTCTGTTCGTCTTCAACGAAACGTAGGTATCTCCAGTCGACCGCCATACCGTCTACCAACGGGAGCCCAGCCTTCGCGCGTGCCTCATCTTCCGTGTTCGCGTGAATCGACCCGAGCTTCCGCGCCCACCATGCACCAATGGTGTTATGAAGAAGAAACTCCACCATGTAGTCTTCGGTGAAAAGCTGCGTGACAGCCGCTAGCTCGTCCGCGCCGATCTTTTTGCCGGAGGCATTGACTTCATCTTTTCGCTTGGCTTGCCAGAATTGATATGTCCAACCGAGAGCGTCGTCAGCGATGAAGACCTCGGGAGGCAGCGAGTGGAGCTGCTTCCGAAGTTCGACTTGGTCATTAACGGCGAGAGTCAAGTCAAATACTGGGTCGCCCGGACGGAAGACGCCAGGCAAAATCTGGCTCGCAAATCGACACGCCAGTTCAAAGCCGTCACGGGCACCGAGTTCCGCAGCTAATTCGTCACACTCCGCGAGCGTGATCGGTACGTTTCCCTGAGAGGAGTCGGTGTGCAACAGTCCGTTCTCCGCCAGGAACCGAGTAAATAGCAACCGGTGCCAGTGCTCGTAAGCGACGTCTTCCTTCAGGTGGTTGATATCCTGCCTGCCAGTACGCTCGTCTCGGACATCGCCGAGGGCTCTGCCTCGTTCGCGTAGTCGGTTCCGCAGCTGCCGCTGGCCGGCGGACATATGCGGTCGGTAGTCCTTTTCGTGAACCGCCAGGTTCTCGAGGGCCGAACGCGCCGCTTGCTCGGCTGCGTCACGTGCCTCCAGCGTGACGCGCGCCAGCAGATTTCGTAAGTCCTTCGCGAGTGAGTTGGGCATAGCGGCTCAGATGATTACAGGGCCGTCTTGAACCGCCGCCAACAGGATCGCTCGTGCTTCACTGATCCAAGTTTCAACATCGCCCTCGCTCTTCAGCGTTCCTCCCTTGAGCGTTAGTCGCTTGGCCTTCGGCTCGGCTTCTCGGATCGCCGCCGCGAGTGCGTCGGCGAATCTCCTTGAGAGCGCGTCGGCGTGCGTGCGCCATGATCCGAGATCGCAGGCCTGGAGCGCTAGTAACAGCTCGGCGTCGGTTCCGGCGACGGGAGCCGGACGCCTTGTCACGCCGGCGGCACGGAGGAGCGTTTCTTTTCGGTCTCCGGCGAGGGCAGCCCACACCGGGTGCGCATCCAGCTGCGCCTGTTCGGTCGCCATAACTTGTTCGTAATGCGCGTAAGCGTCTTGCAAGCCTTTTCGGAGTATCGTGCCCACTTCTTGCAAGACAGACTCAACCGGATCCGGATCATCAAGAAGAGATCTGTTCAACCGGATGGCCTGGATGGCGTTAATGTTCTCCTCGACGCCAGTCAGACCTGTTGCGAACCCCAACAGTCTCTCCGCCACGTCGAAGTGGGCGCTGCGTTCGCTGATCTCTGTGGCGAGATCTTGCCAGACTAAGATCCGCTTGGAGAGATCGTCGGCTTTCTCGAACAGCGTGAACAGCAGATCGTTTCCCGAGAGGGCCTCAAGATCGATCAAGTCCGCCACGAGGGGCGGCTCGGGGGCTGGCGGGTCGCCGCCGGCGCTCCTCGCGAGTGTCTTCAAAGCCTGCACGAAGCCCGGCGCAGCATTTGCCTCGTCGCCAGGCTGGAATTTGTATCCGCCCGCCTGAAAGAGCTTCCGAATGCGGAGCTTCTGCGCCGCAGTCAGCACGGGATGCTGAATTCGGTATTCCGCCTGCCCGCTCTTCTTCTGGTCGAGTTCTGAGACGCTGACAGCTTTCTGCTGAAGGCGTGCGCTCAGATGTCCACTGACGAGGAGCACTGCCAATACACCGTCAATGGCATCCTTAGGCCAGCCATATTGACCGGCACCGAAGTGGTTGACGATCTCGTTTCCCTTTTTCCCTGCGCCGATATGGCGAAGCAGCTCCGCCGCGATCGGGTGTTTATCTGGGTCCCCCGTGTACCCGACAGACGACAGCGCGTCCGGATTGCCTTCCTTTGCACGCTTCCAGACTGTCGGCCAGTTGGCGTTGTCGGCGATGTGGAATTTTGGATACAGCCGCGACAGCACGTCCCCAGCCGCGTCCTTCACGGTCGCATTCAATCCGCTCCCGGAGCGCTCCTGACCGCCCGACAGGAATACACGTGCGCCCGCAACGATCGCGTCCGTCGCGTCACGAACCTTACTCTCTTCGGTCGCCTGTCGTGTGACCATCGCAGACCGGGCGTCCTTTCCTTCCTGTCCGGTCGGATTTCCCTTGAATGTGATCGTCTCCTCGGCCGCCAGTGCCGATGCGATCGCATTCTTCAGTTCATCCGCCTTCGCCTTCGGGACAAGCGCATGGACCGTGGCATCGTCCACGCTGCGCTTCTGAATGTCTTGAATGACTCCGCTTTCGGACTCCTGAAATCCATCCCGCACCCAAACAACAACGCCTTCGGCGTCTTTCGGCGGCTCCATGCCGTGATGGATCACGACACGACGCTTCTCCTTCGCCTGACCGTGGAGCACGCTGATGCCCGACAGTTCGTCTTGGATGGCCTTCGACAGCAACCGGCCGCGCTCTGACGCGATCTGCGAATCATTGTTGAGGATCGCAGAGCGGCGCCTACGGTATTCGTTCTCCCAAGCGGCGCCTTCAGTCGTTTGAAGTCGGTACTCTCCCTCCACATCCATGAGTACGGCTTCCGAGACGAGCTTCGCGATCAGCGAGGGCACCTTCTCCCGCATTGTCGTCGCCGACTGTCCGAGATCATCCGTAAGGAGGTCAGCAAGGTGCTCAGCGTTCGCTCGAATCCCGAGGTCCTGTCCATCACGAGGCAATTTGCTGATCAGAAACGCCAGTGCACAGATGCGGCTGCGTAGCGCCCCGTCGCTTTTCCCTTTCTGCTCTTCGACGATCTCTTGGAAGCGCTTCTGCATCTCCCCAGAAATCACGAGGTTGTTCGCGAGCTGGTCGTAGAGGAAGTCAGCTGGGACGATTGCGCCCAGCGGCTTGTTGGCAGCGGCTCGGCAGGCCTCATACGTCACGCTGAGTTGCGTGCGCATCTGAGCGGTGGTGCCGCTCGGATCGACGTTGTGCAGTACCGCTTCCCAAAAACGACGCCGCACTGGGAGTAGCGGGTAATCGGGTACGTAGGCGTGGTCATCCTCAGATTTCGTCGCGATCTTGGTTTCTCGCAGCTGCCGCGCGATCTCGCCAGAATGCTTGAAGACGACGGTCTCGACGTCCTTCTTCCGCACTTCCTTTTTTTGGAGGACCACCTTGCGAACAACTTTTTCAACGTCGTTGTCGCGGAGGTGCACCTTCGTCGTGAACCGTCCCATGAGCCGTTGCAACGCCGGCGTATCCGTCAGCGCGCTTTGGCCCGTACCGACAAACATCACCCGGCCGTCAAGCTTTTTCGAGCACGCCTCGACGACCTCTTGCACTTCCAGCGCGGTGTCAGCGTTATTGTTGATGTACTGCTGAACCTCGTCGAGCACGATCACCGTGCAGGGCAATCCTCGCTGTCGCAACAGCGCCTGTCGCAAAACGCCGAGCATGTCGTCGATGCTAATGTCGTCAACCTTGGCTGGATACTGCGCGCGAAGCGCCTCGGCGACGTTCCGGACGTCCTTCAGGTGCGGCAAACTGTCGAGATACGCTTCGTGAAGCGCCTTCGAAGTGTAGAGATTCGCGAACTCGGCCGACGGGTTCTTGCCAGCCGCCTTGATGGCCGTTTCAACCTTTTCTCGTTTGCCTTCATCCTGCAGGTGCAGGACCAATCGGGCCACCGACAACTTCTCCGGCAGCCCCAACGACTGAAACACAATCCCGAGGAGCCGAAGTCTGACGCTGCCCACGCCCGCCTTCAGCGTGCCGCCCGCGCTGTGCAATCCGGCGCCTTGCTTGCCGAGCGTGCTGATCTCTTTTAGCAGATCCTGAATCTCGTTCGGAAGTCGCGCGAGACTGCGGGCGTGCAATTTGGCGGGCAACTCGAAATCAGTCCAGAGGTACCGCAATACCTTGACGAGATGAGACTTTCCGCTACCGTAGAACCCGCTGACCCAGGCGGCCTTCTGTTCTTTGCCGAAGTTGTCGACGTAACCCTGCAGGATGCGCCTGAGACCACTCTCGTATTCGCCCTCGCAGACGAACGTTTCCAGTTCGTACCGGAGCGTGTCTAGGTTGTCGACGTTGTTGCTTGAAACGCCGTCATTGGCAAGCTGCCATTCCAGCGGATCTTTCAGAAGTACGTCTTTGACCTTCATCAGTTCTCACCACCGAGGATCGGAACGGCCAGGTAATTCCACCCGTCTCGCGCGCCGAGAAAGCGATACGTGTTCGCTTCCCGCTCTCCGGGGAAGAACACCAGCAGCACCCCTGGAAACGTCAACTGCTCAGGATCGATGACATCAGACACGTGCACGAAATCGTACAACTCCATCAAACCTGTGATGGCGAACACGGTACGGATGGCTTCGGTGGCCGGCACCGCATCCGCCATCTCCTTCAGCTTGCCGCGCAAGAACTCCGTGAATCCTGGATCCGCGTACGCCTCCACAAGTTCTTGATCGGCGAGCACGCGGTCCCGTTCCGAGACGTCAAATGTGTCAATCCAATCCGCGAAGGCGGCGGTCAGGTCCAATCGCTGCCAACCAAGACGAGCCTCTCGAGTCGCCAACTCGAACTCCTGAATGCGGTTCATCATGCGCCGCTCGTCTTCTGGCGCGTACACGACGAACCAGACACGTTGGCTAAGCGGCAGGTTCGCCTTCAGCGGCAGACCCACATGCCGCTGATAACTCGCGACGAGTTGATCAATGCGCGCCAAGCAGCACTCCTTGCTCCGCTGGTAAGAGCATCGGCGCAAAATCGATCTCGAAGACCCCGCCAGCGTGCCGAAAGCGTAACCAGCTTCGCCCGGATGCGGCAGAGAGATGGCTCACAATGGTCTCGGCACTGCCGCCAACGAGCGCTCCAAAGACAGAGCGCACCAGGATCTCGCCTCGCAGACCGAGCAGAAATCCCGCGAACATCGCGTACGTCGACGCGGGCACGGTGGGCTCCGGCAGACTGCGGGTCTTCTTCGCTTTCCCCTTGAGGTGTCCGGCGGCGGTCCACGTGGTGTTTAGGTTCTGTGCGAGCGATTTCTTCATCGCGGGGCTGAATCGGTTCGGGAAGCCGGCTTCGATGTGTTCCTCCATTTGCTTGCGCGTCAGCGTCTCGCCGACGCGCAATCGCTCGATCAACTCGAAGCTCTGTCTGAGCTGTGGGTCTCGGCAATATGTACACATCAGCGCCATCAGAGGGACGCTTGCCATGTCTTTTTCTGACAGTTCGCGAAAGACTCGAAACAGCGTCAGCTTCGGGTCGAGTCCATAGAGCTGCATCAGATGTCTGTAGCTCTTCTCACGACTTGAAAAGGTAGGCTTTCCGAGGACGTTCTCGTCCAAGATCGCACTCTTGTATTGTTCTCGACTGGCAGACGCCGGCACTGACGAGACGAGGGCCAGAATCTCCTGCAACATCATCGATCGGGCCATGTGCCCGCCTGTCCCGGTCGGACGAAATCCAAACCTTTGGGCCGCTGAAAGCACGTGGACGTCGATGGGCTTGTTCAACTGAGCACTCCGCGAACAACAGCGTACTCGTGCTGCCCAAATCAGCCAAGACATCATTCGCGATCCGACGTGCTCGGATGCGCCGTCGCGCGTCATGCAATCGAGGAGTCGCACTAGCCGTTTCGCCAGTCGTCGTAGATTCTCGTCGTGACACGCGACGGCCGAACGGGTTCCACTTCTTTCGTTTCCCAGTACTCTGGGATATCGACACGCGGATGCGACAGACCAAACGCAACCGTGAGCAGGCTTGAGTCCCGCTGCGAAAGTCGGCTTGGGCCACCATCGATTCTGATGCCCTCGGTGATGCCCAACGCTTGGACCTTGCGGTCCGTTACCATACTGTGAGGCGCCCGCCGAAGCGCGTCGGTGATCCCTGGAACAAGTACTCCGCCACCAACCAGCATGCAGGTCAGAGACTCCCACTGACTTGAGCGCATGTCCTTCGCATAAGCCTTGCCGAATGCCTGAACGTAGACGTCGAAGATGCGCGAAGCCAACGGATGAATCGCTTCGAGCACTTCGCTCCGGCTCAGGCGATAGCCGGCTGTCAGCCTAAGATCCGAAGACAGGTTCTCTTTGGCCGCGCGAAGTTCGTGTAACACGGTCGCTTGATCCGAAACCTTCATCACTGCGAGTTCGTGGTGATTTCGAGTCAACGCTGTAAAGATGGCGCGGTCGACATCGTCCGCGCCGACGGCGTCAGTGCACGATGAGTAGCACGTAATCGTCTTCGACGACGCATCGTGATACCGGAAGAACGAAACCGTCGTCGTGCCGGCGCCGACGTCAATGAGTGCATAGAGACCATGAGCGGCAGCAGGAGACTGGCAATACGCGTGAACAGCTGCAATCGCTTCCGGCACGATGCTCACCGGGAGATCTTCCCGCGACGGCATCAAGCGGCGTGCGTTGTCGCGTACAAGCTCGACCGCATCGGTTAAGTGCATACCCGATCTGACGTCACCGGCGACGAGGCTTCCTTGGTATGCCAAACGCTCAAAGCTCATTCGCAGCTTGCCGAACTCGTACTGGTCGAGCGGTGCCGACATATTCCAGGTCAAGTCGGCGCCTCGCGCCTGCCGGAAACTGGCCTCGATGCGTTGTTTTGCAATCCCCATGGTGTAGCCGACAAGGAGCGCGGCGAGCTCGTCGGCGTTCAATGGTTGCGACCCATTCGGTGTCACCACGAACTCACCTGGCCGTTTCTGGGGACCGGCTGGCTGACAATCGCGGCAGCTGACCGCCTTCGCTCCGCAGGCGACACACACTTTGAGGGAACGGACGAGCCATCCCAATTCTCGGTTCTGCTCGGCATCTGAGCCAAAGAAAATGCTATCGCCGGCGATCTTGACGGAGCTCGGCATGCAGATAGGCGGATAGCCGCTTGCTCCATTGTCGAAACCAAGCAACGTCAGGCGATCGCCGGTCACGTCACGCCAGATCACTTTGGACGACGACGTTCCAAAGTCCAGACCTACGTTGATGAGACGTTTGGGTTGCTCGCCACGTGACCACCACGCCATGTGTGCTCCTACTGTTTGGCTGCCGCTGGCGGCGCCGATACTCGGACGATTCCTGCCGCCAACAATTCCCACACCACGTCGACGCGACGATGGCTCTCGATGGCCCGTCGCTTTTGTTCGAGCTCCATCTCAAGACGACGAATTGTGCCCTCGACCATCGTCACGTATTGCTTGCTGAACGTTCGTTCGATGTCCACCGGCCGCAGGCGCTTCCGCTGTCGCTCGAGCTTCACCGCATATGACGCCTCCAGGCTCGCCAACCGGTTGGCGGCAAGGGCGTCGTTCGACTGCTGCAGATCGTGTTGAAGTGCCTGCAGTCGCTCTCCAAAATGTCCTTGCGCTGCGTCCCACACGGTCTCGAACTGTTCGTCGCGGAAATCGGGCACTTCCTCTAGCGTCTCGCCTTGCGTGACCATCAAATGAAGAAGGCCTTCGGCAGCGTTCGCATCGTTCACCGGGTGGCCCTCAAGCGAGACAAACACCGGCTCCAGTTGAACACGCGGGCGAATGCCTTCAACCGTAAGAAGCGGGACGATGAAGAGATAAGTTCCTGGCGGCACGAGGTCGTTCCTGACATCGATTTTCGAAACAGGGTGCAGGCCTGAACGGTCTTGGGCGTAATCGGCGGCGATCGCGCGGATGACCGGGTGGTGCACTGCGAAGAACTCCACATCTGGTCGCGCGAATGCAGCTTCGGAGGTGAAGGTCACCAGCATCGAGTGCCTAAAGGTGCGACTGATGAACTGGATGAACGCTGGATCCGACAGTTGCGAGTGATGCCGAACAAAGGCGAGAAAGTCATCCTTTGGCTCGAATAGCAGCGTGCCGTCGTCATTCCGCCGGCCAAGAATCGAGCGAGCGAAGCGGCTTCCGAGAAAGTCGCGGACCATCACCTCGAGCTCGTCGGGTGTGACGTAGCGCCCGAGCGCACGGACTCGATTCAGTTCCTCGGTGAAAAACTCGTCCTGTCCGAGCAGCCGCTGGCTCTCCGATTCGAGAACGGTCATCTCCTGGCGCCTCTGCTCGATGACATTGGCAACGCGCTCGACCTCGGCCTGCTGCTCTGCAGCGGTCAAACGACCCGTCATGAACTCGCGTTCGAGCTGTTGGATCTCACTGCCGAGGATCGGCTCGATGTCGCCGATGGACTCCTCAAAGATGCGAATACGCTCGTAGAGGCGCAGCAGGATGCGGCTCTCGATAGTTCCGGGAATGCTGAAGTTGAAAATGAGGATCTTGTCCGCGGTTTGCCCGAATCGATCGAGACGCCCGATGCGTTGCTCAACGACCATCGGATTCCATGGCAGGTCGTAATTGACAACGACGTTCGCGAACTGCAGGTCGATACCTTCGCTGCCAACCTCAGACGAGAGAAGAATTCGGACAAACGGGTCCCGCTCGAACTCCGCGAAGCGCCGGCCCCGCTCATCACGATCTGGATCGCCAGGTCTCGAAGGAATATCGCCGTGCACGACGACGCACTTATAGCCGTCTGCGGCAAGTCGGCGCGCAAGGTAACCGAGTGTCCCCTTGAAGAAGGAGAAGAGCACGATCTTGCATCCGGGCTGCTCGTCGTCGAGCGTCCTGAGGCCGGTCAGAAGGGCGTCGTACTTGCTGTCGGCCTTCTCGATGTCCTTGTAGCGATCGACGATCAGACGGAAGCTCGGGTCGTGGCGGATCGTCTGCGCCTGGGCAACCACTGTCTCTGGCGCCTGGCCGTCCTCGGTTTCCCAAAGCTCGTCGAGGTCCAGTAATGGAATGCCCTCGTTTGCGCGAAGCGTCTGCTCGATGAGCGCAGGCAACGAGCTGGCAGCTTGCCGCTTCAGCATGATCGCTGCGAACCCCTCTGCAGACACATTCATGCCAGGCAGCCGACGCGCACCGCTCATCATCCTCTGCTCGTACCATCCGGTCGCGAATTCCGTGATTTCGTCGTAAAACGCCGACTCGCGCGGCGTAAATGTCTTGGCGAGGACCTTCGGTTGTCTGGTCGCCTTTCGCTCCTGCACCTGCGCCTTTCGCGTTCGCGTGAAGATGTGCGCGAGCATGTTGAGGCTCGACACCGCGCGCTGTAGTTCGATCACGTGATCGCGACGGTTACCGTCGTATTCGGCGAGCTTCCGCAGGACGTCTGCGTACAACGGGTTCTCAAGGAGGCGGCCACCCTCCTGTGTATGTTCAACCCGCTTCAGTTCGGCGGAGCACCGCGCGAGATCCACCGGCATCTTCGCCGCCAAGACGCGCTGCGCTTTGATGACATGCTCATTCGTCGAGAGCCGTCGGTCGAATGCCGAGTATTCGTCGAACTCCTCTTCGTCCAGTAGGCGAAGAAGGTAGAACAAGTTCATGTTCCCGAGGTGGATCGGCGTTGCCGTCAGCAGAATCATTGAATCCGCCGAGTCCGACAGCACCATGCCGGCACGATGGGAAAGTGTCTCTGGGTTTCGCAGGTGGTGTGCCTCGTCGACAACTACGAGGTCGAGCGGTGGGAGCCGCGATTCAAATTCGTGCAGAAGGGCTTCGCTTCGTATGGTCTGGAGCGACACGATCCCACGCAGCCTGGCGTCCGCGCCGCGTTCGTCCACGAGCTGCAAGAACGCCCGCATCCTGCCCGAGTCGAGGATCTCGAATTCTTCTTCGAAGCGGCGCCGCATTTCGATGCGCCATTTCTCGCGAAGCGTCGCAGGGCACACGATGAGCACACGGCGAAGATCCTGGCGCGCGCGCTCCTCGGCCATGATCATGCCGGCTTCGATGGTCTTACCGAGGCCCACTTCATCGGCAATCAGAAGGCGACCTTTCGGCGAGTCCAAGTACTTGAGGACTGGTCGGAGCTGGTGCGGGTAGAATGCCGTCCGCGAGGAACGGAACGAGTAGACGTTATTCGAGAGCGGACGCTGCGTTTTGGTGACGGTGATCAGCGACGACAAGGTCTGCCGATTACCGAACACGCCCTTGCGCAGCAGTGTCTCCACATCCTGCGCGCCCTCATAGATCTCGAGGCTGCGCTCGGGCACGTTCTGCACGCGCCCGTCCGCAAACTCGACTTTGTACCAGCATTCGCCCGCCTGACGGCGGGCCGTTCCGACGACGGCGCCAACGCGGTCGCGTTGATGGACAATGCGGACGCGATCGTTGTCTTTGAACTTGGTGCAGTCGGACATCAGGGATTCACCAATTCGGATTCGGGCTCCATCTCAAAGGGCGGCGCTTCGAGAAGTGCGACGGCGTCCGGGACGGGCAGTTCCTGAACATCTGCGAGCTTGCGTTCGATGGCGCGGGATCCGCGGCGTGCTTCGTCGATCCTATTCGTTGCGCTCTGCAGGTTTTTCTGCACGCGGTCCAGAACCGAGCCGAACTTGCCGAACTCGGTCTTCACTGCGCCCAGGAGTGACCACACTTCGCTTGAGCGGCGCTCGATCGCCAGCGTCTTGAATCCCATCTGAAGGCTCGTCAGAATCGCCCACAGGGTAGTCGGTCCGGAGAGGACAATCCGGTGCTGGCGCTGGAGAAAGTCCGCCAGACCAGGACGGCGCAGGATTTCTGCATAGAGTCCCTCGTTTGGCACGAAGAGGATTGCAAAGTCCGTTGTCGTCGGCGGGTTGAGGTACTTAGACGCGATGTCTTTTGCCGATGCCTTCACACGTGCTTCGAGCCGACGTCCGGCCTCTTCTAGGCCTTGCGCGTCCGCGCGTTCTGCGGCGTCCGTCACCGCCTGATAATCATCGAGTGGGAACTTCGCATCGATCGGCAGCCAAACCGGCGCTTGATCCTTGCCATCGCGGCCAGGCATTTTGATCGCGTATTCAACACGTTCGCCGCCGTCGCCGGTCGCGACGTTGGATGCGTACTGCTCTGGCGAAAGCACCTGCTCAAGGAGCGCCGATAGCTGCACTTCGCCCCAGGTGCCGCGCGCCTTCACGTTGCTGAGAACCCGCTTCAAGTCGCCGACGCCTGTGGCCAGCGCTTGCATCTCGCCGAGGCCTCGATAGACCTGTTCGAGTCTGTCGCTCACCTGGCGGAACGATTCGCCGAGCCGCGTTTCGAGCGTGCTTTGGAGCTTCTCGTCGACGGTCTGACGCATCTGGTCAAGCTTGGCCGAGTTGTCCTGTTGGATATCGCGCAACCGTTGCTCGACAGTTGTACGAAGAGTCTCGACCTTGGTATCGAGTCCAGCGCGGAGCGTCTCGATGGCGGTGTTTTGGTTTCGTGCAGCGTCGACAAGAGTCGTGGTAACGCCGTCTCGCAGGTTGTTCGCAGCCGATTGAAAGTCGCGCCGAATGGTAGTGAGTTCCTCCGCCGATCGTGTCTCAAGCGCCGTCATCCGGCCAGTGAGTGAACCTGAGAGCGCATCGATCCGTTGTTCCGAGAGTTTCGAAAGGTCCGCGATGCTGTTGGCGGTGGCCGAGGCACCGGACTGAATGCTGTGATTCACCTCTCTCCGGAGCTGCGCGAACTCCTCTGCGGCGGACCGCGTATGGTTGCCGAGCTGAGAGCCGAAAGTCTGGAGCTGTTTGGTGTCAGCGTCGCCGATAGCCGACTGGGCGTTCACCAGCGATTCGCCGAGGCGCTGCAGAGCGTCTGCGGACTCCTTTCGATTGGTCGCAAACTCGTCCCGCGTTGACCGCTCAATCCGCTCCAAGTTCTGGTCGAGGGCCTGAAAACGGGCCGCGACTGCGCGCGCACCGCTGGATTGAACAACCACGATGGTGAACAACACCACGAAACAAGCGCCAACAACCAGAACGACATCCATCAGGCCTCCTCGACTGGTACGCAATACCTGCGTACGTCCAAGAGACGGGCATAGCGCAGCTCGTCTGACACTTGCCCGGGGCCTTCTTTCCAAATCTCCGCAAACTCCCAAACGTGTGATTTCATGCGCGTTTTGAGTGCTTTGCGAGCATTTCCTGCCGGTCCGCCGCGCCAGCTCAGGCGCCGGCTGCCTACCTTATCCCACCGCGCAAACTGGAGGGTATGACGGACCGTAGCCAAGAATTGTAGAGCGACAGTGATATTGACCCCCTTGCGACACTAATTCTGACCCCCTCCAGGAGGAGGGTCGAATGGAGCAAGAGCAAGGAGTTCTGGTATCTCCGGGAGCGGAGGTGCCGGTGGTCGAAGGCGAGATGGTCACGGCGATTCGGGAGTTGACGAATCGCGGGTGGGGCGCGAAGGCGATCGCGGCGGAGCTGGCCATTGCGCGCAATACGGTCCGTCGGTATCAGCGAGGGGCCCTTGCCGGCGTGCAGGTCCGGCCGTCGGCGCGGCGCCTCTCCGTAGAGCAGCAGGCCGCCGCGCAGGCGCTCTTCCAGCGCGCGGCCGAGGGCAATGCGGTCGTGGTCCAGCAGCTGCTGGGCGAGCGCGGCTGCACGGTCAGCGTGCGCACGGTACAGCGTGCGGTCGCGCCCGTTCGCCAGGCGCAGCGGGCCGCCGATGTGGCGACCGTGCGTGTCGAGACGGCGCCCGGGGCGCAGATGCAGATTGATTTCGGGGAGAAGCGGGTGACCATCGCGGGCACCGCCATCACGGTCTTTCTGCTGGTCGCCGTGCTGAGTTACTCGCGCCGGACCTTTGTCAAAGCGTTTCTGCATGAGCGCCAGGACGACTGGCGTGAGGGCATCGCGGCGGCCTTCCTGCACTTCGGCGGCGTCGTGCTCACCGTCCTCGGCGACAATGCCCGCGCCCTCGTGCGCGGGCGGGATCGGGCCACCGGCACCGTGACATTCCATCCCGGCTACTTGGGCTTCTGTCGGGACTGGGACGTGCAGCCGCGCGCCTGCGCGCCGTATCGCGCGCGGACCAAAGGCAAGGTGGAGTCCGGCGTTGTTGCCGCTCGTTGAAAACTGACCAGAAAATCGCGGTTCTGCTCGCTGAAAATTGACCAGGGTGTTTCCAACCGTCCCGACCGGGTGAGGCCGTGTAGGGATGATGAGGTGCACACCATGGCGATGTACGCGAAAGTCCGCAGGCTGCGTCTGCGGGAGGGCGTGTCGATTAGCGCGATTGCGCGCCGGACGAGCCTATCCAGAAACACCATCAAGACCTGGCTGCGCACGCCCCTGCGCAGCGAGATGAAATACCAGCGGGTCGCCGGGCCGAAAAAGATCGGCCCCTACGAAACGGTCCTGCGCGATGCGTTGGCGGCTGATGCCCGCCGACCCCGCCGCGAACGCCGGACGGCGCGCAAGCTCTACGCGCAGCTGCAGGCCCAGGGATTTCGGGGCAGCTACGCGCGTGTCACGGAGTTCATTCGGGCCTGGCGAACGGAGCAGGGCGCCGTCTCGGCGAGGACGGCGTACGTGCCCCTGAGTTTCGCGTGGGGCGAGGCGTTCCAATTTGATTGGAGCGAGGAGGGCCTGGTCATCGGCGGTGTCTGGCGCAAGGTGCAGCTGGCGCACATGAAGCTGTGTGCGTCGCGGGCCTTCTGGCTGGTGGGCTACCCCAGCCAAGGGCACGAGATGCTCTTTGATGCGCATACGCGCTGCCTCACCGGCTTGGGCGGCGTCGCGGGCCGCGGCATCTACGACAACATGAAAACGGCGGTCGACCAGACGCCCCGCAAGGATCGCGGCCGGGTCGTCAATGCGCGCTTTGCGGCGATGGCGGCGCACTACCTCTTCGAGCCGGACTTCTGCAACGTGGCGTCCGGCTGGGAGAAGGGCCGCGTCGAGAAGGGCGTGCAGGATGCGCGCCGGCGCCTCTGGCAGGACGCCCAGCAGGCGCGCTTCGCCACCTTCGCCGAACTCAATGCGTGGCTGGCCACCCAGTGCGTGGCCGCCTGGGACGCGCCGCACCCGGAGCTGCCGGGGACGACCATCCGCGCGGCCTGGACGCAGGAACGTACCCAGCTGATGCCGATGCCCACACCGTTTGACGGCTACGTGGAGGTTCCGGCGCGGGTGTCGAGCACCAGTCTGGTGAGTGTGGCGCGCAATCGCTACTCGGTGCCGTGCACGTGGGCCGGCCATCGGGTCAGCGTCCGGCTCTACCCGGACCGCGTCGTCATTGTCGCCGACGCCGACGTGGTCGCCGAGCACGCGCGCGCCGTCGATCGCGATCACGTGGTCTACAACTGGCAGCACTACCTGCCGCTCGTCGAGCGCAAACCGGGCGCCTTGCGCAACGGGGCGCCGTTTGCGGACCTGCCCGACCCGCTGCAGCGGCTACGGCGTGCGCTGCTGCGGCACGAGGGTGGGGACAAGGTCATGGCCCGGGTGCTGATGGCGGTCCCGACACACGGCGTCGACGCGGTCCTGGTCGCGGTGGAGCTCGTGCTGGAGAGTGGCCGCCCCAGTGCGGACCATGGGCTCAACGTGATCGCCCGCCTGGCGGACGGCCCGCCCGCGCCGTCGGTCGCCACCGCCTTGACGGTGGCGGCGGCGCCGCTGGCGGATCCGCACCGCTACGACACCCTGCGTGACGAGGAGGTGACGCATGGCTGATCTCGTCGCCGATCTCAAACGCCTGCGCCTGTACGGCATGGCCGCGTGCTACGCCGAGGGTCTCGAGCAGGGCCAGTCCATCATGACCACGGCCACGGCGGGGCTCACTCACCTCGTGCAGGCCGAAGCCATCGATCGGGCCACGCGCTCCATCCGCTACCAAATGCACGTCGCGCGCTTTCCGATCCACCGCGATCTCGCCGGCTTCGATTTCGATCAGGCGAAGGTCGATCGTCGACAGATCACCGGCTTTGCCACGACCACCTTTACCGCGCAGGCCGAGAACCTCGTCCTCATCGGCGGCACGGGCACCGGCAAGACGCACCTGGCCACGGCGCTCGGCATCGAAGCGGTGACCCGCCACGGCAAGCGTGTGCGCTTCTACTCGACCGTCGAATTGGTCAACACGCTCGAACAGGAGAAGGCGAGCGGCCGCGCCGGCCGCCTGGCGCATCAACTGATGCACCTGGATCTGGTGATCCTCGACGAACTGGGCTACCTGCCCTTCTCGCAGTCCGGCGGGGCCTTGCTCTTTCACTTGCTGTCGAAGCTGTACGAGCACACCAGCGTGATCATCACCACGAACCTGGTCTTCGCCGAGTGGGCCAGCGTCTTTGGTGATCCCAAGATGACCACCGCGCTGCTCGACCGCCTGACGCATCACTGCCACATCATCGAGACGGGCAATGAGTCCTATCGCTTCCGCCACAGCAGTCACACGGCCAAGGCGCGCATCAAGTCGCGCGAACAGGCCCGCCACAAGCCACAGGAGGCCCCCACCCACACGCAGTGACCACGGAGTAGAATCACCGCCGGCAGATTCGACCGTCGGCTACCTGCCCTGGTCAATTTTCAACGAGCACGGCTGGTCAGTTTTCGGTGAGCCTCAACA
>Ga0194128_10003103_pt1 | contig 26051 bp, 40 predicted proteins | sample TA2KigCa65mmetaG_FD_148650 | JGI IMG/M metagenome (GOLD analysis project Ga0194128, IMG submission 148650) | Freshwater microbial communities from Lake Tanganyika, Tanzania - TA2015037 Kigoma Deep Cast 65m | ecosystem: Environmental > Aquatic > Freshwater > Lake | place: Tanzania: Lake... | reverse complement strand
CGTGTGGCTCGCGATGAAATATCCCGCTTGACGACAACTTGTCATGCGTTATGATGGTTGTCGTCGGGCGGTGACCCTCTCCGCCCGAGCAAGGGAAACTTCATGGCGATGATCGACTGGCGTCCGCAATCCGCCACGCACGGTGTGTGGTGGTCGGGAAAGTTCACGCTTCCGCGTACGAAGCTCGCAGACCTCGAAGACCTCTCGGAAGTGCCGGGCGTCTCGGTCTCGATCTCGGATACGGAAGACCGCATGGTCATCGGTGCGATCCAGGCGCACCGCTCGGCGCACGCTGCGCTCGCGCGCCTCGGCTTCAGTCCTCCGGGCGCGATGGCTCCGGCCGACCTCACGGGCGACACGCTCTCGCTCCCTACGCGTTCGCTGCGGAGCTACCAGATCGAGGGTGCGCTCACGATCGTCGGTGCGGGCGGTGGCCTGCTCTGCGATGCGCCGGGTCTCGGTAAGACCAGCTCGTCGATCGCGGCTGCGGTGGCGCTCTGTAACGACATCGGCGGACGGACCAGCGTGCTCGTCGTCGGCCCGAAGTACGTGCGCAACGTGTGGCGGCAAGAGCTGCTCGCGTGCGGCGTGATCGACGACCCGGACGACTTCTACGCCGTGGACGCGCGCACGCCGACGAAGGAAGCCGAGCAAGCGTTCGGTGCGGCGCGGTGGCGCTTCTGCCACTACGACCTCCTCGACGACTGGCGGCACGTGTTCACGAACCCGCTCTACGGGACGCGGGCGAACGTCGTGATCTTCGACGAGGCCCACTGGCTCCGGAACCCGAAGGCGAAGCGCACGAAGGCGGCGCTCGCGATCGGCCCGCTCGCTCGGCATCGCATCGTGCTCACCGGCACGCCGCTCGCGAACCGCGTCCGCGATCTTTGGCCGTTGCTCACGCTCGCGGGCGGGGGCGGCTCGTGGGGCACGCTCTTCCAGTTCCTCTCGCGATACACGCATTACGCGCGGGACGCCTACGGGTGGGTCTCGTACGGTACACGGCACGAAGAGGAGCTGCGGCAGCGCCTCGCCGGGCTTTACGTGCGGCGCACGAACGACGATGTGGGCGCGGAGATCCCGCCGCTCACGCGCATCGTGCACCGCATTCCGCCGGAACGTCCTCTGAGCGCACCGCTCCAGCGGTTCACCGGGGGTGACACGGTGAAGGCGCTTCAACGTCTTCGCGACGCGTTCCGTAGCGGTGTCGCGCGCGAAGAGACGTTGAAGCTCATTAACGATTGGCGGAAATGGACGAGCGACGCGAAGGTCGACTACACGGCGCACAGCGTCGCGTCGATCCTCGAACAGAACGAAAACGCCGTCGTGTTCACGTGGCGACGCGAGACGGCGGAGTCGATCGCGAAGCAGGTCGACAAGCTCTCTGAGTTCGGTCGCGCGTTCGTCATCCACGGCGGCGTCCCGGATGCCGAGCGCGTGCGGCTCATCGACGAGTTTCAGGCGAACCACTCGCCCACGGTGATCGTCGCGACGATCGACTCGCTCAAGGAAGGCGTGACGCTGCACGCGGCGTCGGATGTGTTCCTGCATGACCTCGACTGGATCCCCGCGACGGTGCTCCAGGCGGAGAAGCGCATCCACCGTATCGGCGCGCGTAAGCCGTGCCGAAGCCACTGGATCGTGATCGAGTCGAGCGCGGACGAGCTGATCGTGGAGCACCTCGACACGAAGGCCGAAGTCATCGCGGACGCGCTCGACGACGCGGCGATGCGTGATGCGCTCGACGAGACGCAACTTCGCGCGCGGGACGCAGGCGCGGACTTCGCCTCAGAGATTCTAGGAGACGACGCATGAACAAACTGGACGAGTTGAACCGAGCTATCGAACGCGCGCAGGTGGCTTTCGCGGAGTACAGCATGTACGCCGAGGTTGAAGTGCCGATCGGCGAGGACACGTACGCGCTCTCGTGGTCGCGCGTGCACGGTACCACGTGGGGCTTGTTCTACTTCCGCATGGGTCCCGGTAGGACGCGCGTGCCCCTCGCAGAAGCGTCGGGGCACGTTCGCGCCGTCCTCGCGATGCACCTTCCCGCGCTCCACGCGCGGCTCGTGCGTGAGTACGCCAGGACGCAGAAGACGGTCGACACGGCGCTCGCCACCCTCGCTGCGTGGGAAGCCATGCGCACGGAGCCTGTGGGGGTGGAGAAATGATCCGCTTCGGTGCGCGCGCTGCGCCTGCGGACGGACGTCGTGCGCCGTACGACGTGCTCGGGATCCCCGATCCCGGCGGGTCGAAGTTCGGCTCGACGTTGTGGAAGGGGATGCGCCTCTGTCCGCGTGAGCACGCACTACGGCAGCTCGGCGTGCGGCGCTCCTCGCAGCGCGGCAAGGCCGACGAAGGGCTCGATGTCGGGTGGATCTTCCACTTCATGCTCGAAACGTACTACCGCGAGCGCATGGGCGGCGCGAATCACCACGTCGCGGTCGATCGTGCGTACGAACGCGCGCGTCCGTTTTGGGAGGAGCCCGGCTACGAGGACATCGTCGCGCTGCTCGAACGCATGTGCGTGCACTACTTCGACGTCGCGAGCACGGACGACTTCACCGTGCTCGGGGTCGAGGAGGAGCTGGTCCACAACGAACCCGGCGACCCGTTCACCTACTCGTGTCGGCTCGATCTCTTCGTCCACTCGAAGCGGCTCGGGGGCCTGTGGGTCGTCGAGCACAAGTCCGCGAAGCGGATCACGCCGGACATCAAAACCGGCTACCTGCTCGATATGCAGGTGCTCGGGCAGCTCTGGCTCGCCGAACGCATCATCGACTTCGACGCGTACGGGGAGCCGCTCGGCGGGTGCCTCGTGAACATCACGTCGAAGGACGTGAACGTGCAGCACGAGCGCGTGCATGTGATCGCGTCGAAGCCGCACCTCGCCGAGTTCGAGCTTTCGATGCGCGCATGGGCGGAAGTGGGCCGGACGTTCAAGTACCTCGGCTGGCCGAAGGCGCTCGGTAACTGCGTGGGACCGGCGCACTACTTCCAGCCCTGCACCTACTTCGACATTTGTCACGGAAGGCCCGATTTGACAGTTGACGGCATTGTCGAAAGCACGCTACCACTCGGCTTCACGTTGCAGCAGACGCGCTGACGACGAAAGGACCGCACCGAACCATGTCGAATCTCTTTCACATTCAGAAGACCGAGAAGATTCAGAACCCGTGGACCCACTGGTTCTTTTACGGCTCGACCGGCTCCGGCAAGACCACGAACGCAGCGACGTTCCCGAACCCGCTGTTCCTCGTCCCGGTGTCCGAAGGCTCCGAGCTGTCGCTTGCCGGTCTCGGCTACGACTACATCAAAGTCGGTCGTGACTCACGCGGTGCGACTGTGGAGCCGCGAAAGCACATGGCTGAGATTCTGAAGCATCTGAGCACGAAGCACGCGCTCATGCGGTCGAAGCTCGCCGAGGGCGACGAGGAAGCCGCGATGGAGGCGTTCCCGTGGGAGACGATCGTTTTCGAGTCGATGACGCACTACTGCGCGATGCTCCAAGACGACGTCTCGGGCAACGGCACGCACAAGATGGACCAGCAGCGGTGGGGCCTCATCGCCGACCACCTCCGCATGGTGCACTCAACGCTCCGCACGTTCGACTGCCACGTCGTGTTCACCGCGCTCTCGAAGGTCGACGGTGAGGGCACTGCGGTCGAGGGCTCGCCCGACATCGTCGGGAAGATGGCGCGCATGCTGCCGTCGGCGTGCGACGTGATCGGCTTCTGCGAGAACGTCCCGGCGACGAGCGCGAAGGGCAAGCCGCTCTACCGCGTCCACTTCCAGCCCTACCGCGTGTACCCCGCGCGTACGCGCTTCCGCGAGATCCCGGGCGTGGTCGAAAACTTCGACTTCAACAACTTCTCCGCGATCATCGTGGGCACCGGCACGTGAAGCGTCGGTTCTATTACTTCGCGAACGATCGCGTCGCGAAGCACGGTCCCTACCTCTCCGAACAGCACGCGCGGTTCACCGCGCAGGAGAGGGGCTACACGAACATCCGCGTGTGGTTCGAGCTGGTCGACGTTCCTCGGGGGAATCGTTCCTCCGGGGTCAGTCACTAAAACTGAAAACGGAAAGTACAAAGCAACATGATTCGCTACACCAACGCGTCTAGTTTGTTCGAGGTCTATCCCGCGGGGATCTACTCCTTCGAGATCATGGAAGTCGAGCAGGGGGCCTCGAAGAAGGGCAACCCGCAGCTCAAGGTCGTCACGGAGATCATCGACGGCCCGCACGCGGGGAAGAAGTTCACCACGTGGTACTCGCTCCTCCCGCAGGCGCTCTTCCGCCTGAACATGCTCATCGAGGCGTCGCGCGTTCCGCACAACGTCGTCGGCGAGGATGAGAAGGGCAACCCGCAGATCGAGTTCGACGAAAACGACCTCGTGGGTCTGCGCTTCACGGCCGAGCTGACGGTCGAGAAGTACGAGGGCAAGGACCAGAACCGCATCGGGAACGAGACGGTCTACGCCGACGACGAGCCGGAAGAGGAGGCGCCGCCCGCTCCGAAGGCCGCGGCTCCGAAGGCCGAGCCCGCGCGTCAGGGCGGCATCCAGCGCCGTCCGCGGGCGACGTCGTGAGCGCCGAGCACGACGAGGCGCAGGCGGAGGGGGACTTCCTCGAAGCCTACGTCGCGCACAGTGCGAACACCTTGCGGCACGTCGTGCCGCACATTCCCGCGACGCTGCTTGCGCAGCACATCGCGAACGCGGTGCAGAACGCCGAGACCTACGCACGTGTCATCGAAGACATCGTGTCGGACGAAGCGCGCGCGACCCATCCGTATTGGGGTTTCATTCTGCGGAACCCCACGAACCAGCATGAGCTTGCGCGTGTGAAGGTGCGCAAGCAGCTCGATCCGAAAGCCCCCGACTACGCGGGCCAGGTGGCGAGCTGGACGAGCGTGTACATGCTCGTCACCACGCCTGCGGTGCGTGCGATTTGGGAGTCTCTCGGCTACGCGGTCGAGTTCTTCCAGGCGCCCGACACGCCGGCTTCGAGTCTCATTACGTGAGGGCGTACGCCCCGCACACGGCTTCGTGTGCGGGGCTTTCGACCTAAGAGGACCCCATGGCAAAGCCGACGAAGAAAGCCGCGAAGAAAGCGGCGAAGCCGACGAAGAAACCCGCGAAGTCGCTTTCGGAAGCGCGGAAGACCGCGCCGACCGGTGCCGCGGAGATCGAGAAGCTCCTCACCGAGGGCTGCACCGCAGCGGCCTACGGGCGAGCGCTCGGGATCTCGCGCCAGGCCGCGATCACACGCCTCAACCGCGCCGTCGCGCACGGGCACGTGCGTCGTGAGGATCCGCCGACGACTGCCGAGGAACTGCTTTTCGTACGTCTGCCGGCCGTGAACAACCGCCGCTGGCCGATCTACTACCTCGTGAAGCGCACCGGCGCGGCGAGGAAGTGATCGACAACCGTCCGGCGATCGCGTTGTGGGCGTACGCGATCGCCGTGTTCCTCCTCGGCCTCGCCGAGACGTGTACCGCCTCCACTGAACCGAACCGAACCGAAAGTACCGCATGGACCGCCCCACCTCAGTGACCGCGTTCGAGACCTACGGACCTGGGCACGCCGACTGCGACGCGTGTTCGCTGAAGCTCGCCTGCCGTGGTGAGCGATCGTTCGTGACCAACGTCGTCGGCCCTGCGTACGAGCAAGGCGGCCTCATGGTGATCGGCGAGTTTCCGACGCGGCTCGAAGCGCAGCGACGCACGGGCTTCATCGGACGCACCGCGCAGCTCCTCGACGCGCTCCTCGTCGAAGCGGGCATCGCGCCCGAGACCGTGTGGAAGACGGTCGCCGTGCTCGGCCATCCGCCGAGCGTGAAGTCGTCCGATCTCCGCAAGCACATCGCCGACGATCTCTACGCCTGCCTCCCGCGCCTTGAAGCGGAGATCGCGGCGGCGAAGCCTCGCGTGATCGTGGTGCTCGGGCAGGTGGGTCTCGACGCGCTCACCTCGCACGCGGTGCAGCGCACGCGCCTCGTCGACAATCCGTGCTCGTCGTGCGACCCCATCGACCGAAAGCTCGCGCCCGCGCAGCAGTGCCCGAACGGCTCGTGCAAGCACCTGCTCTTCGCGCCATCCGGCACCGACGAGGCGCAGGCCGCGTGGCACGCGAAGCTCATCGCCACCGAGCCGAACTGCCCCGAGTGCGGCACGTCGTGGAAGCGCATCAAACTGAAGCGCCCGAAGTGCGTCCACTGCGGCGGGAAGAAGAAGACGCCTGCGAGCTACGTGGAGTACCGCCCGATGCGCACCCTCTCAGGGCGCAACGGTGTCGTCGGCGCGATCCTCCCGACCGAGGACCTGCAAGGCGACCTCGGCGAGCTGGGCGTGCGCTTCGTGATCCCGACGTACTCTCCCGCGCTCTTGCTCATGCGCGACGGCGGAATGCGCAAGTCGAAGGGCGGCAAGTTTCTCATGGGCGGGCAGTTTGCCGCCCGCGCCACCGTCGACCACCTCCGCAAGGCGAAGTCGCTGCTCACGCGCGATCCCGTGTTCGACGTGAACTTCACGACGACGGAGCACATGACGCCGGAGGAAGCGGCGAACGCGATCCGCGAGCACACCGCCGAGCCGGGCGTCTACACGGTCGACATCGAGACCAACCGCCGCGGCGGACCGTGGAAGGTCACGAATATCGTCTGCATCGGCATCGAGCGCGTCGACACGGGCGTCGGCCTCGTGATCGACACGCGCACGTGGGGCGGCTCGATCCTCCCCGGACACCCTGCGCAGGATGCGCTCTGCGCGTTCCTCGAATCGCCCGTGCACCGCAAGGTCGGGCAGAACTTCGGCTACGACCGCGTGTCGATGCTCCGCATGTGGGGCGTCGAGGTCTCCGGCATCGAGGGCGACACGATGGTCGTCCACGCGAACTGCTACCCCGACGAAGAGCACGGCCTCGGCTTCATCGCGCACGAGCTGACCGACGCGCCTGCGTGGAAGGGCGGCGCCGAAGAGGGCGCCGCGTGGGACGAGCACGCGGAGCTTTCCGGCTACCGCACGTTCGAGGAGCTGGCGCTCTACAACGCGCGCGACTTGCACGCGACGGCGCTCGCGTGGACGGCGCTCAACGGCACGCCGAACGGTCGCGGGCGTGTGGACGTCGAGAACGTCCGCGACGTCGTCACGAGCGACAAGGTGATGCACGAAGTGTGCATCGACATGGAGATCGCGGGCCTGCCGTTGAACCAGCAAGCGCTCGCGAAGGTCGACGCCGACCAGACGCGCGAGCAAGCGCTGCACCTCGCGAACATGCGCGAGATCCTGAAGGACCCGAACTTCCGGCTCACGGACACCGACGAGCAGAAGAAACAGATCGAGAGGGACGGTGGCAAGAGCGCTGCGGCACGGCTTCAGTACGTGCTCTTCGATCCTGCGGGTCCCCTGCGGCTCCCCGTCCTGAAGCGCACGGAGAAGACCGACGCGCCTGCGATGGACGCAGACACGCTGCGCCTGCACATCGCCGAGCCTTTCGTGCGCGAGCTGCTGGCGTACAAAAAGATCGAGTACAACCTCTCCCACTTCGTCCGCGCCGAAGACCTGCGGCAGATCGGCGAGGACGGACGCTTCCACCCGACGTGGAACGTGACGGGCGCGCGTACGGGTCGGTGGACGAGCACCCCGAACTGCTTCAGCGCGGACACGGAGATCCTCACCGAACGCGGTTTCGTGCGCTTCGACGCGATCGACCCGAGCGAGGGCCTGCGTGTGGCGCAGTACACGCGCGAGACCGGCGGGATCTCTTGGGTGCATCCCGAGGCGTGGATCCAGAAGCAGCACCACGGGCCGATGCTTCACCTTCAGACGACGGCGACCTCGCTCGTCGTGACGCCCGACCATCGATGCCTCGTGCGAAACCGGAAGACGGGCAGGACGCGGGTCGTCGAGGCGAAGGACTACCCCGAAGACCACGAGCAGCTTCACGCGGGCATGTACGTCGGCGGAGACTACGATCTTCCGCCCGCGTACGTCCGCTTCCTCGTCGCGTTCCAGGCACACGCGTCCGCGGGACAGGTGCGCGCGGACGGCCAGCAGGTGTGGCACTTCACGCTCGATGGATGGCGAAGGCGCAGGCGACTCGCGGGCATCCTTGCGCTGCTGCCCTACGCATGGACGGTCTCGCCACGAACCACGCGGAACGTGCGGCATGTCTTCAGCGTCGTGCTGCCGCCGGGCTTCGCGCAGTCCTGGCTCACGGTTCCCGAGCGCACGTGGACTTCCGCGTGGCTCACGGAGGCGTCGCCGTCCACGCGCGACGTGTTCATCCACGAGCTGCACCGGTGGGGCGACTCCTCGCGCACAGGTGGAATCGGCGCGGGGATGTACGCGTCGTCGGAGCAGGCGAACGCGGACCTCGTGCAGGCGGTGCTCTCGATCTCCGGCTACCGTGCGCGCCGTCGTGCGTACCCGCCTGCGAACCCGGACGCGAAGGTCAACTGGCAGATCGACGGGCAGCTACGCACGTCGTCAGGCACGAGGAACACGCGCCGCACGGAGCTGCACGACGACGCGGGCTTCACCGTGTATTGCGTCTCGGTGCCGTCGTCGTTCATCGTGGTGCGCCACAACGGCTGCGTCAGCGTCACCGGGCAGTGCCAGAACTGGCCAAAGTGGATGCGCGCGGTGTTCGTCGCACCGCCGGGACGCAAGCTCGTCGGCGCCGACCAGGCGCAGCTAGAGATGCGCATCATCGCGAACCTCTCGGGGGACAAGAACCTCATCGAGCGGTGCATGAACGCGCGCGAGGACGACAAGTTGAACCCCGACTGCGACCCGCACAGCTACGTCGCGTCGTTCGTCTTCGGTGCGACGTTCACGAGCCTCGACCGCTTCGACAAGTCGCACACGAAGCCGCAACCGGGCGAGCCGAAGTGCAAGTGCCAGAAGTGCAAGCGCTCGACGCTGCGTGACGTGAACAAGCGCACGATCTACGGCTTGAACTACGGCGCGGGCGGCCAGACGGTGCTCGACGCGATCTACAACGGCGGCTACGACGGTCCGCCGCTCACGCTGCCGTTCATCGAGCGCGTCACGAAGACTTACTTCAGGCTCTTCCCGGGCGTGCCCACGTGGCGCGACAAGACGTTCCGCGACGCGCAGGCGAACCGCGAAGTGCGCTCGCCGCTCTACGGGCGCCGCCGCATCTTCCCGCTCGGCGACGTCGAAGCGAGCGTCGTCTACAACTACCCGATCCAGTCGGGCGGCGCGGACGTGATGGCGTTCGGTCTCGCACGCCTGCGCAAGGCGCTCCCGCTCATCGACCCCACGGCCGTGATCATCGCGCAGATCCACGACGCCGTGTACGTCGAGTGCGACGAGACGAAGGCCGAAGCCGTCGCGAAGTGCGTCGAGGACTCGCTCACGTGCGAGTTTGCGTTCACGCCCGGCGGGACGCCGATGAAGTACGTCGCCACGGCGGCCATCGGCACGAATCTCGCGGAGCTGTGATCTTCGAGGACCCAGGAAGGACCCGTCCGATGAGTGAATCGTTCGACACGCTTGCAGGCACCGACGACTGGCTCACGCCGCCGGAAGTCGTCGCCGCGCTCAAAGCCTGCGGGGGTGTGGCGCTCGACCCGTGCCACTCCGCCGAATCCCTGCTCGACGCCGAGTACATCATCGACGTCACCGACGGTGGCGACGGCCTCCGCGAGGACTGGTTCGAGATCGACGGGATCGTGTACGTGAATCCGCCGTTTTCAGACCTCCGCTCGTGGGTCGCGAAGTGCGCCACGGAGAGCGCGAAGGGCGCGCACGTGCTCTTGCTCATGCCGATGCGTCTCGACACGGTGGCTGTTCACGAGCACATCCTCGGGAACGACCACGCGCGCATGCTCGCGTTCAAGGGGCGGCTCGGGTTTCACCGCTCGCTCGCGAGCCTCGAACGTGAGCTGGCTGCGGCGAAGCTCGACACGTCGGGGGCGGGGCGTCGCAAGGCGCTGAAACTAGAGACGCGCATCACGTTCATGCGCGGCACGAACGCGAAGACGATGTCGTTCGACAAAGCGACGTTCGCGACGACGCTCGTGCATTGGCTCGTCGACCCGGAAGCAAAGGCGCGCGTCGAACACGCCTTCGCGCCCCTCGGAGCGTGGCTCAGGCCGTCACGACCGGGGACCTAGACACGCAACCCCTCGCTCGGTACGACCCACCCATGACGAACAAAGCACGCTTCCTCCTCATCGCGGTCACGGCGGTGTTCTGCCTCACGCTGCTTTTCGCGAGCAGCACGTGTACGGATCGCGCCGCCGCGGATGCGCCTTTCACGCTCGCGGAGGTGCGTCTCGCACGGCTCGTCGTCCACGAAGCGGGCTTTGCGGCGACGAACGACCCGCGCGCCATCGCGCACGTCGTCCGCAACCGTGCGCGCGTGCTCGGCCTCGACATCGCGGACTACGTCGCGACTTTCCACGCGCAAGCGACGTTTGGTCCGACGCGACGCAGATGGGTGAACGCGCTCGACGCGGGGCTCGACGAGCCCGCAGGCTGGCCCGTTGGCGTGCCGTGGTCGCGCTACCGTCTGCGCTGGTATCAGCGCCTACGCGAAGTGCGCACGGCGCTCGCCGAGCCCCGCAACCGATGCCGCGCGTACACATGGGGCGCTCCGCGCTACATCCGCGCGCGCATGGACCGAATGATCGCGTCGGGCTGGACACGCGTCGACTGCGGCCGGACGTTGAACGAGTACCTGCAAGCTCCGGCGAGGTGATCGTGGACCCCATCGACCGTTTCCGTGAAGCGCTCCGTGTCGGCGGCTACCGCGACCAGACCGGGCGCAGGTACGCGACTGCGCTCCGCGCGATGCGCACCGACGCCCTCTACGACCTCGACTTCACGCTCGTGAACGTCTCCGCCGCGCGTGCGTGGCAGAGGTGGCGCGAGAGCCACACCGATCCGGTGCTCACGCGCAACGTCGGGATCTTCCTCGCCGAGCATGAGAACCAGAAGGCGACGGAGAAGACCGGCATCGAGAAGCGGCGTGAGGCGCAGACGCGCCGCAAGCTCGCCGCGCGCTCGATCCCGGACGCCGAGTGGCAGCACCTCTACGACGTGCTCCTCGAAGACTCGATGAAGCGCGGCGGCGCGATCCCCGCGGTCCTGCTCACGCTCATGGCGACGGGCCTGCGCATCGGCGACCTACTCGCGATCCCGTGCTCCGCGCTGCTCGAAGCGAAGCGCACGAACCAAGTCCGGTTCGACGCGAAGGGCGGCGAGTGGCGCATCCTCCCGATCGCAGGTGCGCCGGCCGACTGGCTCCGGCTCATCGCGCTCGCCGAGCGGAACCGCGACGCGACGAACGTCGCGCAGCTCGTGACGCCGAAGGACACGCGAGCGTCGGGCGAAGGCCCCGCGTACAAGCGTGTGCGACGGGCGCTCTTGCGCGCCGCAGGACGCGCGGGCGTCGACGGCCGCATCTACCTGCACCGCCTTCGCCGCACGGTCGCCGTCCAGGCGCTCCGCGTGACCGAAGACATGCCGGCCGTACAGCAGCTCCTCGGCCACCGCTCGATGCTCACCACGAGCACGTACCTCGACGAGGCACGCCCCGACGCGATCGGGAACGTGCAGCGCCGCATCCGCGAGAAGTTCGGGCGCGAGGAGCTGCCCGGGAAGGGCTCCTGAGCCATGGCGAACGAGGGGAACGCGACCGTCAAGATGGAGCGCATCGCGTCCGGAACGGCGCGGTGCGAAGCCACCGTACACCGCAAGCCGTACACGCAGGCCGACCGAGGCCCGTGCGCGCGCTGGGCGAGCGTGCGTTTCGAGCGCGCAGGCCGGGCCTGGCACCTGTGCGCGCAGCACGCGAAGGGCGTCGTGCCGAAGACGTTCGCGAAACTGCGCGACGGAGAGCGCGCACGCATGATGAAGCTCTGAGCCATGGCGCGGGCCTGCGGCCCGCGTTAGGCTTCGGTACAAGCAACGCGACGGCCTTCTTTGACCGAGTGAAGGACCCGAACGGGGCGCAGGGGGACGGCACTACTGCCGGCCCCTTTCGTTCTTGTAGGCCCCTGAGTCCGCCCGAGTCCGCCCGAGTCCGCCTGAGTCCGCCTGAGTCCGCCTGAGTCCGCGCCAGTCCGACCCCGCTCGGCCCTATCCGCTTCAGTCCGCTCCTGTCCGCTTCAGTCCGACGCAGGCGGCGTCGACGGTAAGCGTTGCGTCGGGGCAGGCGGCGAGATCCCCGCCGTCACGAGCGCGGCTTCAAGCTGCGCGATGCGCTTCCGCGTGCGCCTGCCTGTCGTCTCAAGGACTTCGATGCGATGTTGCTGTACGGCGCGTGCGCTTTCGCAGTCGTCGTAGTCCTTCACCGTACGCGTGATGATCTCCGAGAGCACGGTGACTTCGTTGCGCACTGCTTTCGTCTCGGCGATCTGCGCCTTCACGAGCTGAAGGCACTCGTGCTCGTTGTCGAGCGCCTGCTGCGCGGTGATGTCGTCCGCGCGCGCTGTTTCGACCTTGGCCTGCGCATCCGCGGCGACCTGCTTCGTTCGCTCGGTCGCTTCCGCCATGAGGCGACTCTCGCGGGCATTCAGCCACGCGATCGTCTGCTTCGCGACGTACCGGACGAACATCCACATCCCCGCAGCGCTTCCGCCTGCGGTGAAGACTTGGTGCAGGTCGCCGAGGGCATCAGTCATCGTCCTGCCCGTCCTGCGTGCGGTACTTGTCGCGGATCGCGTCTTCGGCCGCGTCGAAGTCGGCGACGATGCTCGCGCGGAGCTTCGCGAGCGAGACGTCGATCTTCTCGTTCCGCCGCGCGCGGAAGAACTCGATCAGGATCGGGATCGCGTGGAGCACCTTCTTCCCGATGTCGACGACGTCGAAGTCGCTCGGGAGCTTGAAGGCCGTGCGGACGGCGACGTCGAACAGCTCCTCGTACGGTTCCAGATTCGGCTGGGTCATGGCAGGTCTCCGTGCAGGGTGTCGAGCGCGCTCAGGCAGCGCGCGCGTTCTGCGGTGAGGTCGGCGAGGTCCTGCTCTTCGGTGCTCGTGGCAGGATCGCGCGCGATGATCGCGTGCAGGTTCGCTTCGCAGCGCGCCAGCTCAGCCTCGTAGGCTCTCACTCGCTGGCGGCCGGCGCACCCGGGCAACATCCCGAGTGCGAAAACCGTGATAAGCGCAACGACTTGTCTCATGGCTCCTCCGTATCCTGGAAAGGTGATACGACGCGCGGCGCAGGTACATAATAAAAGCAAGGGGCGATGTGGATTTCTCCGCATCGCCCCCTACTCACGCACGCATGCGTGCACGCCGATCAGGCGCGCGACTTGCGACGCTTGGCGGCGGCGCGCTTCCGAGCGCGGCAGGCCGCGCCCTTCGCACCCTTCGCGCACTTCTTCGTGCGGCGCTTGGTGGTGGACTTCTTCGCCTTCTTCTTCGCGCGCCTCGCGGGCACGCATGCGCAGGACTTTGCCATGGCTTCTCTCCTCTCAGCGCTTGCGCGCCACTAGCACAGCTACACCGGCGCCAATCGCCAGTGCACCGAGAACGTAGGGTAGTGGATTCGAGGTCGTGCCGACGACCTTCCCTCCCACTTCGAGCTGGATGAAGTCGTCGGGCCACTCGCGCGACGTCTTCGTAGACAGGAACGTGTTCGTGAAGGGCTCGCGTCCCTGCCGCACGATCACGCGCTTCTCGCTGGTTCCACCGGCGGCGATCTGCCGCGCGACGAGGCTTTCCGCCGCGAAGTGGACGACCTTCGGCACCGGGTTCGGCACGTCACCGCGCGCCCACCGTGCGGTCGCCGTCTGCGTCGCGTCGCCGAGCGATTCCCACGACGCGGCGGCGTAGCCGGGACGGTTCGGTGCGTCCAGGCACGAGCGCGTGCCGTGGTATTCCCCGCCCGGCACGCAGAAGCGTCCGCTCGGGAACCACGCGGGATTGATCGGCTGGGAGTAGGCGGTGGCGAGCGCGGCGAGCGAGCTGTACGAGCGGCGCAAGAGGTAGAGCCGCTGCGCGTACATCCACGGGATCGCGTCACCGTCGCGCGTGCTCTCGCGCCGGATCGAGCGCGCCATCACGAGCAAGTCGCGCGGCGTGACCTGATAGGTCCAGCCGTCCTTCGCGCGCAAGAGCGGGAGTGAGAGTGACTCGAACGGGATCATCGTGCAGCTCGCTTCGTCGTCTTGCGCTTCACGGGCTTGCGCTTCACCTGCTTGCGCTTCACGCGCCGACGCTTCGCGACGCCCGAGAGGTCGCCTGCGTGCGCGCAGTCGAGCACGACGCTCGCGTGGACGAACTCGCCCTCGCCGACGCGGCGAGCGCGACCCTTCTGCACCTGCTTCCACCAGAAGTCCTGGCTCTTCGCCCCGGGCAGTCGGTTGTTCGAGATGAGCACGCCACCACGCGCGCACACGTGCTTCGCCGCCTCTTCGTAGAGACGCGTCGCGAGGCCCTTGCGCTGCGCTGCGGCTTCCGTGTCGATCGACGACACACGCCACACCTTCACGCCGCGCGCCAGGCCGAGCCGTTCGCGCCAGTACGCATCACGGTTCGGGGAGTGGATGATTTCGAGGTCGGCGCGACGACGCTGGCCGCAGTCGAGCGTGTACGCGATGCGGCGCTGCGACGGCTCGTCGAGGCTCCACTTCGTGTGCCGCGTGTACCGCCGCGTGAGCGAGCAGCGTCCGATCTTCGTCGCGCGCGTGCGCGACGCCTGGAAGGCGCCGCCAGGCAGACGGGGTCCGATGGGCTGCGGCTTCACGCGACTCGCCATCAGCGACGACGCTTCCGCCGCGCGGCGAAGAGGTAGCCGGTGATGCCTCCGGCGACGAACGCACAGACGCCGACGCCGAGACGCATCTGTGTTTCTTCGGTCATGGTGCCGAAGCCGTACACGCCCGCGGAGGGCACGGGGATCGGAGCGACGGCGCTCAGGCTGTAGGGGTGGGCGATCGTCTCGCCGGGGCGGATGCCAGTCGAGAGCTGGCCGAGGGTTGCAACTCGCATCGTTCGTCTCCTACCGCTTGCGTCGCTTGGACCGCTTGAGCCAGAAGTGCATCACGAGCGCGCCAGCGAGCGCGGGCAACAGGAGCTTGCCCTTGAACCGCAGCCAGTACAGCCCGCGGCGTACAGGGTCGGCGACGATCTCCGTCCCGGGGCCGGACAGTTGGGGCGTCGGCGTGTGCGTCGGATGTCCGTAGGTCATGGGAACCGCTTCCGCCAGAAGTACACCGCGCCAGCACCCGCGCAGAAGGCGAGCACCGCCGGGATCGTGTTGCCTTTCAGCCACCAGGGCAGCGACGACGTCTGCGCCTGCGTCTGCGCCTGCATCTGCGTCTGCGGGGGTGGAGAAGTGGTCGGGTTCATCGTGCGCGCCTGCTTCCCTTGGACCGCCGGAGCCAGAAGTACATCGCACCGAAGCCCGCACCGGCGGCGAGCACGTAGACGAGCCAGCGGGGCGTCTTCGACGACCCCGCGCCCGACGTCGGTGCAAGTGACGAAGGAGGGGTCGCCACAGGCCGGAGCACCGACGTCGAGCGCGAGCTTGCGGGCGACCCTTCCGCGAGCGTCCTGCCGAGCACGTAGGGCGCGGCCGTGTCGCGCACGAAGGTCGCGACGGCGCCGATCGTCGGGTGCCCGTCCTCCTGGACGTAGATCGAGATCGACGTGCCGACGGGGATGCCCTGCGCCGCCGTGAAGGCGGTCGCGTACTTCGCGAGCATCGTCTCCGCCTGCGACTTCACCGACGCGGGCGTCACGGGGTTCGACACGATCGCGCGCAGGTCGTGCGCGAGGGCGAAGAGGTCCGTGCTCGAATGGTTCGCCACTTCAGCCTCCGACGAGTGCAGCGCGAACGGCGTCCGCTTCCATGAACGTGAAGTTCATGCGGAAGGTCCGATCGTCCGTGAGCTTCTTCCGGAACGCCTTGAAGAGCTTCGCGTCTTTCGGCGACACGAGCCACTCACCGCCGACGCCGGTGTGCTCACCGTCCGAGACGAAGCGCTTGACGTACGGGTTCGTGGTCGTGTGGCCCGCGTTGATGTGCGCGTCCACGTGGCCCTTGATTTTGAGCTGTGCGAGCGCGTCCCGGAGAAGATCGGCGAAGCCGCCATCGCCCGAGCCCTCGCCACCGTAGACGCCCTCGTCGTCGGTCCTGACGACGACGCGGAGCGGGCTCGCTGCCGCCGAGCACGCGTAGAGCGCGATGCGGAGCGTGCGCGTGTCGGGGTTCGTCGCCGCGGCGAGGAGCTTCGCCAGCTCGGGGATGTCCGAGAGCTGAAGCCCCGCGCTCGGGAGCGACGTGCGCAGGCCGTGGCCGAAGTAGGCGAAGCCATCGAGGCCCTTCGCCGCGCGGATCGCGTCGTAGAACGCCTTCTTCCGCGCCGCGGGCAGAAGGTCGTTCGCGAACGGCACCCGCGTCACCGTGTGGCCGGCGGCGGTGTGGATCTTCGCGAAGACCTGGGCCTGAGGGATGAACGCGCCCTTGGCATCGTTCACGAGCGGCGACTTGTTCACGGAGGCGTGAAGCGCGAGCAGGTTCACCACACACCGCCTTGCGCTGCGTCGATCACGCGACCCATGCCGTTCGGCATCATGTCGGCCGGTGCGGGTTGCGTGGGCACGCCGTTCGGGAGCGTGCCTGGGGCGGCGGACGACGAGAGCACCGAGGCTGCGGCGTTCGCTGCGCCCGTGGCGTCGAAGGCCATTTCGACGACGGTGTAGGCCGCACCGCCGACGAGCGCGGTCATCGCGCCACGCACGCCGCGCGTGCCGCCGACGAAGGCGATGACGGGCCAGAGCACGAGGCCGCGAAGAGCCGTGCGCGCGAGGGCGGTCGGCCAGTGGACACGACCCGTGAGGCCGTAGATGCCGGTGAGCTGCGAGTCGATGGGCGCGGTGTGCGCGGGGCGCGTGAGCATCATGGGATCACCGAAGGATAGAGGCCGAGAGGATCGGGCCGAGCGAGCCTTGCACTGCCCGGATGTGCCCCATCGCCGCGCGAAGGCGCTCGGGCGTCATGCCGTAGTTGGTGGCGATGTAGTCCTTGACCGCCTGCTCGGCGATCGCGGGCGCGAGGTTCTGCCCGATGTGGGCGAGGTCCGCCTGCTTCCGCTGGATCCAGAAGTAGAAGCAGCCGGCGAAGGTGACGGCGCCGACGACGAAGCCGGCCGTGGCGGCTTGGCCCCGGGGCGACATCAGACGAGCCCCACGCGATCGAGCGCGTCGAGGAGCGAGCTGACCTGCTGGCCGGTCTGCCGCGTGAACCCGAACTCCGCGAGCTTCGCGTCGAGCGCCGAGTTGAGCTGCGTCGGGATCTGCTGACGGAGCTGCGTCTGCAAGGTCGACTCGATCTGCGAGTTGACGACGGGGCGGAGGATGAGCCACGTCGCGACGCCTGCGAAGGCTCCGGCCACGGCTCCCGCCAGGATGGCGTTCTTGTCCATGGAACCGTTGTACCGGCCCCGGCGGACGGGATGTAACCCCTCAGCCGGCGGCGAGGTGGGCGGCGAGCCCTGCGCGCAGGTCGGCGCGGATCCGCACCATGAGCTGCTGCTCTCGCCAGTGAGAGATCCCGAGCGCGCCCGCGACGTCCCCGGACGACTGCGCCGCGAGCCGCTGAAAGAGGATGTGCCGCATTCGCATGGGCATTCCTGCGAGCAACGCCCCTACCTGGGCGAGCGCCCGTCGGGCGTCGATCTGCGCGACCATCGCGTCCTCGCCCCCGAGCACGTCGAGGTCGGTGTCGCCGCACGCCCCGCCGTCCCGCCGGTCTTCCCGGCCCTCGGCGACACGCCCTGCGGCGGCCAGAACGTCGCGGTAGACAACCACGTGGGCCTCGTCCATCACCTCGACCTGGTGCGCGATGCGCCAGCGCACGACCGTGTAGACCCAAGTGTCGAGCGACACGTTACGGTCGGCGGCGTGCGTGAGCGACGCTTCGAGCACGGCGTAACGCCCGACGGCGAGGAGGTCTTCGGAGTCGAGCCCCCGAGCTTTCGGGAGCGCGCGCGCGAACGCCGTCACGTGGTGCTGGACGATGCGTTCGTACCGGGTGAGTAAGACCTTCGCCTCCCGATTCGAGAGGCTGGAGCAGTCGACGCGGAGGAGCCGCGCGTACGGGTTCCGCGCCTCCCGGCTCACGCGTCGGCCTCGTCCTCGCTGATACCCGCGTCGACGAGGTCTTCGATGTCCTCGCTCCGCATCGCGAACACGTCCTCGGCGATGGCCGTCTGGATCGTCGCGTCGACGGTCTCCCGCAGCGCGCGCGCGAAGAGCTTCGTGAGGAGCTTGCGGACCGCCATCAGCTTCGCGGTGTACTCCCACGCCACCGCGCGACCGACGTCGTCCGCGAGCGCAGCGGTGATCAGCGCACGGACCGCGATCGAGCGCGAGACGCGCATTTGCCGGGCGACGTCATCGATCAGCGCGAGCTGCGCAGGGGAAAAGCGGATCGACAGCGGCTTCGACTCGTAGCTCGGCATGGTCGCCAAGGTATCAGAAACACGTCGCGGAGCACTACAGCACTGCAGGGGAAGCGGGCGGGGGGTCCCGAAAGACGAAAGGGGTGGAGCCTTCCGGCCCCTCCCCCTCGCTGCCGAACGATTCCCGAAGGAGCCGCAGGTCTTCGTGGATCCAGACTATCCCGCGCGGCCGAAGGCCGCCAGCGGCTTCGTCACTCGTCGTGACTCACGGTGACTTCGTCCGTTTCTTCTTCGCGAGCGCCTTCTTCGCGCCCTTGATCTTTGCCTGGATGCCCTCCTGCCGCGCACGCCAGCGGGCGTCCCGCGCGACGAGGTAGGCGAGCTGGTCCGGGTTCCGCTTGTGCTCCTCCTCGGCGAGGTCGGCGAGCACGGCGTAGAACGCCTGCGTGGTCTGGACGTGCGCTGTGGAGTTGGGGCGACGCATGTTTTCGAGCCCCTTCTGCCTGGAAAGCCACCAATCGAGCGCGGCTTTCACGAGTCGTGTGTGTGTAGGTGCGATGTCCTCGTACTTGCGCGCTTTTAGTACTACCTGTCCGAGCGCGGTGTGGACCGTCTCGGGCGCGTCGTCGGGCGCCTCGGTCTGCGTCGCGATCGCGCGGTGGAGCGCGCGAGCGGCTGCGTCGGCATCAGCCGCGCGCAGCTCGGCGCGTTGCAGGCCCGCGAGCAGCTCCTCGCGCTCTCGGGCGCGGGCGATGCGCTCCTCGGCGATCGTCGCTTCGAGCGACGCGATCCGCGCGCGGAGCGATCGCACGGTGTAGGTCTCGTCGCTCTCACGGCGCGTCGGCGCGGGCACGGGAAGCATCGCGTCAGCGAGCGGCGACGCCGCGACCGCGGGCGGGCCTCCGGCGTGAAACTCGACGAGGCACGCTTCGCAGAACATCGCGCGCGGCCTTCCGTGCGTGCAGAAACCATCGCTCATCCCTGAGGTTCCTTCGGGTCAGTCGTGAAAAAGCGCGAAGTCTAGCGCGTCCGACATGTGCCCTCGAATTCCACCGCGCTGTTGTCGTCGAAGACCACCTCGACGATGAACTCGCGCGTGTCATCGGTGTACGAGACGTAGCTGCTCTGGATAGTTGAGGCGTCGAAGTACGTGCCGCCGCATCCGGTGCCGTCGTACGCGGTGACTGCGTCGATGCCGACGACCACCGCAGCCGTGCGGACGTACGCCCCCGGAAACTCCAGGGCGCAGGCGACGAGATCGAACGACACGAGATCGTCGTCAATGTCGACGGGCGACCCTGGGAACGTGCCGAGCACAGTGGGTGTTCCGTCGATCTCCTTCTGCGTGGCCGTGATCGTGCACGTCAGCGCCGTCGTCGGAAGCGGCGGCGGGGGCGGAGGAGGCGTGGTGGTCGTGTCTTCACACGCGGTGGCGGAGGTGAAGAGGAGCGCGAGGAGGAGGGTCGAGAAGGGCTTGTTCATGGTCGGAATCTCACGGTTACAGGTTTCAGGGTTGAAGTGTGTCAGACGTTGTCGAGGTCGTCGATATTCACCGACTCCCACGGTTGCGAGAGGAGGTCTTCGGGGCGCGCGTCGATGAGCTGCGCGAGGAGCGCGACGGCGTCATCGCGCTCGCGCATGGGTTCGGGGGACGTGAGCACAGGCGCCACCACGTTGCACGCGTGGATTGCGTCGACCACGCGCGTCCTGCGCGCGTGCGTCATCGCCGAGGCGTCGAAACCATGGACGCGGGTGAAGGTCACGCCGTCCGCCCATACGCGGACGGCGTCGGTGAGCACGCGAGCAAGGCGCCCCGCGCGGTAGATCCGCTCGTGCGCGAGCTGCTCTGCCGCGGTCTCACTCAGCGGGTAGTAAACGCGATCGACCGCGTACTGCGCGTGCTTGTACGCCTCGGAGAGCCGGTGCGCGGAGGGGATGTCGATCACTTCGCCCACGTCGCGGATCTCCGTAGCCGCGTCGGTGAAGCCGAGGCTATTAAGCTCCGCGAGGAACTTTCCGCGGAGGAACGCAAGGTGGAGCCCGAGGCACCGCACCGTCCAGCCGTAGGAGCTTTCGACACAGAGGAGGCGCGGGAGAAGCGGTTTCAGCATCGCCGTTCGCTGCTCGTTCGACTCCCACGCTTCTGCGTCGTTGAGCCGCGACACGTAGGTCACGAGCGTGAGGGGCACGACCGAAGGTTCGTCGGTGAACTCCTCGCCGAGAAGGATCGACGCAGCTTCGAGCGCGCACATTCCTTCCGCGGGATTCGTGTGCGTACCGTGCGTGAACACGCGCCCGTCGAGCAAGCCGAGGTCGAAGTCATCAGGGGTTTTCGTCATGGGAACCTTTCGCGGTGGAGGGTTAGCGGCGCACTTCGTAGTAGTCGTCGTTGAAGGCGGTGAAGCCGAAACAGCTCGGGTTCGTGTCGATGAGCCGCACAGGCATGTCGAATGGGTGCCGCACGCTGAAGACGTCGTGAAGCACGCGCGCCGGAAGGACGTAGCTACGCACGGCGACCACGATCGCCTTCGGCGTTCCGTCGACGTTCAAGAGCGTGTCGCCGGCACGCAGCTCGATGCCGCGAACGGCCACGATGCGCGTTTCGGAGTCGGTCACCGCGCACCCGCCTTCCGGCCCGGGGTGTCGAGGAGCACGCCGTGCTCGGTCGTGCACAGGAAGTTGAGCCGAGGGTACTCGGCGAACACCGCCGCGACCGACGCGAAGCGCATGCCCCACCCACGGTCCCGCCGCACGGGATCGAGGAGGTCAACTTCGCCCGTCCACTCGGTGTCGTCGTCCGACGCGCGGGCGAGGAGCACCGGCCCGAAGAAATACGGTCGCGACGCTTCCTTCGCGGCCACGTCGAGCTTCGCGCGCAGCTCCGCGATCCGCGCTTCCAGCTTGTGAATCACCTCGTCCTTCGACTCGGCGATCGACTGGTAGGTGTGGAGCCGCCCTTGCGCCTGCAAGACCAGCTCGACCGCTTCGAGCGGAGCTTCGAGCAGCTCTCCGAGCTGCCGCGCGCGCGCGTTGTCCTCGGGGCCGTTCGATGTGATGAGCACCGAAAGCCCGTCGATCTCGATGCCGACGTTGCGTCCTCCAGACGGGTTCGCGCCGTAAATGTGCATGGTGAGCCTCCTACGGAAAGTGTGGGTTGGTTGTCGATGGCTGTCAAGTGTTGTCGGAGCGAAGCGCGCGCTTTTCCTGGCCGGCGCCGAGCCCTTGGGAAAGCTCGATCTCAGTGCCGGCCTCTTGGCCTGCGCGGTAGGCGTACGCCTCCGGGATGTTCGTGCGTGCCGCGCGCACCCGTCCGCCGGTGATTTCCTGCATCACGGCGCGCGCATCCGCCCACCGGCGGTCGACGAGCACGATTGCTTGTGCGCCGTCCGCGTGCGCCGCGCGAGCCGCGGCGAGCTTGATTCGGATCGTGGCGACGACGCCCATGCGGAACGAGCGTTTTTCTGCGCGAGACCACCGAAGCGTGAGCCGCGCGGTGAGCCGCTCGATCTCGCGCTCGCAGAACACGAAGAGGTAGCGGACGACGGCGGTGTCCGTCGGGCGACCGACGAGACGGATCTGTCCCCCGCGGCTGAGGAGCACGCACCCGTTGCTCGTCGCGAGCGCCTGTGCGAGCGCCGTGCGCCACGGCGTGAGCCGCCCATCGACGGTGCCGCACAAGGCGTCCACGTCGGCCGCGACGCGCTCTTCCGGCTCGTCGATGTCGAGGAGCGAGAGGTTGTGCTCGTCGAGTAGCCGTTGCGCTTGCGTGGCGGCTACGGCGGCTTCGTTCGGGTTCGTGCTTTTGGCGAGCGCGAGGAGCTTTCGGATCTTCGCGAGCACCGGGGATGCGTGGTTCACCGGGGACGTCATGACGATCACCTTCAGCCCGCGAGGAGCTGCGCCTCGGTGTCGAGCGACGCGTGAATCGCGCGGTCCACCCGGTGAGCCGCCTGCGCGGCCTTCCCTGCCCAGGTAAGCGCGTCGCGGAGCGCATCGGTGCTGCGGGAGTAGGCGGCCTCGTCCGCGATCTTGATCGCGACACTGGCAAGGTGCGCGCACGTCGCGGCCTGCTGGAAGCCCGCGCGGTTGATCGCGCCGAGGAGCCCCGAGAGACGTTCGATCACCTGAGGGTCGAGGGGATGCTCACTGAGGATCCCTTCGATGTAGGTCCCGTCCGGCGAGCACGAAGCGAGCAGGCGAAGCGCGTAGCGCAGCGTGGCGCTTGCTTCCGTGCTCACGCCCAAGGCGATGTCGGCGACGTTCGAGTGAGAGTCGATGACGAGGGTCGTCGGCATGATGGTCCTCCTGTAGGCGCGGGGAAGGTCGAGCCGCGCCATACGGACACGTCGGAGACGTGTCCGTATGGCGAGCCTCGGTCGATCCGAGACTGCCCCGGACTACTGGCGCATCGGCATCGTCACCACGACCGATTCCCGCGTGCTCGTCTTCTGGCGGAGTACCCACGGTTTCATCGCGTCCGTTTGGGCGGCCACGTCGGCCGCGTGTGCCTTCCACTCTTCCGCGTGCCAGTCGCCGATCGCGGTGAACGCCTCTGCGGCGTAGCGCGCGTTCACGCGCACGATGGCCGCGTTGCCCGTCTTCGGCTGTGGGATCACCGCGTGGATCGGTGGGAGCGTCTCTTCCGTCGTGGAAAGGCGCGCAACCACGTCTCCATTCTGCGGGTCGACGACGAGCGCTTCCTTGCCGTCCTCAGACACGTGGAGCGCGACTGGAACCATCTTCGCGCGGACCGTCTTGCGGAGCGCCTTCAGTACAGTGATCGCGGCTTTGATTTTCGCGCGGTCCGCTACGTCCTCCACGCAGATGCCGATGCGCCGATCGTTCCGAACCAGCCCCGCTGGGTCGTAGGTCTCCGAGAAGATGCACGCACGGTGCCCGTCGGTGGCTGCCACGTGTGCGACCTTGCCTTCGACCGCGATCGCGATCTGGTTCAGGGGGGTGCGCGCGTCGTCCTTGCTCGCGAACGTCGGCGCGATCCGAAGCGCGTCGAGGAGGAAACCAAGGGACACCACGATCTGCGAGTTGTGATCGGTGGCGACGGGGAGCGTGGCGAACGGGTTGTGATTCGACATGAGGGTCTCGATTCTCCGGGGCGGTTGATCGTGCCGCGGCGCCATGCGTCGAGGGTTCGACGCATCGAGCCGAGCCACGAACGCTTGCGCGTTCGGGTCGTGCGTTCAGGCGAGACGGCCGACGCCGAGCACGAAGGGCAGCTCGTATGCGAGCGTCGCGTGGATGTCGTTCCACTCGATCCCGTGCTCGCGGGCGATCTCCGCCGCGCTCGCGACGGTGAGCGTCGCCAGCTCCGCGGTGCGCGCGCGCGTGCCAAGCGCGGAGATGGCGGAGATCAGGGCATCCATTCGGACTGCGGGCGGATTCTTCGGCGGCTGGATCGTCGGCATGATCGTATCTCCTTCGTTCGTTCGGTTCGGTTTCGGTTCGGTTCAGTGAGTATGGGTCCGCTGTCGGAAGTTGTCAAGGGTTGTCTACCAGGCCGAGGTTTATCACACGCCCCCTTCCGTGAGCGCGACGAGCGCGGACCAGAGCGCATGGGCGAGCGTCGAGCCCTCGCCCACGGCGACGCGCGACGCGTCACGCGTGGTCGCGAGCGCGGACCACCGGCCGTCGAGGCAATACGCGGAGCCAAGCGAAAGCCCCGAGCCTTCGAGCATGCGCCCGAGGGATTCGAGCGTGAGATCGGGCGGCGCCATGAGCGCGTCGCGCGTGAGTGTGCCGAGCATGGAAACCCTACCTTTCGTGCGGCCGACTATCGGCCGCGCCCGGTCTCGACCCGAGGGTCAAGCGCAGGCGCGGACGAGCGCCCCCGAGGGGGCGCACGCCGTCACGCGGCGACGGCCAGCGCAGCCACGCGAGCGCGCTCGATCAGCTCGCGCGCCGAGCCATACCAAAGCGCGCTCGTACGCGTGTCGGCGTCGGCGTCCGGGCGCATGCCATGCGACGCGTACCACGTTGCGGCCTGGTACATACCCCACGCGGTTCCGCGCGCCGTCGCGAGCTGCGCGCCCGGGGCACGGTCGAGCGCCTGCACGAGCGTGGTGCGCGTGTTCTTCGCGCGCGCCGTCCCGCGCTCCGTGTCCGTGTCCGGAATCAGGTGCGCGAAGTAGGCTTCCGTCTCCGCCTTCGACACGCGGCGCCGGATGAGGAGCTGCGCCTCCGCGATGGTTTGCGCGTCGATGCGCTCGGCGCGCGCGATGGCTTCGCCGGCCTCTTCGAGCTGAAGCCCGGCGGACGCCGTGTGCCGGATCTTGAACGCGTCGACCTTCTCCGCGCGCGCGATCGCGAGCGTGTTAGCGCACACGATGCGCGTAGCCGTCGGCGCAAGCTCGACCGCGCGGCGCCCGGTGTTGTCCGCGTCGAGACGGAGGTATGGCTGAATCACGTCCCCCGCGCCGAGGTCGAGCGCCTTCGACTTGAGCAGGCCCCACGTGGTTGCGCCGCCCATGAGGCTCCCGCCCGTCTCGAACGCCCACCGGCCGGTGTTGAGAAGCGGCTGCGCCGCGGCGAACAGCTCCGCCGGCTGGACAATCGCGTACTTCGACCCGACGACGCCGAGGGGCGCGCGCGTGTCCGTCCGGACGACGGCGAAGTGGTCCGGCACCATCGTGCCGTCGGGCACGAAAAGCGGTTGCTTCGCGAGCGACCACGCGCCCGGCTTCCCGTCGCGGCGCGCGAAGGCGATCGACGCGGCCACGGTCGCGTCCGAGGGGGCGTCGTCGAGCACAAGCCCAAGGCCGTGCCACGCGGGTTCCTGGACGAAAAACGTGGCATCGGTGTCGGTGATCTGATGGGCCATGGTGAGGGTCCTTTCGTGAGGGGTGCGCGGGGGTTCCCGCCCTTCGAGGCGCTCACCGTGAGCGCCACAAAGGGCGAGCGACAACCTACGACGGTTGTCGCCGCTTGTCAAGTTCAGTGCGCGATGGCCTCGACGCGGAGGGCCGGCGGGATCCTCCCGCCCTGGAAGGCGGCCCACGCCCACGTGAGCGCGCGGAAGGGTTCCGCGTCCGCGCTCATGGCGGCGCGCATCCCGCCGTGCGCGATGCCGCCGTCGACCCGGAGCGACCCGAGGTAGAGCGGCCGGCCGCCGTCGGCTGGGAGGTACGACACGTAGGCCCGGGCGACGCGCACCGGTCCCTTGACGGGCGCGAACCGGAACGCGTGCGTCACGCCGGTGCGCTCGGACACGAGGCGGATCGCGACGGGTTCCGTTGCTCGCGTGTAGTCGAGCACGGCGCCTGCACGGTGGAAGGCGGACGGGGTCGGCGGGGGCTCGACGACGGGCGCCACCGGGGGCGCCACCTTGGGCGCGGCGACGGGCGCCGGATGCGCGGCCATGGTCGCGAGGATGCCGCGCACGTGGCCTGCCCACGTTGCGAGGCTCACGAAGTCCCGAAGGATGGGGCGAACGCGCGTCGGCGGGTCGAACGTGAGCGCGTGATCGTACAGCGCGCCCATGCGCGCGTCGTCCGTGCCGCGGACCGTCATCGCGTCGAGCGTGTCGAGAAGGTCGGCCGGGAGCGCGGTTTCCGCGGGCGTGCGGAGCGCGCCCAAAAGCGCGTTCGCGAGGTCGGCCGCGCGATCGGTCGCGTCGGGGACGCGTGCGGGGCTCGGCGCCGAGGGGGGCA
>Ga0194128_10003100_pt1 | contig 26064 bp, 15 predicted proteins | sample TA2KigCa65mmetaG_FD_148650 | JGI IMG/M metagenome (GOLD analysis project Ga0194128, IMG submission 148650) | Freshwater microbial communities from Lake Tanganyika, Tanzania - TA2015037 Kigoma Deep Cast 65m | ecosystem: Environmental > Aquatic > Freshwater > Lake | place: Tanzania: Lake... | reverse complement strand
TTGGCGCGTGCTCGGCCGCTACTACCTCGAGGCCAATATGAACGAACAGGCGATCAAGGTCCTCAAGGAGGCCGCCGGCCTGTTCCCGGCCAAGGGGGAGATTGAGATGCAGATCGCCCAGATTTATACCCAGATGGAGAATAACCGGGATTCGCTGAAGCACGCCAAGCTCGCGGTCCAGAAGGGTAATTTCGAAGGCACCAAGCCGTTCTCGGCCCACTACCTGATCGCCTACACCGCCTACGACCTCGGCGAGATCGACGAGGCCAAGGCCGCGATCGAGAAGGCCTCCTCGTTCGAGGAGTCCAAGAAGGATGCCCAATTCCCCCGCCTGAAGGCGGTCATCGAGGAGGCCATCGCCGAACGCGAGGCTAAGAAGACCGAGAAGGCCCCCAAGGCCAAGAGCTGATCCCATCCCTATCCCAATGAAGAAGAGCTACATTTATTTCGTGGTGCCGATGGTCGCGCTGGCCGCCTTTTTCTTCGGCCTCTACTGGAACGCGCACGCCCAGTATCAGGCGCGCGAACAGGGCAAGGTGAAGGCCGCCCGGGAAGCCCGCCAGGCCAAACTCGAAAAGGAGGCGAAGGACCGCGAGAAGGCCGTCGCCGCTGCCCTCGAGGCCCAGGAAAAGCGCAAGTCCGAGAAGAAGGTCCGCGACGAGCGCGAGGCGATCGCCAAGGAACAGCGCGAGCAGGCCCGCCAGGCCCGCGACAGGGCCGGCCGCGATGCCGACAAGCTGGAAGCCCAGACCCGTCGCCTCCAGAAGGAGATCGAGGCCGAGAAGAAGGACCTCGCCGAGGTCGTCGCCGTCCGGAAGATCGCCGTCGATGAGGAGAAGTTCCTCAACGAGTACGTGAAGAAGGCCAAGGCCAACGCCAACAGCCTCAAGGGGGTCCTGGAGCGCATCCAGGCCGCCGACAAGGCGGCCGAGGACGCGGCGAAAGCCGCTGCTGCCGCTGCCGCTGCCGCGGCCAAGAAATAAACTTTTTACCCTTACCCGATGAAAAAGTGGATGTATTTCCTCGCCCCGACGGTGATGCTATTGGGCTTCGTCTTTGTCTTCCGCGCCCACGTTGAGGAGGCGAAGATCAAGGAGCGGGCCACCGCCGCCCGGATCGAGAAGGAGCGCGCCGACGCCGAGGCGAAGAAGAAGGCCGCTGAGGCCAAGGCCCGGGAGGACGCCAAGAAGCGTCAGGACGAGCGTGACGCCGAGGAGCGCAAGAAGGAGGCGGAAAAGGTGGCGAAGCAGGCCGCCGACGACAAGAAGGTCAAGGACCAGACCGTGGAGTACATCGCCAAGGGCGCAGCCGCCCAGAAACAGGTGGATGCCCTTGAGGCCGAACTCGCCAAGCTGCGCAAGGATAAGGACGCCACCAGCCGCGAAGCCTTCGAACTGGCTAAGAAGGTCGAGCTCGCCCGCGTCGCCCGCCGGAACGCCGAACTCGAGATTCAGCGCATGACCGAGATGGTTTCCCGCCGCGCTGCGGACAGCTCGCTGACCCGCCCGCCGGTGATTCCCGCGCCGCCGCCGGCGAAGAAGTAATTTCGCCTTGTGCCAACCCGGTGCCGCAAGCACCGGGTTTTTTTGCGCGAATTCCGGAAAGAACCGCTTTTCTGCTTGCTCCCCGGGCTCTCCTCCGGCTCCGTCCCTCTTCCTCGCTTCGGCGAGCCGGATGTCGGGGCGTAGCTTAGCCTGGTAGAGCGCTACGTTCGGGACGTAGAGGTCGTGAGTTCGAATCTCACCGCCCCGACCATCCCATGGGGAAGGCCCCTTCTGGAGGGACCTCTTCGCTGTCCGGATCGCTTCGCGCCAGGCTTAGCTGGTCCTCACGTCGTAGCAGACGATGATGTCCTGGTCCCGCAGGTAGAGTCGCCCATTGCTGATCACGGGGTGCGTCCAGATCCTGCCCCGCTCGCTGCGGATCTTGGTCTGCGGCTCGATCCGGAATCGACCGTGCTCCTTCCACCCCTGTGTGGAGGCCTCGATCAAGGCCAAGGTGCCGTCTTTCTCGTCTAGGCAGTACAGACGCCCGTCCGCGTACGCGACGGCACCCTTGCCGAGGTTCTTCACCTTCCAGACCTCCTCGCCCGTCTTGAAGTTCTGGCAGGCCCAGCCGCTGGGGTCGTCGTGCCCGAAGACGTGCTCCCCGACCAGAATCACCCCGCCGTGGTGGTTCCGCATAACCTTGTTCTCATAGACCACGCGCACCGTGTTGGTGGGGGAAATCTCGACCTGCTTGCAGCCGGAGCCGTAGCCCGCGGTGACGTAGACCAGATTGTCCTTCACAATCGGCGTCGGGATCACGGCGGTGCGGCCTGAGAACTCCGTCTGCCACAGCACCCGGCCGTCCTCGGGGCTCAGCCCGAACACCTGCCGCTCCGTCCGCTGCACATACTGCTTCTTACCGTGAATCATCGCGGGCACGATCGACGAGTAATGGGCCGCGTCCGTGAGGTCCTTGCTCTGCCAGACCCGCTTCCCGGTCGCCCTGTCGAGTGCCGCGACCGTGCCCTTTCCGCCGCCCGGGGTGGAGAGCACAAGGTTGCCATCAACCAGCACCGATTCGGTGTAACCCCACTTGGGCACGGACCCGCCGAGCGCCTTCAGGCTGGCCTTCCAGATCACCTTGCCGTCCGCCAGCGCCAAGCAGTGGAGCCCGCCGGTGCCGCTCAGGGCGTAAATCCGGTCGCCGTCCACCGTGGGCGTGCCCCGCGGGCCACCGCCCCAGTCGTTGTCCAGAATGCCGTCCATCGGCGCCGCCCAGACCTCCTTGCCCGTGGAGGCATCAAGCGCGAGAACGATCTCCTTGCCGTCCCGGGTGCCGAGGGTGAAGAGGCGCCCGTTGACGATCGCCGGCCCCGAGTAGCCGTTGCCGGCATTCTCGAAGGTCCAAAGCTTCTTCGGGCCACCGGCGGGCCATTTTGGGAGCAGGCCGGTCTCGCGGGAGACGTCGGAGCGGTCCGGGCCGCGCCATTGGGGCCAATCATGGGGTGCGGCCAGCGCTGCGGTCTGCAGGGCGAGGAGGACGGGGAGGAATCGAGGATGCATCGTGGTAAGGAAGCGGGGAAGGAGCGGTCGGTGCGGGGAGTACCGGGAGGGAAAGAAGGAACCGCACTCTTGGCAACCGTCCTTCGGCTGGGATGGCCCTTAGTTTTCCGGCGCCCGCTTTAGCCTGACATCCGCGGCGCGCGGCGCCTTACTGTCGCCGATGCCCGCCCAACGCCTCACGCCCGCCGCGCTGGCGACCCTGCCCGCCACCTTGCCCGCCTGGTCGCTGCGCGAGGGCCGCTTGCACCGCGAGTTCTGGTTCGCCGATTTCTCCGCGGCCTTCGGCTTTATGACCCGCGTGGCGCTCGTCGCCGAGCAACTTGGGCATCACCCGGACTGGAGCAACGTCTGGAACCGGGTGAACATCACGCTCTCGACCCACGACCTCGGCGCCTTGTCAGACCTCGACGTGGAGCTGGCCCGGCGCATCGACGCCTTGGCCGAATGAGCCGGCAGGTCGGGCTTCACGCTCTCTTTACCGAGGCCGCGCCCCGGTCTGCGCCGGTCGGGTTCGTCCCCGTCAGAACGTGCCCTTCCAGCCGAAGGTCCAGAGCGAGCCAAAATCCTCGCGCTGGCGGAACTGGGCGTACGCGAGCGTGCTCGGTCCAGCGCGCTCGATCCTCCACGGTGTTGTTGACGTTGCGTAGGCTGCCGAAGGCGGCGCCGCGCTGGTAGAACGCGTATTCCCCGCGAAGTCGACGTAGAGACGCTTAAGGTCCCAAGCGTAGCTGTTGGGCTCGATACTCCGCCCGCCGCGATCAGGCCTCGGCGCTGGCGACCACAGAATCCCCAGTTCATCCTCAGGCTGTACTGGAGCCGTAGGGATGGGTCAGGCCGGTGCAGGATTCCGGCCCGGCCAAGGCCAGTGCCCGCCGGGCCGGCGTCCGCTCCAGAGTACTTTCCGGGGCGTCATCGTGAAGGTGCGGGCGGCGTCATTACCCAGGCCCCCGTTACCCGATCCTTTCGATCGAAGGGCCGCAACTGCACCGCGCGCTGGCCGGACCCGTATGGAACGTCGCGCGGCATCCCCCTCGCGGGGCCGTATCTAGCTTGCCATCGCCCCGGGGCCAACCCGACCCTTGAGATTCAAATCTTTGGATACCCCGCGCATCGGTTCCGCTCCCCGGAGCCGACTCCAAGACGCGCTTTACCCCGCAGCGTCAAACGCAAACCGACCCTCCCCGCCGTCCTCCCAGCGGGAATCCCTGCATCAAGTCCGCCATGAAGAAAACCCTGCGTTTCAATTTCCTCGCCGCCTCGCTCGCGCTCGCGGGATCCTTGGCCCAAGCGCAGAGCGCCGTCGCCGGAGATAACCCTGGTACCCTGCAGGGCCGGGTGGTCAATGAGCGCACCGCTAAGTACCTCGAGGGCGCCCGCGTCTCAATCGAGGGCACCGGACTGGCGACGCTCACGGACACCGAAGGTAATTTCCGCCTGACGCTGGTTCCGGCCGGTGCGGTGAAGGTGCTGACCTTCTACACCGGCTTGCCGCGCGACGTGCGCTCCGTCCAAGTCACGGCCGGGAAGATCACGGAGCTCACGCTCGCGCTGGGGGCGCCGCCCAAGGTTGGGGACGTCGTGGAGCTAGCCGAATTCAAGGTCTCGACCTCGCGGGAGATGGACGCGTCGGCACTCGCGATCAACGAGCAGCGGTTCGCGCCCAACATCAAGCAGGTCGTCTCGACGGAGCAGTTCGGTAATGTGGCTGAGGGCAACACCGCCGAGTTCCTGAAATTTCTACCGGGCATTACGATTAGCTACACCGGAGGCAACGCCCGCGGCATCTCAATCGACGGGGTTCCATCCGACTACGTGCCGGTCACGATCGATAGCTTCAACTTAGCTTCCGCCGACGGCGGCCGCACCAACCGTACGGTGATGGCGGATATGGTTTCGATCAATAATCTCTCCCGGATCGAGATGCTTAATACGCCCACCCCGGAGTCGCCGGCATCCGCCCTCGCCGGCTCCGTGAATATGGTAACGCGCAGCTCCCTCGAGCGTGCCAAGCCACTGTTCCAATCCAATTTCTACTTCAGCCTGCGCGACAACGCCAAGCGCTTCAGCAAGGCCCCGGGAGCCCGGCCAAGCCCCACCCGCAACGTCTACCCGGGGTTTGATTTCTCCTACTCGGCACCGGTGAACCGGAAGTTTGGCTTCTCGATCTCGGCCGGCGACTCGACCAGCTACTCCGCCCAGGATCGGTCCCAGTCCACCTGGCGCGGCACGGGCGTCGCCACGGCCGGCACGGCCTTCCCGGCGACGTCCTTCACCCAGCCCTACCTTTCGGCCCACCGCGTTGAGGACCAGCCCAAGATCACGGCGCGCAAGTCCTTCGCCAGTTCGATCGACTTCAAACTGTCGGAAAACGACCGCATTTCCCTCGGCTTCCTGTATTCCTCCTTCGATGTGCAGTTCGTGCTGCATTCGCTGACCTTCAATCTTGGCTCCGTCCAGGCCGGCGGCTTCTCCTCGACATTCGTCCGCGGGAATCTTGGTGCGGGCAATGTTTCGATGATCCACAACGAGCGCAATCGCTTCAACCGCACCTATATGCCGAGCCTAGTGTGGAAGCATCAAGGGCCCGTGTGGAAGGCTGATCTCGGCGTGGCCTATTCTTCGGCCACGGATGATAACCACGACATCAACCAGGGCTATTTCCGCGCGGTGAACGCGATTCGGAGCGGCCTGACCGTATCCTTCGACGACGTCACCTACCTCCGCCCGGGTGTGATCACGGTTAGGAATGCGGCCGGCAGTGACGTGAACCCGTATCTTATCTCCAATTACGCCCTCACTTCCGCGGCGAGCCAGCAGAACGCCACGCGCGACACCCAGAAGACCGCCTATGGCAGCGTCAGCCGAAAGCTTTCAGCGCGCATCCCGGTGATCGTCAAGGTCGGCTTCAACCTGCAGGAAGGGATTCGTGACATCACGGACGGATCTGCAACCTACACCTATGTTGGGGCGGACCGGGTGGGCAGCAGCTCTCCGGTTACGGGCGATGATCAGCTCGCGCCTTTCCTAGATTCGGTGTTCTCGCGGCGGGTGATGCCGTACGGGTTTGCGGCCTCCGAGGCCCCCAGCAACCGCAAGGTCTGGGAGCACTACGTGTCGCAGCCAAACTTCTTCACCACCAATGCCAACACGATCGCGCGCAACCGCGTGGCGACCTCCAAGTTTGCCCGGGAACGGGTGCTCGCCTCCTACCTGCGCTCGGACTTTGGTCTCCTGGATCAACGCCTGAAGGTCGTCGCTGGCGTGAGGGCGGAGAGGACCGAGGTCGAGGCGCAAGGCCCGTTGACGGATCCGCGGCGCAGCCCAATCGGGATCGAGCGTGGCGCCAAGACCACCAAGACCTACGACCAACTGTTCCCCAGCCTGAACTTCAGCTACGCCATCCGGGAAAACTGGATCGGCCGCGTGGCCGCCTACGAATCGATAGGCCGGCCGGACTACAACCAGTACGCCGGGGGGCTGACGTTGCCGGACACCAGCGCGGGGGAGAGCGCCACGAACCGGATCGTCGTCAACAACGTTGATATCAATCCTTGGGCGGCCCGCTCGATCGTCCTGCGGCTGGAGCATTACTTCGAGGGTGTCGGCGTGGTCTCGGTGGCCGCTTTTCGCCGGCAGGTGGAGAACTTCTTCGGCAGCACCCTCCGTCCGGCCTCCCCCGAGTTTCTCGCCGCCTACGGCCTCGATGCCAACGCCTACGGCCGCTACGGGGTCGCGACCCAGTTCAATCTCCCGGGCACCGTGCGCTTCGAGGGCGTGAGTTTCAATTACCGCCAGAGCCTCACCTTTCTCCCGTCGTGGGCCCGCGGCTTCGAGGTTTTCGCCAACGGCACGGCGCAGCGCTCGGTGGGCGACACGGGCGGCAATTTCGCCGGCTACATCCCGCGCAGCGGCAGTGCCGGGATCAGCTTCACCCGCGAAAGCTACAACCTGCGCGTGAACGTGAATCATCGCGGGCGCACGCGGCTCAGTGCCGTCGCGGCCGGGGCGAGCATCGAGCCGGGCACTTACAACTGGCAGCCGCCCTCCACGTTCGTCGACGTGATCGGCGAATACAACCTCCGCCGAAATCTCTCGGTCTATGCCAACCTGCGCAACGTCACCGACCAGGGGGCGACCACGGAAATCTACGGCCCCAGCACCCCGCGCAACGCCCGGTTCTTCCAGACCACCAGGTACGGCTCGCTCTGGACCTTCGGCGTCAATTGGTCGCACTAAACCTCAGCTCCCGATGAAGACCGAAACCCGTTCGCTGCTCCCGCTCCCCGCGCTCCTGTTGGGCCTCCTCGGTTCGGCCGTGGCCGCGGAGGTCCACCAGGCCACCGGATTCAAGATCGTCAATGTGACCTCCACCTCAGCCGAGGTGTGGACCCGGGTTACCTTGCGGGCGGCGGCCAATCCGGCGAATGGCCCGTTACCGCGGGTTGAGGTCTTCGAGGCAAAAACCGGACAGCCCGTGCCGCTGCGGGAGAATCGGATGTTCCCGGATGCCCGGATCACGGTGCAGATGCCCCCGGGGCTGGATCTCGGGGCGGCAGGTGGGGCGGCGCCCGCCGCCGCCGGACAGACGCGCGTGCGTTTTCGCGTCAAGGGGGCCGCCCAATGGGCTGAGACCGCTTGGCGGGACGCCAGCATTGAGCGGGATGGCATTGTCTTGCACGCCCTGCCGGGACTACTCCCAGCTGCGCGATACGAGGTCGTGGTGCAGGCGCGCCGGAATGCCAGCGACGGCGGGCCGGATGAGCAGGCGGGCGAATTCAAGACCGCGCCGCTGCCCACCCAGTCGGAGCGAGTGGTTTTCTGTGTGATGACCTGCCAGAAGTACGAGCGGCAGGACCGTCCTGACGGCCTGGCCATTTACCCGGCGATGGGCGCGCTGCGGCCCGACTTCTTCGTGAACACGGGAGACGTGGTCTATTTCGATCACGGTCCGGTCATTGCCCTGACGCCGGCGCTCGCGCGCTTCCATTGGGCGCGCATGTTCGCCCTGCCGACGCTGCGGGATTTCCACCGGAATCACAGCAGCTTCTTTATGAAGGATGACCACGACACTCTGGCGAACGACTGTGGGCCCGCGTCGCGGAGCGGGGAGCTGACCTACGCTGAGGGCGTCCGGATCTTTCGCGAGCAGACTGGACTCCCGGAGGTCGCCAATCGGACTGTCCGTTGGGGGCGCGACTTGCAGGTTTGGCTGATGGAGGGGCGGGATTATCGCTCCCCCGATCGAGAGGCTAACCGGGGGTCTGCGCCGACCCTTTGGGGCCCCGCGCAAATCAAGTGGCTCGGCGAGACTCTGACCGCGTCGACTGCTACTTTCCGCGTGATCCTCACCACGGTCCCCGTGGTGGGTCCGGACCGGAGCAATAAGGACGATAATTACGCCAACGCGGGCTTCGCGGTCGAGGGGAGCAAGGTCCGCGCCTTGCTGGCCCGCCATCGCAACCTGACGGTCATTACGGGGGATCGGCACTGGCAGTATGTTTCGGCGGACCCCGCGACCTCGGTGAATGAATGGAGCGTCGGTCCGGCCTCCGCTGCTCACGCTGGAGGCTGGGACGAAAAAACCCCGCGGCCTGAGCACCGCTTCCTGCGCACCGGTCACGGTGGTTTCCTTTCCGGCGTCGTCACCCCCACCGCCTCTGGCGCCAGCTTGGAACTGCGCTTGCACGATACAGACGGGCGAGTGGTGTACCGGGAACAAAAAGTCAGCCGGTAAGGTACTTCCCGCGAGCGCGGCGGCCCCCCGCCGGACGGGGTCGGGCCGGGAATCTTTAGTTTTCGGCCGGCGCGAGAGCCGGCCGGTCGCAGGCTCGTCACAATTCACGACCTGACTCCCTCGTATGAGCCCCCCAGCCGGACCTCACAGCTTGGTGGGCAAGGAGGGGCCGAGCAGCAAGACCGTGGCGACGATCACCACCCAGCCCGCCAGATCCAGCCAGATGCCATGGCGCATCATTGCTTTCAGCGGCACGCAGCGCGTGCCATAGGCCATCGCGTTCGGTCCGGTGGAAACGGGCAGGAGAAAGCCCATCGAACAGCCCAGGCAGGCCGCGAGGGCAGGCTTCAGCGGGTCGACGCCTGCCGCTTGCGCCACCGCGATCGCGATCGGGACCACCATCGTGGCCGAAGCGGTGTTCGTGGTGGTTTCACTTACGAAGATCCCGATCGCGGTGAACAGCAGCGTAAGCCAGATCACCGAATGACTCTGGAAGACGCCGGCTAGGCCCGCGCCGATCCAGTGGGCCAGGCCCGTCGAGAACATCAGTTCCCCAAGGCTCATCCCGCCAGCGAAGAGCAAAATCGTCCCCCAATCGATGCCCGCGGCGTCCCGCCACTCGAGCGTGAAGCTATCCCGTTTCTTATCCGCCGGCAGGATGAACAGCACGGAGGCGGCCAGCAGGCCCACGATGCTTTCGGGCACGCGGGCGTTGAGCCAGAGAAAGGCCGGGCTGGCCGACCCCTTTTCGGCGCAGACGGCGATCACCCCGGGAAGCATCCAGAGCGCGACGGCTCCAATGAAGACCCCGATCACATTCTTTTGCCCGCGGGTCCATGGACCGAGCTTCGCGAGTTCCCCCTGCAGCAGGTGCCGGTTGTCAGCGAGCGGAAGGGCGGGAAACGGGCAGCGGCGGCTAAAGCGCCAGACCAGAAAGAGCGTCAGCACGAAAGCAATTGGCAGCCCGAGCTGCATCCATGCGAAGAAGGTGATCTTGAACCCGAGCAGGCGCTCGACGGCCCCGATTCCGATGAGGTTGGGGGGCGTGCCGATGGGCGTGGCCAACCCGCCGACCGAGGCGGCGAAGGCGGTGATCAGGATCAAACCTGCAGCGTAGGGGGTGGCGCGAAAGTCCCGCGCGCCTTGGCGAAGCCCGAGTTCGGCCAGAATCGACAGGGCGATGGGCAGCATCATCGCCGTGGCGGCCGCATTGGAGACCCACATCGAGATCACCGCGGTGATACCCGCGAAAGCCAGGTATAGGCGGCCCGGGCTGGCGGTGACCCACGGGAGCGTGAGTAGGCCGAAGGCGAAGCGCCGGTTCAGCCTGTGCTTCAGCATCGCTTCGCCCATCAGGAAGCTGCCGATGAACAGGAAGACGACCGGATCGGAGAAGGGGCGAAAGACGTCCCGCGTCGACCCGAGGCCAGCGGCCACGCAGAGGGCCGGAGCGAGTAAAGCGGTTGCCGCTAAGGGAATCGCCTCCGTGATCCACAGCGTCAGCGTCATCCCGACGATGGCCAACAGGCGCCCAGCGGGCTCGGGGAGCCCCGGTATGGGCTGCAGCCAGAGGACCGCTAAGACCGTGGGGGCCAAATACCAGCCGAGCCTTCGCCGCCAGCGATCGAAACGTTCCTCCGCGGCCGAGACACTGCCGGTGAGTGGGGGATCTGCCTGGAGGAGCGACATGAGGGCCGGTGGGGTTTCGGGGGAGGTGTGTTCCGAGTTCATCCGGAAGGACCTGCGGATCGCGAGAAGATCTTGGCCTGCGGCGATGGACGGTTGTTCGCTCCCCGCAGGTCGGGGGCAGGCCATTGATTGTAAGTCCTCGGCCGGCTCAAAGCGCCGCCGCTCGCTAGCGGGCAACAAGTACCGGCCGGTCTCTCTCGCGCCCTGCCGTCAAAACGTGCCCTTTGCCCCGAAGGTCCAGAGCGAGCCGAAGTCCTCGCAGTGGCGGCACTGGGCGTACGCGGGCGTGCTCGGTCCAGCGCGCTCGATCCTCCGCGGTGTTTTTGACTTTGCGCAGGCCGCCTAAGACGCGGAACTGCTGGTAGAACGTATATTCCCCGCGAAGCCGACGTACAGACGCTTTGGGTCCCAATCGTAGCGGTTGGACTCGAAACTCCGGCCCGCCGCGATTAGGCCGCGGCGCTGGCGACCGCGGTAGTTCCAGTCCATCGGCAGCTCGTTCTGGAGCCGCAGGGATGGCGTCAGGCCCGAGATGAGATGGACGCTGAAACTGATCCACCTCGTATTTCAGCCGGGAGCGTCGGTTGCGGGGGGGCGGACGCTGGCAACCTAAGACTCCCGCCCGAACCGCCATGCCGGTTCCGCGGCCTGGCAGGGTCAGCCGCCGCCCAAATCCCCAACTCATCCATCGCCGTGGCCTAGAATTTCACTTGGAGACGTTTAGAGCACCGCTCAGAATCGGCCAATAATGCCGGACTTGATCTCCGGGTTGTAGGTGTCGGTGCCGCGTTTTCGGCCGGGGACGTAGATGTACGAGGGGCGGTCAAGTGGATCGCTCAGGATATTGATTCCATCGACGTACACCGAGAGGTTGCTCGTGATCCGGTAGCTCACGTTCAGGTCGACCCTCTTGGCACCGAAGTCCTGCCGCTGGGTCACCGGATTGGCGGGCTGGCGCACGATGCTGCGGCCAGCGAAATTTTGGTGCAGGCGCACCGTCCAGCCGTGGTCGATGTACGATAGACCGACATTGCCGAAGTAGCCCGTTGCCACCGACAGGTACTCGCCCGACGGCTTGAGCCACGTCATATTGGCATACAGGCCGAATCCACGCCAGAGTCCGGTAAGGTTGGAGAACTGATGCTGCAGGCTGACTTCCAATCCGCGCATCCGGGCGGAACCGCCGTTGACCTGACTGCGCAGCAAATAGCCGACGTACTCGCCGTTGAAACCGTTGTTGACGCCGGTGCCGATCGTGCCGAGGTCGCGAGTAAAAATGAAGTCACTGACATCCTTCTGGAACACACCCACCGAGACGAGACCGGCCGGACGGAGATAGTACTCTAGCGAGAGGTCGTAGTTGTTGCCCCGCTGCGGCACGAGCGCGGTGTTGTTGGTCGTGACAACCTGGGTCTGGTCGTTGGCCGAGTCGTTCGGAATGATCGTGCCAAAGTTGGGCCGACCGATACCTGCCGAGTAGCTGAGTCGCGCCTGCAGCCCCCGCGCGATTTCGTAGCGAAAATGCAGTCCGGGGAAAATGTTGCGGTATTTGCTCTCGTTGGAGATCCGGTTGCCATACTCGGCCTGCGTGCGTCGCAGGTTCTCCGCCTCGGTGACAGTGCCGACCCAGGCAGCCCGCCGGGCCCGTTCCTGAGCGGAGATAAACTGGAACGTCCCGGTTCCCTCGACCCGGGTCTCCTCAAAGCGCAAGCCGCCGAGAATCCCCAGCGGTCCGAATTCGGTGCCGGCCATGGCGTAGGCCGCGTACACGGATTCCGAGGCGCGCCGATCCGCGACAAGTTGCTGCCGCAGCGTGGTGACGGGGTCGATCCGGAAGTACTCGGGACGCGTCTGCCACTCGTCGACCACAGTCGGGATGTGAAACCAGCGCATACTGGGCATCGTCCCCCGCAGCGCGGTGGGCTGATACGTGTAGGATTGATCGAAAAAGCGCCCGAGCTGGGCTCCGCCGGGGCCGACGTAATTGTAGGTCGACGGGCCGGCCAGCACCTCGGGCGCCTGATGCCGGAAACGGAAGCCAGCCTTCAGGTAACTCGCGGTCGCGAAGGCCAGCGGCCTCCGGAAGTTCGCCTGCCCACCAAAAATCCGCTCCTTTTTCGTATCGTCGGTGAACCCCAGACTGGGGAAGGTCAGGTTGGCCGGGTCGGTGATGCTCCGGCCGCTGATCTGGACGAAGGTCGCAAATGCGGGATCGTCGAGCAGGGCTCCGCGGTCAAAACGAAAGCCCACCCCGGTCACCTGTGGCGAAGTGTTGGTGCGCAACTCGAGACCCTTAGATGGGGAGTAGTTGAAATTGTAGTCGAGCACGCCGCCGCCAATCTTCTGTTCGCCGCCAGCGTGCAGATTGTAGGTCCGGACTACGAGACGCTGCTCGACTTGGGTCCGGCTGAACGTTTGATTGCGGGTTTCGGTGATGAACTCGGTGAATCCGGGCACGATATTGGCTGCCGCCGTGCCCCCGAATTGCATGCGCCGACGATAGAACCGGTCACGGCTTTCCGAGAACATCAGGCTTAAATACACAGTGGAGTTGGCATTCAGCCGGTAGTCGAAGCGCGCGCCTAGGCCGCCCCGCTTGATCTCGAAAAAGTCCTCACCGGCGGAGGAGAGCGTGAAGTAAACCGGCCGCGTGATTTCGGGCGTGGGTTCCCAGGCTCCGAAGTTCGTGTCCCGCGGATTGCTCGCCGCGTTGAACGTGCCCGTGATCATCACCCCGAGGTTGCGCTCCCGCCCCAGCAGATCGGAGTACATAAAGCTGCCCTGCGGTTTGAGAGTCTTGCGCGAGGTGCCGTAGGTCGTACCGGTCCGGAAAGAGACGACGCGCCCCTTCTGGCTGAGCGCACTCTTGGTCTTCAGGTTCACGCTGCCGCCAATCGAGTCCGCGTCCATGTCGGGCGTCGGGGCCTTGGTGATCTCGATCTGGTCGACGAAGTCCGCCGGGATCGAGTCGATCTCAAAGCGGCGGTCGAGCGCGGCTCGGGTGCCGCCGCTCCCGGGACGGGTGCCGTCCACCGTCACCGCGTTCATGTTGGGGTCGATGCCGCGGATTCGAATGTAGGTCACCTTACCTGCGAGGATCTGGCCGCTTACGCCGGGCATTCGCGCCAGAAGGTTGCCGATGTTGTCGTCGGCGATATTGCCAAACGCGTCGGACGACATGACGTTCTTCACGTTGGGGGCAAAGCGTTGCTTCGTCATCGCGAGTGCGTTGCCTTCGCGTTCACCCGGCACGACAAAGGCATCTAGCCGGTACACTTGGGCGGTGAGCCCGATTTCGCCGATGTCCGTGCGTGGCCCCGCGACTTCAGCGGCCACCGTCCGCGGATCGAGCCCCGCGTAGGAGATGGAGAGCTGTTGCGGACCGGCCGGCAGGCCACCCAGCTCAAAATAACCCAGCCGGGTCGTCAGCGTTGCTCGATCGGAGCCGACCGCCTGGACTTGGGCGCCTTCCAGATACTGGCCGGTGGCCTTGTTGAGCACGCGCCCGGAGACGATATGCGTGCCGGCGGTTTCGGCGGCAAATGCGACCGGGGTGCATGCGGCCAGAAGCGCGAGCCAGCCGACAATTAGGTAGAACGCCGGCATGTTTTTTTATAGGAATTCATCTGCGGTCCGAAAGGGTTCAAAATTACCTCGGGTTTGAAGCAATAAAAATCAGTCCGGAAAGCGAGTGTGCGGAGATCGGTAACCTTGGACTGCGGCCCGGACTGCCAAGCCGGTTCGCCCTGCCGTGTGGGTTCACCAACGAAGTCCCAACCCGTCACCTCGACCAACGTCTCCGGCTGCCACTGAAGGTGGATCAGTTCCCAATCGCTCTCAAAGGAGCTGGCTAACTCGTCGCTTGGCTCGCCGCGATCAAAGCGTCAACGCCACCATAAACGATAGGGCTACGGTAGATGCCGCCGCAGAGAAAAAGGTGGGGAAAGGCGAGCGGAGAACGAGCAGGCCGCAGCCCGGGAAAGCGGACGCAAGACCAGCGACTCAGGCTCGCATCAGGAAGGGACAACTCGGTGAGCCGTCTCTTCCTTGCGTTCAGAACACTTCATAGACTTCCACAAGCGCTTCGCCGGTGGCGTTGTTAACGCCGGAGACTTGGATGGTAAAGGTGCCGCCGGCGGGGATCGTGAGGAGGACCGCGGCGTCGCGGCTGCCACCGGGGAGCGGGAAGGCGCCGACTCGCACAAAGGTCGCGGCGAGCCCCGCGGTCCAGTTGTCATTGCCGGCAACTGTCGCACCGCGGCTGTCAATCACTTCGAGCGTGGGATCAGGGAGCGGGCTGGGCACACCGAAGGTCGCGAGCGTAGGGCCGACGGCGCGAATCAGGAGCTGCTTGCTGCCGGTGCCGACGACAGAAAACCCGGCGATAAGAATATCCTCGCCAGTTCCAACGCGGTTGCGGGCGGAAACGTTGACGAGACGCGGGGAAATGCCACCGTCCGCGGCGTAGGCCTCGACTAGAATGACGCCCGGACCAGTGCCCGTGGCGCGCACGGTGAAGGCGCCGGTGAGCATCTGAGTCAACGCGGCGTCACGGGAGCCAGCGTTGAACGCAAATGCGCCGACCGACGCGAACGCACCAGCGAGCGAGCCCGGCCAGTCGTCGTTGGTTGCGATGGGCGCCGTGCCGCCTGCGGCAAAAAGCTCCAGCCTTGGATCGGCCACGCCGTTAAGCCCGAAGGCGGACAAGGCCGGTCCGGCGGCGCGGATCAGCACGTTCTTTGGACCGTCGCGTGTGACGGCGCCGAGCCAGAAGGTCTGGCCGGTCGCCATCGCTGTGCGCACGGATAGATTGACGAGCGCGCTGCCCGTGACGACCTCAAGCCGCGCGGGCGCACTAGTGGCCGAGCCCCCGGCGTTGGAGACGACAAGCGCGTAACTGCCAGATTGGGCGGGGGTGGGTGCCGTGAGGCTGAGCGTGGCGCGCGTTGCGCCCTCGACCGGCGTGCCATCCCGAAGCCACTGGTACCAGAGGAAGCCGGAACCTTGCGCCGTGGCGGCGAGGGTGACGTTAGCGCCGTAGGTGAGTCGTTGGCCGCTGGGCTGCGTGGCGACTACCGGAGCCGGCGGCGCCGCGGCCGGGCGCGCGATCGCGACAGGGGGGCTCGCGTGCCAGCTGCTCGCGAGGTTGTGGTCGGGATTCGTGAGTGGTTGGTTGAGCACAAGGCTTGAACCTTCGCCGTCGGCCTCGGCCGGCCACGGCGCCGAGTCGCGGTACGTGAATTGCTTGATGACGGCGCCGCTCGCTGCGCGCACGATGATCCTCTCGCTGCTGTTGGAGAGATTACCGCCGTAGGCGCCGGCGACAACCGGCTGAGCGCCGGGCTGCAGGCGCGACGCGAAGCCGCCGCGATTCTCGACGATCACGATGCGGCCGCCCGGAGGCAAAATGCGCTGGGCTGGCGGCACGTTGGCGAAATCAAACTGCACTGCATCCTCGAGCTTCACGCCGCTGAGGTCGACCGACTGCGTGCGGGAGATGTTCATCAGCTCGATGAACTCGAAGTCGTTGCCGTCGTTAAAGCCCGCGGCCAGCTCAGCGGCCGTGGGATTGGGCGGGTGGTAGTGGAATTCGCTGACGACGAGATTGGTTTCGCTTGCCGGCGTGGCGTCGAGGACGAAGGTTGCCGCGGTGAGCGGCGACCACGTGGCGCCATTAAGAATGCGCGTGCGGACGGTGCGCGCGCCTGGCCCGCGCAGCGCGATGATGCTGCCCGGCCCCGACACCGTCTGCCCCACGACCCGCAGATCGAAACGGAGGTCGGAGAAATCGTTGCGCGGATAGGCATTCGCCGCGTTGGGCGGAAACGCGTAGATTGCCTGGTGGACCGCCACCGCGATCGTGTTTACGCCTTCGCGGAGCAGCGCGCGATCGAAGGGCACGGCGACAAACATCGTTTCAGTCCCAGTGTAATTATTGCCAGGATCGATGGGACCGAGAGCCTCCTGCGCGAAGGTGGCGGTCGTGGGCGCGAGCGGGAAATTGATGCGCGCGGCCTCGACGCCGTTGAGGTAAACGATCGCGCCGTCGTCGGCCATGATTTCGAAGAAAACCTGGGTGAAGTCCGTGACGCCGGCGGCCGTGAACGTCGTGCGGAAGTACGCGGGGCCGGGTTCGATATTGGCAGCGGTGTAGTTGGGCGCGACGGGTGAGATGTTGGTGGCGAGACCCGTGTTTTCTCCGTAGCCGAGCGGCGCGGCGCCAGTGGCCCACGCGCCATCGGCGTACGCAGTTGCGGTCCAAGCGAGTCCGGCGGCGTCGGCAGCGGGAGCAGCAGGGGGCAGCAGCCATTTCCAAACCTGTCCGCCGGGTACGATGATCGTTGCGGTCACGGTGCCTGACGTCGCGGTGAGCGCGGTAGGGTCGAGGGCGCCTCCGACCTGCCGGGGGTCGGCGCCGTCGATGGTGTAGTAGGTGGTGCCGCCGGCCGGGTTCGGGTTGTGCAGGCGGAACTGGAAACCGACGGGCACGTTGCCGCCGTACTGTGGCCGGCCCGAGACCGCATCGACCAGCTCGGTCGGCCTGAGGCGCTCAGCAAGGGTGGTGGGGTTGATGGGGTTTGGCGCGCCGTCCATCCAATCGAGGCGCTGGTCGATCCACGACTTGAGCGCATCGACCTCCATGCGCCAGGTGGTGCGTTGCGCCTGGCCGCCTTGGCCCTCGCTAAATGAATTGGTACCGAGGATGGGATAGCGGCGGTAGTGCCGCGCCGCGGGGACCTGAATGGACATCGTCGCGGCGCTCGTGGTGCTAACGATGTCGGCACGGCTGCCATCTGTGAGTAGCGCGTAGACCGCCTCGATACGCTCGAACAGCGCCTCGCGCGAAAACACGCTGCGGCGGAGCGCGGTCCAGCGGTTCCAGTAGCGGTCGACGAATTCGGGGTCGTCGTCGATACGCGAGTAGTAGGTGTAGTTAGAGCCCACGTTCCACCACTTCATGCCAAAGGGTGCGTTGGAGTTGGCGTAGTTGGAATTGCCGAGGCTGCGGTCGGTGTCCCAAAGAGGAAATGCCTTCAGCGGGCCGCCGCGGTCCTTGGAAAAATAGTAGCTAAAGACGTAGGCATCGGTCTCCTTGCAGAGCTCGAGCCAAAGCGTGCGATCGATAAAGCTGCGCTCGTCGAGCCAGTTGCCGTAGTAGTTCGGGCTCGCGGGATTCGCGTAGTCGGGTGAACCAAGCGCGGCGGTCATGCGGTTGAGCCAGCCCACGAGCGCGGCGGCCTGTGCAGTGGTGGGCGGCTCGGGATCGGCGATGTCGTAGCTGCGGCTCGATCCGGGAACGGTGGCGACGGACGCGGCGTTAATGCGGTATTTGTAGGGCTGCTTGTCGTTTTTGAAAATGTAGCCGCCGTCGAGCAGCGCGGGATCGCTCATGCTGTCGTTGAGCTTGGCGATGTCCACGCGCTCGCGCCCGCGGTTGGGTTTTTCCATCAGGAGGTAGACACCGCGGTAGTCGGCGTAATCAAGGGTCGTGTTACCTTGGTTGAAAAATACCTCGACAAAGCGGCAGCGGACTCCGGCTCCGGGGCCGTTAGCGGCAAGCATCGTCTGCTGCATGAGGTAATTTCGCATCATCGACTTGTCTAACCAGACGGACTGCAGGATCCAGTCGCTGTTGCTCGGCAGGCCGAGCAACGGCTCGTTGCGATCGTCGTCCTCGTCCTCTTTCCAGAACTCAAGCGCATAGGGGCGCTCGGCCAGGCCGGAGCTACTCTCGCCCCGCACATGCGCCGCACCCCGCAGCACTTGGTCAGGCGCGTTGGCGAAGCTGGCCCGGTTGGTGCCGGGCTTGACATCATAAATTGCGATCTGCGTGAAGCGAAACGGGCGCAGGCCGGCGGGGCTGGTGAGGAGGTCGATGTTACGGAGGTAGCTGTCGAGGACGATGACCGGCAGGTTGCTGCTGAACGGTTGGCCGGAGGAATTGTAGTTGGTCGCAACGTTGAGCAGCGTGGTGGCGCTGGTGTCGGCGCCGCTGCCGAGCCAGATGAAGGCGCGGTTTCCAGTCTTCGACGGCAGGAAGCCCGGCGCAAAAACGCGTGCTTTCACCGCCGTGCCAGCGGTGATGACGAGCGGGGCGGTGTAGAGCGGGGAGGTCTCGGTGGGTTCAGCGGTGTTCAGCGTGTAGCGGATCTCAGCGCCGGGGGGCGATCCGGGTGGCAACTGGATTCCCAGCGAGAGCGACGCCGTGATCACCGCGCTGGGTTGGTCGGCCTGCGGCACGACGCCGGGCTTGAAGAATACGGGCGCGGCAGCGCGGCGGCCCGCAGCTTGGCGGCCGCTGTTGGTCACACCGGGAGTGGGGGTCTCGAAGTATCCCGTCGTTTGCGCGGAGCCCAAGCCGCCGAACGAAACATCCTGCTGCTGCGCGGCATAGGTGAGCGTGTGCACCACGGTGCCGTCCGCGCGCGAGAGCGTGAGGGTGCCACCTTCTTTTTGCAGCGTGAAGTTGGTGTGCGGGCGGACGTTGGTAAAACGGTTTTTGCCCGAGGCGAAGATGATCTGATGGCCGAAAGCCGGGATGGTGAGGCTGGGCAGAGCGTAGCGTATGGGCGCGGTGTTACTTCCGGGCGCGCCCGTGTAGTCGATCCGCCAGCCGGCGATGCTCACTTCCGACGGGGTGCCGTTGTAGAAATCGATCCAGTCTGGTCGATCGCGATCCTCGTCCTCAAGACCGTTGGCGTTATCGGCGAGGATTTCCTCGATCACGACGTTGTTTGTCGCGACGGGCGCGATAGGAGTCGTGACGGTCGTAATCGACAGATCGTCGATGAACGTGTCCTGGGAAAGTCCACCGGTGGAGGAATTGAAGGCGAAGTTGGAGTTGGCCGTGGGGATGAAACCTGGTGTCGGCAACTGCGTGAAAATGACTATACCGTCATAGGTCAGATCGAGGCCGGTCGTCGCACTCCAGCGCAGCGTGACCGTGCGGAACGTCTGATCGAAGGTGAAATTTTCGCCAGGCAAGTTGGTGGCCAGGTAATTGCCCACGCTGCTGGCGTCGGCGAAAACCTCGATGCTCCGGGGGTCGCTGGCGGCGTTTTGGTAGGTGTCGAAATTCACGACGAGCCCAAAGGCCGAGATGTGCCCAGCGGCGCCGCCGACGCCGCTCAGTCCCGGGCCAAAGCTGATGTTGAACCCGTCCGCCGGCACAGCGTTGGGCTGCCGATCCATGAGCAGCCGAAATGTGACGGTGAACTCGGTCACGCTGGCATTAGGATCGAGTACGGGCAGCACGAGGGCGGTGGTCGCGCCACCGGTGCCCTTGTCGGCGAGACGCAGTGCGGTTTCGTTGCTGGCGCCGATGCCCGTCTTGACGATGCCGACATTGATCGTGCCGGTACCGTTAGCATCCTTGCGATTGGAAATCAGCGTAACATTCGCCGCCGTTCCATTGATCGTGCCGCCGCCGAGGTTGATCGCGGCGTTGATCACGCCGTTTGGGGTGTCGGCGCTGAGCGAGTTGAAGTTGTTGATGTAGGCGGCGGCGGGCAGGGTGGCGGGCAAGAGCAAGGCGAGGACGAGCGACGCAGCCAAGCGGGAGGGGCTCAGGCAGAGCATAATGGGGTCAGCGGGTTGATCTAGGAGCGTCGCGGAAAGGGAACTGACTTTTCAGGATCTCGCATCGGGTCGGCTATGAGGGAAGGGTGAGAGGGACGCCGGAACTGTTCCACCTTCGATGTAAGTCTGAGACGTGGGTTCAAGTGGTAGGTTTGGCAGTCGTTGGCAATCTCAGACGTAGGGACGGAACGGCTTGGTTGGCCGGCCTGGAGCCTGAGTTTGGTAAGGCGTTTTTGCCGCGAAGCGTCGCGACGATTCATAGCCAAGCGAGCTGTGCGGCCGCTCGGTATTGTAGTCCGGGCGGAAGTCTTCAAAGACGACGCGTGTCTCCGTCAAGGTCCGGAGTTGCTTGCGGTTCAGGCCTTCGTCGCTCCTTCAGCGTGCTGGATTCGCAGGCAGGACCCGTGCATTCCTCGCACAAGAGCAGCCATTGGGCGGCTGCGGCACGAATCTCGTGCCGTTCGCCTGCTCTGCGTGTTGCGCTTCGCCACAGGGACGTTGAAGCGCGGGCGGGCTAGGTCGATATCCTCCCACACGTGTCGCCCGCTCCGGGCCTAACTCCAGCCCACCAGAGGGCGTTACCGATCTGGGTGTTCCTGGGGTAGGCAAGGGCAGCAGGCAGCCGACCGGCTTAACTCCCCTAGCCGATCCCAGGATCATGGCTCCAAACGAGCTCGAGCCAGCGCTTGACGTCGCAATCCCAAGTGGTGCCTCCAACGATTACGATGCGACCCCGCAGCGTGACCGCGACGAAGCCGTCATTGCCTGCCAGCAGCTGCGCGCGCTTTCCCCAGCCGGCTGCTGATGCCATCGCTGCACAAACGACAGCAGTCAGCGCAACCGCGATAATGTTAGTGATCCGCCGCATCACGCTTCATGCGGGCGCCCGCAGCTTCCTGCGTTGGCCGTCTCGACCACGTGAGTTTGTCCAGCTGGTGGTCCGAGGGCTTGGGTTCGAGCAGGCTGGCGAGGTAGCCGGCCGAGAAAGTCGCGCAGGTACCAGCGGCGGCCCACCAGAGGAACGAGACCTTGGTGTCGAACGCGATCCAGAGCGTGGTGCAGAAGCCGGCAACGCAGCCGATGAGCGCGCCGCGCGCCGTGGCGCGGGCGGTGATCATGCCGAGCAGGAAGAGACCAATTAGCGGGCCACCCACTAGGCCGGCGACCTTGTTCGTGGCCTCCAGCAGCGTGCCGAGGCGCTCGACTAGGAATGCCAGCGCAATCACGATCACGCCGTAGGAAACCGTAAGCACGCGAGCGAGGCGCAGCTGCGCCTGATCGGATCGGTCGGCTCCGGGCCAGAGCCGTCTATGCAAGTCGATCTGGGTTGAGGAAGTCAGCGAATTGATGCCCGCGGAGACCGTCGACATGCTCGCCGCGTAGATCGCCGCGATGAAAAGCCCCGGCAGCCCGGGGGGCAGCTCGTTAATCACGAAGTAGGGCAGGATCTGGTCGGCCTTGGTGATCATGCCAGCGGCAAGCGGGTCGCCGTGTACCGAGTAGAACGCATGCAGCACGGCTCCGGTGCTGAAGAAAACCGCAGTCACGGGCAGCAGAAGCCAGAGTTTTAGCCAAAGTCCCCGCTGCGCCGTCTTCAAGCTCGCCGCCGCAAGGTAGCGCTGCACGGAGACCTGATCGGTCGCCGTCTGTACCAGATGCATAAAGACCGAGCCGATCACTAAGCCCCAGAGAGTGATCCGCACGGTGGGATCAAAGCTCAGGCTCAGGTTCATCCTCCCGCCTTGCCCCGAGATTTCGACGACTTGCGCCAAGCCGCCCGGAACGCGGCCGATCGCAAATGCCATGATCAGGAGCATCCCGCCAAAGAGCACGATCAGTTGCATGACATCCGTCCAGATCACCGCCCGCATGCCGCCGCAGGTCGTGTAGACCGTGGTGATTAACCCCGTGCAGAGGATGGTGAACCATAATGGCATCCCGGTCACCTGCTCGAGCGCGAGCGCCGGAGCGTAGGTCGCAGCCGCCAGCCATAGCAGCACGCGCAGGATGAACGATACCGCCGCCAAGGTGCGCAGCGGTCCGGAGAAACGCTCCTCCAAGTACTGGTAGGCGGTGAAGAAGCGGGGATTGTAGTAGAGTCGCAGGAACACGATCGTCGTCAGCGGGGTTGCGACGAAGAACCCGACGTTGACGAAATAAAACAATGGGCCGTTTAGGTAGGACTCACTCGGTCCCGCCATGAAGGAAATCCCGGAGAACAACGCCGCCAGGATCGTCATCGCAACCACAACAGTGCCCATGGACCGGCCTGCAAGGAAGTACTCGTCGAGGTTACGCTGTCCCTTCGCGAAGCGCAGTCCGATCGCCGCGGTGAGTAGCAGATACGCGCCGAAGACACCGTAGTCGAGTAGAGTGAAAGACGGAGCGAGGGCCTTCATTAGGTGGGGATTTGCGCCTGGGGCAGGGTCGCGGGCGATTGGCAGGGGGTCTGTCGCGCCGGCGGTGTCAAAGGCAAGGGGATTCGGTCAGTAACCTTTGTCCCAGCGCGGCTCCACGTTAGCGGCGATCGACTTCGTCACCCATACGTCCGTTCGTAGAGTTTGCAGGAGCGACTCTGGCACGAGTTTCGTCACCGGGCCGTGCAGCACGAGGCGCGTGGTGAGGCGCTGCCATGACGCAAACGAGCCGTCCACCGTGATGCCATGCATCTGGATGCGGTGCTTCGCCCCGATGACTTCCGCCGGACCGATCGTGGCTGCCTTGGGGGGGACCGCGGTCAGGTCGCCGCTCATGCCAAAGCAGCCGTGCAGCGAGTTCTGCGCCACCGTGAACGGGCTCAGCGTGCACACGCGCGGTCCCATCCGCTTCCACTCCTCGAACGTTCCGGCAAACTCCGGCGCATCGGGCTCGATGAACGCAAGGTGTCCCGTCCAGCCCGGGCCGCTATAGCAGATATCGGCACCGCCAAGGTCAGCCAGCATTCGTCCATAATCCTTCAGATTCTGGTCGGTGAAGACGCGAATCTGCCGCTCCGGCGGACGCAGCTTCGGGTCTAGTTCCGCGTAGAAGTGTTTCTTGAAGGCGTGGCCGAAGCCGAACTCCCACGTCTCAGGCGCAATCCGGCCATGCTCGTCGGCGTACTCGTCCATGTTGAACGTGTGCAGCCGGCGGCAGTTGACGCGCGCTCGGTTCAGCATCGTCGCGAGCTTAGCGTAACCCGGCCACGGGTTTGGCATAATCATCACGTAGCTCCGGCCCGCGGCCATCGCTTCGGAAACGCGGGAAAACATGTCGGCGATCCAGCGGCGCTCTAACTCGGCGTCCGGTATCACCGTGATCCGGAAGTCTGGGTTGCGGTGGCGGGTGATGTCCTGGTGCCGGATCGCGCGCGCCGCCGCGACGGCGCCTAGATCGCGGAACGGCACGAAGGTCGCAGGTGCGAAGGTAAAGCGGGCGGGGCGGCGTGATTTCATGAAAATGTCGGAGGACGTCAATGGGACGCGCGGCGGACAGCTCACTCGCGCGCGAAAACCTCCGACCCGCCAAGCCAAGTGCGTTGCACGCGCAGGTCGTCGTCCCAAAGCACTAGATCGGCATCGGCCCCAGGCTCCAAGCGGCCTTTCCGCGGGAGCCCGAGCAGCTGAGCCGGATTGAGCGTCCCCATGGCCCAGACCTGCTCCGGTGGCAGGCCTAGCCAACGGAGGAGATTTGCCATCCCGCGGTCCATCGTCAGAGCGCTGCCCGCCAGAAACCCATCCGTCGCGTGGCGCGCCGCTCGCGCCGCTGAAACCGTGACCGGATAGCCCCACGGCGTGTCGTACGTGCCCTCCGGGAGTCCAGCCCCGATGTTGGAGTCGGTGATCAATAGTACGCCGTGCCAAGTCTTGGCCGCGACCGCGGCGCGGATGGCCGCCGGATGCACGTGCACGCCGTCCGCGATGAAGTCCACGCTCGCGCGTGGGTCCGCCAGGATCACCTCCACCGCGCCAACGGGTCGCACGCCGGGATCGGTCTCCACGGGCGGATAGAACACATTGTAGAAATGCGTCGCGTGAAGCGCCCCGGCGTCGAGTGCCGCCGCCGTGTCCTCGACGCTCGCGCGGGTATGCGTCAGGAAAACGATGACGCCCTTTTCACGCAGCCGCTGGATCACGGGAATGATCCCCGGCGCCTCCGGACTCACCGACATCACCGCCAAGCGGCCCGCGCACGCCGCGAGCATCTCCTCCAGGACGCCAAGGTCTCCGGGCAGCGTCGGACATGCCGCTCCCCCGACCGCCATAAACGGTCCCTCAAGATGCAGGCCGGGGATATGTACCTCCGACGCCGCGGGGATCGCTGCCGCGATGGCCGCGATCCGTTCTAGCCAGCCGGGGCTCGGACGCGGCACGATGGTGGGCAGCACCGACGTGACGCCGAACCGGGCAAGCTCTCGCGCCGCGCTCCGCAGGCCATCCGGCCCCGCGGGGTCGTTCTCGTACAGGCTCCGCATCACGCCATGCGTGTGCACGTCGATCAGCCCGGGACTGAGCAGCCTCCCGCCGCCGTCGATGCGAGTGGTGGCCGTCGCCGCCTCCGGCCGCGGCACGGTTCCGACCGCTACGATCTGGTCGCCGCGTACCAGAACGTCGCCCGTGGTGATGTCGCGACCCGGGCGGACGAGACGCACGTTTTGGATGAGCACGGCAGACATGGGGGTGGCTAAGGATGATGCCGGAAGGGGGCGCTTCGTTGGCAAGATTCTCATTGGCAGGACCTCTTTTCTCAGCCCCGCCACTCTTCACATATCCCCCTGGGGCAGAGCAGGTCGAACTTGTTCACGATCCGACTAGGCACGCTGGTTTAGACTTTCTCCGTGGACCCGTGCTCGTGCGAGCGCAGGGCCGCGGTGAACAGCCGGTGGCTAAGTGCGGTTTCTTCGGGCTTCACGCAGCCGGCGGAGGGTCGTAGAGGGCGCCCGTGGGCGAGCTCATGCAGGAAGGCGGCGGTCATCTGCAACATAGCGTCAGGAAAACCGAATTCGAAAATCTCACCCGACACCGTCTTAAAGGCGCCCGCATAGCCGACGTCGATCTCCTGCCACGCTTGCTCGCCGCCGGAGAAAGTGAGCAGCTCGAGACGCTTGGGACTCTTAGTCGAGAAACGGACAGATGTCCGCGTGCCCGCGATCTCGACGTACCAGGTGTTTTTCTGCCCGGGCGCGATGCGCTGCGTGCGCAGCGTCCATGGGAAACGTACGCTGTCCCGGTCCTCGGCATCGCAAAGCAGCGTGGCGTTGTCCCACGTGTCACAGGGGGCACGGCCGCCTTTGCCGTCCGGACGCTCGGTCACGATGTTCGATAGCACGGCCCGCACGTCGCGCGGTTCCCAGCCGAGGCGGAACGGCACGTGGCACACATGCATGCCTAGGTCGCCCATCACGCCGTAGTCACCGTTGGCGGCGCGGGTGCGCTTCCAGTTGAGCGGCTTGGCGGGGTCGAGGTCGCTTGAGTGGAGTAAACCAGTATTAACCTCAATGACGCGCCCCAGGGCGCCGCTCTCCGCGAGTGCGAAGATGCGCTGGACTGCAGGAAAGAACGGGAATTCCGACGAGCAGCGCGCGAGCAACTCGGGGCGTTCTCGGATCGCCGCGAGAATCTCGGCGTTGGCCGCCTGATCGATGCCGAAAGGTTTCTCGCCCAGCAGGTGTTTACCTCCGCGTAACACGTCGGTGTATATCCGCGCGTGGAACTGATGCGGCACCGCGCAGTAAACGGCGTCCACGTCTGCGCTCGCGGCAAGCTCGCGGTGGTCGGACGTGATGAGCCGGATCGACGGAAAGTGCTCGCGAAACCACGCGACCCGCGCGGGTGGCAGCGTGCGGCCGCACAGCGCCGTGATGACCGGGCGCACGCCAGTGTCCTCAAGGTGGCACCAGCGCGCAACCGCGCTGGCGATCTCGCGGCTCATTAGGCCGGTGCCAATGAGGCCGAGGCGGATGGTTCTCATGAAGGGGGAGGGTTGGCTCGCGAAGAATCTAGCACGGCTGCATTCTAACCGAGCTCCGATCAG
>Ga0194128_10003087_pt1 | contig 26110 bp, 17 predicted proteins | sample TA2KigCa65mmetaG_FD_148650 | JGI IMG/M metagenome (GOLD analysis project Ga0194128, IMG submission 148650) | Freshwater microbial communities from Lake Tanganyika, Tanzania - TA2015037 Kigoma Deep Cast 65m | ecosystem: Environmental > Aquatic > Freshwater > Lake | place: Tanzania: Lake... | reverse complement strand
GAGGCGTAGGCCGGTGGAGGAGCTGGGGGTGATCGTGGACGTCGAATCGTTAGCAACGCGAGTGCCGCGGTTCACGACGAAAATTGGCCCTGGATGTGGGAAGCTTCCTTGCAACTCTGCACGATCCCGCGCCTCTGAGGTAGACAAAACGTTCGTCCTTGAGGGTTGCTGCGTCGCCCCATTTGGCCACGGCGTGTCACCTCGCCACGACTGTCACCGTCGAGTGACGGTCCGAGCGAGCGCGTGTGGCTCGGCTCGTCACGGCGAGTGCCACGGCGGCTGCGTCGCCAAGGATGATCTTGACGCGACGCGCTGCGCGCGTTGAACGGCGCGGCGGCCGAGTCAGCCTCGTTCGTGCTCGAAGGCGAATGAGGACTCGAGGCCTCTGCTGACCGGTTGACTAGTCATTTCGCCGTCGGTACGTCTCGACCATGGCCGCTCGAACGAACGCGACTCCGGGCCGACGCGAGATCCCGGTGAGCGAGTTCAAGATGCGCTGCCTCCGACTCGTGGACGAGGTCAACGAGAAAGGCGGCGAGATCGTGATCACGAAGCGGGGCCGTCCGGTCGCGCGCGTCACCCGCGTCTCGGATGCTCGCAATGCGCCGACTCTCGGCCGATGGAAGACCGTCGTCCGGATCGAGGGCGACATCGTGAACTCGGACTGGTCTGAGGAGTTCGACGCGACCCGCCGACGGTGAAGCGTGCGCTATCTCCTCGATACGCACATTCTCGTGTGGTGGCACCTCGACGATCGGCAGCTTTCGCGACGCCATCGCGAGATGCTCGCAGACGCGCAAGGGCGCGGCGAACCGCTTGCCGTGAGCAGCATCAGCTTGTGGGAGATCGCCAAGCTTGCGGAGATCGGGCGACTCCAGTTCGACGTGTCGGTCGAGGAGTGCCTGGCCAGCATCGAGCGCAATTCCGAGATCGAGGTTCTTCCGATCTCCGCACACGTCGCGGTCGAAAGCACCCGTCTCGGCCCGAAGTTCCCGCGTGATCCGGCGGATCAGCTCATTGCAGCGACTGCGAGAGTACACGGCTTGACGCTGGCGACTGCCGATCGGGGCATTCGCAGCTCTCGCGCCGTCCCCGTGGTCTGAGCGTGCCCGCGGCGCCGACCCTGATTCGCATTGACGCAACCCCACTGGTACATCGCGCCCGATGACCGGCTTGAGCTCGATCGGCGTCTACCTTCCGCGCCCGCGCCTGGAGCGCTCCAAGATCGCCTCGGCGTGGGGCAGCCGCCAGCCCGCGGGCGAGCGCACCGTCGCGAACTACGACGAGGACGCGCTCACCATGGCGGTCGAGGCGGCGCACCGCTGTCTCGAGGACCACGAAGCGCTCACCTTCGACGGGCTGTTCTTCGCTTCGACCTCGTCGCCGTATCGCGAGAAGCAGGTCGCGAGCGTCATCGCGACGGCGTGCGACCTTCCGCGCGCTATCCTGACCGCGGACTTCGCGGGCTCGGTGCGCGCCGGTCTCGCGGCGCTCACCGCGGCGGTTCGCGCGGTCGAATCGGGATCGGCGCGACGCATCCTCGTCGTCGCCTCCGACTGTCGTCCGGCGCCCGCGGAGAGCGCGCTCGAGGCGATCTTCGGCGACGGCGCCGTAGCGGTCGTCGTCGACGCGAAGGCGCGGCTCTGCAAGTTCGTCGGCGCCGCGGCGGTCGCCGAGGAGTTCACGTTCCAGTGGCGCACGGACACCGGCGATTCGGTACAGGTGCAGGACGCGCGATTCTCGATCAGCCACGGCTACCTCCGCGACCTCGGCGAAGTCGTCGAGCGCGTGATGAACGAGCACGGCGTCGGCGCCGATCAGGTCGCGGCGCTCGCGGTCGCGAGCCCGGACGACAAGGCCGCGGCGCAGCTCGCGCGCGCGGTCGGGATCGACGCGAAGACGCGGCTCGTGCCGTCGCTCATTCCGCAGGTCGGCGTCCTCGGCACGCCGGATCCGCTCCTGCTGCTCGCTTCGGCGCTCGAGCGCGCGAAGGCCGGCGATCGCATCGTCGTCGGCGCGTTCGGCGAAGGGGCGGAGGCCGTGCTCTTCGAAGCCGCCGCCGGAGCTGGTCCTTCGGCTTGCCGTCCCTCGATCGAGAAGGCGATCGCGCGGCGCGCGCCGCTGCCGAGCTACGAGCGCTACCTCAAGTACCGGCGCATCCTCGGGGAGGACGAGACGCCCGTCGAGCTCATCAGCAACGTGCTCGAGGCGCGCGAGCTCCAGCAGGACGTGCGCCTCTACGGAACGCGCTGCGGCTCGTGCGGCATGGTGCAGTATCCGCAGGCGCGCGTCTGCCTCGCGTGCCTGAAGCGCGAGGCGCTCGAGCCCGTCAAGCTCGGAAAGAACGGACGGATCTTCACCTTCACGGTCGATCATCTCGCGGCGAACCTCGAGCACCCGATGGGGATGGTCGTGATCGACCTCGAGGGCGGCGGCCGCGTCTACGTGCAGACGACCGACTGCACGCCGGAGGACGTCCAGATCGGCGCCGAGATGACGCTGACGTTCCGCCGCCTGCACGCGGGCGGCGAGAACTACAACTACTTCTGGAAGGCGCGACCGGCATGAGCTCCATTCGCGACAAGGTGGCCGTCATCGGCGTGGGCTGCACGAAGTTCGGCGAGCTCTACGACATGACGTACGAGGATCAGGTCTGCGACGCGGCCTTCCAGGCGTACGCGGACGCGAACGTCGACCCGTCCGAGATCGACGCGGCGTACGTCGGCACGTACCTGCCGCACGCGCAGGGCGGGAAGGCCGGCATCTCGCTCGCGGATCCGCTGCGCCTCTACGACCGCCCGGTGACGCGCGTCGAGAATTTCTGCGCGACCGGAACGGACGCGTTCCGGAACGCGTGCCTTGCCGTCGCCTCGGGGCAGCACGACATCGTGCTCGTCGTGGGCTCCGAGAAGCTGAAGGACCGCCCCGGGCGCGGCATTCCGCGCATCGGCCACCAGATCCTCGGCAAGGGCAACACCGCGCCCGGCCTCTTCGCTCTCGCGGCGAACCGCTACATGCACGAGTTCAAGGTCGGCCGCGAGACGCTCGCCAAGGTCGCGGTGAAGAACCACTGGAACGGCGCGCGCAACCAGCTCGCACACTTCCAGATGGAGATCACCGAGGAGCAGGTCCTGAAGGCGCCGATGATCGCGACGCCCTTCGGGCTCTTCGACTGCTGCCCGACGACCGACGGCGGCGCGGCCGCGATCGTGTGCCGCGCGGACATCGCTTCACGCTTCCGCGACGACTACGTGCTCGTGAAGGGTGCTGCTCTCGCCGTCGCGACCGGACGCCCGTACTTCGACCCGACCTTCGACTACGTCGGCTTCCGCTCGACGCAGGCCGCGGCGAAGAAGGCGTACGAGCAGGCCGATCTCTCGCCTTCGGACATCGACTTCGCCGAGGTGCACGACTGCTTCACGTGGACCGAGATCTCGAACATCGAGGACCTCGGCTTCTGCGAGAAGGGCAAGGCGCCGGGGCTCGTCGAGGAGGGCCGGACGCGCGTCGACGGCGACATCCCGATCAACCCGAGCGGCGGCTTGAAGTCGTTCGGGCATCCGATCGGAGCGTCGGGCGTGCGCATGATCTACGAGTGCGTGCAGCAGCTCCGCGGGAACTGCGGCGAGCGGCAGGTCAAGGACGCGGAGATCGGGCTCGCGCACAACGTCGGCGGGCCGGGCGCGGTGTCCTGCGTGGTGATCCTCGGCCAGCGCTGAGCTCTCGCGGCCAGCGCTTCAGTTCGACGATCTCGACGATCTCGACGAGCGCCGCGAGGCCCTCGAAGTCCGCCGGATTCCGCGTGTACAGCGGAAGCCCCGCCCCCAGAGCCGTGGCGGCGATGAGGAGGTCGGCGAAGCGACGGCCGCGTGCCTTCCTTCCGGCGCGGCGAACGGCGGCGTAGATGCGGCCGTAGGCGCGAGCGGCGTCTCCGTCGAATGGGATCGGATCGAAGGTCGTCTGAACACGCTGGAGTCGATCTTGTCGCCGCGCTCGCTCCTCTGGGTCGTCGGTGGCGTGCGGTCCGGCGGACAGCTCGGCAACCGTGATCCACGAGATCGCGATTTCGTTCGGAAGATCGTCCAAATCGATCCGCTCGAGCTCGATGACGACGGACGTGTCGATCATCCCTCGATCATGCACGCGGCTTCGTATCCTGATCGACGGCGGCGTCGAGATCGCGGCGGAAGCGGCGACGAGCGATTCGCGGGGCTCCGGCGAACACGGCGGCAACGCTCTTGGCGGGTACGAACCGTCGGCGCTGGACCGGAACGAGCTCGCCTACCGGGACGCCGTTTCGTGTGATGACGAACGTCTCCCCGCTGTCGAGCGCGCGCATGATCTCTCCGCTCTCGTTCCGGAGCTCCCGTTGGGTGATCTCGCGCGGCATGCCGCTACCGTAGCACGGGTGCTACGCCGGCCGAAAGGCGAACGGCGGAGGCCTCGTCCCAACCTTCGAGAGACCAAGAACCGGGTTCTCCCGGAGGTCTGAATCTGGCAGCGTGGACGCATGAGGAAGTCCGCGTTGGCTCTCGTCTCCGTTGCTTCATGGCTCCTCTCCGCGTCCGTCGCCTCCGCCGTCGCCCCGGTCGAGGACATCCCGATCAGCGGCAAGAAGATCGTCGTCAAGGACAACGTCGTCGCCGCGAAGCGGAAGGTCGCGTTCGTCTCGAAGGACCAGGCACTCGTCGCCGACGCGCTCGACCCGACGGACAACGGCGCGTCGTTCTACCTCGTCGATCCGTCTCTCGGACAGCAGTCGAGCGTCTTCGACATGCCGGCGTCGAGCTGGGAGAGCAAGAACGGGAAGTACGTCTACACCGACAAGGGTCTCGTCCACGGACCCGTCAAGAAGGCGAAGCTGAAGGACGGTCTCCTGAAGATCGTGCTGAAGGGAACCGGCATCGACTTCCCGGTGCTCGGCGTGGCACCGCTCGGCGAGGTCGGCGGCGTCTTCACGGTCAACACGCAGGTCGGCGTGTTCAACGTCTGCTTCCTCTTCCCCGGCGACGACGGCGTCGTGAAGAAGGACTCGCCGGTGAAGGGCGTCTACAAGGCGGTGAACGCGGAGTCGCCGGACTTCTGCCCGTCGATCATCGTTCCGTAGGCCCCGAGCGCACCCGTGGGACGCGCGGCTCCAGTGCCCGCGCTCGTCCGCCGATGAGACGAGCAGCGAGGCGCAGCTCTGCGTCGGGCTCGAGTCGAGCCCGAGGCCACGTGCCACGGAGCACCCTATGCGTTCCTCGCCAGGAGGAACGCATGAAGACGATCGACACCCGGAAGCTCGTGGCTCTTTCGGCGGCGGGAGCCGCCTTGGTCTTCGCTGCTTCGCCGGCGTGGAGCGGACCGCTCGCGCGTCGCGCGGCCATGGCCGCCGCGGCGGCGGAAGCCGCCGATTCCGACACGGACACGACGGTCGTGGTCCCGGCTGCGGGAGGTGCCGCTGCGCGACGGTCGGCGGTCGTGCACGGCTCGGACGCCACGGCCGCGGGAACGGCGGCAGCGGTCTACGGTCCCGCAGGCGGAGCAGCCGCGGGACGAGGAGGAGTCGTCTACGGCCCCGCGGGTGCGGCCGGCAGAAGAGCTGCGGGAGTTCGCGGTCCCAACGGCGGAGGCGCCGCGGGGGCGCGCGGATTCGCGACGGACGGGAACGGCAACGCCGTCGGCGGCAGCGCTCGCGCGGCGGAAGGCCCGAACGGCGGAAAGGCGGCGCGCGGCGGGACGTGGAGCCGCTCGGCCGACGGCTCCGCTTCGTATCAGGGCGGTGCCGCTGCCTCGGGGTCCCGCGGCAGTGCGGAGACGACGCGCAGCGCTTCTCGGAGCGCCGACGGAAGCCGCAGCGGAGAGCGCTCGACGTCGGCGACGGCGAACTCGGGTGCGACGTACGACGGCTCGACGTCCGTCGAGAACGGCTCGGTCTCGCACACCGGCACCTGCACGAGCTCGAGCGGACAGACCGTCGACTGCCCCCGCTGACGGCCTGAGCCTGGGTGCAGATAAGCCCGAACGAACCGGACCCCCTTACGGACAGACCGTCGACTGCCCCCGCTGACGGCCCGAGCCTGGGTGCAGATAGGCCCGAACGAACCGGACCCCCTATCGGTCGAGCCAGTCCTTCAGATCGGGCGCGGCACGCTTGCGGAACTCCGCGTTCACGTCGAAGCGCTCGAGTGCCAGCCGCAGCGCACGCGCCGCGGTCTCGATCGGGTGCTGCTTGAAGAACGTCGCGACCTCGTTCCGCGCCTCGCGCGTCTGCAGCGCCGCCGTCGCCTCGATCAGGCGCGAGGCCATCATCGGCGGCAGGCGCTTCATCAGCGTCTCCCAGTTCTTCCGGATGAAGCCCCACGCCGTGACGCGCGCGACGCGGTTTCCGAGGAAGCGCATCAGGAGGAAGCCGACGTCCTGCGTCGGGATCTCCGGCGTGAGCGAGAGTGCCAGGCCCTGCTCGACGGCGCGCGTCTGACGGAAGTCGCCGAGCGCGAGCTGGAGGCGCCGCTTCTCCTGCGGCGTCCGCGCCGCCTCCACCGCCGCGCGCATCTTCTGGAAGCGCTCGTAATCGCCCTCGCGTGCCACGATCGAGACGAACGAGTCGGCGAGGTTCGGCTCGAGCGTCGTCGGATCGTCGAGGAACGCGTCGAGGCGCGTCGCCGCTTCGTCGGCGATCTCGCGGTCCTCGGCGACGACGCCGACGATCCGGAAGAGCGCCGAGCGACGGAGCTTCCGCTCGTCGCGCTCGTCCGTCTCCGGGTCCCAGCCGAGCTCCGCTCGCGCCGGTCCGAAGGCCGACTCGAGCCAGCGGTGGTAGCGCCCGCGGTACTCCGGTCCCGCCGCGTCTGCGAGCTGATCGTCGAGGAACGCGAGCGGCCCGACGAGCGTGTCGAGGACGTCGTAGTCCGCTTCGTCGCGCAGCGCGGCGACGAGGTCGAGCACGCTCGACAGCGGAGCGCGGCCCGCACGCACGATCGCCCACTGGTGACCGACGAGGCCCATGCGCTCGACCGCCTCGAGCCGCCCCGCCGGATCCTGCGCGAGCGCCGCGAGGCACTCGGGATCGTGCAGCACGCGGTAGAAGCCGCCCTCGTCGACGTTCCCGTAGTACCAGGGCGGCGACTTCGCTCCCGCGAGCGTGATCTTGTCGCGCGCCTTCTGCACGAGCGCGCGCTCGACGCGTGGCTTCTTGCTTCCGGGCTTCGCGAGCTTGACGACGAGCGGCAGCGGCCACGTGTTCGAGCCGCCCGGAGGAGGCTTCGTGATCGGGCTCGCCTTGAAGCGCTCTTGCTTGACGTGCAGGTCCGTCGCGTCGCGCCTCGACTCCGTCGAAAGGGTGACGAGCGGGAAGCCCGGCTGCTTGATCCACGCCTTCGCGATCTGCGCGACGGGTTGTCCGGACGCCTCCTCGAGCGCCTTCCAGAGATCCGCCGCCACCGCGTTCGCTTCGGCGTGACGCTTGATGTACATCTGCACGCCCGCGCGGAACTCGGCCGGGCCGAGGTAGCTCTCGAGCATGCGCACGACGGACGCGCCCTTCTCGTAGGTGATCGCGTCGAAGTTCTCGGTCGCCTGCGCGGCGTTCTGCACCGGCGCGTAGATCGGATGCGTGTTCGCGAGCCCGTCCATCGCGAGGGCCGCGGCGCGGTGCGGCTCGAAGTTGTTCCACATGCGCCACTCGGGCTTCCACTCGTCGACGATCTTGAACGCCATCCACGTCGCGAACGCCTCGTTCAGCCAGAGGTCGTCCCACCAGCGCATCGTGACGAGGTTCCCGAACCACATGTGCGCGAGCTCGTGCGCGATCACCTCGGCGACGCGCTTCTGCTCCGCGACGGTGATCGTGTGGGGATCGACGAGAAGGAGCGTTTCCCGGAAGAAGACCGCACCCGCGTTCTCCATCGCGCCGGCTTCGAAGTCGGGGACCGCGACGAGATCGAGCTTGTCGTACGGGTAGGGAATCCCGAAGTAGCGCTCGAGCCGCTGCAGCGACGCGACGGCCGTCTCGAGCGCGAACCCGGCCATGTCCGCCTTCCCGGGGACGTGCCACACGCGGACCGGGACCGTCCCGAGATGGCGTTGCTCGCCGCTCTCGAGCTCGCCGACCGCGAGCGCGCAGAGGTAGGTCGACATCGGCGGCGTCTGCGTGAAGTGCCAGGTCGTCGTCCCGTTCGTGTTGTGATCGGAGCGCCGGACGGGGTTGTTCGACACGACCGTCAGGCCCGAGCGCACCGTCACCGAGAACGTGAACTTCGCCTTCAGGTCCGGCTCGTCGAAGCACGGGAAGCAGCGGCGTGCGTCCGCCGCCTCGAGCTGCGTGAACGCGTACCGGCGGTTGCCGCTCTGCGCGGCATAGAGACCGCGGAGGCGCTTCTGCAGGTCGCCGTGGAAGGCGATGCTCAGGACGTACGTGCCGGGGCCGAACGGGCGGGCGAAGCGGATCTCGACCGTCTCCCGGCCGGGATGGGCGATGAACTCGGTCGCCTCCTGCGGTCCGCGCGAGTCCGGCGCGAAGCTCGGCTTCCGCGGTGCCCCGGACGGGCGGATCGTGGGGGCGCCCCGCGGCGTGATCTCGGCGCGATCGAGAACCAGGTCCGCCGCGTGGATCTGGATCACCGAGCGCCGCTTCTCGACGTAGATCTCGATGATCTCCTCGCCGCGGAAGACGCCGCGGTTGAGATCGGGGAGGAGGTGGACGTGGTACGTCTCCGGAATCACCTCCCGCGAGAGGCGGAACGACCCGTCGCCCCGCCGGACGACCGGTGCCGAGGTCCGCGGGGCGGCGCTGCGCGATGCCCGGGCGGGAGCGCGCGGACGTTTCTTCGCCGCGGAGCCCGTTTTCCGGGCAGCGGCTCCGGTGCTCTTTGCAGTGGGTGTGGCCTTCCGCGCCGGCGGCTTCGGCTTGGCGGCCGGACGGCTCGCGCGGGCGGACTTGGAAGTGCTCGTGACGCGCTGCGTCCGTCCTTTCGCGCTCGCGGGCGCCTTCTTTTTCGCTGTGGGCACGGTCTTTTTTCGGGCTCCTGTCCCGCGGCCGGACGGTCGCCCGCCACTCCGGACCGCACCCGGCTTTCCTGTGCGAGATCGGGGCTTTGGGGCGCCTCCCGAGGTCCTACCGCTGTCTCTCACGCTGCGTCTCCTCGCGAGTCCCCGCCAAATTCCTTGCCGCGCGAGAAGCCCCGGCGCAAGCGAAGTGGCGTGAATTCTGCAGACGAGCGGGAAGACGAACGGGGAAGGAGCAGCTCCAAGCTACCCCACCGATCGGCGGATGAAAGACCCCGATCCCGGAATCAGTGGCCGGCGTGGTGGTCTTCGACGCCCTTGGCGAGGCTCTGGCACTTCGCGGAGCCCGCCTCGACGGTCTCGAGCTCGGGGGCGGCACCGGCCGCGCGGACGATCTTCACCAGATCGCCGGGCTTCACGGTTGGCGCCTCCGCGAGGAAAAGCGAGAGAGCGCCGCCCTCGAGCCCCGACGTCGGGGAGGCGAAGGTCACGGACTTCACCTCCGGCTGGACCGCGACGACGCACATCGGCTCGTCCGCCTTCGGGGCCGCCGCGGGAGCCGCGGGCTCGGCCGCGAGCGTCCGGCTCGGGCCGGCGGCGGCGAGGCAGGCCAGGACGAGCGCGATCCGGGCGCTCCGCCGCAGTTTCGGGTTCTTCGACGACATCTCTTCGGACTCCTCGGTTCGGGACTGGGGAAAGGTCAGACGGCGCGCAGGCGCTCGTGCGCGCGCACCATCTTGGCTCGGATCGGCAGCTCGAAGGGACAGGCGCCCGCGCAGGGAGCGGGGCAGGCCTCGCATCCGGAGGCGTCGAGCGAGGCGCGCGTCAGCTTTGCGTACTTCTCGCGCGCCATCTCCTTCCGGCCGGCGTAGCTCTCGAAGTACATGTCGTACCGGAGCACCGTGTCGATCGGCAGGCCGCGCTCGCACGAGCCGAGGCACGCGCCGCAGTGCGGCCGGCAGTAGTCGGCGCTCGCGAGACGGTCGTAGCGCTGCAGGAGCGCCTGGTCCGTCTCGAGCGGCTTCTGGCCCGAGGCGTACAGGTACTCGTCGCAGTGCTGGTCGTCGAAGAACGACACGACGAGGCACGAGACCGACGGGTTCGCGAGCACCCAGCGGAACGCCGCCTGCGCATACGAGGCCTGGTCGTCGTCGAAGCCCGTGAGCTGCGCGACCTTGGCGCCCTTCAGCGTCTTCATCGCGACGACGCCGATGTCGCGCCCGTGCGCGTCGTCGATCACCTGGGCGACGCCCGGGAACAGGCCGTGGTGATACGCGAGCATCAGCACGTCGAAGCGGTCCGAGTCGATCGCGGTACGCGCGACGGTCTCGAGGTCCGGCGTGTGCGTGCTGACGCCGAGGTACTTCGCCTTCCCCTGCTCGCGCAGGCGGTCGAACGCTTCGTGGAAGTTCGGCGCCATCAGCCGCTCGACGACGTCGCACGAGTGGATGTGGACGAGGTCGACGTAGTCCGTCTGCAGGCGCTGCAGGCTTCCCTCGACGGCCGCGATGATCTCCGGAACCGGCGTATCGGTCGGCAGATGGCCCTTCGCCGTGCAGAACTTGGTCGCGAGGAACATCTTGTCGCGGCCGCCGGTCTCGCGCATCGCCTCGCCGAGGATCCGCTCCGAGCTCGTGTCGGAGTAGTCGGGAGCCGTGTCGAAGTAGTTCACGCCGCGGTCGATCGCCTTGATCGCGACGCCCTTGTCCTTGATCCGTCCGGAGCCGAGCGAGATGTCCGACACCATCGCGTTCGTGCGGCCGAGGCGGCGGTAGCTCTGCACGCGCGCGTTCGCCCACTCGGGACGCTGCACGGGCGCCGTCTTCTCGACGTCGGCCGCGAAGATGCCCTGCGCGACCGGGATCCAGCGCCGCTGTCCGCCGAGAAACCCGCCGACCTCCGCCGCCGCCATCGCGACCCCGGAAGCCCCGACCGCACCCGCGGCCGCAAGGAACCCCCGCCGATTGAGGGGGTCCGGTTCGTTAGCGCGTATCTGCACCGGGGCTCCGTCCCCGGGAGCCTCATCCGTCGCCTGCGGTCCAGGTCGCGACACCCGCGACACCCGCGACACCGGCGACACTGGAACGAAGAGCCAGCTCGGTGCGACCGCACCGCAGCGCGTGCAGACCGGTCGGCGCAAGCGAACGAACCCCGCGACGAACGCGACCAGGCCGACTGCGAGCATCGTGATCGCCGCCGGGACCGCCGGAGCGAATCCGTCGCGCACGCCTTCCAGCATGCCGATCGCCTTCGGTGCGACCACGAAGTACCCGATCGCGAGGGTCGCCCCGAAGAGCGCCAAACGAACGGGCCAGCTCACGCGGACTGCTGCTGGCCGGCTCTCTCTGCCGCAAAGGCCGCATTCCTGCATGGCGCGACCATAACCGCCGCTGCGCCGCGATGCGAGACAGCCTTCTCGGCCGAAGACCGTGGAGCGGTCCGATCGACTACAGCAGGAATCGTCCGCCTACGGTCGGCGGGCGAGGCCGCTCGTCGGGACCGAAGACGGCCTCCAGCGCGGCGAGGAACTCGACGAACTCCTCGACCGAGCGCACCGCGCGATCCCGGCGGAGAGCGGACGGCCGGGGGACTTCGCCCGCCAGCGCTTCAGCCGCGCCGCTGTCGCGCCTCGTCGACGAATCTCGCGAGGTCATCTCGACGATCGAATAGCTCGAAGTACTCCTGGAGCAAAGTCTGGTTCAGGGACGGGAGGTGAGCCGCCAGGAGCGCGACGATGTCTGCTTCGTCCTGCCGCCGCCGCCTCGGATCGTTCGCGACGGCCTGCAGCTTGAGGCCGATCAGCCCCTCGGCGTCGACGACGGGTACGCGGGCTTCTCCCTCCGGCACCGTCGCGCGATCGAGCATCGCCACGGTGGGCGGGCGGCGGGCGAAGAGAACGTCGACCCCCGTCAGGAGGCCGGTGGCCACGCGGTAGTTGGCGACGTCTGCGCTGCGATGCAGAGTCTCGTAGCCGGCGCGCGAGAGCGCTTCGTGCAGCGCGTCGGCGCCTCGGCTCTCGACCAGGAAATCGACATCGCCGGTCGCCCGTCGCACACCGTGGAACGGCAATGCGAAGCCTCCGATCAATGCGATGCGGAAACCGTGCCGAGCCGCGACGTCGCGCACCAGGTGGATCGCATCGAGGAACACGGTCGGCACGGTGGCGCCGTATCACGATCGAACGTGGCAATCACGGACGCCCGCTTGCACGACGTCGCCCCCGGCTCTCGCCCCGATTCTCCCCTTGCGCGCCCTCGGAAACCGCGTATCCCAGGCCTTCGGATGTTCCGGAAGGTCCTGATCGCGAATCGCGGCGAGATTGCCGTGCGGATCATCCGCGCGTGTCGCGAGCTCGGCATCCGCACCGTCGCGGTCTACTCGACGGCGGACCGCGAAGCGCTCCACCCGGTGCTCGCGGACGAGCGGATCTGCATCGGACCGCCTCCGCCGGGTGAGAGCTACCTGAAGATCGCCGCCATCCTCGCCGCCGCGCAGGCGCGCGGCTGCGACGCGATCCATCCCGGCTACGGCTTCCTCTCCGAGAACGGCGACTTCGCCGAGGCGTGCCAGCGCTCCGGCTTCGCCTTCGTCGGCCCGCGCACGCGGAACATCAAGCTGATGGGCGACAAGGCGCGCGCGCGCCGCTTCATGCGGCGCGCCGGCGTTCCGGTGCTGCCGGGGACGCCGAGCTCGCTCCGCGGGCAGGGCGACGCGCGCCGCATCGCACGCGAGATCGGCTACCCGGTCCTCGTCAAGGCTACCGGAGGCGGAGGTGGCCGCGGCTTGCGCGTCGTCGCCGACGACCAGGCGCTCGAGCGCGCGATCGAGACCGCGAGCCGCGAGGGCCAGAGCGCGTTCGGGCAGCCGCGCGTCTACCTCGAGAAGTATCTCCCCCGCGCGCGCCACATCGAGGTGCAGATCCTCGCGGACCAGGAGCGGAGCGTCGTCCACCTCGGCGAGCGCGAATGCTCGTTGCAGCGCCGCTACCAGAAGGTCCTCGAGGAGTCGCCTTCGCCGGCGCTCGACCGGCGCACGAGCGCGCGGCTCGCCGCCTCGGCGGTGAAGGTCGCGCGGGCGATCGGCTATACGAACGTCGGCACCGTCGAGTTCCTCGTCGATCCGAGCGGTGCGCACTACTTCATCGAGATGAACACCCGCGTCCAGGTCGAGCACGGCCTCTCCGAGCTGCGGAGCGGCGTCGACATCGTGAAGGAGGGACTTCGCGCCGCGGCCGGCGAGCCGCTCTCCGTGCGACAGCGCGACGTCGTCCTGTCCGGACACGCGATCGAGTGCCGCATCAACGCGGAGGACCCGTTCACGGATCGTCCGTCCGCGGGCACGGTGCGCCGTCTCCATCTCCCGGGCGGCCCCGGCATCCGCGTCGACAGCGCGCTGATGGCCGGCGGGACGGTGCCGCCGCACTACGATTCGCTCGTCGCGAAGGTCCTCGCCTTCGGGAAGGACCGCGCAGAGGCGCTCGGCCGCATGCGCGCGGCGCTGCACGACCTGCAGATCGAGGGGATCCGCACGAACGTGCCTCTCCACCAAGCGCTCCTCGACGATGCGGATTTCGTCGCGGGTCGCTATCACACGCGCTTTCTGGAGGAGTTCGTCCAGAGGCTGCCGGCGATGGCACGAGGCGCTTGAGCGAAGGAAAGCGAAGGAGACTGGGCATGCTGCGGGGGAGGGGTGGGAGCCGGGGAGGAAGAGCGTGTCCTCGTACTGCGCTCGTCGCGGCGCTCGTCGTCGCGGTCGGCCTTTACGCGTGCGGACGTGCGAAGGTTCCCATCCGCGGCCGCTCGGGCGAAGCACCGGCGGCACCCGCGGCACAGGCCGCACCGGTTGCGGTTCCGGTGCCGACGCCCGCCGTGGCCGAGACGCCGGGCGCTCTGCCGCCCTCTTCGTCCGAGGTCCACGACTTCGGCGTCGTTCCGGTCGGGGCGCTCGTCCATCACGTCTTCACGATCGACAACCCGAGCGATCAGCCTCTGAAGCTGAAGCTCGACCAGAAGGAATGCGGCTGCACGAGCGCGATGATCCCGGGCGGAATCATCGCGCCCGGCACCTCCGGCTGGGTCGAGCTCTCGCTCGACACGACCAGGATCACGGGCCGCGGCTCCTGGAGCGTCACGCTCGAGACCGGGTCGGCGTCGCGGCCCGAGATCGTCCTCGCACTCCAGGGGACGGTCGTTCCCGACATCGCCGCTTCTCCGGACCGCGTCTTCTTCGGCCGCCTCCGGCGCGGCGAGATCGTCTCGAAGGTGGTCGAGGTCGAGGTCGCGGAGGGCGTCTCGACGACGCGCGTGTCGAAGGACGGTCCCTTCAGGGTCCGCGCGACACGCCTCGGCGCACCGCGTCGCGGGATCCGGCTCGACGTCACTCTCGCCGCCCAAGGCCCGAGCGGTCCGTTCGACTACGAGATCAAGGTCGAGACGAACAGCCCGCGGCAGCCGTACATCGTGATCCCGGTCCTCGGCCTCGTTCGCTAGCGCGCTCGGCGCTCGGCGCTCGCCGCTCGGCGCTCGGCGGCAGTGACGCGCCGCTCCTGTGGGCGCGGGATCGATCCGCGGACACTGAATCAAGTCTTGATTGATTAGAGCCTCGCATCCCCATAGGAACCGGCCGTGCGCCGCCGCTGGCTCGTCGCATCCGCCCAACGGATCGCCTTCCTCTTCGCGGTCGCAGAGACGACGGCACGGGCGCAAGAGAGCGGGCCGCACGAGCCACCGAAGGTCGAAGCGCCGTCCGGCTACGTCGAATCGATCGAGACGCCGGGCGAGACCGGCGGCGTCGAGGACGAGGCCGACGCGGGCGCCGCGCAAGCGGAGGAATCCGAGAGGACCGGGGAGACGCCGCGTGGGCTCTCGCGCGCGCAGACGGAGCGCGTCGAGCAGATCGTCGTCCGCGCGCGCAAGCGCGACGAGCTCCTCGAGGAGACGCCGATCTCGATCACGGCTCTTTCGGAGACGACGCTCCGCGAAGCCGGCATCACGCGCGTCGACGAGATCCAGCAGCTCGTGCCGAACCTCGCGTTCGTGACGGGCCGCTCCGGCTTCGACAGCCGCGTGCGCATCCGCGGCATCGGACCGCTCGAGGGCGGCGATCCCGGCGTCGGCATCTACGTCGACGGGGTCTATCTGCCGCGCGCCTTCGGCTCGGTGCTGAACGTCGTCGACATCCAGCAGCTCGAGGTGCTGCGCGGCCCGCAGGGAACGCTCTTCGGGAAGAACACGGTCGGCGGCGCGATCAACATCACGACGATCAAGCCGCGCGACGAGCTCGAGGGCTTCGCCTACCTCCGCACGGGCAGCTTCGGGACGATCGACACGCGCGCGACGCTGAACGTTCCCGTGAACGTCGGGATCTTCGAGGACAAGCTCTTCACGCGCTTCTCGTTCGCCTCCGCGAACTCGCAGGGCTACGCGTACAACCAGCTCCGCGACGAGTACTTCTCGGATCAGCAGGGGCTCTGGTTCCTCGGAAGCGTCCTCTATCAGCCGACCGACTCGATCGACGTGAACCTCGCCGGCAACTGGTTCGAGGGACACTCGAAGGGGAAGGGCGGCCAGTGCTTCGCCGAGCTCGATCACGCGCCGAACAACATCGTCCAGGCGGTGATCATCCAGCCGAACTATCCCGACTTCTTCGAGCAGTGCGCGAAATCGGAGCCGTTCCTGTTCGAGGCCGACACCGCGACGATCACGAACCCCGTCGACTACGGGATGTGGGGCACGATCTCGTGGGATGCAGGCGAGGCGGGGTTCCTCGATTCATTGAACCTGAAGCTGATCGGCTCGTGGCGCGAGCAGTCGCTGCGGACGCGCGAGGACATCGACATGACGGCGACGCCGCTCGTCGTCGTGTCCGCCCTCGGCGGCGACGAGGAGTTCGCCGGACAGCCGCGGGAGAGCCAGGTGTTCAACGTCGAGGGGCAGGTGAACGGCGTCACGCTCGACGGCGACCTGGTCTTCGTGACCGGCATCTTCGCGCAGTGGGAGAAGCGCGGCAGCGGCCTCGCGACGCGCGGCGCCGCCGGCACGGCGGCGGACGCCGCGGGCGGCACGACGGTCGAGGACACCGGCCAGAAGGACTGGGACTGGGCGATCTTCGGCCAGGCGACGTACGACGTGACCGAGTGGATCGGGCTCACCGCCGGGCTCCGCTACACGCAGGAGAAGAAGGGCGTGAGCCGCTTGACGGAGAACCCGTTCGTCGAGGGCGAGGGACGGATCCTCCTCGACGCGGACGGCCGCGCGATCTTCGACGCGTGGACGCCGATGGGGAGCATCCAGGCTACCGCTCCCGACGACTGGCTCGAGGAGACGCCGCTCGACTTTCTCATGGGCTACTTCACGTATGCGCGCGGCTTCAAGGGAGGCGGCTTCAACGCCGCGGCTTCGGCGACGCGACAGGTCGCGCAGGACCTGGAGCCGTACCAGCCGGAGTTCCTCGACTCGTTCGAGATCGGCTTCAAGACGATGGGCTGGGAGGACAAGCTCACCTTCAACTCGTCGTTCTTCATCGGGAAGTACGAGGACATCCAGGTCGTGACGACGACGGCGCTTCCCGGCGCGGATCCGAACGACCTGCCGGTCGTCGAGCGCACGATCCAGAACGCGGCGAAGGCGACGATCAAGGGAATGGAGCTCGAAACGCTGGCACGGCCGATCGACGGGCTCGAGCTGACGGGATCGATCGGTCTTCTCGACCCGATCTACAACGACTACATCGGGATCAGCGACATCGACGGGACGCAGCTCGACCGGAGCGGCCAGACCTTCAACGACGTGCCGGAGTTCACGAGCTTCGTTTCCGTGCAGTACTCGTTCGAGGTCGACGCCCCGGTGCCCGACTGGCTGAACGGATGGCTCACGCCGCGCCTCGAGTGGTACTACCAGAGCGAGACGCACATCAACGCGGGGCCAGAGCTCCGCGGCGCGATCCAGCCGGGCTACAACCTGCTGCACTTCCGCACGAGCTACGACTTCTGGGACGACCGCGCGCAGTTCGCGTTCTTCATCCGCAACTTGACGGACCAGGAGTACTTCCGCGAAGCGCAGACGATCGTGAACCCCTTCGGCGTGGTGATCCGGTACTACGAGCCGCCGCGGATGATCGGCATCGAGATGAGCGTCCGCTTCTGAGGGGGTCCGGTTCGTTACGGCGCATCTGCACCCAGGCTCATTCTGAGCCTGGGTGCGATTGCGCCGTAACGAACCGGACCCCATTCTGGCGCGATGCGTCCCTAACCGTTCTGGGCTCGGCTTCTCCTCCTTCTCTGGCTCGTCGCGGCGGGGCTCTGGGCGGCGGTGCACACCGCGCTCGGCGACGACCTCTGGTGGATCCTCGCGTCCGGTCGCCACATCGTCCTGACGGGAACGATCCCCGACACCGAGATCTTCTCCTTCAGCGCGCCCGGGCATCCGTGGTTCCAGCAGGAGTGGCTCTCGCACGTCCTCTTCTACGAGATTCACCACCTCTTCGGGCCGGACGCGCTCGCCGGTGCGAAGATCGTCGTCGCGACGGGCATCGTCGTGCTGCTCGGCTGGGTCGCGACCAAGAGGAGCGGCTCGCCGTTCTTCGGCACCGTCGCCGCGGTCTTCGCGGCGTGGGCGTGCGAGGACGACCTCGACCTGCGCGCGAAGATGTTCACCGTCCTCGGCTCGATCGTGCTCCTCGGGCTCGTCGACGCGTACCGCCGCGGCGCCTCAAAGCGAATCCTCCTCTGGACGCCGCTCGTCCTTCTCGCGTGGGTGAACCTGCACTACGGCTTCACGTACGGCCTCGTGATCCTCGGCAGCTACTTCGGGATGGAGACGATCAAGTCGTGGACCGGCTTGCCGGACGCGCCGATGCCGCTTCGCCGCTCCGTCCTTCTCGGCGCGGCGCTCCTCGCCGCGGTCGTCGCGTGTCTCTTGAACCCACAGCCGCTCGGCGGCTTCGAGATCGCGTTCGAGCACCTCCATCCCGACAATCCGTGGCGACGCGGCCTGATCGAGTGGAAGCCGCCGTGGCTCTTCCGCGACGGCGCACCGACCGTCTTCGCGATCTCTCTCGCGGTGCAGGGCGGTGCAGCGCTCCTCGCTCTCGCGCTCGCATGGAGACGGTTCGACGTCGCCGACCACGTGCTCGTTCTCGCGACCGGCATCCTCGCGTACCAGTCGAGGCGCTTCGCGCCGCTCTTCGCGTTCGTCGGCGCGCCGCTCCTCGCGCGAAACCTGACGCTCGTCGCCGAGGCGATCACCGCGCGCTCGGAAGGCCTACGGGAGCGGACGACCCCCTGGCGCGCGGCGACCGCCGGCGCGATCGCTCTCGCCGGAGCGGTCTTCACCTTCGGCGCCGTCGTCTCCCAGGCGCGCACGGCGTTCGCACCGGGACTCTTCGCCGGCATGACCCATCTCGATTCGTTCCCGAGCGGCGCGCTCGAGTTCCTGCGCGCGAACCCGCTCCCCGGTCGCATGTACAACTTCTTCTCGTGGGGCGGCTTTCTCCTCTGGGAGGCGCCGGGACGTCCGATCTACGTCGACGGCCGCGCCGCGGTCGCCTACCCGGGCAGCGTCATGGACGAGTACCAGTCGATCGAGAGCGCGCGGCCCGGCTGGATGAAGACGCTCGACCGCTACGACGTGCACCTGGTCCTGCATCACAAGGGCTACGAGCTTCCCCTTCGCTTGCGGCAGCGCGGCGCTTGGGTGCGCGTCTACGACGACGGGATGGCCGTTCTGTTCGTTCGCCGCTCGCCGGAGACCGCGGAGTGGCTCGCGCGCTTCGTGGCGGGCGAGCTCGTCTACCCCGATACGACGGGCGCGCAGCTCTTCCTCGCCGAGCGCGCCCTGTCGTCGCTTCCGCCGGACGAAGCAGCCGACCGCATGGCCGACTTGATCCAGAGTCTTCCGGACGGCGTCCGGACCGCGGCGCGAAAGGCGCAGGTCGAGGGCGCCGCGGGCATGTCGACCGATCCGAAGGCGCTCGGCACCCTCGAGCTCTATGAGGCCGCGTTCGAGCGCCTCGCCGAGCGCGGCCGGCTCCCGCCACTGCCGTGATTGCTCGTTGTCGCGTGGCTCGACATGTCCATGGACGATGTCCATGGCTGATCACCAAGCAGGTTGGAGGATCGGCGGGAAGCGCTGATCCGTGGTCGCGGACTAGCGCGAGCCCTTGCGGCGGCCTTCGAGCTCCGCGCCGAGGGCGTCGAGGCGGGAAGCGATCGCGTGCAAGCCGCGCGCGAGCTCGGCGACGCGGTTCTCCATGTGGCCGACCTTCCGCTCGAGCTGGTCCTCGTCGCCCGAGAGAGTTTCGCCCTGTACGTCGACGACGCGGCCGAGCCTGCCGACGAGCCCGACGAGCGCGTCGAGCTGGCGCGTGGCACGCTCGACATGGTCGGTCGTCGTGCCGATCTTCTCCCCGAGGCCGTCGATCCGTTTCTCGAGTCGCCGGATCCGCTCCGCGAGGAGATCGCGCGTGTCGCTCTTCCCGGTCACCGGAAGGCCCCATATCAGCGGAAATGCTACGGCGACAAGGGATGTCCGAGGCCGAAGAAAACGCCGGCGAGCGCTCCGTCGCCCGCGCCGCGGAGCGGGTCGCGGCGTGGGTCGTCGGAGAGCTCGGACGGGAGCGCCGCACCGAGGTCGGCGGGATCCGCGGGCCGGCGCGCGCCGCCTTCGTCGCCGCCCTCGCGCGAACGTTGCCGCGGCCTCTTCTCGTCCTCGCGGCGAGCACGCGGGAGGCGGAGCTCCTCGCGCAGGACGTGCACTTCTTCCTCGGCGAGGCGACCGACGTCGATGTGCTGCACAAGCGAGTCCACGTGCTCCCGGCCTGGGACACGCCGCCCTTCGCGCCGATGTCGCCGAGCTCCGAGACGATCGCGCAGCGGATCGAGGGCCTCTATCACTTGAGCCAGACGCGGAACCCGATCGTCATCACGACGCCGGACGCGATCCTGCAGCGCGTGATGCCGCGCGACGCTCTCGAGTCGTCCGTCTCGTACCTCGTCGAGGGAAGCGAGCTCGACCTCGTCGACCTGGCGAATCGCCTCGTGAGCTGGGGCTACCGGCGACGCCCGCTCGTCGAGGACCGCGGCGAGTTCGCGGTGCGCGGCGGGCTCCTCGACGTGTTCGTCACCGGGCAGGTCGATCCGATCCGCTTCGAGCTCGTCGGCGACGTCCTCGAGTCGATCCGTACGTTCGATCCGCGCTCGCAGCGGAGCCTCGCGAAGCTGGAGGACGCGCTCGTCCTGCCCGCCGCGGAGGTGTCGCTCGTCTCGCGCCGGGATCCGGCGGCCCTGCGCCGCGTCGAGGACCGGGCGCGCGAGGTCGAGATGCCGCGTCGCGAGCGGCTCGCCCTCGTCGAGAACCTGGCGGAAGGAACGCACCTGCCGGGGCTCGAGTCGCTCGCTCCGTACCTGGTCGAGATGTTCGCACTGACGGACTACCTGCCGGTCGACACGGTCGTGCTCCGCGACGAGGAAGCGGCTCTGACGAAGGCGATCCGCGTGCGCTGGGAGAGCGTGCTCGAGCATGCGCGGCTCGCGGAGGAGGAGCGGCGGCTCTACCCGCCGCCGGAGCTCCTCTACCTGACGCCGGAGGAGCTCGAGCGCCGGCTTGCGTCGTGGCCGAGCGTTTCGCTCGAGCCGCTTGCGGGAACCGAGTCCGTCGACGTCCGGATGCCCTTCGAGCTCCGCACGACGCGCGCGGCGCGCGACGGCGGGGGCTTCGCGGCGCTGGTCGGGCGGATCCGTGGCTGGACGACGCTCGGAACGCGCATCGCGCTCGTCGTCGGGTCGGCGACCCAGGCGGACCGCCTGCGCAACGTGCTCGAGTCCGAGGGTCTGACCGTGGCGGTGTCGGGCGAGCGCTTCCCCGAGGCGCTCGCGGCGCGAACGGCGCCGGGTCCCTTCATCGTGCAGGGCGAGCTCTCCGCTTCGGTGTGGCTCCCGAGCGACAGCCTGATCTGCATCGCCGAGGTGAACCTCTTCGGCGAGCACCGCCGCAGCCGGCGCCGCGCGGTCGCGCTGACTCTCGACGAGGTGATGCGGAGCCTCGAGCAGCTCAAGGCGGAGGACTTCGTCGTCCACCTGGACCACGGCATCGGGCGCTATCACGGGCTCACGCACCTGACGGTCGCGGGGAGCGAGGGTGATTTCCTGTCCCTCGAGTACCTGGGGGGCGACCGCCTGTACGTTCCCGTCGACCGCGTCAACCTCGTGCAGAAGTACGTCGGCGGCGAGGGAGCGGAGCCGGCGCTCGACAAGCTCGGCGGCTCGACCTGGGAGCGCGTCAAGAATAAGACCAAGGAATCGATCCTCGCGATGGCGCACGAGCTTCTCGACCTCTACGCGACGCGCCAGCGCAGCGAGAGCCACGCGTTCTCGACCGACGACCCCTACTATCAGGAGTTCGAGGCGCGCTTCCCGTTCGACGAGACGCCCGACCAGGAGCGCGCGATCCGCGAGGTGCTCGACGACCTCGGCAAGCCGAAGCCGATGGACCGCCTCGTCTGCGGCGACGTCGGCTACGGCAAGACCGAGGTGGCGATGCGGGCCGCCTTCGTCGTGACGGTCGAAGGCAAGCAGGTCGCCGTCCTCGTCCCGACGACCGTCCTCGCGCAGCAGCACACCGAGACGCTGAAGAAGCGCTTCGCGGGCTACCCGGTGCGCATCGAGATGCTGTCGAGCTTCCACACGAAGAAGGAGAACCAGGAGGTCCTCGCCGGCCTCGCCGCCGGGCAGATCGACGTCGTCGTCGGCACGCACCGGCTCCTGCAGAAGGACGTCGAGTTCGCGCGGCTCGGCCTCCTCGTGATCGATGAGGAGCACCGCTTCGGCGTGCGCGACAAGGAGCGCATCAAGCAGATGCGGAAGCTCGTCGACGTGCTGACGCTCTCGGCAACGCCGATCCCGCGCACGCTCGAGCTGTCGTTCACGGGCATCCGCGACCTCTCCGTGATCGAGACGCCTCCGCTCGACCGTCAGGCGATCCGCACCTACGTGACGCGCCAGGACGACACGATCATCCGCGAGGCCATCGTGCGCGAGCTGAACCGCGGCGGCCAGGTGTTCTTCGTGCACAACCGCGTCGAGTCGATCGAACGGATGGCGGAGAAGATTCGCGCTCTCGTTCCCGAAGCGCGAGTGCAGGTCGGCCACGGCCAGATGCGCGAGCATCAGCTCGAGAAGGTGATGATGGGCTTCCTCGAGCACGAGTACGACGTGCTCTGCTGCTCCGCGATCATCGAATCGGGTCTCGACATCCCGAACGCGAACACGATCCTGATCAACCGCGCCGACACGTTCGGGCTCGCGCAGCTCTACCAGCTCCGCGGACGCGTCGGGCGCTCGCCGGCGCGCGCCTACGCCTACCTCCTGATCCCGGGAGAGCAGATCATCACGAAGGACGCGAAGCTCCGCTTGCAGGTGCTGCAGGAGCTCGACGACCTCGGCGGCGGCTTCAAGATCGCGGCGCACGACCTCGAGATCCGCGGCGCGGGCAACCTTCTCGGCAAGCAGCAGAGCGGCCACATCACCGCGGTCGGCTTCGACCTCTACACGCGGATGATGGAGGAGGCCGTCCACGAGCTCCGAGGGGAGCCGGTCGAGCAGGAGATCGAGCCCGAGCTGCAGCTCGGGGTCCCGGCCTACATCCCGGACTCCTACATCGAGGACGTCAACCAGCGCCTCGTCTGGTACAAGCGCCTGGCCGCGCTCCGGCGCGCCGAGGACCGCGTTCTCCTCGCCGAGGAGCTTCGCGACCGCTATGGTCCGGTCCCAGCGATCGTCGAGGCATTGCTCGAGGTCATGGATCTGCGGCGGCGGATGAAGACTCTCGGCGTGGTCGAGGCGAAGGTGAGGGGTGTGCGTCTCGCCGTTCAATTCCATCCCACGTCGCCGGTGGACCCGGGCTCGCTCGTCGAGCTCGTGCAGGCCGATCGTCGCCGCTCCCTCCAACCGGACGGCACGCTCGCCGTTCCGCTCGCGTCCGGCGAAGGTGCGGATCTCCTCGCGCAGGTGAGCGAGTTCCTCTCGACGCTCGAGGGGATGCGGCGTCGCCTGACGGGCGCCGCCGCGGGGCGCGCCGCCGAGGCGCCCCGGTGAAGGCGGGCGGGGCCCGAATCGAGGAAGAGCCGGCGGCCGAGGCCGATCCGCGAGAGGCGCTGCACGGCCCTCTTTCGCTGCTGACCATCGGTGCGCTCGGGGTCGTCTACGGCGACATCGGGACGTCGCCGCTCTACGCTCTTCGCGAGTGCTTCCTCGGCGAGCGCCATGTGACGATCGAGCCGGCGAACGTCCTCGGCGTGCTGTCGCTGATCTTCTGGTCGCTGATCGTCGTGATCTGTGTCAAGTATCTTACTTTCGTCCTGCGCGCGGACAACGAAGGGGAAGGCGGCATCCTGGCGCTGCTCTCCCTGACGAAGGCCAGCCGCGCCGAGCGCGGCGGCCCGAAGGGCTCGTTCATCCTCCTTCTGTTGGGGTTGTTCGCGGCAGCCCTGCTCTACGGCGACGGCGTCATCACCCCGGCGATCTCGGTCCTCTCTGCCGTCGAAGGGCTCGGTGTTGCCACGCACACGTTCGATCCGTTCATCCTGCCGATCACGATCGCGATCCTCATCGCCATCTTCGCCGTCCAGAGGCGTGGCACGGAGGGCATCGGCGCCGTGTTCGGGCCGGCGATGCTGCTCTGGTTCGTCGTGCTCGGCTTCCTCGGCCTCCGCAAGATCCTCCTCCAGCACCCGGACCACGTCTCCGTGCTCGAGGCGATCCATCCTGGCTGGGCTCTCGACTTCATGACGCACGCGGGCGGGGGAGCGTTCTTCGTGCTCGGATCCGTCGTCCTCGTGATCACCGGCGGCGAGGCGCTCTATGCCGACATGGGTCACTTCGGCAAGCGCCCGATCCGGCTCGCCTGGTACGGCGTGGTGCTGCCGGGTCTGCTGCTCAACTACTTCGGGCAGGGGGTGCTGCTACTCGAGCGGGGATCGGCGACCGAGAACCCGTTCTTCGAGCTCGTCCCGGAGTGGGGGCTGTATCCGATGGTCGCGCTCTCGACGATCGCGACCATCATCGCCTCCCAGGCGATGATCTCGGGCTCCTTCTCGCTGACCCAGGCGGCGGTGCAGCTCGGCTACGTCCCGCGTGTCACGATCGTCCATACCTCCGAGAGGGCGTTCGGCCAGATCTACGTTCCCATCGTGAACCGGGCGCTCATGATCTTCTGCATCCTCCTCGTGCTCGGCTTCCAGAAGTCGAGCGAGCTCGCGGCGGCGTACGGCATGGCCGTGATGGGCACGATGACCATCACGTCGATGCTCTTCTATTCGGTCGCGCGGGAGCGCTGGCAATGGTCGCGGCTCCGGGCGGGTGCGATCGTCGCGGTGTTCCTGCTGTTCGATCTCATCTTCCTCGGCGCGACCGTCATCAAGTTCTTCGAGGGCGGCTGGTTCCCGCTCGCCGTAGGCGCGATCATCTTCACGATGATGACGACGTGGAAGCGCGGTCGCGCCGAGGTCGCCCGCATCATGGGGCGCGGAAACCTGCCGCTCGAGCTGTTTCTGGAGGACGTCGAGCGGACGCAGTGTCATCGCGTACCCGGGACGGCGGTCGTGATGACGTCGGCGCTGAACGGCGTGCCGTCGGTTCTGCTGCACCACTTCAAGCACAACAAGGTGCTGCACGAGCGGGTCGTGCTGATGTCGTTCCTCGCCGAGCAGCGTCCCGAGGTGCGGAATCGCGACCGCGTGACGGTCGAGACGCTGGAGCACGGCTTCTACCGCGTGATCGCGCGCTTCGGGTACATGGAGGCGCCACGGATCGCGCCCGTGTTCCGGCTGTGCGCGCGTCAGGGTCTCGTTCTCGACGCCTCGCAGACGACCTTCTTCCTCGGCCGCGAGACGCTCTTGCCGACCGGCCGCAGCGGCATGGCGCCGTGGCGAAAGAAGCTCTTCGCGTTCCTCTCGCGAAACGCGGTCGGCGCGACGGGGTACTTCGGCATTCCCCCGAACCGGGTCGTCGAGCTCGGCGCGCAGATCGAGATCTGACGGAGCGTGATTTCTCCGAGCCCGCTCGGCGGCAGGCGTCGGACCCATCTCGTCGCGGCCGCGCTGTACCTGGCGGTTGCTTCGTTCGCTCTTCGCGCGGCTCTCGTGGAGCCCGGCGAAGTCCTGCCTTACGCCGCCGAGCTCGATCGCTACGAGGTCCCCTTCAACGAGCACAACGACTATCGGTTCGCGACGACCGAGATCCAGGACCAGCAGTTCGTCGTGTCCGTCTTCACGCAGCACGCGCGTTCGCTCTGGAAGGCTCCCTGGAGCCTCTTCGACCTGCCGCAATGCTACCCGCTGCAGCGCTCCCTCACGCTCGGGGAGCACATGCTCGGCACCGGGCTTCTCGCCGCCGTCCCCTACGCTCTGACCGGCGATCCCATCCTCACCTACGACGCGATCGCGATTCTCGCGCTCTGGCTCCCCGCGATGGCGATGTACGCGCTCGTGTTCCACTGGACGGGCAGCGGGATGGCGGCCTTCGTGTCGGGCTTCCTCTTCGCGTTTCATCCGGATCGCGTCTTCTATCCCTCGCATCCCTTCGTTCACGGAAATCAGTGGACACCGCTCGCGCTGCTCTTCGCGGATCGACTGTTCTCGAGACGCTCCTGGTGGGATGCGTGCGGACTCGCGCTCTTCCTCGGCCTGCAGATTCTCGAGAGCCCCTATCAGCTGATTCCACTCGTCATCGTCGGCGGCTTCTACGGTGCATACCTGCTGGTTCGCTACCGGAGCGAGCTGTGCGAGGTCGCTCCGAAGCTCGCCGCGGTCGGTGCCGTCGTCGTCGCCGTATCGGGAGCGGTATTCGGACCGTACCTTGCGGCCCGAGCGACCTGGCCGGGTTTGCTGCGCACGCAGGATGCGAGCTTCCCGCTTTCTTTGCTCGACCCGGGCGAGCTCGGCCTCGGCGGCGGCGCCTACGCGGGATCGGTCGCGCTCGTGCTCGCGCTCCTCGGGCTCGTCGACCGTTTCGTTCGCCATCGACGGGACCGCGGCTACGACCCGCGTCTCGTCTTCCTCATCGGCGGTTCGGTGGTCGCGTGGTGCATCGTTTCGGCGATTCGGATTCCCCTGCTCGACGTCTCGGTTC